>Ga0214921_10011018_pt1 | contig 11066 bp, 14 predicted proteins | sample LL1505_MetaG_FD_177992 | JGI IMG/M metagenome (GOLD analysis project Ga0214921, IMG submission 177992) | Freshwater microbial communities from Lake Lanier, Atlanta, Georgia, United States - LL-1505 | ecosystem: Environmental > Aquatic > Freshwater > Lake | place: USA: Georgia | collected...
CTCGGGCAGGCCATCGAGCTCGCGCTGCTCCTTGAAGCTCAGCTTACGGGCTTTGGGCGGTGGTGCTGCAGGTGCTGTGCTCACAGGCAAAGGTGGGCTAGTCTGCTCTTTTTTTGATAGCTGGTCACGCCCGTAGTGAAAGGGCTGGGCGGCTTTTTGGCCCTTGCTTTTGGCCAGCTCGGCGGCCCGCGCGCTCTGCGTCAACCAGTCGCTGACACCGCCCTCGTACTCGCGCCAGCGGCCCTCACCCTCAAAGGCGATGGTGCTGGTGACCACGTTGTCGAGAAAGGTGCGGTCATGGCTGACCAAAAACACCGTGCCGTCGTAGCTTTGCAGCAGGTCCTCCAGCAATTCCAGGGTGTCGATGTCGAGGTCGTTGGTGGGTTCGTCCAACACCAGCACATTGGCTGGCCGGGCGAACAGGCGCGCCAGCAACAGGCGGTTGCGCTCGCCGCCGCTGAGCGAGCGCACCGGCGAGTTGGCCCGCGCCGGTGAAAACAAAAAGTCGCCCAGGTAGCTCTTGACGTGTTTGCGCTCGCGGCCAATCTCGATCCATTCGCTGCCCGGGCTGATGAAGTCTTCCAGCGTGGCGTCCAGGTCCAGCGCGTTGCGCATTTGGTCAAAGTAGGCCACCTGCACATTGGCACCTTGGCGCACCGTGCCCCAGGGGCTGTGACCGGGCTCGGGTGCGGGGGCGTTTGCAGGTGCCGGATCAGGCGCAAGTTCACCCAAAATCAGCTTGAGCAGCGTGGTTTTGCCGGCGCCATTGGGCCCGAGCAGACCGACCTTGTCACCGCGCAGGATGGTGGCGCTGAAGTCACGGACGATCCCACGCTCGCCAAACGACTTGGACACATGGGTCAGTTCGGCCACCAGTTTGCCGCTGGCCGCGCCGCTGGCCACGTCCATGTTGACGCTGCCCAGGGTCTCGCGCCGCGCTTCGCGGCTGGCGCGCAGCCGGTCCAGGCGGGTGATGCGGCCCTGGGCGCGGGTGCGCCGGGCCTCCACGCCCTTGCGGATCCAGACCTCTTCCTGGGCCAGCAACTTGTCGGCGCGGGCATTGATGACCGCTTCCTGCGCCAACTGTTCTTCTTTTTGCGTCAAGTAGGCCGCAAAATTACCAGGGTACGACAACAACCGCCCCCGATCCAGTTCCACAATACGGGTGGCTACCCGGTCCAAAAAGGCCCGGTCGTGGGTGATGGTGATGATGCTGCCCTTGAACTCGACCAGCAGGCCTTCGAGCCACTCGATCGAGTCCAGGTCCAGGTGGTTGGTCGGCTCGTCCAGCAACAGCACATCGGGCTGCGCCACCAAGGCCTGCGCCAGCGCCACGCGCTTTTTGGTACCGCCTGACAAAGTACGCACAATGGCGCCAGGGTCCAGGTGCAGCCGGTGCAGGGTTTCGGTGACGCGCTGCTCCCAGTTCCAGCCGTCCAGCGCCTCGATCTCGCTTTGCATCGCGTCCAGATCGCCATGCCCCTGCGAATATTCATCAATCAGGGCCACAACCCTTGCCAGGCCTGCACTTACAGCTACAAAAACAGTAGCGTCAGCATCGAGGCTGGGCTCTTGGGCGACGTAGGCAATGCGGGTGTTGCCCTGCACCTGCACCGTGCCGTCGTCCGGCTTTTCCATGCCGGCCAGGATTTTGAGCAAGGACGACTTGCCGGCGCCGTTGCGGCCGATCAGGCCGACGCGCTCCTGCGTTTCCAGGGAAAAATCAGCGTGATCGAGCAGGGCAACGTGCCCAAAAGCCAGCTGGGCGTCAAGAAGGGTGATAAGTGCCATGTGGCCGGCATTATCCCCCGAGCATCTCAGGCGCCGCCGTGGCCCTTGATGTAGGTTTCCAGGAACATGATCTGGTCGCCCTGCAGGCTCATGATGTCTTTGACGATGTCGCCAATCGACACCATGCCAAGCACCCGACCTTTGTCCAGTACCGGCAGGTGGCGGAAATTGCGCGACGTCATGATGGCCATGCATTGCTGCAGCGTCTCGTTCATGGTGACGGTCAGCGGCGAGCGGGTCATGATCTCAGAGACCAGGGTCTGGGTGGCGCTCAGGCCGGGCAGAAGGACCTTGATGGCGCAGTCGCCCTGGGTCACGATGCCGGAAAGTGCGCCGTCATCGATCACCATCACCGACCGGATGCGGTTGTTGCGCATCAACTCCAAGGCCTGCTGCACTGTGGCAGTCGAGGGCAGGGAAAAAACGACACCGGACTTCTTTTCAATGCAAGACTTTACCGAGGACATGGGTGGGTACTTTCAGGCAATAGGGGGAATTATTGGGGGCAAAACGGTCACAGGTCTTCGTCATCCACGGCGGACTGCTGCGTTGGGAGCTGTAATTTGATCAGATTCCAGCGGATGACCAGGGCGGCTATCGCCAGCAACAGCACGGCACCGCTTTCGTAAATGATGTTGATCGCATTCACTTCCTTGCCCTGCAGGATGATCAAACGGCACAGCGCGGTCATCGCGATAAAGATGGGTATCGTGATGGGAATGCGGCGGTTCTTGTAAAAACCGGCCACCATGCCCAGCACCTCGGCGTAGATGAACAGCAAGAGCAAGTCGGTGAGCTTGACCGAGCGCACCACGATGATATTGAACATCTCCAGGCCCACCGCATAGACCGTGAACCCGGCGATCAGCACCAGAATGGCTTTTTCGGTCCACACTATGACATCGTAGATCTTCATGAAACCTCTGGCGCGGGCTGATGGAGTTGATGAGTGTAACGGTGAGTCAACTTTACGTGAAATACCCCATGCGCCAGAGCACCGGGGTGTTTCGGGGGCATTGGACTCAGGTGGCTGTCATCGGCCCTGAGCCTGCACATGCCGGCAAATGGCGCCGGGTGTGGTGAACCAGACCTCAGCCTCATCGCGCGCCCGGCACAGGTGTTCTAGGGCCCGGCGCAAATGCCGCAGCCGGTAAGGTTGGCCCATCAGGTAGGGGTGCAGCGCAATGCCCATCACCAGCGGCTGCTGGCGCGACTGCTGCAGCATTTCATCAAAGTTGTCGACGATCATTTGGCAGAAATCCCGGGCATCCATCTGCCGCGCCACGATCATCGGGATGTCATTGAGCTCCTGCGGGTAGGGAATGGCCCACAGCGACTGGCCGCTGCGTGTGCGCATGGCCACTGGTTGGTCGTCGTGGCACCAGTTCAGGGTGTAGTGGTAGCCGGTTTCGGCCAACAGGTCCGGCGTGAGCGGGCTTTCTGAGATCCAGGGTGAGAGCCAGCCCTGCGGCGCAGGGTGGCCCTGTGCCATCATGCGCTGGCGGCAGTGGGTCAACAGAGCGCGCTCCGCCGCCTCGTCCAGGCCGCCCTGGCGCTCGGCGTTGCTGTGGCCGTGACCAATCAGTTCGTCACCGCGCGCCACCAGCGCGGCCACCAATTCCGGGCAGTGGTCGTACAGGGCCGTGTTGATCAGGGCGCCCGTGGGCAGGCTGAGTTGGTCAAACAGCGCCAGGCAACGCCAGGCACCCACACGGTTGCCGTACTCGCGCCAGCTGTAGTTCAGCACATCTGGCTGGGGTGAGGCTGGGCCGATGCTTGCGCCCAGCCCCTCGCCAAATGCAAAATGCTCCACGTTGAAGCCGATGTACACCGCCAGCCTGGCACCATTGGGCCACTGGTAATCAGGCCGCTGCCCAATGCCGGAATAATCAAAGCGGTCATGGCTGGGCAGGGGGCCGAGGTACTGGGCGGGCATGGCGGTCATGCCTTAGAGCACCGCCAGCCCGGCGCGCACCAGCAACCATTCGGCGCTGTCGTTCCAGACATCCATGCGCGTGATCAGTCGGTGGCAGACCTCGTAGCGGTCCACATAGCGGTTGCCCTCAAACGGCGTCCCGTCTGGCCAGGCACCATACAAGGTGCCCAGGCTGTACACCACCGTGTGGGCCGGAGAACCACCCGCCGCCGGGGTGGCCGGCGCATCCTGTCCAGCATGGGGGGCAGCAAGGCTCAAGGCAATCTCCAGAGTTGGGGGATAGGAATGCCCTGGATGCTAGACGATTTGCATCGGTCACCCATACGGGCTGATGGGGTGGGGGTGCAGGCTCGAAATGAATTAAGCTTGCAGCCCCGCCCTCACGAATAGTCATGCCATGCAGCAACGGATCCTGAAATTATCACGACGGCTCGGCTGGGGCCTGCTGGGCTGCCTGGCGCTGGCTGCGCTGGCCGTCCAACTCAGCGGCCACGGTTATTTTTGGCGGGCCTTGGGCGCTACCTACCTCCAAGGCCATGCCACAGCACACATTGACGATGCCGGCAATTTCGAGCAGCGCGTCATCCCGGCCAGCACGCCCCAAGATTGGCCGAAAGACCCGCGCTACAACCAGCAAGCGCTGGCGCCCGCGATGCTGGCTTACCTCAAGCAATATGGCAGCGCCGGCTTTTTGGTGGCACACAACGGCGCTCTGGTTCACGAGCAGTACTTTGCGCCTTACGACCAGAACAGCCGCACCAATTCGTTTTCAGTCGCCAAAACAATCACCACCATGCAGGTGGGCCTGGCCATTCAGCAGGGCTTCATCCCTGACTTTGACGCGCCCATCACCGGCCAGCTCCCTGAATACGCCAAGGATGCCCGGGGCAGCAAAGCCACGCTGGCCCAGCTCTCCAGCATGAAAGCCGGCCACGACTGGACCGAAGATTACTACCTGCCACTGAACGTCACCACCGAGCTTTACTACGGCCGGGACGCCCGGCAACTGGTTTTGCGCCAGGGCTTTGAACGTGAGCCGGGCAGCGCTTATGAGTACAGCAGTGGCACCACCCAGTTACTGGGGGTTTACCTGGAGCGTGCGCTGGCCGCCAAAGAAAAGGGCCTGACCATCAGCCAGCACCTGTCGCGCAGCCTGTGGCAACCCTTGGGCATGGCGCGCGACGGCATCTACACGCTGGACCGGGCCGGCAGCGAGGGCGGTATCGAGCGCACCTATTGCTGTGTTTTCGCCACCGCCCGCGACTTTGCCAAGTTTGGCCAACTGCTGTTGCAGGACGGCCAATGGCAAGGCAAACCGCTGTTGGACAAGGCCTTTGTCGAGCGCATGCGCCAGCCCGACCTCAAGCCTTATTACGGCCACTCGCTCTGGATGGACTGGCAGTACAAACACCCCTTTTATTTCATGCAGGGGCACCAGGGCCAGTATGTGATCGTGGTCCCTTCCAAACAACTGGTGGTGGTGCGACTGGGCCAGTTCCGCAACAAGGCGGATAAGGGCCCCAATGGGGTCACGCCCAGTGAGGTGTACCGTTTTGTTGATCAGGCGGTGGCGCTGGTGTCATGACGACCACCAAGACATGAGTGACCATTACGCCGCGCTGGGGCTGGCCAGCGATGCGTCGCTGGCCGACATCAAAAAGGCCTTTCGCCAGCAGGCGGCCCTGCACCACCCCGACCGCAACAGCGCACCCGAGGCGCCGGCGCGCTTTCGGGCCGTGCAGGCAGCCTATGAGGTGCTGTCAGACCCCGACCGGCGCCAGGCCTATGACGACAATCGGCGCCGCAACCTGCTCGATGATCCGCTGCACACCGCCAGCGAGATTTGGCAGGCTTACTTCAAAACCATTCTTTGAAGCCACCTTGACTGGACCCCGACACGTGAGTACCTCACCTTTTTTTCACAACCTGGGCGCAGCCTATCAGGCCGAGCTCGATGACCTGAGCTTTGACTCGGAGGGTCGGGACGTGCTGCGCCAACGCCTGGCCGACAAACGCCGCGAACTCGGGTTTCTGCGCCAGATGATTGAGCTGAGCCCAGAGATGGTCGCGGTGGTGTTTCACCGGGGCTTTGACGTCAAAAACCCGCAGCGCATGGAGCAGCTGATCGGCCAGGCCTCTGAGCACCTGCCGTCCTGGGACAGCTTGGCCGATGTGGTCGCGCTGCAGCCCTGGGCATTGCCCATGGGTCTGGAGATTCTCAAAGAGCCGATGGGCGGCTGGTTTCTCACCGTGGCAGCCGGGCTGGAATACCTGTACGGCAAGCCTGGCAAGGCCCCGGCGGCAGACTCGGATGGCGATGACGAGGACGCGGATGAGAACTCAGACCGCGAACGCTCAGACAATGGCGACGCGGATGGTGACGGTGACAGCGATAACGACCATGACGGCAATGGGCGCCACGAGGCTGGCGAAGACTGGCTGGCCGACCAGGGCTTTGACCGCAAGGACTGAGCCTCCAACCAACACCAACCGAAAGCACCCATGAACCACCTGGCCCTGATCACCAAGACCCAAAGCCTGATTGCCTCGGGCGACATTGTGGGCGCTGAGTCAGCCCTGGTCGAGCTGGCCGATGCCGAGGGCGACCAGGCCCTGATGGTGGTGCTGGCGCAGCTGCCACCCAAGGACATCCTGGCGGTGATCCGCGAGTACGACAACTCCAAAGAGTCCATCATCAACCTGCTGGTGACGCCTGAGCAGTTTGCCCGCGCCGTGGTGCTGGAGAAGCAGTACAAAGACCTGACCCACAGCCACCTGCGCGGCATGCTCAATTCGATCATCTTCCGCGATGGCGCAGACCCGCTGGCCTTCATGAACGCCATCGGCGACCTGGACGGTGGCGCCGAGGCGCTGGCCGACTACTTTGCCGAGAAGCACAGCCGCATTGAGGCCTTTGCCCGCAGCGGCACCTTTGACACCGTGGAAGACGACGGCGAGGTGATGTCTGACACCGCCTTGCTGGCCTCGGCCTATGCCAAACCCCGTGTCGAGCAGGATGAGGTGGCCGACCAGGACTGGATGGAGCTGGCCTGGATATTGCGCTATGAATGCCCGGACCTGTTCATTGAAATGCTGCTGGTGCTGCGCGCCAAAGCCCGCGCCTTTGATGCCGGCCTGGGTTTTGAGGAGGAGGCCGACGCCGATGACGGCAAAGTGGACACCAGCGAGACCGACCGTGGCAACGCCACGCCAGCCGCGCGCGAATCGGACGAAGAGTCGGCCATCTAAGCGGCCAACCAAAAGATTGCCCGACCGGCCCGCCAACGCCCCATGTCCACCATCTCCCTGTTTGATGCGCGGCCCTTCTTTGAGAAGGCGCTGGTCCACGGGGTGCAGCACGGCCTGCTGACGCCGGCCCGGCTGGAGGCCCTGTGCGCCGAGGCGCCCAAGGGCATGGTGCAGATTGCGCGCTACTTTGGCAGCGAGTTTTTGCGCCCCGAGCTGGAACAGGCCCGCGCCCGCCTGGTCAACCTTGTCAGCCTGTACCTGGAGCACAGCAGTGGCGGCGACTTACAGTTGGCGGCTGAGGCACTGCGCGACCACTCGCTGCTGTCGCGCTCCAAGGGCGGCTCGGAGATGCTCAAGGCCCTGATCGTGATGCCGCAGAACAGCCACTTTGGCATGAACGAGCGCGGCGATTTCAGCAAGGCGCACATTCCGCTGCTGGCCAAATGGTCACTGCGCCCACTGACCGATTACCAGACCGAGTTGGCGCAGCGCAGCCGGGCGGTATTGGTGCTGGATGCTGCCATCTGGCTGGCAGGCGAGCTGGGCCTGGACGCCAGCGAACTGGCAGAGGCCGGCACCGACGCCGAGGCCGTGATCCGCACCGCGCTGCTGCTGGCCACCGCCAAACGCAGCGAGATGCCCGACTGGACCGCTTTTGCCGCCCTGATCAGCGCCCTGCGCAAAGCGCAGGGAACGCCCAAGGCCCGGCCGCTGACCATTGCCCTGCCCGCCCACCTGCCAGCCCAGTTTATGCCGGTGGTGACCGCCCTGCGCGAGTCGGTGCAGGGCGATCTGCCCAAAATTCTGGATGCCACCTTTAGCCCGCGCAAGCTGTTTGACCAGACGCCCAGCTTTCTGGGCCGTTACTTCTGGCTGGAAGGCGCCCTGAGCGAGGTGGACCACTTTGACCGCGCCGTCTCAGCCGCCTGGCACAAGGCCACCGCCGGCCATCAGGACGACGGCTCGCTCTTGACGCTGTTTTTGTGTGTGGCGGCCGGGGCCAGCCCCCGCACCCTGCTGACCGAAAAAAGCGCCACCACCCTGTTGCGCAAAATCCGCAAGAGCGGCCTGCAGCCGCCACTGGCCAGCCACTACATTGCCGAGCACGCGCCGCAACAGCACCAGCAGGCCTACCAAGCGCTGTGGGACAACTTTTTGGACGAAGCCCTGACCACCCTCACCAGCGACCACGGCTACACCCTGGCCGACGCGCTGGCGCTGCTGCGGCGGGAGTGCCACGTCGGCACTGGTTGACGGATTCTTGTAGACGCCCGGTGCACCCAAGCCGCCTGCCGCAACAGCGGCGCGCTTTGAAGGAGTGAATTTGCATAGCATCTGCAATACAATAAGGTCATGAAAACTGCAACGCTCCCCCCCATCCGTGTTGCCCCTGATTTCCGGCTCGAACTCGAAGGTGTACTGGAGCAAGGTGAATCGTTGTCGCAATTCGTCGAAAACGCGGTTCGAGCCACGGTCACCAAGCGCAAGAACCAGGCTGAGTTCATTCGGCGCGGTATGGCCGCTATCGAGTCGACCCAGCGCGACAGCAACGGTATTCCCGCTGAACGGCTGATTGCCAAGCTGGAAGCCAAACTGGAGGCGGCCAGGCAGGTCAAGGCGCAGGGCGGCGGATGACCTACCGGGTTGTGTTCAGCGAAGCGGCAGCACTTGATTTGGAGCGACTGTTTGACTTCGCGCTGCAACGTGAGTTGGACAGCGAAACAGGCGACCTCGACATCCCGGGAAAGGCCGTGCAGGCCATCAAGGACGGCATCGCATTTTTGGCGTCGTCGCCGTTTGCCTGTCGTAAGGTGGGCCCCAGTTCTTTTGTTCGAGAACTGATCATCCCGTTTGGCCACACCGGCTATGTCGCGCTGTTCGAGGTTGTGGACAAGTCCACCGTCATCATTGGCGCCGTCCGCCATCAACGGGAGGACGATTACCACTGAGCGTTGTGAGCGACAGGGCTCACTCAGAAGTGGTACTGAACCTTGCTGAAGTCACTGATGGCAAACGCATAAAGGATCATCAGGTCCTCATCCTCGACGTTGTTGATCTGGTGCCAGGCGTTGCCCGGAATGAACAACATTCTTCCGGGCTCAACGCTGTGCACCACCTCGTCAATGGTGACCGTGCCGCGTCCTGACAGGGTGAAATACGTTTCGGGCTGTGAATGGCAATGAGGCTCCAGCGACTCATCTTTTCTGAGGCGAACCACGCCCATGGTCATGTCGTTCTGGCACCCGGACGCGCTGCCCAGCAGCTCTTTCCATTTCGCCTTGCCGCGTATCGCCATCTGATCGAGTGGCCAGTACGTCCATTCCAGATCATCGAGGTGTTTGGAGGCTGCGTGCATGGCAAATACGACCTTTGTCTGTTGAAGCCGACGATTTTAGGTGGCTGCGCTAGGGTGGCTGACGGCCCCATCTATACGATGTCGCTGTGAAAGTCTTTCAGGTGGGCTTGCGCCCATTTGGCAACGCCATCAAGGATAGGCCGCAAGGCGGCACCACCTTCCGTGACTTGATAGGCGTTATTGCGCGCGGTCCCCTGGGGGTTGGTTCTTTCTATCAGTTTCAAGTAGGTCAGCAAGCTCAGTCTTGACGCGAGGATGTTGGTCGAGATGTGCTCTGGCGAGGCAAGAAGCTCTGAATACGTACGAGGCCCGTGCATCAACAGATCACGAATGATGAGCAGAGACCACTTGTCACCCAGCACGTCCAAAGCTGAACTGATCGGACACACTGAGCGCCAATCCACCGCGTCCATGGCGGGCGCATTGATTGGCGCCGTATCGCGGCCAGTGGTTTTAACGCGCGGTGAAATGCGCAATGATTTCCCAGACATAGATGAGCATCGCCAACTGTGCGACCGCGAATATCGCGGTTCGCAAATAAGGAATACCAGCAATATAGACTATGGCGTGCAGCACGCGCGCGCCGAGCAGCACCATCCCTGCCACCATCGTCACCCCATTTGTAGCGCCGGTGATATGGGCTATTCCGATGACGGCCGCGTACATCGCCAGATTGTCGGCAAGATTGCCGTGGGCGCGAATAGCCCTTCCACCCCATGCCGCTACACCTTCGAGCACCGTGTCGCGGTTGTAGAAGATCCACTTGATGCCGCCTGGTACCGAACCGCGCGCCACAAGGGGCGGCAAGGTGAGCAGTTCCGTCAACAAGGCAAGGCTTAACAAAATCCAGAGGTCAGTGGTCATGATTTTTCTCGAAATAGGGTTGGGGAAACAGGATTCATCAGGCTACTGCCCGACCACAGCAGGAGGCGGCCAGCTCAATAACTTGTGAAATGCAAGTGTAATGGCATAACTCGTTTAACTCAAGTTATGCCATTCATCAGGATGCCGCTTTGAGATGGCTGCAACCTGCAGCCATCTCGGCATTTTGACCATTGCCTATGGCAGTACGAGAAGCAGAACTGGGTCGGCAGCAGCGCCAGTTGAGGACCCGAAGCCGCTTCAGCGCGCAGGCCGGGCGCCGAAGGTCATTGACCCGTGCGAGGCGCCGACTGCATCAGTTCTGCGAGTTCAGTCTTCCAGAGTTTGGCGAAAGCGGTGGTCCCGTGGCCAAAGGTGTCGGGGCTGCCGGGAATCAAAAGCACGCGCCCGTTCTTGACACGCTTGATTTCTCGATCAAGAACGCCCAGCTCCGGTGGATTGCGCTCGTCATCCGCAGAGTTGATGGCGAGCACGGTGGCCTTGATTCGATCCAGTCCTGGCGATGGGTTGTAGTCGCGGGAGGACTCCCACTGGTACAGGTGATCGTTCGCATCGCCTGCGAAGGGGCCCGTCAGGCGCTGTTTGAGGAGCGCATCGGCTTTTTCACGCGTCGGCGCAATTTTGAACAAGCCTTGGTTGCCACCGATAGTGGCCGCCCCGTAAAAGACCGAAGCGAACTGCAGGCTGCGCGGCTGATTGACGTAGTTGCCGCCCATCCATTCGGGGTCGTTGCGAATCGATTCGGTGAGCATGCGGCGCAGCATCCAGTTACGCCCCGACATCTCGGTGGGCAGCGAGGCCATGGGGACGGCAATGTCCATGATGTCAGGGTAGCGTTGCGCCCACATCCAG
>Ga0214921_10011019_pt1 | contig 11064 bp, 11 predicted proteins | sample LL1505_MetaG_FD_177992 | JGI IMG/M metagenome (GOLD analysis project Ga0214921, IMG submission 177992) | Freshwater microbial communities from Lake Lanier, Atlanta, Georgia, United States - LL-1505 | ecosystem: Environmental > Aquatic > Freshwater > Lake | place: USA: Georgia | collected...
CCTGGCCCTGTGGACTGGCGCCTTGTGGGGCAAGCCAACCTGGGGCACCTGGTGGGTCTGGGATGCGCGCTTGACATCGGAACTGCTGCTGCTCTTTCTGTACATTGGCTTCATGTCCTTGCATGCATCAATTGACGACCAGCGGCGCGCCGACCGTACCGCCGGACTGCTGGCGCTGGTAGGCGTGGTCAACGTTCCAATCATTTATTTTTCGGTCAAGTGGTGGAACACCCTGCATCAGGGGGCGTCGATCACTTTCACCAAGGCGCCGAGCATGGCCACACCCATGTTGTTGGCCATGTTGGTCATGGCACTGGCCTTCTGGATGTATTGCATTGCGGTAACCCTGGTGCGGGTGCGTGTCCTGATGCTGGAGCGCGAAGGGCATACCGACTGGGCGCGTCGCGCGGTGGGGGCGGCATGACTTGGACCACCTGGTCGGATTTTTGGGCCATGGGGGGCTATGGCCTCTATGTCTGGGGCTCCCTGGGGGTCTGCGCGCTGGCGTTGATCGTCGAGGTGATGCTGCTTGACCATAGGCGCCGTGCGTCATTTCAGCGCATCCGGAACACCGAAGCTGGCGATGACGGAGAATTTGGGGCATGAAACCCAGAGTAAAACGTGCGCTGGCAATCGGCATTGGCTTGGCTGCGCTGGGCGTGGCCAGTGCCCTGGTTTTGAACGCTTTCAACAGCAACCTTGTTTTCTTTTTCAGTCCCACCCAGGTGCTGGCCCATGAGGCGCCACGCGACCGCAGTTTCCGCATCGGTGGTCTGGTCGAACAAGGCAGCCTGCAACGCGACACGCAGGGTCTGACCATCACATTTGTCGTCACCGATCTGGCGAAGAAGGTGCCTGTCACCTACACCGGCTTGTTGCCAGACCTTTTCAAAGAAGGCAAAGGCGTTGTGGCACAAGGCAAACTGGGCGCGGACGGGGTGTTCCGTGCTGAGCAGGTGTTGGCCAAGCATGACGAGAATTACATGCCCCCCGAAGCAGCAGAAGCCCTCAAGAAAGCCCGGCCATGATTGCAGAACTCGGTCATCTGGCGCTCATCCTTGCGTTGATCATGGCGCTGGTGCAGAGCATCCTGCCACTGGTGGGGGCACATCGGGGCCACATCGGGTGGATCAGCTTGGCCAGGCCTGCCGCGCGGGGTCAATTCCTGTTTGTGCTGCTGGCCTATGGCTGCCTGACGCAGGCCTTTGTCGCCAACGATTTCTCTGTCTTGCTCGCCGCCAAACACTCCAACTCCAGCCTGCCACTGGTGTATCGTCTGACCGCGGTCTGGGGGAACCATGAGGGGTCCATCCTGTTGTGGTCCCTCATCCTGTCGGGCTGGACGCTGGCGGTCTCCATGTTCTCCAGGCAGTTGGAGGAGCGGATGGTGGCGCGTGTCCTGGGCGTCATGGGGCTGATCAGTTGTGGTTTCATGCTGTTTACCCTGCTCACTTCCAACCCCTTTGAACGCTTGCTGCCCGCAGCACTGGACGGCCAGGACCTGAACCCGCTGTTGCAAGACCCGGGCATGGTGATTCATCCGCCGATGCTGTACATGGGTTATGTGGGCTTCGTCGTGGCTTTTGCATTTGCCATCGCCGCGCTGCTGGCCGGCCGCCTCGATACGGCCTGGGCCCGCTGGTCGCGTCCGTGGACCACGGTCGCCTGGTCCTTTCTCACCCTGGGGATTGCCTTGGGCAGTTTTTGGGCCTATTACGAACTGGGCTGGGGTGGCTGGTGGTTTTGGGACCCGGTGGAAAATGCGTCTTTCATGCCGTGGCTGGTTGGCACCGCCCTGATCCACTCGCTGGCTGTGACCGAAAAGCGCGGCGGCTTCAAGATGTGGACGGCGCTGTTGGCCATTCTGGCGTTTTCGCTGTCTTTGCTCGGCACTTTCATCGTGCGATCGGGCGTACTGACCTCGGTGCATGCCTTTGCATCAGACCCGGCCCGCGGTATTTTCATCCTCGGCTTTTTGGTGCTGGTGGTCGGTGGCTCTTTGACGCTGTTCGCCTGGCGTGCCCCACGGGTCGGATTGGGCGGCAGTTTTTCGACCATTTCACGTGAGTCCATGCTGTTGGCGAACAATGTGTTGCTGGTGGTCGCCGCTGCGGCGGTGCTATTGGGCACGCTGTACCCCTTGGTGATCGATGCACTCGGCTTGGGCAAGCTCTCGGTCGGACCGCCCTATTTCTCGGCGGTGTTCGTGCCCCTGATGGCGCCAGCCTTGTTTTTGATGGGCATTGGACCGCTGGCCCGTTGGCGTGATGCCAGCGCCGGCGACCTGACGCGCCGTTTGAGTTGGGCGGTAGGTGTCAGTGTGGCCAGTGCGCTGGTGGCACCCTGGGTGCTCGGGCACTGGACGCCCATGGTCGGGCTCGGGCTGCTGCTCGCGGCGTGGGTCGTCAGCACGGCCGTGCTCAACCTGCTGACGCGCCTGCGCGAACATCCAGCCCGCACTTTGGGCGCGCGATTGGCGGCCCAACCGGGCAGCTATTACGGCATGCTGCTGGCCCATGGCGGCGTGGCCGTGTTCATTGCCGGTGTCACGGTCGTGAGTGGCTTTCAGAGCGAGAACGATGTGCGCATGGAGCCCGGCGACAGTGCCCAGGTCGGTGGCTATTCATTTCTTCTGGAGACTGTGCGACCGGCAGAAGGGCCCAACTATTCGGCCGCGCGTGCCACCCTGACCGTGTCGCGTGATGGCAAACCCGTGACGACCCTGTACCCCGAGCGCCGCATTTACAAGGTCAGTCGCATGCCGATGACCGAGGTGGCGATCGACCGTGGACTGGGTCGCGACTTGTATGTGGCCTTGGGCGAGCCGGTCAGCGCGACCGCCTGGAGCGTGCGCCTGCATCACAAACCCTTGGTCAATTGGATCTGGATCGGCTGCCTGTTGATGGCCTTGGGTGGCGTGTTGGCCGTGACCGATAGGCGTTACCGCTCAAGCCGTCGTCTTGCCGTCCAGGCTGTGCCGGCATGAAGCGTTACCTGCTGCCCCTTGTCTTTTTTTTGGTCCTGGTCGGTTTCCTGGCGGCGGGCCTGCGGCTGAAACCCCGGGAACTGCCGTCGCCCCTGATCAACAAGCCGGTGCCGGCGTTCAGCTTGGCGACACTGTCGGACCCGGCCCAGAAGGTGTCGCCGCAGGACTTGCGGGGCAAGGTCTGGATCCTGAACGTCTGGGCCTCCTGGTGTGTCGCTTGCCGGGATGAGCATCCGGTGCTGGTCGACTTTGCCAAGGCCGGCCTGGTGCCACTCTATGGTCTGAATTACAAAGACAAGCCAGCGGACGCCCTGGGCTGGCTGGCGAAATTTGGCAATCCCTATCAGCAGTCACTCTCCGACCAGGAGGGCCTGGTGGGCATTGACCTTGGCGTGTACGGCGTACCCGAGACGTTTGTCGTGGACCGCAATGGCGTGATCCGCTTCAAGCACATTGGGCCGGTGACCCCTGAGGTGCTGCGAGACACCCTCATTCCCCTGATTGGACAACTCGGTGCTTGAGCGGCTTTTGCTGGCTTGGCTGAGCGCCGCGGTGTTGGCTTGGGCGACACAGGTGGGCGCGCGCGAGGCCACGCCCTTGGCCACTGACCCGGTGCTGGAAGCGCGCGTCATGGACATCGCGGAGGAGTTGCGCTGCCTGGTGTGTCAAAACGAGACGATTGCGGCCTCCCACGCTGATTTGGCGGTGGATTTGCGGGCTCAAATTCGCAGCAAACTCAGCCAGGGCCAGAGCAGCCAGCAGATTCTGGATTTCATGGTGGAACGCTATGGTGATTTTGTGCTCTACCGGCCGCCGCTCAAGCCCTTGACCCTCTTTCTCTGGCTGGGGCCGTTTGCCCTGTTGGCCCTGGCGGCGGTGGTCCTGGCCTTGAACGTTCGTCGGCACCGGCGAGCCGCTGTGGCAGAGCCGCTGAGTCCCGCCGAGCGGCAGCGCGCCCGGCAACTTCTTGACCAAGGCGGTAAAGCCCCATGATGATGTTCTGGTTACTGGCCGCCGCCATGATCGGGTTGGCCCTGCTCATGCTGTTGCCGGCGTTGTTGCGTCCGAAACCGGAGATTCAGCTGATGATCGGCGGCGGCGCCAGCCAGCCCAATCTCAAGATACTGCGCGAACAGATGGTTCAATTGGATGCGCAGCGTGCCGATGGCAGCCTGGACCCCCAGCAATATGCCCTCGGCCGCAGCGAAATTGAACGGCGCGTACTGGATGAGGAGTCGGCGGTGGAGTTGCCGGTGCGCGCCAGCCGCTCGACCACGACTGCGGTGCTGCTTGCCGTGAGCCTGCCCCTGCTGGCGCTGGCCTTGTACCAGCGCCTCGGCAACCAGGAGGCGGTGCTGGCGCCGGAGATGATGGCGTCGGAGGGCGCTCCGGTCAGCCAGGCGCAGATCGTGGCCATGGTGGAACAACTGGCCCGGCGGCTGGAAAGCCCGGCAGCCGGTGAACAACCCGACCCGCAGGCCTGGGAAATGTTGGCCCGCTCCTATGCCTCGCTGCAACGCTTTGCAGAAGCCGATCGCGCCTACAAGCGCGCCGTCGAGTTGGCGCCGCAAAACGCCCAGTTGTTGGCCGACCGTGCCGATGTGTTGGCCGTGCTGCAGGGACAGCGCGCCGATGGCGAGCCAACGCGTTTGATTGAGCAGGCCTTGAAGATCAACCCTGACAACCTCAAAGCCCTGGCGTTGGCTGGTACGGCGGCCCTGGAGCGCAAGGATGCGGCGGCCGCCGTGCGGTATTGGACGAGGGCGCGTGAATTGGCGCCGCCCGGCAGCGACTTTGCGCTCGGCTTGGACCGCAGCCTTGAGGTGGCACGCGCCGGGTTGCCTGCAGCGTCTGCTGCGGCTTCGGCTTTGGCTTCGGCCTCGACACCCGCCCCGGTGCAGGCGTCGGCGCCTTCGATCCGGGGCACGGTGAGCTTGGCGCCGGCGCTGGCCGGCCGGGTTGCGCCAGACGACACGGTGTTCATCTACGCCCGTGCGGCACAGGGTCCGCGGATGCCCTTGGCCATTCTCAAACGCAAGGCGAGTGAGTTGCCCATCGCTTTCACGCTCGACGACAGCACCGCCATGGCCCCTGAACTCAAGCTGTCGGGCATGGCCCAGGTGGTGGTGCTGGCCCGTATCTCGCGGTCCGGCCAGGCGATGGCCCAGAGTGGCGACCTCATCGGGCAGATGGGCCCGGTCGCCCCGGGGGCCACCGGCCTGAGCATCACGATCGACGGCGTGCAGCCGTGAGCGCTTGCTTCTTTGCCGGAAAGTCCCACCAGGGCAGGACCCGTCGCATCGACAGGATCTCTCCCGATTGTGAGGCTGCATAACCCGCAATGGCATTGATCTGGCGGTGCCAAGCCGGTGAGCGCAGCAAGGCCAGCAAGGCCACGATGCCGGGCTGTGTCAGCGCCGATTTGAGGCATACCAGGTGGTACTGCTCTTCAAGCAAGGGCACGAAATCGAGCCCTGCGCGACCTGCCGCCACGGCAATGCCCAAGGCCGCATCCGCCTGACCGGCGGCCACGACCTGAGCCACCGCCGCGTGGGAGGGCTCAGTGTGCGCATAGCCCTTGATCATCCCGGAGGCGATGCCGGCGCGCGCCAGCAATTCGTCGAGCACAACCCGGGTGCCAGTGCCCAGCACCCGATTGACAAAACGGGCCTGGGTGCGGGCCAGGTCGGGCAGGGTCTGGATGGCCAGCGGGTTGCCGCGCGCCACCATCAAGCCCTGGGTGCGACGGGCAAACCCAATCACCTTGTGCCGCCCCGGTTGCAGCAGGGGCTGGTAGGTGCGCTGCGTCAGGGTGTGTGGGCCCGCGTCCTGCAGGGTGTGGAACCCAGCCATCACGCAGCGCCCCTCGTTCAGTGCCCGAATCGCGTCGACACTGCCGCTGAAACGGATGTCCAGGTGCAGTTGGCCCTGTTCCAGTTGCAAGGCGTGTTCGCGCAGGCTGCCCAGTGCCTCGTCATGGCTGGCATACAGGGTCACAACGTGGGCTGTGTCGTCAAAGGCGATGGCAAAACTGCGTTCCAATTCCGCCCGCAGCGCCTCGATCTGGGGTGCCAGTCTGGCTTGGGCCTGGCGCTCGGCCCACATCAGCTTGGCGCCAAAATCGGTCAGTCTCGCGGCGTGGCCTTTGTCCCAGACCACCAGTTCGTTGCCCAGTTCATTCTCCCAACGCTTGAGCTCACCCCAGACGTGGCGGTAGGACAGGCCCAGGGCGCGGGCACCTCCCGAAATCGAGCCGGCCCCAGCCACCGCCTGCAGCAGGTCGATGAGCGGGTTGCGCACCGAGGCCGGGCTGCTTTCGCGGGACAGGGTGTAGTGAAACTGGAGCCTATGCACCGGGGTTCATATCGCTGGACATTGAGTCATTGGCTACGATACCCCAACTCATGGCCACCTTCACCGACAGTGCTGTCACGGCGCTGCAGCTCATCCTCAGCCATGACCCGGCGCTGATGGCCATTGTCGGTCGCTCGCTGTCCGTCAGTGGCAGCGCCTGCCTGGTGGCCTGCCTGCTGGGCCTGGTTCTTGGGGCCTGGCTTGGCGTGGTCCGGTTTACGGGCCGTTCGGCCCTGCTCACCCTGCTCAACACCTTGCTGGCCGTGCCCTCGGTGGTGGTGGGTCTGGTGGTTTATTTGCTGCTGTCGCGCTCCGGACCGCTGGGCTCTCTGGGCTGGCTGTTTTCGTTCAAGGCCATGGTGCTGGCCCAGGTGCTGTTGGTGCTTCCGGTGGTGACCGCGTTGACGCGTCAGTTGGTCGAGGATGCGCAAGTTCAGCATGGCGAGCAGCTCAGCTCGCTCGGGGCACGGCCGCTGCTGCGCAGCCTGCTGCTGGCCTGGGACGAGCGTTACGCCCTGCTGACTGTCGTCATCGCTGCATTTGGCCGCGCCATTTCCGAGGTGGGGGCTGTGATGGTGGTCGGCGGCAACATTGACGGCTTCACCCGTGTCATGACCACGGCCATCGCCTTGGAGACTTCCAAGGGCGATCTGCCGCTGGCACTCGGTCTGGGGCTGATTCTGTTGGCGGTGGTCCTGTTGCTCAATCTGCTGATCGGCGGCCTGCGGCGCTGGCGCGAGCGGCTGGAGGGGGTAGCCGGCCCGTCGCCAGCGGTGGGGCTGGCCTTGTGATGCCGCTGCTGCGACTGGAAGCGGCTGGTGTCCATTTCGGACACCGGCTGGCGGGTGTGCCCGCGCTCACCGATGTGAATCTGGCCATCGGCGCAGGCGAACGGGTGGCGCTGATCGGTGCCAATGGCAGTGGCAAAAGTACCCTGCTGCGCCTGCTGCATGGGCTGGTCAAGCCGTCATCAGGGTCGATGCTTACGGCGTCGGGTCTGCGCCAGGCCATGCTGTTCCAGCGGCCGCACCTGCTGCGGCTGACAGTGCAGTCCAATGTCGCGCTCGGCCTGTGGCTGGCCGGCCGGCCCTGGTCCGAATCATTGGTGCTGGCGCGCGCGGCGCTGGCCCGCGTCGGCTTGGCCGAATTGGCGCAGCGCAACGCCCGCAAGCTCTCAGGTGGCCAGGTGCAGCGGGTTGCATTGGCCCGAGCCTGGGCACTGACGCCGCAGTTGCTTTTGTTGGACGAACCCACCGCCAGCCTGGACCCCCATGCCAAGCGCGAGGTGGAGCAGATGATTGTTGAACTGGCAGCGCAGTCGCCCGAGGTGACCCTGGTGTTTGCCAGCCACAACCTCGGTCAGGTCAAGCGCCTGGCCAGTCGGGTCATTTACCTGGAGCACGGCCGCATCCTGGCGGACCTGCCCGTGGCGGACTTTTTCGCCGGACCGCTGCTGGCCGACCACTACCCCGCAGCTCATCTTTTTGTCAAAGGGTAATTCAGATGAAATTCAAATGGTTTAAGCCTTTAGCCCTTGTCACGCGTGCGTTTGTTGCTATTTTTTTAATAGCAAATGTGACGGCAAGGGCGCAATCCATCGTGATGGCCTCCACCACCTCCACCGAGCAGTCCGGGCTGTTCGCCTACCTTCTGCCGGAATTCAAAAAAGCCAGCGGTCTCGATGTGAAAGTGGTGGCCCTGGGCACCGGTCAGGCGCTGGACATGGGTCGGCGGGGTGATGCCGACGTGCTGTTTGTCCATGATCAGGAGGCCGAGGAAAAAATCGTGGCAGACGGCTTTGCGTTCAAGCGCTTTGCGGTGATGTACAACGACTTTGTTCTGATTGGGCCTGCCGCCGACCCGGCGCGCGTGCGCGGCCGCGACATTGTTGCCGCGCTCAAGTTGGTGGCGGGCAGCAACAGTGCCTTTGTCTCGCGTGGCGACAAAAGCGGCACCCATGCCGCCGAGCTGCGTTTCTGGAAAATGACCGGATTGGCTGACCTACGGGGCAGCGCCTACAAGGCATGTGGTTGCGGCATGGGTCCCGCCCTCAATATGGCCTCGAGCATCGGCGCCTACGTGCTGTCCGACCGCGGCACCTGGCTGAGCTACAAAAACCGTGGCGATCTGGCGGTGCTGGTGCAGGGAGATGCTCGCCTGTTCAACCAGTACGGGGTGATGGTGGTCAATCCAGCCAAACACCCCCATGTCAAGGCGGCTGAGGCCCAGAAGTTTGTCGACTGGGTGGTGTCCCCGGCCGGGCAAGGTCTGATTGCCCGTTTCAAGATCGATGGTGAGCCCCTGTTTTTCCCCAATGCCGGGCGCTGAGCCTGCCGCTGTTGGAGCGCCGCCCTTTCCAGGCCTGCCCGTAAAAAATTTAGATCGTCAGCCCAGGCCGCAAATGGGATACTTGAAAAAATTGGGGAGGGTGCTTATGCCGAGTCTTGCCCCGCTGGTTTTTGGTTCACGCTGTTTGAGGGATCCACATGGCGGGAAAGGTGGCTTGGTTCAAAGCCCATGGTTTGACGTTAGCTATAGCCCTGGGACTGTCCGTGCTGGTGGTCCTGTCGGTTTTGTTCGCTACGACGGCACTCGCCAGCGCCATATCTGCCGGCTGGCGCATTGGTCAGTCGCTGCTGCTGCTGGGCGGCTTGGCCTGCCTGTTGCCAGCGGTCCCGCTGCTCTGGCGCCTGTTGCGCCTGAGCGGGCGTGGCTTTTACGCCGCCAAAGCCATCGAGGCCTCTGGCGATGGCTACTGGATTCTGGACCTCGAGGGCAACTTTGTTGAGGTCAATGACAGCTATTGCCGCATGATGGGATTCAGCCGCGATGAGGTCATGACCATGTCGATCGCCGATTTTGAGGCGGTGGCCAACACGACGCAAATCCAGGGCCAATTGCGGCGCATCATGGCCGTTGGGCAGGAAAATTTTGAAACACGTCACCGGCACCGCAACGGGGACTGGGTCGACCTGCAGGTCAGGGCAACCGGCGTTGACGGCAGGCACATCGTGGCCTTGCTGCGCAATGTGTCCGACCGCAAGAAGTCCGACGCCACCATTCATCACCTGGCTTTTTTTGATGCCCTCACCGGCCTGCCCAACCGGCGCTTGCTGCAGGACCGCATCGAGCAAGCCCTGGTCAGCAGCGCCCGCAACGGCTTACGGGGCGCCGTGGTGTTCATCGACCTGGACAACTTCAAATTGGTCAATGACAGCTGTGGCCATGAGGCGGGAGATGAACTGCTGAAAAAAGCGGGCCAATCATTGCGCGCGGCAGTGCGGCTGGGCGATACGGTTGCCAGACAAGGCGGTGACGAGTTTGTGCTGGTGCTGGAGGGACTCAGGCAGGACCCGGTCCAGGCCGCCGCACAGGCCGAGTCGATTGCAGAAAAATGCCGTTTGTCCCTGGAGCAGCCGTTTGTCGCTGGCAGTCAGGAATTCTTTGTGACGGCCAGCTTGGGCGTGGCCATGTTTCGGGGTGATGCGGTACCCTTTGGCGTGCTGCTGCAACGCGCTGACACGGCGATGTACCAGGCCAAGTTTGGCGGCCGTAACCGCGTGGTTTTCTTCGAGCCCGAGATGCAGCGCGGGCTGGCTCTGCGAACCCAGACCGAGGCGGATTTACGCCGTGCCCTGCCCGAGCAGCAATTCGTGCTTTACCTGCAACCGTTGGTTGATTTGTCGGGTAAGCCGCTGGGTGCCGAAATGCTGTTGCGCTGGCAGCATCCGCACCGCGGGCTGCTGGCGCCCGCCGATTTCTTGGCGCTGGCTGAGGAAACTGGCCTGATCCTGCCTATTGGCGCCTGGGTAATGGCCTCTGCCTGCGAGCAGTTAGCCCTGTGGCAGGCCGAGCCTAAGCTGCGACATTTGCGACTTGCGGTCAACGTCAGCTCGACGCAATTTCTGCACGCCGACTTTGTCGATGGCCTCACGGCTTTGTTGACCCAACACAGCTTTGACTCGGCCAATCTCACGCTGGAGCTGAGTGAAAAACTGGTCAACAAGGACCTTGAAGCCGTCGCTGCCAAGGTGGCCCGAATCAAGGCGCTCGGGGTGTCGATGTCCATGGACAATTTTGGCATTGGCCTGTCGTCTTTGACCAACCTGCGTCGCCTGCCGTTGAGACAGCTCAAGATCGACCAATCCTTCATCCGCAACATCGCGGTCAACCCCGACGACATGCTCGTCGTCCGGACCATCATGGCCATGGCTGCCGCCATGGGACTGGAGGTGGTGGCTGAAGGGGTCGAGAGTGAAACCAACCGGGCCCTGTTGGCGCAAAACGGCTGCGGTGCCTACCAAGGCTTTTTGTTTTGCCCGCCCTTGCCGCTGCAAGAGTTCGAAACCAGGGTTCGGACCGGCTGGTCGGGCGAAGCGTTTGCCCCTTTGGCGCTTGCCCAGCAAAACTAGCGCAAGAACGATGCCGCATCCCCAGAAGTCAAGGGTTTTTACCTAGATTCGGTTGGGGCAAGGGAGCTAACAATCAACGTTGGTCTATTTGCCTCTAGTCTTCAACGGAGAAGTCGTCATGCTGGTTCAATTCAAGGTTAACGGCAAGCCTGCCGCCGTCGATGTGGCCCCCCACACCCTGCTGGTCCAGGTGCTGCGTGAGCACCTCAAACTCACCGGTACCCATGTTGGTTGCGACACGGCCCAGTGCGGCGCCTGCACCGTCATCAAGGATGGCCGCGCCATCAAATCCTGCAATGTCCTGGTCGCCCA
>Ga0214921_10011021_pt1 | contig 11063 bp, 9 predicted proteins | sample LL1505_MetaG_FD_177992 | JGI IMG/M metagenome (GOLD analysis project Ga0214921, IMG submission 177992) | Freshwater microbial communities from Lake Lanier, Atlanta, Georgia, United States - LL-1505 | ecosystem: Environmental > Aquatic > Freshwater > Lake | place: USA: Georgia | collected 2015-05-28
CAGGTACGCCGCCGACGTTTGATGCGATCACGGGGACTCCACTCGCCTGTGCTTCGAGAACCACCATCGGGCAGTTATCTTCGCGCGTAGGCAGGAAAAGTACGGTTGCTCGGGCAAACTCACTCCGCAGATTTTCTCGACTAATCATCCCCCCCCAAGAGCACCAAGGCCTAGTTTCAAGAAGAGAGCGGAACTCTTTACCATAAGAATCTTCTCCGCATCTGCCATAAAACTTGACTGAAAATTTAAGCTTATGGGCGAGGGGATCAAGAGCCTGAATCAAGGCGTTTTGATTCTTTCGGCCATCTACATTGGCAACCACAAGGACCAGTGGAGGGGCTGAGGAGTCGATGGCTGTGGGTCTAGGCTCGAAAAAAAGGTTCTCTGTAGCATTAGGCAGCAGCCAAGTTTTTTTTGCAAGTTTAGAGACCTGCTGGTGGGTATATTTTGAAATACAGATCACTCCAGCGAAGCGCGGCAGGCAAAAAGCTTCCAACTGTGACTGAATCCCCCAAAAAGATAATGGAGAATGACGGTGAAGTTTTGTAATTGCACGGATGTTGCCGTGAATCGTTAAAATCTTTGGGCTATTTTGAAAAACAGCTGATATGGCGCAGTCCCGCTCAGTGCCTTGGGAATGGACGATGTCGGGTTGAATCTTTTTTAACTCATTTCGAACGGCGCGAATACAGCCTGCGTACCCTGTGCGAAGCCAACCGATTTTCGGAACATGAAGAGAGTGGAACCAGATATTTTCAGCCAGTTTAGGTGGGGAGGACATGGGTTGTTGAGTGCAGGAGAGAATATGAACTTCCAAGTTTGGCAAAGTTGCGAAGCCTTGAAAAAGTGCGCTAGGGGCAGTACCAAAAGAAGGTTTTAGGTCGCTATAGTTTCCGAAATGTTCCCTAGAATCCGTGGTTAAAATTGCAACCCTCATGTGTTTTTCTGGAAAACGCGGTTGTGACCAACCTGAAGTAGCTCCTGAAAGCCAAGAGCAGAAATCTCCTGTGCAAGCGCAGACGGCCCAACATGGCCACGCGTAGAAAAAGGTGGTGCTTGGTACCCTGTAAATACCCCTGAATCGTCTAAAACAATTATACCTCGAGGGGAGAGGATTTTATTGCAGTTTGTAAAATCACTCTTTGCCACTTCATAATCATGATTCCCGTCAATATAAACCATGTCCCATTTGTGTTGTGCTACTTGTTTCCAGACGTGAGGTTCGGTGGATAAGCCACGAACCAAATGGGGTGCCGGCAATTGAAAAAAAGCAAAGTTTTTAAGGGTATCCTCATAATAATTAATTTGGTTGGAGTATTTACTGACAGAGTCAGCAGCGCTTGTGAACGGTGAGATTCCACAAACGCGAGTTGGGAAGCAAATTTCTCTAGAACAAAGGGAGGCCAAAGAAAGTGTCTGGCCACGATAGACCCCAATTTCCAGGAATGAGCTTGGCTTGAAAATTGAAAAAAGCGCTGCCCACATTACATGAAACGCAGCTTCACCAAATCCTCGGCTTTCTTGCGAAAAGTAGCGGCGGTGCTCGACAAGGTATTCGGGTGCAGCTTGGTAAAAGTAGCGGACGCAATTTCTGTAGAACTTTGTTGGGTCTTGCAGGCTTTGAGGCCAACTACTTGCGCTAATTGGATTTAGGGTTGGGTCATACGGGTGACGTAGAATCTGCGCTAGAGATGCGCGTCCAAGCATTAGCCGAGCCCTGCCTTTTATAAAGTTGATAATATTCAATCTGAATAATGTAAGAACCAATGCCTAAAAATTCAATATATCTCAATCAAGCCCTTACGATCTTATCCTGCCATCTCTTGCAAATTATGGTCAGACCAAGGCGACGATGAGTAGTATCAAAATAATATTATCTTCTTTTGCGAGCCACAATGACAAAATCAAGCAGCCTAAGGATGTCGTCACTCTTCAGTTGGGCTTCTTTTCGAAGTCGAGGACGAATCTCGTGAAGATAGTGCGGATCTGCCACTCTTAGAGGAACAATTTCAAGAATCTCAAACCCGTTTTTGCGCATGAGATTGAAAAATAGGTCAGCAAAGTTTCCCACGGCGCGACGGTATCGGGGAAACATTAAGCGGTAAAGCCATCGTGGGTAGGTTTGAAAATCGAGAGGGGGCATGGGATCCTCAAAAAACTCGTGTCCTGAAAGGTCGAACTTATGGAGGGAAAGGCCTCCTGGCTTAAGAGTACGATGACAGCAGGAGAAAAATGCATCGAGATCTTCGACATGCTCGAGAACGTCGAATGAGTAGATAAGGTCTACTGGCTGGGGGAGAGATAAATTTTCTAGAAGCCCCACATGAAGGGTAGCTAGAGCCGGATTGAGCCTAGGCGGATCGTCGGAAGAAAGAATAGAAGCACGATTAGGCAGATCAGGGCTGATAGTACGGCTCAGTGCCTGACGGTGAAGGGGAGTGAGAGGCATGGCTTGGTGTTCGACTAGGTGGACGTGCTGGGCTCCCAACCCTAACATCATGTCTGCGGCAGCAAGGCAATCCCCACAACCAATTTCGGCCGTCACAAAGTTTTTTGGAAAACGATTAGCAAGGTGAGGTAGTAAGGTGCGACAGATCCTACGATACCTCTCTACCGCCTCATCTAGCCCGCCTTGGAGAACAGGGGCACGGGGGCGGTCGGGAATGCCCAGCCATCGTTTTAATCGCCAGCGCTGCCCATAGTAGATTGCACGGGCAACAGCCTGCGGATGTTGAAGACCAAATTTCATGATAATACGTCGACAACGTCACGAACGAGATCACAGTACCTTTTAGCATATTGCTTACGTGAAAAATGGTTTTCTACGGAAATACGGGCCTCCAGCCCTAAACGCTTTTTTTGACCTGGCTGCGAAGCCATTAATTGCATTGCTTTAGCCATCTGACTTTCAGAATGAACACAAATACCACCAGGCAGATGCTGAATGCATCCCGCACGACGAGCAACCCAAGGTTTTTGATAAGCCATGGATTCCAAAAGAACAAATGGTAAGGCTTCTTGATTTGCAGATAGGATTACCACATCACAATCAGAAAGTGCATCTAATGTTTCCGAGCGTGAAATTCTCCAACCAGTGAACGGTGCCAGGGGGCGAGGAGGCAGCAATCTTTGCGTCCTGCTGCTGGAAAAAATTAGAGGATTCATTGAACTCACTTCCGATAAAGACAAGATGAGAGTTGGGAATCGCAGCATGACGAAACGCGCGAACGGCGTAGCCTTGATCCTTGCGGGTGCAGTAGTTGGCTACGCAAAGAAAAAAAATGGCCTTCGCTGGGATCCCGTGTTTACGCCTGAACGTACTAAAAGAAGGTTGGTTATCAGGTAGATCTACCCCATTGGGAATGATTGTAATTCCTGGGTGGCGAGCTCTTTTGGCTAGCCAGTGATCATAGAAGGCCAGCAAATCGGCATGAGGGCTGAGAAAAACACATCGATCTATCTTGCGAATCCAAGCAAGCATAATGAAACTGCGCCAAACGGCGAAAGCACAAAGGGCCAGACCATAAGGAAACCGTGAGACAGGAATCCTGATGACTGCAATATCTTGGGATCCTCAGGTTTTTGGCATTGGTCAGCGTTGCTCGGTTCCTGTCTGACAATTCAAGCGGGAGAAAATCTGCGAGATTAACATGCTCAACGCCGAGGCCCTGCATAATGTCGGCTGGAGCAAAATAACTTCCGCAGCCGATCTCACTGACATCTGCATCTTTTAGAAATGCCGGATCGCAAAAGTGGGTCAGAAAGTCTATACAAATCCAAGTTTAGCGATCAATGGCGAGGTCGATCCCTTGGTGCATGACCCGGCTGGCAGCTCGGCACTTGATCTGGTGTTCCAGCTCGAATGCCGTAAAATGAGTCCTTGATAGCTGTTTGCTATTGGGGGTATTTGGTCATGAGGTAATAAAGTGATCTTCGAAAATCTTGAATTTTCCTATTTGGATTGAGCGGTTCAGAAATAGTATACGGGAAATGGGCGCATTACTCGTGCTGATAATGTAAACCGACCATTAGTCCTACTGCTGTGTAGTTGGGCCGCAATACATCATTTTTGTAGTTGGGAACGATATTCATTCATCGGGGAAACCATCATCTTGTCGCTGAATTCCGCTGGATGTTCAATTTCGATGTCCGCTGCCGTACGGTGGGATGGGCTGAGAAAACTAATTGAGTGAGTGGCGCTGAATCTGTGCTCGAGCACAGATGCTACGCCTTCAATATCGAGATCATGGTGACTATGAAGTTCATTCAGGATAAGGGAGATCGTCAATTTTGAGATGACCTTTTCTGAAAACAAATCAAATTCACTCCGTTCAGTGTCGGAAAGTATGAAACATCGCTTCTCACCAAGTCGACATAAATCCTCATGGCTGCAATATCTTCGGATCTTCAGGTTTTTAGCTTTGTTCAGCGCTTTGAGAGTTTGCTGTTGCCACAATGGGAGAGGGTTAGTTTCGTATGAAACCACATTTATGGAGGTGAAGATACGGGCATATGCATCACTATAATATCCTTCGGCTGCACCAATATCAACTATGCAATCAAGACTATGCTTGTGAATGCTGGATATTATCGGGTGAAGTTACTTTTCATAGCTGCCAATCCACTTTGGTGTTACGGGGCCGAAGTATGTTCTGTTTTCGTAAATCATTCCTTTGAACGGCCCACCAAGAACATATGAGGCATGGTTTCCGTAAAATACGGATTTGAATATATTTTGTTCCTTGGAGTGAAACGTCTTGGTATACTGATACATCCTCTAACTGGAGATACAATCTGCGAGAAATGGCGACTTAGTGCGTATTATTTTAAGTAGAAAAGCCCGAAGAGACTTTAGAACTTTCATGCATTTCTCTTAAGGCAGTTTTCAATAACATATCTGTAATTTGAGAGCATTTGGTCGTGATTTCGATTGAATTTCAAAGCGTCAGTCAACGCTATCTCTTGGCGTTGTTGGATCAGGCTCTCGTTGCCTACCAATCTTTCCAAAATGATTGATAAGGCAACTTCATCATCGGGAGGAAATAAGTAATTTTGATTCTCAATACTATCTCTGATTCCGCCTGAGTCGGACCCAATACATGCACAACCGAAAAACATGGCTTCCTGAAGGGCCAAGCCGTAGGCCTCAACGATAGAGGGTTGCACATAAATCGATGCACTCTCAAAAAATCTGTCTGGATGGGCTGTCTCGGTAATTAATTCCGTTTGGGATTGTATATCGTATTTTTTTATGAGGTCACAAAGGTGATAAAAATATTCACTTTTGCCAGACGAGCCCACCAATCGAATCTTCCACAATGGGTATTTGGCAGCAATCCTACCGAATGCCTTGATTAGTACGTGCTGTCCCTTGCGATATGCGAAGTGTCCTAAGCTAAGAATGATCTTCTCTTTTTGTGTATCACGAAGTTTTATCCTTGAAGATGAAGGTATCCTGCTGTGATAGATTTTAACTATTTTTTCTTTCCACGGGAAGTATCGTCTTTTGGATTGTGTTTCCTCGAATTCCGACACGGTGATTTCCACATCAGTTTTTGAAAGCTGATAGCATTTTAACAGCCAAGACAGCGAAAATCGTATCGATGACCTGATTGACGATATACTACCCTGTTGTCCAAGTGTCGGTAGTCGGGAAAATAATGGAGTTGACTGATGATTTACGTAAACGCATTTGATTCCTAATTTGGCAATCTTGTTGATAAGAGAAATGCGCCCGGAGTCAGGCCCCCATGAAAAGTCGCCCCCATGAAAAAATATTAGTTCAATGCCGTGTTCATGGATCATGCGTTTTAGATATTCAAGAGTTTCCTTGCCTGAGGAAGTATTGCTCAACGAGAGGCGTGAATAGCCGAGACGGGGAATATCACGCTCAATAATGTTGTTTTCTTGTTTTGGACAAAATACGAATGTTGTGTAATCATTTGAAAGTCCCTTTGCGATTTCCCTTACAAGAAGGTTCAATCCACCATGATTTTCAAGCGGTGTATTTAGGAGATGGGCGACCCTGTGCATTGATTATAAATTTAATTAGGTGATTTCTTGAATTCGAAGATCGAAGTCCTGAGTTTTAAAAATTAGGCAGGCCCAACTACTCCCCATTACCAAGAGCAACACCGAAAGCAGGACCTCGAACAGCGGTCCGACCAAGCGACTTTAAAAAGGATAGGGTTTTGAGCATATTTAAGTCTTAAAAACTGAGTGTTTTTTTGCAAAGGGCATTTAAGCCAACAAAGAATTTTGTTTTAAACTCTGCCCGAAGGGAAGCAGTAAAGATAAATAACCAACTTAAAAGAGCGGCTAGACCAACCAGCAAAGCCAACCTAAAAATGCTAGCTAACACGTGGCTAGGTAGCTGGATGGTGAAAAAAGAGAGTAGCGCAATCAAAAGAGTAATAGCCATCGAGACAAGACCAGACCGAATGATCGGTTGGAGATTGCTGAGAACGCGTCCGCATGCCCTAAGGGACAATATACAAGTGACCGCAAAATGGGCGACAAGGGAGGCAGACAGGAGGCCTCCGATGCCAAAGTAAGAGGCGGCTGGAAGGGCAAGGGCGATGAAAAGAGCGCCCTCGGCGAAGTAAATATGACGGATGGGGCGCATGTTGCCGGCTATACCGAAAAGTGAGATTAGGCATCGACTGAAGGAGGTGATGAGTAGAAGAGCGGCAAGTATGCAGTCAAAAAAAGGGCTCCACTTGATTATGCCCGAAGTCCAAAATAAAATAAATGTGGTGTTCCCCGCCATGAGGGCGCAAGCACCGATCGTGGCCAAGAGTGTGGTAAGAGAAACCACGTTGGTAAATCGCATAAGCAATTTTGCACTTTCTCCACGAACAAACATTTCGGTTAGGCTAGGGGCGGAGCTTTCAATAATTCTACCTGTGAACTGTTGTGCCATTGTAAAAAGTTTTGTTCCAACTGCAAAAGTGGAAGCAGTACTTAAGCCCGCTACGCGGCTGAGGATCATAATCTGGCTGGCATTGACCATTTGGGACCCCAAGGTCATCCACAAGACGTCCTGCCCGAAAAGAAAGATTTGTCGGAGGTAGGTCCAGTTTGGGCGTCCCCAGAAACCAACGGATGGGTAGTAGTGGTTGCGCCGGCAGAACCAGAAGGTAACGAGGGGTGCAAGAATTACGCCTGGGGCTCCAGCAAAGGCCAAGCTGTAGATTCCCCAGCCCTGTTGGAACCCAAACCATAAGGCGATCAAGCTGAGCATAAGGCTTAGGGAGCCAAGCCAATAGGATACATCCAATCGTTGGAAAGCCCAAAGCGGAGCCCCCAGGCTACGGAAAACAACGGAAAGACCCGCAATCGAGGTGATGATGAGGAGGCAATTGGTAAAATCAGCAGAAAGTTGGGGTGGGATTGAAAAGAGGGAAGGAGCAAAAAAGGAAAAGACGGCACCGACAAGGGCAATAAGGAATCCTTGGGAGGCAAAGACGATAGCGCCCGTGAGGAGAAGGCTGCCATAGCTGCCGCTATTTACTTCATCTTTGCGATCTGCAATGAACCGGCTGACGGCGGAGGAGACGCCGAGGTCGAGGAGCATCAGGTAGCCTGCGATTTGCTGGGCCAAGGCCCAAAGACCAAACTGCTCCTTGCCCAGATAGTGCAGTGCAAGAGGAATCGAAGCGGCGGTGTACCCAATGTTAACGGCGATAACCACATAGCCAGCACCAAGGGCATGGATAAAGTTACGCGTTCTGTTGGCCATAGATAACGGTATTTAGTGCAAAAGTATAATCAATGGCATTTGGAAGTGTTGAGAAAAGAAGGTTTGCAATCTCTTGGGGTGTAGAGCTGAAGTTGTGGGACATAGAAGAGTTTCGTTAACCTTGTATGAAGATGCACTCTCAATCTTAGTTCTTAAGTGCTCGCAAGTGAGGCAAGATCAATTGGTAAAGCCCAGCGATGCATGTGGGCTAAGGAGAAGGCTGGTTACAGGTGCGAGATGCAGATGGGAGGCAATCACTGGCTTTTCGCTTTTATGTCCAAATACCGCACACGAGCAGAAGGCGCTTAAGGAAAATGAAAAAAGCGAGTGCATACTAAAGACTATCAATGTGCTGTAGCCAATTTCGATCACGTACACGAAAGCATCTGGAGGAAATGTAGAGAATGCGGATTCTACAAAAACAGCATAATTTAAGGGTGATCTTGAATTTGATGCTGAATTAATTTTCGACATATTTCACAAAAAATAACGAATACATTGTCGATTAAAACGGCGCAACTAAATACACATTTTGATTAAGAAAGTTCATTAAATCTTTTCTGATTTGAGATTTCGAATCAGGTGGTTACAAGGCAGCAATTGAAAGGGCAACATTAGAGGCATGTAAACGTTTTTGCCAAAAAGCACTAATTAGGAAAGGATCTCTATGACCTTTATCCCAGCGATCAGCTTCGATATCCAAAGCTTGAAGAATATCAGCGGGACGACAAGATTTGGCCATTGTGCCGTCACCGTTTCCCATAAAATATTCCATTGAAGGCAGCATTAACGAGGGATAAGTGACTATAGAGCAACCGCAACAGAGAGCCTCACCTGTCGCGATATGGAAGGACTCATGACGAGTCAGTGCAATAGAAATCTTTGCCTCTTCAAGAATCTTGAGTACTTGTTCGTTAGGTATGCGACCTGTTAAAACGAGCCTAGAACGAATATCTGGCCTCAAAGGGGTAAGAAGGGCTTCAAATGTGTGATCAAAAGGACCAGTTATAACAGCTTTAAAGTCGATATGCTTTTCTAAAAACAATGATAAAAGATGAATATGAAGTTCGGGATTTTTTTGCCAATCAGTTGCGGTCCATCTTCCCAAGGCAACAACTAAGTTTTGCTTTGGCTTGCCGCGATACAGCGCTGAGTCCGAAACTGGATGAGGAATGAACCTAAGCCTTAGGGCTAAATTATGCTGGTAAAAAATTCCGAGAAAAAGCCTTACCCTATCTAAAGCTAATGGAGAAACAGCAAGTAAATAATCTGCCTGATGCATATGTAATAACCTAAATAATTCGTGATAAGGCAAAAATAAATCTCTTAGCATTCGGAATATGGCTAAAAGAAATCCCTTCAAGAAGCCGTACTTGTTAATTGCTTGTAAAAAAAAGAAGCGAGCTAGAAAAACGGGATTTTGAAGTATTGAATAATAGCCACCGGAATCTAAGTTTATCAAGAGCTTGATATTAGCTTTTTTAATTGCACGAGCGATTCTCCAAAATCTGGGAGCGCCCCAAGAATAAAAAACTACAGCGTCTATTTTTTGAGATTTCCACCAATTCGTAGATTGAAGTAAAAAATAAGGTGCTCGCATCAAATCATGACAATCATTTCCTCGAAGATTGCCGGGCATTACTGTTTTCGATTCTATGCCAATCTTTTGAAAGCCACGGCAAAGAAGGCCAGAATCTCGTGCAAAAAACCCTTCGTCGCCTGAGAAGTCTACAGGGGTGCAAGTGTAAATACGCAAAAGGCAATCCTTAAAAGTTATTGTAGTCCCTCGACTTATAAAGACAAGTCCTGTTCGGAAGTGGTACGAAATATGCAAAGTTTCGCTAGCGACGAGCGATCAAAAGAGAAGGATTTAAGTGGAAAGCTAGTCATATCGAACCAGGGCGCTCGCTTGTGATTTGCGATGGGACCGCCAAGATTCGTTTGTTAGCATTTGAGTTTGTGAAACGGCAATTTACCTATTTGATTGGATGAGACCCCACTTGGACTTTTACCCGTGCTGCATTGATTAAAAAACTAAAGATTAACCATTGAGAATTAGGCCGTTAAGAACCTCGCGCTGCAAAAGCAGTATAAGGCCAGGCACCGGGCGCCACACCACGGTGAGGGAGAAGAAAGTTGTGAGAGACAGGATGGCCGCATAAGAATCTTAATCCAGCGGGTCCTCAAAAATTATGAACTGTCAAATTATAAAAAATAAAATACAACTCTATGAAGAGAACCGCTAGTCATGCACTTATTAATGGTTATCTGCCAATGAAACTTGATCAAGCCAAGAATCCCATAATCGCCGAGCTTGCAGTGCGATTCTGTCGCTTTTGGAGATTTCGCGTGGGATTGAGAGGGGCGGGATTACTCATTCGATTCCTACGCAAACTATATCCAGATCTGCAACGCTTTAGTTTGGAATACCCAGGATTGGGTCGCTGCAACATACAATTTCTAGATTTTGCTTGGATTCGGCAAGTGGCGGCAGGGCTGAATGAGGAAGAGGCTTTGATTAAAAATTTAGCCTCATTAACAGAGGGCAATCCAATCATCTGGGATGTTGGGGCAAACTCCGGATATCTGGCCGCAGAAATTATTCTAAAACTTAAGCCATCGCGTCTGGATTTGTTCGAACCCAATTTGGTTCATCAACTAACATTAGATTCGCTTGCGGCATTGGACCAGAGAATCCACGTCCACATGGTGGGTCTTTCTGATCATTCCGGAAATCAAATTCTCCATGTTCCACAAGAAGATGGTGAGGGTGCAACCCGTGCTTCGCTGAGGGCAGAAAATTTGTCCAGTTCAAAGTCAACCCGCCAAATAGAAATCAAGCTGGAGCGGGGCGATACCATTGTGGCGGCTGGGGACGCCCCATCTCCCGATTTGCTGATCATCGACGCCGAGGGCCACGAGAGCGAAGTTATTAAAGGTATGAAATCAACGATCGAAATAAAAAGACCCCTCATCGCGCTGGAACATCTTTTTCTGGACGATAAGGTTTTGCTGGGAATGGTGCCACAGGGGTACGAACTTTATACGGTATGCGACTTAACGGCGCGTTTGTTCCGGGGCCTTGTCCGTGAAAAAGGCCACAACTCGATTATGATTCCACAAAAAATGCCAATCTACTAAAAAACTAAGGCAGATGTTTAAAGCATCGGTCATGCTTTGCTTGTACGAGAAGAGCTGCGTTATCAGAAGAGCTAGTTGGGGCGGATGGCGAGGTCGGTGTAGAGAAGGATTTTCAAAGTGAAGAATCAATTAAAAAAGATGGGTATTGATTTGTAAATTCAGGAGGTTCTAAAAGCATGGG
>Ga0214921_10011022_pt1 | contig 11062 bp, 8 predicted proteins | sample LL1505_MetaG_FD_177992 | JGI IMG/M metagenome (GOLD analysis project Ga0214921, IMG submission 177992) | Freshwater microbial communities from Lake Lanier, Atlanta, Georgia, United States - LL-1505 | ecosystem: Environmental > Aquatic > Freshwater > Lake | place: USA: Georgia | collected 2015-05-28
TGCGCACAACTTGAAGGGCGCGTCGATGTGTATCGGGCTTGAATCGTTCGGTGAATTTATGCACCGGGTTGAGGATGTGATTCAATGCATGATCAATGGTGGTGTTCCTCACAGTGAACGAGTCGTCGAGGTCCTCCTCTTCGCGCAGAGGTGTATGTTGAATTGGGTGGGATCGTTGCTTGCCGATTCAGCCTTTGTGCCTGACACGGGAGGTATTCTCAACGAACTCGATTCCCTTGTGGGTCATGCTCAATCGCCCGCACCCGGACAGCTGATCGTCCCAAAAGAGGAGCATCCTACACAACCTGATGACGAAGAGGAGGACCTTCAGGCGCTCTTCGAAATGCACAGAAAGATCTACGAGGATGATCTGAATGCTCGAGAGGAGCGTGAGCGCGAAGGAAGCCATGCCTCCGGCAGGTCTGCTGATCGCGGCGAAGACTCTGCAGACCTTCAGCCTCGCTTCATGTCTAAACATCGCAATGCATCGCAGCGCTCGCAGGAGACGTTTCGTATCTCAGCCCAAAAGCTCGATGAGTTGGTGCAACTTATAAGTGAGCTCTCGATTCATCAAGGGATCATTCAGGAGGCGCGCCGGGGAGATGAGCTTCCGACTCGAGCGGCTGCTCATGCGCTTCACCTCAGCCACAAGCTGGTGAAGGAGATTCATGCAAAAGCGCTTGAGCTGCGCATGCAGCCCCTTTCCGGACTGATGCATAAGTTAGAGCGAAGTGCCGTAGATCTCGCCTCCATGCAGGGCAAGCGGATTAAGGTTGTTCTTGAGGGAAGCGATGTCCAGTTCGACAAGACCGTCCTCGATAAGATGTCGGACCCATTGGTCCATGTGATTCGAAACGCCGTCGATCATGGAATTGAACCCGCCTCGGAGCGCGAGGCCGCCGGTAAGCCGGCAGAGGCGACCCTCAAGATATCCGCGATTCAGGATGCGGGTGCGGTATCGATCGTTGTTTCAGACGATGGTAGGGGGATGGATGAGCGAGCGATCTTTGCCGCTGCGGTGAAGAAGGGGATCGTTTCGCCGGACGCACACCTGAGCTCGGATCAGATTAGAAGGCTCATATTCGTTCAAGGTATCTCGACCGCGCCGAAGCTCACCGAGATCTCAGGCCGGGGGGTCGGAATGGATATCGTCATGCGCACCGTTCAATCACTGAGAGGGAGCATACGTATCGCCAGCACACTCGGAGGGGGCACGTCCCTCGGAATATCGCTCCCTACGAGTCTCAGCATCATCGATGCACTGGTGGTTCGCGTTCAGGATGCTCGATACGCGGTCCCGATGAATGAGTTGACTGAGATTATCGATCTGAGCCGCTATCCGCTCAAAAGCACCGGGAACGGGGGGTTCATGCTCTCGCTGCGCGGAGAGGTGATCCCGGTTGAGGCGCTCGCGGACTACATGCCCACGCCCACTATGCAGCAGGTCGAGGGGAGATTCATAGTTGCGGGGCAGAGCAATCGGTTCCCCGCACTGCTCGTTCGTGATGCCGGACAATCGGTCGCGTTCGCGATCGATACGATCGTATCGCAACAACAGATCGTCGTACGCCCGTTAAGTGACCAACTTGAGGGCCTTCAAGGACTTCGAGGGTGTACGATTCTTGGAGATGGCGAACCTGGGATTATCCTGAGTTTGCCCGAATTGGCCCGGACCTATTTTTCATCCGCCGGAGGGGAGTGAAAGATGACGGATAGTCGAAACCTACCAGAAGATGACACACGCTTCCTTCTCTTCAGGGTTGGAGGAGAGCTCTATGGAACACCCCTTCTTGGGGTTCGGGAGGTCGTGGAGCCACAGCAGCCCAAACCCATTCCGAATACCGTACCGTTTTTTAGTGGGGTCATTAACCTTCGCGGACAAGTGGTCGGGGTCGTCGACCTCCGAAAACGTTTCGGTTGCGAGGCCACGCAACATCCCCGCATGGCGCTCATGGTCTTCGCGACGGATTCAGGACCCCTGGGTGCATTGGTGGATGAGATCGAGTGCGTGACGAAAATACCGGACTCCAACATCGAGTCTGAAGCGATTGTTCGCACACACGTGCCGGCCGATTATCTGATTGGAATAGGAAACCAAGATGGTCGACTGATATCGTTGATCGACCTCAATAAGATTCTCGGCACTGAGGAGTTAAAGTCAACTCGCGCCGTCCGTGAGTGAGCTCGGATGAGGACAAGCTCCACTAATTATAGACTGAGTGATGAGGAACGTGACTTCGTGTTCGCTCTGATCGAGCAGGTCACTGGAACGTGTCAGCAGGGGGTGTATCGACGTGAGGTGTTGGCTACGAATGTAGAGCGGCGAATTCGTTACGTTGGTGCTCCATCGCTCCGCGAATATCTGATGTACGCGATGAACAATCCGGCGGAAGAGAAACTGCTCATCTCAGCCCTGACCATTCATACAACGAGCTGGTTTCGAGAGGCACCCCATTTTCATAAGTTTGAAGCTATCATTCGGCAAAAGATCACCGATCAAAAGCTTACAAGTATACGCGTGCTGTGCGCGGGGTGCTCAACCGGTGAGGAGGTATACTCGTTAGCTTTCACACTTGAGCAGATTCGCAAAAGCTTTCCGGGCTTCGAGTATCACGTTCACGGAACAGATATCGATCCGCTCTCGGTAGCACAAGCTACTCGCGGTATATACAGTGAGGTGGCGTTTCCGCTCATTCCGGAGCCGTATCGAGCGTTCTGTCTCGTTGGTACCGGAGGGAAGCGGGGATTCTTTGCCCCGAGCAGGGAGGTGCGGAGCCGATGCTCATTCGCCGTTGCTGATATTCGAACATTTGGAGGTGGACATCGTCACTCCTTCGACTGCGTCTTTTGTCGAAATGTTCTGATCTACTTTAAGCCGGATGATATCGGGCCGCTCGTGCGGGGGCTGCTCAGCGCACTTCGCGTCGATGGGACCCTCATTCTGGGGCACAGCGAGGCGATCGACGCCGGGCGCTACGGAATCCGCTTTTTGGGGGACTCTACCTACAGCAAACGGCGGTCGTTTGCCGAGGGCTCTCCTAGAGAAGAGGGTAGCTGTCGCGTGCTGGTAGTGGACGACTCGCCCGTAGCTCGCAAAGCCCTTGAGCGTTCTCTGGAGAAGGGAGGAATTCGAACCTTTTCAGTGGCTTCAGCGGATGAGGCCTCAGAGTTTCTGGAGAGAAATTCGGTGGATGTGATTACCCTTGATGTAACGATGCCTGGGCTCGATGGGCCTACGTGGCTCAACTCTCGTCGGCTCGCTGGTCTCGGCGTTCCCGTTGTTATCGTAAGTGAGAGCGGTCCCTCGCAAGCGAGCGCTATCCTTGGAGCGCTTGAGAACGGTGCGCAGGATTATATTGAGAAATCGACGATAAGCGGCCCCGATTTCCCTGACAAGCTTATCGCCATTTCGAAATCGTATCGACCTCAGGCCGTACGTTCCTCTACCCCTCGACGGGCGTCCCTCGCTACGACCGTTGTCAGCCGTGAATGTCCGGATATTATCTTGATAGGTGCGAGCACTGGAGGAACTGAGGCCGTGATGCGGTTGCTTGATTCGATGCCTCCGCACAGTCCGCCGATCGTGGTGGTGCAACATATCTCGCCGTACTTTGCCCGCGCCTTCGCTCATCGTGTGGCGCAGAACGCTCATCTGCGAGTGGGTGTCTGCGCCGAGGGAACATTACTGGAGCCCGGACATATCTACGTGGCAGACGATGACCGCCATATCGGAGTAGGGGGTAGAGGGGGACGGCTGAGTATCGTGCGTTCTGATGGCCCCCCAATAAATCGTCACCGTCCGAGCGTCGACTTTCTCTTCAAGTCAGCCGCTGTTCTCGCGAACGTACGGGTCTCGGCCATACTCTTAACAGGGATGGGCGCTGATGGCGCACAGGGCATGAAGGAGCTTCATGATCGTGGGGCCAATACCTTTTGCCAGGATGAGCGATCGTGCGTCGTTTTTGGCATGCCTCGTGAGGCGATCGCTCTCGGGGCGGCGGACGTTATCGCGAGTCCAGATGATATCCGGCAACAACTCGAATGGCAGATCGGACGGCCGCGAGAGCGAAGTGAATCCGATCCCTCATCACCGCATCGGTAATGCTCGAAAGCTTACGTGACTCACAGACGATTACTGGGGAGGAGAACTATACTCACTGCGGTTTCGGATCGCTTCCCACGTAACACGAGGATAGTTTTCGCATAACGATGTTCCCTGTATCTCGAATGTAGAGGATGTCGCCCCGAAGAAGGATCTTCGCGTTAGGAGCCGCGGATTCAATCGTTCGTCTGCATATATTGAAAAGGTGAGCGTCGCTTCCTGTCTTAGGGAGCTCCCAGTCCCTGAAGATAATCGTTACCTTCGGGGCTGCAGTCACAGCAGCACACGTGAAACCTGCTGGACATGTCGTAGGTGGGTTTTCGAGGGTGACCTTAAGGAGGTGTCGCGGTGCTGGCAGAGTGACCCCAATCGGCCTCACCGTTTGAACCCCGAAGCTCGTTATTGAATTGAGACGTAGGGTGATATCGGTATAGGGAACCTCTGGATGCGACGGTGTGTCGGCGTGAGCTGTCAGCGTCGGCATGGCAGCGAGTGCTAAAGCTAGTAGTGTGCGTTTCATTCGAATTCTCCCCAACTGTGTTGTCTGAACTGTATTCATGTGTATGTTATCCCGCTGTGGCCTCGATGGCGCAGGAGGTGATGGAGTGGACGTAGACAAAAGCGATATCTCGCGCGAATTCAATATCGCCCACGATAACTATCTTGTCGGTCGGCTTGGCGGATTCGATCGCCCTTCGGCAGAAGAGGAATTCCCTCCTTTGGGAGCTCGTCGCTTGGAACTCCCACTCATGGAAAAAGAACGTGGCGGAGGTGCTAGGTGGAAGTGAGATACACTGAAAATTGGGCGGGCACGTTTGGGGACGATTCTCGTAGCTGGCTATCAGCTCGTGTCGTAGACCTGGAAGATCTTGGCCGTTAACGGCTCGAAGCTCAATGCCGAGAGATGTCACTCCCGAGAGGATCATCTTCTGGTTTTTGTAGGGTACGAGAGTAGGACCCTTCGTTCCCTGTGATCCTCCGGCCTGCGCTCCGGCAGTCGCCGCACACACGAGGCACGCGAATGAAACAAGCCACGCTTTTACCACCATAGTTCCTCCCCCGGGCTACCTGTAAGTGCTCAACAGTAGCTTCGGCTTGGTGTTCTCGACGCTCAAGGAAAGGGGGCTAAAATCTCATGGTCCCAGCATCCTAGGGGGACTTTTCGTAATCGGAAGTTGGAGTTACTCCTTGCCGTCCGGGGGTCGACGTTATGCCGCCTGCGTACTTAGTGGTAAAAACCAGATGGAGAGCCCGCCTTGGGAACAATAGAGGAGGTCGCCATGCGCATCGGTCCGTGACCTCAGTGGTCGCTAGCCAGAGATCGACACGATATGTTTTGCTTCTAGGCATGGCATCCGACATATACTGAGAGAAGAACTCACCGAATCTAAACCTCGATGAACAGACTACCTCCGGATAAGACACTCCCCGCGAGCTCTGCGGTCAAGACCGAGATCGAGGATCCGTTGATCTCGGAGACAGACGCCATATGCGGGGAGACCTTGATAGGTTCGAGGACGGCGCCTGCCATCCTTCTTGAAGGCGCGCTTGAGCGGAGCCGCTCGCGGACAGCTCCTGAGGCCTTTCAACTTGTCGGGGAGATGTTCTACGCCCTTCATGAGAGGAGGGCTTCCAGTGCCCTCCCCCTTGAGTCGCTCCAGCGCAGGTTGGCTGAGAGCGGGGGGCCGGTATGGCAGTGTGGCAGTCACCTTCATATTCCACGTGTAGAGGGGCGGATGTTCCTGGTGACCGACCTTGAGGGCCATATGGAGTACCTCGAGGAGATCTTTCGAAAACACGATCTCCTTGAGCGAATGGTGAACGGGGATTCACAGGGCCAGGTTCACCTCGCCGTCCTCGGAGACACGGTCGATCGGGGAGGGAGGCGGGCGAGTGAGATCCTTGAATTCCTCTTTGAGCTCAAATTAGCCCACGGTCTCTGGGACAGGATTCACATCCTGAGCGGTAATCACGAGCTGGAACCTGACGGAATTCAAAGACGACGGGAGCACGGAGGGTTTTACGATGAGGTCGTGGTGCACCGCGAATCGTATCGTCAGCTCGGAGACCCTCGTGCGTTGACGCTTCAGGACGCGACAACGTGGTGTAGGGAATATTTCCCGCAGGATGGGGAGTTCCCCTCATTACGTGTCGCGTTGTGGAGAGCCTTTAATGAGGCGTTCCAGTCCTCACCTCTCACCATCACGACTGAAAACGGCCTCTATATCAGTCATGCGGGTATCACCAATAAGGGACTTTTCGAATTGGTGGATGGAAATCTAATAGGGAGCGCCGTCTCAAGGGCTGAGGCGTATAGCGCGCTCGGTCAGGCGTGGAGCGAACGGGCGGTCGTGAAGGACCTCGTGTGGAGCGATTTCAGTTTGGGGGATACCGGTATCTCTCATAATTTTCGAGGTCAGGACAGAAACGGAAACACCATCCCGGGACCCGGCCTAGCTTTCGGAATTGATGCTGCGCGAAGCTTTCTAACGCTGCTCGGCGCGCGGATACATATTCGGGGACATCAAAAAACTCCCCCCGATGCTGAGATGAAGCTCGGTGTGGGTACCTGGGCAGCTGATGATACGGTTGTTACGACGAACACTGGAGAGGCTCGTGAGTACCTTGAGGTGGGATTACGAGGGGATATCTCTGGCGCTCAGGATCTTACCGTACATCGCTTGTGATCAGCGGTAGGCTGAGAGGAGTGGTTAGGCGGAGGGTGAGAGCCCTCGTTGATTTTGCCTTATCTCCCTAGGGACACGCCCCTAAAAATGGCTCATTTTACACTAAAAGTAGAAAAACGAACGGCTTGGCGGGGTGGTGAAAAAAAATATTCGGGGGGATTGGGAGGAAAAATCGGAACGGAGCTGGCGATCTCAAAGGGGCCAAGGTACCCACGATCGGGGTGACGATAGCGACACATTCGGACAGATGAAATCCGACGCGCTCAAGTTTCAACGCGTATTCCATGAACTCCGTCGTCGCACTGAAGGGTGAGGTGATATCGACGGGCAACGCAGTCTAAAGAGCGTTACGAGGAGAGAGAGAAGATCTTTTCGTTTATTGGCGCGGTCGTCTTCGGTATAACGACCTTCGTTGGCTAGATGCTCCCTATGACGAGTTGTGGGGATTCGAGTTGTTGTTACTGGAGTACCTATGACGGAAGTTCCTCTCTCCTCTTTTCATCCCAACCAATCAAAGCCAGAGGAGGAGATTCTAAGAGGGAGGGCTTTGGATGCCAGCCCCATACTCATACAGAACAAACGGCGAGATGATTCCGAGGGAGCCTCCGGTGGAGGTGGCAGTAAGTACCCTTCCAAAGGAACGGGTATGATCGTCCGAGCTTCCGCTCTCTCTAAATATTGCCGTGATGTAATGGAAGATGCCCGCGAAGGAAGACTTGATCCGGTGACCAACCGGGAGGCTGAGCTTGAGCGTCTTGTCGGCGTGCTCTCCAAGCGGACAAAACGGAACGCGATGTTGATCGGCGAAGCGGGCGTTGGCAAAACCGCAATCGTCGAGGGATTGGCGCAACGGATCGTCGATGGGAACGTTCCACCTGTGCTGTTTTCGAAGCGCGTATTGGCGCTTGATGTCGCCGCTCTTGTCACCGGTACGAAATATCGGGGTGAATTTGAGGAGCGAATCATGGCGGTCGTTAATGAGCTCACGCTTGATCGGGATGTAATCCTTTTTATCGATGAGTTCCATACTATCGTTACCCTTGGAGGAGCCTCGGGTGAGTTGAACGCTGGGAATATCCTTAAGCCACCGCTGGCGCGGGGCGAGATTCAATGTGTTGGCGCGACGACCCTCTCGGAGTATCGACAGGGGGTAGAGCGAGATAGCGCACTAGCGCGTCGATTTGAGGCGGTGCTGGTCAATGCTCCTACCGTCGAGCAAGCGATCCCGATGCTTGAGGGTGCGTGCTCCCGATATGAGGAGCACCACAACGTGAGCTATTCTCCCCAGGCGGTGCGCGCGGCTGTTGTGCTCTCCGATCGATTCATCTCTCGTGGGCAACTTCCCGACAAAGCGTTCGACGTTTTGGATGAGGCGGGGTCCGCAAAGGCAATTCAAGCTACCGCGTGTGTTCGTGCGGATATTGTAGGCTTTCCACACGGTTCTTCGAGGAGAACCGCCCGAGTAACGGTGACCGAGGGTGATATCGCCGCAATTGTTTCCAAGATAAGTGGCGTGCCTGTGAGTACCCTGACCTCGGCCGAGGCTCGTCGCTTACTTGATCTTGAAACAACGCTCACAAAGAACATCATCGGTCAGGATCACGCCTGTGAGCAGATCGCGAAAGCTGTGATCCGAGGGCGCGCGGGGTTACATGAGGAACGCCCGGTCTCATTTCTCTTTGCGGGTCCGACAGGGGTCGGAAAGACTGAGCTCGTGAAGAAGTTGACCGAATGTGTGTTTGGAGATGACAAGGCGCTCATTCAACTCGATATGTCGGAGTACATGGAGCCCTACAACGTTTCGCGCTTGATTGGTGCCCCTCCGGGGTACATCGGATATGAGGAGGGAGGTCAGCTCACAGAGCGGGTCAGGCGGCGACCAGACTGCATCATCTTGCTTGATGAGTTTGAGAAGGCGCATCCCAACGTCTATAAGCTCCTGCTGCAGGTGCTTGAGGAGGGTCGTTTAACGGACGGACAGGGCCGGGTGGTCGATTTCAAAAATACGATCATAGTAATGACCAGTAATATCGGCGCCGAGATGGAGAGTGGTGGCAGTAGTGGTTTTGGATTCTCAGCGATCGTCGACGACCGCGCTCCCACGAGCGTCGGTTCTCAAAGCGCACGTCGAGAGCGGTACGTCGATGCGGTGAGGAGCGCCTTTCCGCCAGAATTCGTCAACAGAATCGGTGGTGTCGTACCGTTTGATACGCTGAGCAGGGCAGACCAGGCTCGGATACTCGATCTGCAGTTGCATGAGCTAGCGGCGAGGCTGTTAGCGACTAATGGTGTGACTCTGACGGTTCCTGCAGATGCGAGAGCGGTTCTCTTGGAAAAGGGGTTCAGTGAGAGCTACGGTGCGCGTCCCTTGCGCCGCGCGATTGAGAATCTTTTGACAGATAGGATTGCTGAAGCGTTGCTGGGGCTCGATAAAACGGAGGGGTTGGTGTTTACCGCGACGCCGACGGGATATTCCCTGACGCTGGCTGTTGAGGAGAGGAGGTAGCGGGTACGAGGATTCCGTCTATAATCGCCGAACGCAACCACGTGGTGCGCAGGAATGCGCGCCCTCCCGATCACGGGTCGTGGTATTTTGATTGCGCGCGAACCCGCACGACGGGAGGGAGACCATTCGTGGTCGCCGAAACATGTCCGAATGACGGGGACCTGTTTACTCAGGTCTCGGCGATGAATTTGTAAGATGGTGGGAAGTAAGAACCGAGGAACGCCGCGAGAGAGACAGAGGGCTCTCTCTCGCGGCGTCCAAGAACGGTTACTTCGTTCGCTTCTGCCGTGCTCGGTTGAACGCGGCTTGCAGCGCCTTTCGAAGTGAAGGTGAGACCGTGCGCGAATCGGGGTCGTCGAAGTCGACGGGGCGGTCAGCCTTCAACCTGTTGGCGACCCAGATCGTCAATAGGCGCTTGAAGCTACCCTTCCGAGTCGACGCGAACCTTGCGAACGGCTCTGCGAGGTCTTTATTCTGCACCGATTCGTGCTCGAACCGGGTATCCGGGAAGTCCGGCCGGTCCGGCTCGCGATCCTCGCTATCCTCGCTATCGATGTTGAGCCCAGAAATCTCCCTAACCATGGAGAACTCCTTTCTTTCACGAATAAAATTGGTGTAAAACCTTTTCCCACCATCCAATTCTTCCGATCGAGAGGTGTGTTTGTCCGAAAAGAAGAGGTCGATGGTGTGTGATGGTCGAGCGCCTTGTGGCAGCTCTATGAAAGAGCCGCGAATAAGATGCGAACGAGACCTATCGTGGCGTCTACCCGAATGACAGGGATGAAAGAACGGAGAGGGGATAGTACAACTCATTTGAGAGGTAAAATACAGCACTTTTTACGACAGCAGTACGCAGCCCTTTCGGCGAAACAACGCGAATGCGGTGTTTCGCCTCTTCCCCCTACGCCCCCCGCTTACCAATCCATCCAAGCGCCCCTCTCACGATATCAAAGAGGTTCACCTGCGGTGGCCGTGGAGCGGGCGATGCGGCTGTAAAAAGCTGATCATGACGACTTTGCGGATCGCGTTCCTTGATGATCAGCTCTCCTCGAACTCGAAGATAGGAGAGGGTAATCTTTGGAGAGGCGGTGCGTAGCTCGAGATGTTGAGCGCGGGTATCTCCGTTGTGTCGAATGACGTGCGCGCCAAGGACAAGCGCTACTTCGACCGGATCCCCAGGCTCCAGTCGCATACCTGGCTCGATCGACATCCGTCCAAGCGCACGTTCGGCCCCGAAGGCGTTCTTGCCGCAGGTTGAATCGTGAAAGAGCTCAACGGCATACGTGCGTCGGTGAGAGTGGGGAGGGCGATTCTCCTTGCTCCAAAGGTCGAGGAGATGGAGTGCGTCGAATGAGAAGAGTTGCTCCCCGCGCTGCTGCTGGCTCAAGGTATGAAGTGCGAGTGCAGCCTCTGTGTCGCGGACCCCGTTCGGTAGTGTGATTGCGGATCGTGAATCTGTCTCGACCAAGGATCTGACGATCTTTGATCCGATGTTGGCCAACCTCATTCTGGCGATAGGGGAGTGGTTCGTTGAGAGGGGCCCGGTACCCTCATAAGACGGTTCTTCGGGGGCCTGGGGAAGGGCCTGCGGTGCTCCGACGACTCGGAGGAATGGACGTCCCCTGTCAGGGGGCATGGATGAGTTCATACCGCTTGATAGTACCCTAATTTGCCTGTCTATGAATTAAAACAGGCCCATATTCCACTAAAAGTGTAAAAATAGCCAACTTTAAGAGAGATTCTTCGAGTTAAGGTGCTTGTGTGGTG
>Ga0214921_10011023_pt1 | contig 11061 bp, 21 predicted proteins | sample LL1505_MetaG_FD_177992 | JGI IMG/M metagenome (GOLD analysis project Ga0214921, IMG submission 177992) | Freshwater microbial communities from Lake Lanier, Atlanta, Georgia, United States - LL-1505 | ecosystem: Environmental > Aquatic > Freshwater > Lake | place: USA: Georgia | collected...
ACCGCGAGATCGACTACCACGGCGAGACGATGCTGCTGCCGGCCCACAGGCTCAATGCCATCCTGCGGGCCGCGAGCGGCGACGAGGTGGTGCTGGTGCCGAAAGAGTCCAGCGTCACCGTGAAGTGTGGCGCTGGCTCGTGGACTCTGCCCACCGAGGACGCCGCAGAGTTCCCGACGTGGGACGCAGGCGAGCTCAAGGCTGTCTGCCGCCTGCCGGCGGATCAGTTCTGCCGTGCCGCCAAGGCTACGACGTACGCCACGGACACCGAGTCCAGCCGCTACGCACTGGGCGGCGTGATGCTTGACGTGGATTCAACCGCAGACGGTTCGCGTCAGCACTGGGTTGGAACTGATGGCCGCCGGCTCGCGTGCGTCGAGACTGAGAGTGACGATGCCGTGGACGCCTCGCAGACCATCGTGCCGGCCAGGTTGCTGGCGACTGTGGCAAGCATGGCCACGGGTGACGGCAGCGTGCAGGTGGAGTCCAACGGCAAAGAAATTCGCTTCTCGCTGGACGGCTGCACCATCACGGGCCGGCTCGTTGACGGCCGCTATCCACGGTGGCGTGACGTTGTTGGCGAGGCTGAGGGCGAGCCCACCGTCATCGACGTTGTGGAACTGCTGCAGGCGGTTCAGTCCGCTGCCATCGTGACGAGCGAGCAGAGCAAGGGCATCTCGCTGACGTGGACGGCCAACACGCTGGTGCTCGTGGGCCGCTCGAGCGAGTACGGCGAGAGCCGGGTTATCTGCCCGACGATCGCGGCTGGCTCAACGGCGAGCACTAAGCTTGACCCGAAGTTCATGGCTCAGTTCCTGGCCAACCTTCCGAGCGACGAGGAGCCACACGTCGATGTCTACGTGAAGGACGCTCAGAGCCGCGTGCTTCTTCGCTGCGGCCCGTACACGGGCGTCATCATGCCTCTTGCGGAGGACGCATGAGAGTCACCGACGCATCGCGCAACCACTCGCGTGCGGATCTTGTGCTGCTGCACCAGCTGTGGACCGAAGGCGTTCCGACTGCAGAGATTGCCAAGCGTTTTAATGTCAGTTATTCCACCGTCACTAAATGGGCGCAGAGGTATAAGCTGCCACGCAGGACGTTGCACCCGGCTGACGAGCCCGAAGCACCGACGCCAGAGGACGATGCCGCATCGCTAGACGGGCTGGCACTGTCGCCTTGGGTTGAGCAACGGGCCAGGGTGGTACGGCAGAAGCACTACGACAGCAGGCGGCGAGAGGAGCCGTGCAACACGCAAAGCAAGGTGAGCAAATGGCGGCACGGGATCTGTCAACCTAGAGGTGTGGCGTGACAGAACGACAAGGATCAGGAGTATCGCATGAGTGACGAAACTACACCGCAGGACTCGGCAGCGATGCCTCCTGCATCCGCTGGTTCTCACGGGCCGGTGGCATGGTGGGTGACGCTGCCTGGGCGAGACTTCCCGTACCTGTCTCACATCCAAGACAGGGCGATCTTCTGCCAGAAGGAAGAGCCGGGGAGCGAGGTTGCCCCGCTCTACCGCTCGCCCGCGCTCACCGAAGAGGAGCGCGAGGTGCTGCTGGCGATTGAGGCCGACGCTGCCTATAGGGCGATGTGGAGGACGGGGCAAGTGGTTCGGGGATTGCTTGATCGGCTGGGCTGAGAACGCCAACGATCAGCGGCCCGCGACGGCTGACTTACCATTCCGGCAGACGGCATCGCGGGTCCGCTGCATCGCGTGGTTCTCAAAGGGACGCCATGAACATCATCGACATTGCCAAATACAGGATCACCAGCGGGCAAGAAACGGACACACACAGCGACATTCAGATAATCGAAAAACTTCTGGAGCGTGTGCGTGCCTTGGAGACGTGCGAGGCGTGGCTTCAAAAGCAGGTGGCCGAGCGAGACGCTTTCATCGAAAGCCTGCGGCTGGAGAGTTCGCAGACGATTGACGATCTTCGGTTTGAGGTGAGGCGAGCGAAGGACGAGCGCGACTTGTGGACGGTCAAGGCAAGCCAGTTGCAGCACTTACTGGATCACTGAGAACACGCAGGATAAGCGGCGGCTTCGCCGTCCGCTTCATCCGCTGGTTCTGTGGGCGTAGGAGGAACGATGGGCTACATGAAAGAACTCGACATTCGCATCCGCAACGGTGGCGACGATGCAATTGCGGCGGCGTGTGAGTTGGCTGGGCTGGCAAAGGAACGCCGAGGCTACGAGGACACGCTGAACGCAACGGGCGACATCACAGACATCGTCACGGTGCTTCGCGGAGTTGGATTTTCGGCTGTCTCCCCGCAGGCTGGAGATTCAGCGTCGATGCTGCACTATTGCGTAACGCACGCCGCAGACGAGATTGAGTGGCTGCGTGGACTGATTGACAACGCCGTGCGTCTCATGGAGGGGTCGCCGGTCGGGAGCGGGTGTTACGAAGCGAGAGAGATGCTGACGAGCCGCAAGTAGCCACAGAACACGCAGGATCAGGAGCGGCGAGCGATGAACACTGACAACACGCAGGGCGGTGCCGAGCCGTCTCTTGCATCCGCTGGTTCTGTGGCGAACCGAACGTATCGGAAAACCAACGGAAAGCGAGTGATTGCAAATATGAACGGGGAGTGGATTTTGGTGAGCGAGCGACTGCCGGATGAAGGCGTCGAAGTATTGTGGTACTCGTCGCATGACCGCTTCGCACGCTGGGCAACCGGCAAGCGAGATGGATGGCTGGTTGATTGGGGCGGCGACCTTCCGTCCGAGATAGAAGGGTGGCTGACGCACTGGATGCCACTCCCGGCCCCGCCGAGCGAAGGCAAGTAGCCGCAGAACTAGTGGATACGCGGACCCGTGTATTTTCTTTTCTGGCCGTATATCTCCAAGCCGTCAGCGCCGTGCAGCCGCTAGCCGTAGGCTTGCCGCGCTAACGCGGATTATCTGCCGCATATCTCGTCTCGCTTGACACGCTTGACATCCTGCTGGCTGTGGATTTGTTCCCAGTCACAGGAGGACTCGCATGCGTTTCTTGATTGCTCTGCTGGTTTGCTTGTTCGTGGCCTGCGCCGTCTCGGCTCACGCCGATACCACAGTGGTGGCTCGTCGTGGCTCTGTCATCAGTGCCCAGGATCACGCCGTCGTGATCGCTCGCCGTGGCTCGCTGGTTCACAGCAGCTGCGGCCAGTACGAGGGCATCGGCACCGGCTCAACGCCTGAGCAGGCCCGACGTAACTGCTGCTTCTTCGGCAAGCGTGTCATCGTTGAGGAAGGCGTGGCTTACTCGCCCGTGGCCCGTCGCTGGTTCGCGGTGATTCGCTACCGCTGATGCACGCCGTGTCGTTCACCGTCGCCGGGCAGCCCGTCCCGCAGCCAAGGCCACGAGTCTCGACTGCGGGCGGGTTCGCCCGTGCGTACGTGCCAGGGCAGCACCCGGTGCATGCCTACCGCGAGGCCATCGCAGCAGCTGCTCGAGGTGCTGGGCTCACGACAACCGGCGAGGTGTTGAACGTGGTGATTGATGCAGTCTTTGAGCGCCCGAAGTCGCACATGCGAAAGGCTGGCGTCAAGGCCGACGCACCGAAGTTGCCCAGGCCCGACGTGGACAACATCGCTAAGGCGGTGCTGGACGCACTGCAGGACGTGATGGGCGATGACTCGCTGGTGGGGCGCTTGGTGGTGGAAAAGTCATACGGCCAGGAGGCACGGACTACCGTGCGAGTGTCGTGAGCAACGCCAGCCTGTACCGATACCTGACATATCACTGCGTCCATTACCCGGTGCGTCATTACCTTGAGATCGGCACGCGAGACGGCGACAGCCTGCGAGTCGTGCTTGAGAACACGTCTGAGCTTCAGTCTGTGTGGGTTGCGGATATGTGGGGCAACGACTACGGCGGAAGCGGGCGGGGCAATCACCAGCACATTGACCAACTGCTGGACGATTTCAACTTTGACGGCCGCCGTGCATTTCTTGATGGCAACAGCCGAGACACGATTCCGGCGCTGATGCCAGAGAGGGCCGACGCTTTTGATTTAGTGCTCGTTGACGGGGACCACTCATACGAAGGCGGAATGGCTGACCTCGTGAACGTGTGGCCGCTAGTAAAGCCTGGCGGTGCCGTCGTGTTTCACGACATCACGCACCCGGCTCACTTGGACTTGCAGCAGTGCTTTGATGCGTTCGTGGCGTCTAAGAATGCACCGCACGAAATCATTGCCGAGCCGTATGGCGTTGGAGTCGCGTGGAAACGATGAACATTCCAGCACGATTATGGCACCCGAACGAGCCCTTCTCGCAGGACTACGCCAAGCGTGCCGAAGAGGGCGTTGCCCGGCTGCGTAACTCCAAAGTGGCTTTCGTTGGGCTGGCCCGAAACTGTGCCGTGCGTCTCGCCCAGAATCTTGGCCACCTCGAGCAACTGCAGGATCTCTGCGGCTCGTGGTCGTTGCACATTGAGAGCAACGACTGCGAAGACGCCACGCTAGACGTGCTGCACGACTACTGCCGCGAGAAACCGCAGGCCACGTTTCACTATCAGATTCTGGGCCGTGAGCAGCACGGGGCTGAGTTCGCGGGCCGTCGCACGATCGCCCTGGCTGAGTACCGAGACTCATGCCAGCGGTGGGTACGTTCGTGCTCGCCCGACGCGGACTATGTGTGCGTCATTGACTGGGATGCGTGGGGCGGGTGGAACCATCAAGGCGTGCTGAACGGCATTGGGTGGCTCGTTGAGTTGCAGGGTGCGTATGGCATGGCGAGCACGTCGCTCTTTCAGTACGACTTCGGACATGGGCCGCAGTGGCACCACTATGACTTGTGGGCATTGCGTGGCGTTGGGCAGGCCGAGTGCTACTTCGACACATACCAAAACGGGTATGGCGGCTTTGGCTATACGTGGCTGCCGCCGGTTGGCTCGCCGCCCGTGCTCGTTTCGTCTGCGTTTGGCGGCATGGCAATCTACCGCACCGACGCCTACCTGCGTGGAACCTATGACGGCACGACGGACTGCGAGCACGTGCCGTTCCACCAGAGCATTGCCCGAGCCACGGGCCAGCATTTGTACCTTAACCCGTCGCAGCGAATGCTGATGAGTTGGATGGAGACTGCCCATGCGGCGAACAGTCTCGACGGCGTGTAGGTCGTTTCAAGCGTTGCTGACAAGCGTGTGGGCGTCTGGTTCCACATACGCTGAGATGACATCGTTTCTTGGCGTGAGTCGCGACCAGATCATTCGGCTGCGTGACCGACTGCACCTGCCGCTACGCCTAGACCGCAGCAAGCGAAAGAAGGGGCCACGACACGGCGACCCGACGCCGGCAGAGATTCGCCAGCATTGTGCCGCCATCAGGGCTAAGCACCTGGCCGACAGGTTGGCCGAGCCAGCCGACAAGGCTTACCGCAAGACCGAAACGGACTTTGTTCGGTTTCGGTTCGACGCACCGCACGAACGTGGTGACGATCCGATTGAGGGGCTCATCGACGGAATGAGGGGCGAGTGATGGCAAAAGAAAAAGACGCAATCGTTCGCCGCATCGTCGTGGAGTATGGGCGGCTGTACGTGTACGCCTACTACACGGACGGCAATGCCAAGGTGCTCGAAGAAGAAGTATGGCAGCAGCCCTTTCGCTTGGACGCCAAAGACGCACACGACGAGGCCAAGGACATCTGGCGGTTTCTCTATCAGGAACTGCAGGACACCGTGCTGCACTCAACTGCAAGCAGTGACGAGGAAGAGGCAGAATCAGACGAGGAGGACTAGCCATGCCCGCATACGAAGCAACGCCCGCCGAGCTCGAGCAGTACGGTGCGAACCTAAACATCTGGCAGCAGATTGCATTGCTCAACGCATGGAGTCCGCTGATTGGCTACGGCCAGCGGCTCGTGAACGAGTCGGACCCGTACAAGAAATCGCTGATCGTGGCCGAGGCCGCCGAATGGCTGGCCAGCAAGACAGACGCCAAGGCAGATGATCAGCTGGTGAAGCTGCTGGGCGACATCGTTCGAGCACCGCAGGGGGAGGCCCTCGTGCGCTGGGCGTTGCTCCAAGTGGAGGCCGTCCGTTGAACGATGAGTCCCTCATACGCCTTGCTGCCGTGGTGGCGGCGGTTGCTCTGCTGGCCGCCCCGTACCGGGACACCGTTGCCGGCTGGCTCTCTGCGGCCACCGAAGCCGCCAAGCAACACCGAGCCGGCCTCGCCCGGTTCGCAGCCGCAGGGCTCCTGATTGCTGCCGCGTGGGGCAAGATCCCGATGCCGCGAATGCCAGAAGGTGCCGTGCCAACGATTGTCGTGGAGACGCCGAGCGTGGAGATGCAGGCCGTGGTGGCCCCGATTGCCCTGGCGATGAAAGGCATGCCGGCAGGCGACCGGCTTTTGTGGGCTCAGACTTGGACTAAGGCCGGCGTCGTTGTCGCCGGGGACGCTGTTACCACTGAGGTGGTCTTCACTGACACCCGCAGCCTCCGAGCCTTCACGGCGCTGGCCTTGGACATTGCGTGGCGGCGAATCGGGCAGCACGCCGCAGGCAGCAACGAGCCGCTTCGGGCCGCCGTCGAGGCCGCCTACGGCCAGGTGCTGGGCAAGGACGTTGTGCCGGTGACGGCTGACATGCGAGCCCGTTACGTGGAACTCTCCAAGGCCATTGCGTGGGCCGGCCAACACAAGGGTTGAACGATGACCGGCTTCGTTCCACTCTTTGGCTATCAGCCCAACCGTGCCGGCACCGATGCGTTTCTATCCACGCTCGATAAGCCGACGCTGGCACTCGCCGGGCCGGATCTCGCCCTGGACGAGTCCAAGGATGTCTTTCTTGGCAACGCCCTGCTGCAGGTGAATCCCGGCTGGAAGCGTGGGGCTCAAACAATCGGCAGCTGCGTCGGCTGGGGCTGGGCGTTGTCGGTGGACGTGCTTGCGGCCTGCGACGTGGTGCTGCGAAACGAGCCCGAAGCGTACGGCGGTGACACTCTGTGTGCCAGCGTCTACGGGTTCAGCCGCGTTGAAGTCCGTGGCCAGAAGAACTACGGCGGCGACGGTTCCTATGGCGGTGCTGCGGCCAAGGCCGTGAGCCAATACGGCACGCTGCACCTCGGCCAGGCGTACGGCACAAAGACGTACATTGAGCAGAGCGGCACGCTTGAGAAGTCATGGGGCCGCGACGGCGTGCCCGATTACCTTGAGCCGTTTGCCCGTGAGCACAAGGTGCAGAACGTGGCATTGGTGCGAAGTGCCACCGACATAGCCAAGGGGCTGGCGTCGGGCTACCCAACGGCCATCTGTGCCGGGATTGGATTTTCAATGACGCTCAAAAGCATTGAAGGAGTTGGGGGCTACATGACCCCTTCCGGCTCTTGGGCTCATTGCCAAATGGCTATTGGGGTGCGATGGAAGCCCAGGCCAGCCATCTACGTGGAGAACTCGTGGGGCAACTGCTACACGGGCAAGCCCGACACGTCGTTGCCTAAGCCTTTCCAGTTCTCTGGTGGTTGGGTTGAGTTTCCCGTCATAGATCGCATGGTAACCGGCGACGATTCGTTTTGCATTGCCGGCTTTGAAGGCTTCAAGCCGCGTGAACTTCCAAGTGATTGGCTCAAGGGGATTCTCTGATGCGTTTTCTCGTCTGCCTGCTTGTCGTGTCCGGTTGCGTCATGGCTTCCATCCCACCGGATGATGGCTTGACTGCGGATCTAGCCTGCGAGACGGCCCGCATGGTGACGCAGCTGCGGCAAGAGATTGCCCCGACGCCCGTGACAGACGAATGCGAGAACTGCCACGGCAAGGGCACTCTCGGTGACGGGAAGATCAGCACGAAATGCCCGGCTTGCGATGGCACCGGAAAGAAGCCCAAAAGCGTCTGCCTCAACTGCAAATGACACTTGAAGACCTTCACGAATCCGTGTGGAACGACTTGCCGCTTACTAAGCGGGTGGCAGGCCGGGCCCGCGTGTCTCGCATCATCAACCGGGCGCTGAAGAAATGGCCCGTGGCTGTGCTTCGCCAGTGCGACGAGAAAGAGGCTGAAGTTGTGGGCGTCCACCTGGCCCGCAGCATCAAGCGAGAAGAGCACAACGAGATTGGCATGGGATTCATTCTTGCCATGGTGCTCGGCACGCTCATCAGCGAAATCATCAAGCAGCTGCTAAAGAAGTGGTGGGCTAACCATGAAGAAATGACGGAGTTGTGCCGATGACGGACGCTGCGAAAGACACGCTCTACGGCATCATTGAGCGGTGGGGATTTCCCACTTTGGTCGCCATTGCCTGCGGCTGGGTGCTACGCCAAGACGTGCTGCTGCCGTTGGTGGAAGAACACCGGACTTTCGTGAAGTCATTGAGCGAAACGCAACGCGAGATCAGCAAGGCCGTGAGCGAGCAGACGCGATTGCTCTACGCCCTCCAGCCTCGAGCCGGCGAAAGCCAGGAGAACTGAGCCATGGGAATGAGTCCGAGACTATTGAGGCCGAGAGCCACGGGATTCAACGTTAAAGCGTTGAGCGGGCTTGTTTATTGGCTGGACGCATCGCAGTCGTCCACCCTCACTGTCGGAACTGGCGTGAGTGAGTGGCGCGACGCAGCTGGTGGAGCAATCAAGGCCACGCAGAACACGGCCAACAATCAGCCCGCATATCAGCTTACGGTTCAGAACGGGAGGAACGCGGTTTACTTCGACGGGGTCAATGACAGTTACGCCATGGGCGACCTGTCCGCAAACTTTCCGTCTGCTGCGACCTCTATCTTTGCGTTCAAGCCCGATGCTGATAACGAATACGCCCTTTACACGACGAGGAACAATCAGGCTTTTTGGGCATATCCGACCGCACGCACCTACATAGGGGCGTTCAAGACAACGCGGTTGAACAACGTGGCGTCCCCATTGATGCCAACGGCGTCGGCCGCTGTGCTCTCCATTACCTCGTCATCTTCTGCCTACCGCGTGTACGTCAATGGTGCTACAGCCCATGACGTGGCGGCAGACTTTGCCGCAGGAACAACTCACCTGCTCGGTCAGAACGACCTTGGGACATACTACAAGGGCTGGCTGTACGAAGCGATCTTTTCGTCTTCTGAGTTGTCCACGGCAACGCTAACTGCTGCAACGAACTACCTGCGGACGAAGTGGGGCATCTAATGCGATACTTCCGCTGCCTTGCTGGTGAAGAAGCGTATGAGCAGATTCGCTCCACGCTGGATGCTGCGTGGGGGCACCCAAACGCAGAGACGAAGACGGTGACTTGCATCGACCCTGCAGCCGTTGCCCCGCGAGACACGCAAGGTCGCGTCATGCTGGCTACGTCTGAGGCGTTCTGTGAGTACGCGGCATCGGAACAGATGCTTTCGTCCGTGCTCAGTAGCGGCGTGATTGAAGAGATTGACGCGGCCACGTATCTGCAAGAACTGCCGCAGATTCCCGTACAGTAACGGCAGAGGCCACGATTCGGGCACGACCCGAGCCACACACTGAGGAGCGAGCATGAGTCAGGTACGCATCCGCCGAAGTTTTCGCGTTGTCACCGCCACGGTTGCAACCGCCACCGCCAGCTGCACGACGCTGCGGCTTGAGGACATGGCAGGCGCTGTGATGCAGCTGCCGACGATCACGACTAATGCCGCGACGATCAACGTCTGGGGCAACACCACGGACGCTGGCACGTTCGCTCAGCTGTACGGCTCTGACGGTGCGGTGGCTTCTATCACGCTGGCACCCAGCACGAACAACCAAACGATGTACGCCCTGCCCGATGCGTCGTATGCCGTGCCGTACGTCAAGCTCGTGGCAGCCAACACGAACGCCACGGCGACTGTGTCGATCGTGATGAAGTCCTAGTGCCAACCCGCATTCCAATCCACAGGCCGCTGCGTTTGCGTCCCGCACGCAAGAGGGACGAGAGCACACGCCCGAATGCGGCAGCCCGTGGGTACTGCTCCAAGGCTCACCGAGCGTGGCGGCAGGCTGTTCTGACGCGAGACGCTTGGACGTGCAGGGAATGCGGCCGCGTCTGCGGTGGCCCGAAGGAGGCCCAGGCTGACCACGTAAAGCCCATTAGCCAGGGGGGCGAGCGGTACGACGTAGGCAACGGCCAATGCCTTTGTATCGCGTGCCACGCACGTAAGACGCTACGAGAACGCGGCGACCGGGGGCGGGTCGGAAGTATGGGCGAGCCGGCCATATAAACCCCGTGGTATCTCTCTGTGCGCGTGTCGCAGAAACCCGACGCCGTTTTTGAGAGCCAAACGCAATGGGCCGGAAACCAAAGCCAACCGCCATCAAGATTCTTGAAGGCACCCAACGCGGCCCGGCCAAACGCGAGCCGTCCGCGCCGCCCGGCACGCCGCCGATGCCGGAACGCCTGGCCGTTGAGCCGATTGCGGTTGCCAAGTGGCACGAACTCGTTGACATCCTTGCGAGCATGGGAGTGCTGACCACGGGCGACGGCGAAGCACTGGCCACGCTGTGCGAAGTCCACGCAGCTGCTCAAGCCTGCCTGCTCGAGCTCAGGGCCAGCGGCCCAACAATCAAAACGGACCTCGGTGGCGTGAAACCGAATCCCGCCGGCAGTCTGTATCGTGGGCTCGTCGTACTGCAGGCCAGTCTCATGGGCGACTTCGGACTGACGCCTAGCAGCAGGGTGCGACTTGGGACAAAAGCCGAAACGCCGAAAGACGACCTCGAGGCGTTCTTCGCCTCCGAAGGTGCCTAAGCTTTCGCCGGCTGGCGAGGCTAAGTACCGGCGCGTGGTGCGATTCTTTGAAGGCGTGCTGCGTCACTCCAAGGGCCAGCACGCAGGCGAGCGATTCACGCTACTGCCGTGGCAACACGACATTTTCCGCGAGCTCTTCGGCAGGCTGAAGCCCGATGGCATGCGGCAGCGCCGCGTGGCCTACATTGAGGTGCCCAAGAAGAACGGAAAGAGCACGTTGCTTGCTGGCATCGCCCTGTACATGCTCCTAGCCGACGAGGAGCCAGGAGCCGAAGTCTACGGGGCATGCACTGACCGTGAATCCGCAGGCATCATCTACCGCGAAGCCGCTGCGATGGTGCGGGCATCGCCTGCCCTGTCCAAGGTGCTCGAGGTGGTGGACTCGCGGAAGACGAT
>Ga0214921_10011024_pt1 | contig 11061 bp, 9 predicted proteins | sample LL1505_MetaG_FD_177992 | JGI IMG/M metagenome (GOLD analysis project Ga0214921, IMG submission 177992) | Freshwater microbial communities from Lake Lanier, Atlanta, Georgia, United States - LL-1505 | ecosystem: Environmental > Aquatic > Freshwater > Lake | place: USA: Georgia | collected 2015-05-28
CATGCAAAGGGGCCCCTTGAACCACTGCCGGGCGCTTCAATGCAGCTTTAGCACTGACTAACTTCTTGGCCGCAGTCTTGGTCTTGATGGCATCGATGGCCGCAGTCTTGGTCTTGATGGCATCGACGGCCGCCGTCGCCGGGGCGGGTTTTGCCGTGTTTGACTTGCTTGGCTTTTTCCCCGCCTTGATCTTGGCTTTGGGATCATTTTTCTCGCTCAACCGCCTGCTAACCATAGCCCAGTGCCTCCTTAAATCTTCGATAAAGTTCTATCAACAAGTACAATAACGAAGTGCTTCAATGTTCAAAGACCTGCATTCCCATGTTTAGAGCGCGCAGTCTCCTAGGCGCGCGTTTGCACCGTTCTTCGCGCGCGTTTGCACCGGCACTCAATGATCAACGATACAGACTCTATCTCAAAACGCGCACGACGCGCTGAACAACTTACTGCAGCAGCGCAATTGCGGTCGCAAATCGACCGCCCCCGGCTTGTCGACGATGTGAGAAGTATCGTGCCCTATCGTGCCAGGTGCACCAAAGTCCTCCCGCTATCGCGGCAATACCCGCCAGCCTCAAACGGTGGTTGGCCATTGCCGTGAGATCGCCCATCCAGCGCTCCTTCGCTTTGTCTGCGGGACGTTTTCTAAAAAATCGATCACTTCGCTGCTCTGTCGGGAAGGCCATTAAAACCTCCTCGCCCACTTCGAAGGCCGCAGCGCCGATGCAAGGCCCTATCCATGCAAGCAGGACCGCTGATTCGCCAATGCACGCTCGCATGCCCGTAACCGCCGATTCAATCACACCTCGCGCGAGACCACGCCAACCCGCATGTACAAGACCAAGTGCCCGTCCCTCGGTATCCGCAAGCACAATCGGAACACAGTCTCCCGTGAGCATGACCAGCGACTGCCCAGGCACAGCCAGCACCACTGCATCCGCTTCAGGCAGTCCCAGGGTGGGATCGATCTCGTCAGCCCGCACACAGCAAGCACCATGATTTAAGCGCATATAGCGCGCCGGCGCGGGCAAGTACTGCTGCAAACGCTGACGATTTTCCATCACATGACGGTGTTGATCACCCTGGCCCAAACCCAGATTCATCGATGAAAAAACGCCATCGCTGACACCGCCAAAACGGTTGCTGCAAAGCACAAAATATCGATCTGCCAGGCGCTTTGCCTGCCTACGCGACGGAGCCCGATGCATCGCGAAGGCAAAGTCCCATGTCGGACGAAGCCAAGAGGCAGGCATCGGCTTTTGCTCTTGGTCTTGTTGAGGCAGCGCTGCATTCAATGTTTTAAATCCCATAAGCTTAGGAGCTCATTCACACTTGGCACCGGTATGGCGAGGTCCCAAGTCGGTTGACTAAAAAGGCTGAGTTTCGATGCCGACCTGGGATGGGGCAATTGCAGTAGGCTTGCGTGGAGCGCTTGCCCTGATACGGTAAAACAATCATAGCGATGATCCGCAGCCATGAGCGTCTTATCTGAAGCAAGACGTCCGTAAAGTGGGTCACCAACCAACGCAAACCCCTTTGACTTCAGGTGCACACGAATTTGATGCGTTCGACCGGTATCGAGCTTACAACTGAGCAGGCTTACGCAAATCCCTTCGCCAAGTTCGCATCTTGCAAGCAGTCGAATGCTTGTGCTTGCAGGCTTGGCTGCAATCCCGTCGCAGGCCATTCGCACCCGTGACACAGGATCCCGCCCGATCGGACAATTGATCGTTATCCCGTCAAGCCTGCTCGCGTCGCCATGCACCAGTGCGAGATAGACCCGATGGGTTAAACGGGCAGATAAAGCCTGTTGCAAGGCAACGATACTTGCCTCGTCGAGCCCGACCATCAGTAGGCCCGACGTGTCGCGGTCAAGGCGATGCACAATGCCCGCCCGCGGCAAAGCGGAAAGCGAGGGACGCCAGTGCAAGAGGCCATTCATCAAGGTGCCTCGCCAGTTCCCTGGGGCAGGATGAACCACCAAGCCGGCCGGCTTATCGATAATCAAGACCTGCTCATCAAGATAAGCTATGTTGAGTTCTATAGGATCGGGAACAAAGGCGCTCGAAGCCTCCAGCGGCTGAGGCCATACCTCGACCCGTTCTCGTCCTGATAGCTTTTGCGATGCGCTACAAAGCTCTTCATTGACCCTGACGGCACCAAGTCGAATCCAATCCTGAATCCGGGTTCGAGATACCGGATGCCCGGCCCCATTCAAGCGATCGGTCACAAACCGGTCTATCCTTTGGCCAGCCGCGCCCTGTGCATCCCATTGCAAGGGACTGCTCTCGCCGACGATGGCTTGCTCAGCTTGCGTTGGCATGGCGTGTCATCCGTATAATTCGACAGCGCTTCGCATGGCGGCCTTGTGGCATGCTCTCGTTTTGCCCTATAAAGACATGCAGATGAAGCCCTATTGTCGCATCCCCAACGAAGCGAGCTGAAGCATGACTGATCGAAGCGCAAGACGAAAGCCAAGCGCCCTGCTTGCTGGATTCTTCCTAGCCGTGTCCCTCACATTGAGTGGTTGTGGTATCGGTAGCGATGGACCGGACCCGACCAGCGGGTGGACCGCAGAAAAACTTTATGCCGAGGCGAAAGCAGAACTTTCTGCAGGTAATCTTGCTCAGGCGACGCGATTATTCGGTCGCCTCGAATCCCGCTATCCCTTTGGGCGTTATGCGCAGCAAGCACAACTTGAGCTCGCTTACGGGCACTACAAACTCGGAGAAAAAGAGCAGGCCCTCTCAGCACTCGACCGCTTTTCGAAAATGTATCCAAGTAGCCCCGCGATGGACTATGTTTTTTACCTGCGAGGCTTGGTTTATTTCAATGACCAAATGGGATTGTTGGTGAAGTTAGGCGGCCAAAGCCTTGCAGATCGCGACTTGAAGGCGACGCGGCAGGCTTATGACGCTTTTCGGGTGGTTCTCGAGCGCTATCCCGATAGCAGTTATGCGGAAGACGCAAGGCAACGCCTTCGCTACCTGGTCAATACACTGGCCGAAGGGGAATTGACGATCGCCAAGTTCTATTGGATCCGAGGCGCCCATGTTGCGGCGGCCAACCGCGCGCAGCAGCTGATTCAGCAGTTTCCTGACACCCCGGCCGTCGAAGAAGCGCTGGTGGTGCTCATTCTTGCCGCGCGTGAACTGGGCCTCAATCAACAGGCCGATGATGCCGAGCGCGTCTTCAAGCTTAGTTACCCCGAAAGTCGAAAGCTCTCGACCCGTCTCAGCAACGAGAGTCGCTGGTGGGAGTTTTGGCGCTGATCCGTCAGCACCGGAACACGCCGGGAATCGTCCGGCAGAGACTACGATAGGCTCTGCAAACTGCCCCGTTCAAGCTTGCACGGGAAAGGGCCTGTAAGTTGGTTGCCGTCGGCAAACTCCTGCATCGTCGAAAGATGTATCTCGTGACGGGGTCTAAATGGCCGCACTGCGAAACCGATGGCTTCATTGCGCCAACGGATCACACCCTGGCTCAGGGTGTATGCACTCGGATGGACCAAATCGCCACTGTCGGCGTCCATGACCCAAATTAAACCGCGATGCAGGACATAGGTTCTCGACAAAGCTGGCACATGGGCGGTCAGTGAAGGCCCATAGGCCTGGGTGCACTGTAGTCTCACGCCGGCGCTCGCTGCCTCTCGAGCTCTGGTCCTGAGGGTTTGTTCGTCCAAATCGATGAATGCGCTGGCTTGCGCAAGGCATGGCCAAGACAATAAAAAAAAGCTCAAAAACTTCAAACGACCAATCATGCGGCTGCCCTTCTTCAATCAAGAAAACCTGTGGCTTCAGATAGCGTGGCAAGGTTGCCATCGCCACGAGTCCTGGTCAAGAAATCCATCGCATCCATCGCATCTCGGATCAAAGGAAATCCAGGAAGACTTCGCAACAAAGCCTTACCGTAAGCGCGCGTGACGACGCGTTCGTCACAAACGACCAAGAGACCAACATCGGTTTCACTCCGGATCAGACGCCCCGCACCCTGCTTTAGACTCATCGCCGCCTGCGGAAGCTGCCATTGACCAAAAACATCCTCACCCCTTGATTTTGCTCGCCGAATACGCGCCTTTAAGACCGGATCATCGGGCGGCGCAAAGGGAAGCTTGTCGATAATCACCAGGGAGAGCTGGTCACCAATCACGTCGACCCCTTCCCAGAAGCTTGCGCTGCCAATCAGTACGGGCGCCCGGCCCAGCTGAAAACTTTGCAACATAGCCGCCTTACTCATCGCGCCCTGCACCAGCCATTCGATTTGAAAAGAAGCCGTACGTGACGATGCCTCAAGGCCAAGCAAGGCTTGATGAAGGGCTGTGACCATTCTTAGGCTGGTACACAGAATAAACGCCCGCCCCTGATTGTGCAAAATCAAGGGCCACACATGCTCAGCCATTAAGCCGGCAAATGCGGGTTGATTGGGATCGCCACAGCCTCGCGGCACATAAAGGCGGGCCTGACGCTCATAGTCAAACGGACTGTCAATACAAAGTGTTCTGGCTTGCTCTAAGCCCAATCGGAGGGCTACGGGGCCAAGGTCTCCCGCAACGGCCAGACTCGCCGATGTGAATACAAGCGATCTGGGCCGCTCGCCAAGCGCCTCGCGGATGGCCTTGGCGGCGTCCATTGGCGTCTGATGAAAGCTAAGCCCGCTTCGACTCACATCGAGCCATAGCACTTGCTCCTCGTGAATCGCTTTCTCCTCATCAAGCAAAAAAGGCGGCAAAAATGCAGGAAAAAAATCTAGCATTGCCTCAAGTCGACCAAGTAACAGGCCAAGCTCTTCGCCTCTTGTTGCCTGCTCTTGCAAGAAACCATGCAGCTGATTCAAGTGTTCAAGCCATGTTTGCAGGGCAGGAAGCATCGCTGCAAATTGCGGGTGCGCCGGGGACCACGCCAACTTCGAGGGCAGATCGGCCGCTAGTCGTAAAGCTTTGAGCGAATACTCCAGTTGATCTCGCCATTGCATCCAGTCTGCGGCATCGGCTGCCTCGGCAAGCCCAATGCGCAATAAATCTCTTGCAAATTCCTGACCCTGCCGTAGCGACCAGGAACGCCCAAAAAATTGGATCGCTGTATCCGGTAGTTGATGGGCTTCATCGATGATCATGCCTTCGACCTCGGGCAACAGATCGGAGACGCCTTCACGCTTGAGTGCGAGATCTGCGCATAGCAAATGATGATTGACGACGAGCAAATCCGCCTGATGAGCACGCTGTCGGGCCCGCATCACAAAGCAACGCCCATAATCAGCGCATTGACTGCCCAGACAGGTATCACGCGTCGCAGTGGCCATGGCCCACACCGGTGAGTCATCGGGGATTTCGCTGCACTCGCTTCGATCGCCCGAATCACTGCGGGCAGCAAAAGCACGGATACGCATCAACAATGCAGCTTCATCACGCCGGGCGAAGCGCCCTTCGCGCAAGTGTCGCTCAAGGTGGTAGTGACAGACATAATTGCTGCGGCCCTTGAGCTGACAGACTTGCGCAGACGCACTTAGATGTTCCAGCAAACCAGGCAGATCCCGATGCAATAACTGGTCTTGAAGGGCCTTCGTGCCGGTTGATATCAACAGTTTTCGACCCGACAGCAGCGCCGGGACAAGATAGGCGAACGTTTTGCCGACACCTGTGCCGGCTTCAACGAGCAATGACTCATTGGCGGCAATGGCCTGCGCCACCGCGAGCGCCATCTCGAACTGCTGCCGCCGAAAGCGAAAACCCGGCTTGCCCATAAGAAGTCCTTCAGGGCCAAGCACGGCAGCCACGGCGCCTTCAGCGCTGCTCAACAAAATGTCCTAGGCTGGGACGTCAGGTACGAGCATCATCTGCAACTGCACGATGCTGTCTTTGATTTGCAATTTTCGCTTCTTGAGGCGCCGCAACTGAAGCTCATCAAAATGGGTTTGTTCGCAAATGGTTTCAATCATCGCGTCAAGCCCGCGGTGTTCAAGCTGCAACGCACGTATACGGTGCGCGATTGTCTCATGGTCCATGAGGGATTTTCGCATCCGGCTGGGCTGCTGCCAATCCCCCTTGCGTCAAAATCCGCCTTGGCCGATCGCGATAAGCCTTTGACTGCATCTCAATTAATCGTGACGCAGTCCTAGCGAACTCAACGGCCAGCATACCCTCACGATAGAGCATCTCAGGCTGATCCGCAGCGCTCACGATGAGCTTGACGGCCTGATCGTAGAAGACATCAACAAGCCAGACAAACCGTCGCGCTTCGGATGCCATTGCGGCTGTCATGATCGGTACCGACTGAAGCAGTACCGTATGAAAACGCGATGCGAGCTCAAGATAATCGATCTGCGATCTCGGTGAGCCACATAAGGCCTCGAAATCGAGCCAGACGACGCCCCCCGCGATGCCCCGACAGTGCATTTGGCGATGAGCAATCTCGATCTGGCGATCACGAAGCATCGGCCCATCAGCAAGACGTTCAAAGCCGGCAAGCATTTGTTGATCCGTATCAGGACCGAGCGGGGAAAGATAGGCGGGTAATTGCTCCAGCGCTCTTCGCCTGTAATCGACGCCCGCATCAATCTCCATCAAGTCCAGCGAATCTTCGAGCAAGGCAATCGCAGGTCGTATTCGATCGCGATGAAGACCGTCCGGATAGAGCTTGGCAGGCTGATAATTTGACGTGCAAACAAGCACTAAGTCCTGCGCAAAAACCGCCTTCAGCAATCGCTCCAAGATCATTGCATCGGCGATGTCAGCGACGTGAAACTCATCAAAGCACAAGATTTGATAACGCTTCGCAATCTGTAATCCCACGCTATCGAGCGGATTGGGCTGACCTTTATGCACCTCGAGTTCACGGTGCACTTCGCGCATGAATTCATGGAAGTGAAAACGACCCTTTTGATCGATGTCGAGCGTTTCAAAAAACAAATCCATCAGAAAGCTCTTACCCCGACCCACGCCTCCCCAAAGCCACAGGCCTTTAGGCGGGCTCGGTTTGCTGAACATCCGCCCCAATAGGGATGCACGTGCAAGTCTGAAGCGATTCAAACCGTCGGCTAGGCCCTGAAGTCGCTCAATGGCCTTAAGCTGTATAGCGTCTTCTCGCAGTGCTCTGCGTTTGATCTCCGCCTGATAGGCCTGCAATAAATCCATCGAACCGTTAAGCAGGCGCTTGCGGTCGCCGCAAGATCGCGCCGACGGCAAGCCTGTCTTGCCTGTCTGCGCTAAAAATTAAGGGCGCGATTGTCGGTCGCAGCGAGTGCTGCCTCTCGCATCACCTCGGATAAGGATGGATGCGGATGACAAACCCTTGCAACATCCTCAGCAGAGGCCTTGAATTCCATGGCAAGTGCAGCCTCTGCAATCAGGTCCGATGCTGCGGCAGCCACAATATGAACACCAAGAATCTCATCCGTGTCGCGATCACAGAGCATCTTCACAAAACCATCCGTCGCATCCATGCCGAGGGCACGACCGTTGGCAGCAAAAGGAAACTGTCCGGACTTAAAGGCGCGGCCTTCGCGTTGAAGTTCTTGTTCGGTCCGGCCCACCCAGGCAATCTCGGGGCTCGTGTAGATCACCCAAGGAATGCACTGATAGTCTATATGCGGCTTTTGCCCGGCCAAGATTTCGGCAACCATTACGCCTTCATCTTCCGCTTTATGCGCGAGCATGGGACCGCGAACCACATCGCCAATGGCAAAAATGCCCTCGATAGCGGTCGCACAATGCGCATCGACAGGGATAAACCCGCGCTGATCGGTCGCCAGACCCACTGACTCAAGCCCGAGACCGTCGGTGAGCGGCTGACGACCAACCGAGACAATGAGGCGATCAACCTCAAGGGTCTTTGCCTTGCCTTCGGGATCGTTGTAATGCATCACAACCTGTCGGGCCTTGCCTTTACCTTCGATCACCACACTATCAACTTTTGCACCGAGTTGTATCGCTAGACCCTGCTTGGTAAAAAGCTTCCACGCTTCTTTTGCAACGGCTTGATCGGCCGCAGCAAGAAATTCAGGCAGGGCTTCGAGAATCGTGACTTCAGCGCCCAATCGACGCCATACCGACCCGAGTTCAAGACCAATAACACCCGAGCCGATAATGCCAAGACGCTTCGGTACCGTATCAAACGCGAGAGCACCTTCGTTATCACAAATATATTCTTGATCAACTTTAATGCCCGGCAGGTGTCTGGCCTTGGACCCTGTCGCGATGATCACCTTGGCCGCTTCGATCCGATCCTTGGCATCCGCTTCACCAGGACCATGCTCAAAGACATCGACCGCAAAACGATCCTCATGTCTGCCGGCAAATCTCGCATGGCCTTTAAACCATGTGATCTTATTTTTCTTGAACAAGTATTCGATGCCTTTGGTCATCTTGCCAACGATTTGATCTTTACGCGCCAACATCTTTGCGACATCGATGGACGCGGACTTCACTGAAATGCCATGAACGTCGAGATGCGACTGAACGCTCTCGAAGTGTTCGCTCGAGGCAAGCAAAGCTTTTGAGGGAATGCAGCCTACATTCAGGCATGTGCCGCCAAGGACCCGATCCCCCTTCGGATTTCGCCAACGCTCAACGCATGCAACCTTAAAACCAAGCTGGGCGGCGCGAATGGCTGCGATATAGCCGCCAGGACCCGCGCCGATGACAAGCACATCAAACTGCTGACTCATGCGATAGCTCCCTTCGCTTAGAGGTCGAGAAGCAGGCGCGAAGGATCTTCGAGCGCCTCTTTGATCGCTACAAGAAAGAGTACCGCCTCGCGACCGTCAATAATCCGATGATCGTAGGAAACGGCCAGGTAATTGATGGGACGAATCACGATCTGCCCATGCTCAACGACCGCCCGTTCCTTGGTGGCATGCACGCCTAAGATGGCCGATTGCGGTGGGTTGATGATTGGCGTGGACAGCATGGAGCCAAAAACACCGCCATTTGAAATCGAGAAAGTGCCACCGCTTAGCTCTTCAATCCCGAGTTTGCCATCTTGGGCACGCTTGCCGAAATCAGCAATCGTTCGCTCAATTTGAGAGAAACTCAACTGATCTGCATTGCGGATCACTGGGACCACAAGCCCACGCGGCGAGCCTACGGCAACACCAACATCGAAGTAACCGTGATAAACAATGTCGTTACCATCGACCGAGGCATTAACAACAGGGTACTTCTTTAGTCCGTGAACAGCTGCCTTGACAAAAAAGGACATGAAGCCGAGCCGCACACCGAATTCTTTTTCAAAACGCTCCGCATACTTTTTACGTAAATCCATCACCGGCTGCATGTTGACTTCGTTAAACGTGGTGAGGATCGCATTGTTTGACTGCGACTGAAGCAGACGTTCCGCAACCCGCGCACGCAGGCGGGACATCGGAACCCGTTGTTCCGGCCTTCCTTCGGTCAGCGATTGCAGATCGGCAGGCGCAGGCACATGGGCCAAAGCTGGCGCTGCCGCCTTTGCAGCCGAAGCTTGCTGGCCTGATGGGACGGCGGCTGCAGCCTGTGATGACGATGCCTTTGCACGATCGGCTGCGAGTACATCCCCTTTGGTGATGCGGCCGTCGCGGCCGGTCCCTGTGATATCTGCGGGGTTGAGCTGTTGCTCGGCCATCAGCTTGGCTGCAGCGGGCATCGCGAGGCCTTGCTTTGAACCGCTGGCGGTGCCCGCATTTGAACCGCTGGCGGTGCCCGCATTTGAACCGCTGGCGGTGCCCGCGGAGGCGGGGGCTTCTAGCGGCTGGCTTTGAGGCGCCTGACTTGGCGATGCCGTGACCGCGGCCGCACCTGCCGCCGCCGATTTAGCATCGGTGTCGATCATGGCAATGATTTCGCCAGCGACGACTGTATCGCCGTCATGCTTAATCACCTGCGTCAAAACGCCAGCCTCAGGCGCAGGCAGTTCGAGCACGACCTTATCGGTTTCGATATCGATCAAATTTTCATCGCGAGCAACGGCGTCGCCAGGTTTTTTATGCCAGCTCAATAAGGTCGCTTCGGCAACCGATTCTGAAAGCTGAGGTACTTTTACTTCTATCAAGGCCATGAATGACTCCAGTGACTCAATCAATAACGTTATACATTACACATCGCGAAACAGTAAAGACCTGGGATGTTAAGACTTTTCTGTTAAAGATTTGCGATGGCAGGACGATTTCTTGCCAGGACATCACAATGACAGCACATGCTGATGGCAGGACCTTCCCAAAAACAGTCCGATTTAAGCCTTGGCCTTGCTGGCACGCCGTAAAGGTTTTGGATCGCCAAAGGCGCTAGCAATAAGGTCTTTTAACTGGGCATAGTGCTTATCGTAGTAGCCCACGGCAGGTGAGGCAGATGCAGGACGACCCGCATACACGAGACGATGCTCCGCGCCTAAGGCATCCTGGATAGGGTGCTGGATATAGAACCATGGGCCCTGATTCTGCGGCTCGTCCTGCGCCCATACCCATTGTGTGGCCGCAGCGTATCGTTTGACTTCCGCTTCGAAGGCCTTTTGGCCAAAGGGATAAAGTTGCTCAATGCGAATGATCGCCAAATCCTCGCGTTTAGCCTCACGTCTGGCGGCGATGAGATCAAAGTAAAGTCGGCCTGAGCATACAACCACGCGTTTCACTTTCTTGGCATCAATGCTTTTATCGGTTTCGCCAATCACCAACTCAAAGCCTCCTTTTGCCAGTTCATCAAGCGATGAAACAGCTTCTTTATGCCTTAGCAGGGACTTCGGCGTAAACAAGACGAGCGGCTTGCGAAAACCGCGAATCATCTGGCGCCGCAACACATGGAAGATTTGCGATGGTGTCGTCGGCTGAACGATTTGCATATTGTTTTCAGCACAAAGTTGCAGGAAACGCTCAATACGTGCCGACGAATGCTCGGGGCCTTGCCCCTCATAACCATGGGGTAACATCAGCGTTAAGCCCGTTACCCTTCCCCACTTGGCTTCACCCGAACTAATAAACTGGTCGATCACCACCTGGGCACCATTGGCAAAGTCGCCGAACTGAGCCTCCCAAATCACAAGCTTGTTGGGTTCAGCGGTTGAGTAGCCATATTCAAAACCCAAAACAGCCTCTTCCGAC
>Ga0214921_10011026_pt1 | contig 11061 bp, 10 predicted proteins | sample LL1505_MetaG_FD_177992 | JGI IMG/M metagenome (GOLD analysis project Ga0214921, IMG submission 177992) | Freshwater microbial communities from Lake Lanier, Atlanta, Georgia, United States - LL-1505 | ecosystem: Environmental > Aquatic > Freshwater > Lake | place: USA: Georgia | collected...
ATTATTAAAAAATCCAAGTAGTAATCATAATAATAAATTACATGTTTATGCTGAATATTTAAAACATAAAAAACATTTTTTATTAAATAATATTGATGATTCTTTATTATCAAAAAGTTATGGATTGTCCAAATATGATATGATGGATTTAGAAAATATATTTGAAAGTTTAGAATATGGTCATAAACTATACAAGAAAAAAACAAAATATATTTCAAATATTCAAGCAAACGATAGTTCTTTTATGTATTCAAATTATAATGACAACGATGATCATAATAACAATAATGGTTTTGATTTATTAAATGAGGTTTCAGATGCAATGGATAATTATTATAAGAAAATGAATAAGATTAAAAGAAAACAATATGGTCGTAAAGTACATTCATCTCATGATGAAACACCAAATGTATATAATGTAAATTATGAACAAGAACAATATAATTTAGATCATCCAATAATAGAAACTAATTTGATGGAATTACCGAATGATCGATTTAATCAAACAGTTAGTTTAACATCTTACGAATATCCACATTATCATAATAGAAATATGGCTAAATCATCACGTCAAGATAATAGAGGATATAATTATTAGTTTTTATATTTTTATAATAAAATATAAAATAAATTATATATTTTATTAATATATAGTATTAATAATAATAAATGAGTTATTCTACACAAGGATCATCAAATAGAGTTAAATATGATTGTTGTGCATATTCTCAATCATTAGAACAATCTGTTAAACCATTAGATTTTCAATTATATTTTGGTTCAGTTGAAAATGAAAATAGTTGTATAGATAAAAAGAAATGGTATAAACAAGATACTGAAATTGTTGATGTTGAATCACATTTATGGAAATTAACACAACCAATGTCAAAGTGTGATAAATTTAAATATAATCCTTCTTGCCAAAAGAATCAATTATGTATGAGTACTTATGATGAAAGTGTGCCTCGTGTATTATCACCAAGTTTATGTCCAATTTTACATAATAATATTCCTAAACAAACTCACGTTGGATACACTTTACCTGATCCTAAATTATGCATGAATGAACATTTTACTGAAGTCGGACAAAATAATCCTGCTAAAATGAGCAATGATCGTTATATGGAAATATTAGGAAATAAATATAATGAATATAAATTTTTAAATGGATGTAATAATCAACCATTATATGAAGGTTCTATGCAAGAAGTTAGAGGTTTCTTTGACAATTCTCATCGTGCTGTAGATCTTAAAGATAGTATGTATAGTGGAGGTATGGCTACCAATGCATGGGGAGATCATGATAATGATCAAATGGCTTCATTTTAAAAAATTTAAAAATATATTTTTTTTATATATAATCATTATATATTGATTATAGTAATAAATAAAAAATGCAAACTTGTGGAAATTATGGTATAAATTATGGATCTTCTACCAGATTAACATATGATTTGGCATATGCTGATGATAGAACATTTGAAAGTACGCAACCAATTCAATCAGTTTTAGATCCAAATAGAGTAAAAAATTGCAATGAATGTTTATCATTATTTGGTCCAAGATCGAGTCATAATGGTTATGGAGATAATATTGCAGTAGAAAAACCATCAGTAACTCCTGCACAAGATTTAGTAGATATTGATTCTATTATGTCTAACAGAAATGTAAGACTAACAAAAGATAAACGTGGATTAGTTAATCCTGTTGATGTTTTGAAATATAAGACATATGATGTTAAATATTGTGGTAGAGGTTTAGACCCTTTATCATCTATTTCTACCTATCCAAAATCTATATATAGAGAGATGTCGATTAATCGTTTTATTGATAATCCAATTCAACCACAAATTAATATTTATTGGAATAAATCACGTAATACTCAATTAGAATTAAAAGATAATTATGTTCATCCATATCCATATTCTATTGATAATGATGAAGAATTACCAAGAGAAATGTTTGGTGTAAATAATTATGATGGTACTGGCACTTGTGGTGTACCTGTGAGACAACAACCTAAAAAAGTAGTTATAAATGAAAAATTTACTACTAAAAAATATATGAATAATAATAGTGATTCTGATTCCGAATATGAATCTGATTAAATTAATTATTAAATAATATATAAGTTATCTTATATATTGTGCAAAGTTTATCATTAAAAAAATAATAATAATATATTATAATAATGGATTCTGATAATGAAAGTAACGATTTATTTAATAAACATGATAAATTTTTAGATGATTATATTTCTAAATATGAAAATAGTGATAATGAAACCACATTAAGTGATCAATATGGTGAATTAGAATTTAATCATTCAGCAAAACCATTTGCAGATGTGCAATATGATAGAAGATTAGATAGTATGCATAATCCATTTGGTTCGTATACTATTAATAAACATCAAGATTTTACACATAATAATATGATGCCGCAATATGCATCTGCAACTTATGGACAAGATAATCCATCAATTTCTTCCAGAAAAATAGAATTATTTAATGGTCTTGATAGTAATCCTCAATATAAGAAAAAACATGAAGTTAAACCTTTATTTTCTCCAGATTCTAAAAGAGAAGAATTTATTAATGGTATGCCTACTCAAACAGATTTTATGAAAACTCGATATATTCCATCTGATAAAAGACAAGGTGAAAGACCTTTTGAACAAACACGCGTAGGTCCGGGTTTGAATCTCGGTTATAATCAACAATCAACACATGGATATCAAGATTTATATCGCGCTTTACCTAAAAATATAGATGAATTACGTCCTGAATCAAGACCAAAAGTTTCTTATAAAAGTGAAATTGTTCAAGCAGGTTTACATGGTAATCGTCGTAGACAAAATGGTAAAGTTGATAAATATAAACAAGATGCTTATTATGAAATTAATCAAGATAGTCTTATGCCAACTTTTAATGAACGTGCTGCACCTGCAATTTATGGTGTTTTCCGTAATGATCCAACTAATAGAGTTAATGAAACAAAAACATTAAATCCAGCAAAATCAATTATTGATAAACATACTCCTGAAGGATTACAACAGAAAAATAGATCATCTAATCGCATTTCTTATGAAACTGATGGACCAAGAAATATTGCATATGATACTAAAGGTACAAATACTTCTAAATCTTCATATAATCCATCTGATACGAATCGTATGAGAACTGAAAATAATAAACATATTACAAATACTACTGGAAATAAATTTATGATGAATTTAACTAATTTATATAATTTGATGCCAGATTTAACAAAAAGACAATTAACTGAAAATAATCAAATTACTAATATTGGACATCATTTTAAGAGTTATTTACATAATTCTATTAATAATATACAAGATGAAACATTACGTAATATTATTGAAAATAATTTACATATAACAAATGCTATCGGTAATAGTAAAAATGGACAATTATTTAATCATGATAATAATATTAGAGATCAAAATAATAGAAATCAATCTGAAGATACTATTATCATTAATGCATTGTCTAATCATCAACAATCATATTTATTTAATCATTTAGATAATATTCCTGATTTAACTTTACGTAATTTAGTTGATAAAATTTGGAATACTAATTTAACTGGTAATAAGACACAATCATATTTATTTGATTCGGATAATGCTATTCCTGAACATACTGTAAGAAATATGACTGAACATAATATTCATAATACTAACTTTAAAGGATCTAAGAATCATGAATATTTATTAAATTATGATAATGCTATTCCTGATATCACATTACGTGAGTTTGTTGAAAATAATATACATGTTACAAATCAAACAAATAATAAACAATATAAATTATTCGATTTTAATAATGCTATTCCTGATATTACTAATAGAGATGAAGAAACTAAAAATATTACTGGTGCCATTGGTAAAGACTCATTAAAAATGCGTGCTATTCAAGAATTTGAAAATGCATTATTAAATGAATCAAAGAATTCCGCTCAATATAAATTATCTTTAAGAAAACCGATTACTGTAGAAAAACATAAAGATATTGATAGTATTGGCGGTCGTACTAATATTTTTACTAATTATACTTTAAAGGATGATGCGGCTTCAATTAATCAACGTGTTTTTATGTTTTAATATTTTTATTAATCCGTTAAGTAATACTAATCATCAATTATTTTTATATATCATTATATAATAATATATAATGGGGTTTATGGATGTATTTTGTTTTTTATGTGGTAATCCATCACATGGATCTATTTATACTAAAACTAATTTTTTAGAAGATCTTGAATTTTATGAAAAAACCAAAAATAGTAAACAAAAAAAATATAAATGGTTTTTAGATTATTTTATTCAAGTTAACAAATTATATGAAAAAGATCCTAAAAATTTTTTAGAAAAAATATCAAATCTTACTAAAAATACTAAATGGTTAAATAAATGCACATTTTTATCAGCAAATAATAAAATAATTCATGGTTGTAAAAATACTTCATGGAATGTTGAATTTACTGATAAAAATTATAATACACATATGCATTCCACTTTTTATTATGATGGTGATGATTATGGTGTGTTTGTTCATACTGATTGTTGGAAATTTATTAAACAACAATATGGTATTAGTTTAACTTATAGTAATTTACCTATTAGATGTGATCCATATTCCTATAAAATATTTGATTTTGTTAATTATGGTCAAATTGAAAAATATTGGGGTCAAGATATTAATATAATTAAAATAATTGGTGATTCAAATGATGAATTATGTAATAGTCCTCTTAAAAGTAAATTAGTTGCTAATAATATTAAAAAAGTTTTTAGTAAACTTAAAATTAAAAATGATCCATCACGTAAAGGTCCTATTGTAAGTGCAACTTTTTATAAAAGTGGAACATACCGAGTCGGTAATAATGGTAATATTTGGACTATAAAAACAGGTAAATGGAATGAATTAAAAGACACTATGAAATTATCTTTAAATTCTGATCCACAAAATATTGTTTATATTGCTGATAAAAATACTGTTCCAATATTTATTTTGAAAGAAAAAACTAAAAAGAATAAATGTGAAATTTTAACAACACATGATTATGCTATTCAACATAAACTAATTAAATAAAATTTAAATTTTTTCTGCATTTAGTTTTTTTAATAATTGCAAAATAACTTTTGGAGTAATATCAGTAGAAACCAGTTCATCATAATGAGAAAGAATAAATTTATTAATAAAATAATATGTTTCTTTAATTTCTCTTGGTGAATTACAACCTGCTATTGTAATTGAACCACTCTCAAAAATAAATAATGAAATTATTTTACTTTTATTGTTTTCTAATGCATATTTCACACTTACACCTCCTGCATGAATAATTGGATCAAAATTAGCATCATATCCATTTTTTAATAATAATTCAAATAATTTATTACGATTAATATGAAAATTAATATTAAAATTAGTATTAATCATTCTAATGCAAAAATTCTTAACATTTTCTATTTTTAATTTTTCAATATCATCGATATATGTTTTCTCTACAAATTCAAAATTATCATTTAATATTGCACGTGTTTTTTTAAGTTTTTCAAATATAATTTTCAAACTATTATACACATTCTCAGGATGTTTACAACCAGTCATCTGGATTGCACCATTTCTAAATAATTTTACATTAACTGTTTTGTCTTTATCTTTTTCTGGTAATGTTTTTAAATCTAAACCAAATAAGGTTGCTGAATTAAATATAAATGATACTTGATTATAAAAGTTCTTTTTAGATTCTTCTTTCATTTTTAATTTATTTTGTTTTTTGATATTTATCTTTTTTGGTTTAATATCATTATTTATATTCACTAAATTATTAATAATTCTATTTCCAAATTTTTTACCTACTAAAATATCATCAAAATCATTAAAATATAATCCAATATTTTCTGTATTAAAATTTATATCTATATGACATGTAATCGTTGCAGTTGATATATCTAAATCATATGGTAACTCGGATAATTCTAATTTTGTTTGCTTTATACTTTTAATTAATTCACCATCTACATTATGAAAATCTTTACAAATATTTAAAATATCTGTCATTTTTTTATATTAATAAATATATTATATGAATAAATCAATTTTTCTTGAATTATATACTAATTCGGTATTTTCTCCTATTATACATATTAAAAATAAAAAAATGGATATTCGTAAAGAAATTGATATAATAAATAAAAAAATTGCAATATTAGTAATTAAAAAATAATATTAATATAAGAATTTACTATTAATTTAAGTTATTAATATAGAAATGAATAAATATTATTTAACTTTTGATGTAGGTATTAAGAATTTATCATATTGTATTAGTTGTTTTGATAATGACAATAATATTAATATTTTACATTGGGGATTATTAGATAATAGTATTCATTATCCACAATGTCAGTATATTAAAGGTAATCGTAGATGTACCCAAGATTCCGCATTTTATGCTAAAGATATTAATGAATTTGTATGTAAAAAACATAATGATTCAAATCATAAAAGAGTTAATATTAAAACAATTGATCAATATAATGATACATTTGATAAACAGATGAAACGTATCTTTATTAGTTTAGATAATTTGTATACAAATATGATTACTAAAAATTATGATATTGATAATAGAATTTCTAATTTAGAAATTATTATAGAAAATCAACCTGTATTAACAAATCCGATTATGAAAACTATATCTACTGCTATTTATTTTTATTTTTTATATAAACAAATTCATGTCGAATCATGTAAGAATGCAACATGCCCTTGTGGTAATAATCCTAATCTAATTTCTTCTGTTAAATTTTTATCTGCTACTGTTAAAACTTCAGATTTATTTATTAATTTCTTAAAATTAGAAAAAAATATTACATCCACATTTGATATTAAGGATTATGCTACACGAAAAAAATTTACTATAGATGTTACTCATAAATATTTATTGTTGTTACCTAAAACAATTCATAATACTCATGCTATTTCTAAATTTTTATTAGAATCTAAGAAAGATGATATGGCTGATTCGTTTTTATATGTTATTTATTCACATTATAAAAATTTTATGATCAAAAATAAAACTAAATTTTCTAAAGATAAAATTAAAAAAATTAATAATAAAAAATCATAAATAATAAATTATTTGTAATTTTTAATAATAAATAATTTTTAATAATAAATAATTTATTAATAAATTATTTGTAATTTTTAATAATAAATAATTTATTAATAAATTATTTGTAATTTTTAATAATAAATAATTTATTAATAAATTATTTGTAAGTTTCACATTTATTACATATCATAACAGTAGGTCCATGTGGATCACAATTTGATCTATCAATAATATATTCATGATCACATAACTTTTGTAATTGATCTTTGATAATTTTAATATTTTTCTTTGATTGTTGAATATTATATTCATAAATTAATATATCCTGTTCATATTGAGACTTAAGGTTTAATAATTTTGCAATAGTATCCATTTATTATTATTTTATAATAATAAATTTAAATAAAATCAATTTTTTAAATTACCAATAAATTATCAATTGTCTTGGACGATGAATGATTTAATGGTTTTGTGCGTTTTAATACATAATCTGTATCATTATTATTTCTTAAAATATTACTAATACTCATAGGTAATGATTTCTTCGTTTTTGCTGGATTTGCTTCGACCATTCCAATATTAATTGGAATAAATGGCGGTAATAAAATATTATATTCATATCCCATAATTGCTTTTTTACGTAATTCATCAATCGTTAATGTTCCACCGTAATCTACTAATAATTCTTTTGGTCCTGTTGGATTAATATCAATATCTTCATAGGATTTAATCTTATCTTTATTAATCATGTAATATAATTGTTTTAATAATGCTCCTCGTTCAAACATTCTATTATCTTTCATATTTAAATTATATGCTGATGCACAATTAAATGAACAGAAATTACCCCAAACATAAAAATGATTATTATGATATTTTTCAGGAATATATGATGGTAAACAATCAAATGAATAAGAACACCACCAACATTTCATATCTGTCTTTTGTGGAATAAATTCAACGGTATTATCATCTTTTTCATTAATCATAAACATCTTGGTATCAAGGGGATATACTTTAATGGGTGTATAATACATTGGAAAATATTCATTTAAACATTTTTTTAATTCACTAATATTACGTTTTAATTCTGCATTCTCATTTTCTAAATTTTTAACATAATCGGATGATTGTTCGGTTTTTTTCGGTTTTCCTCCAATTTCATTAATAATATCTTGTAATTCTAAATCAAGTTTGTGTTCATTAATTTTATTTACTTCTTTTTCTTTCTTTTTAAGTTGTTTCTTTTTATCTTCATTTTCTTGTTCTGATTTTGCTGATGATTCAATATCATCAATCTTTAAATGCAAAATCATCTCTTCATCTGATGATGTTTCCGATTTATCTTGCATTTTAGCAATTTGCTCTTTTTTAATGTTATATGCTGCATATCTATCTGTATTCTTGGGGCGACCTCGATTACGTTTCTTCTCTACAACTGGTGTAGCAATAATATCATTATGATCAATAGTCGATAAATTAATAATAGTATCAGCCATATTATTATATAATATATATTTATTTGTTTATAGGTATATACTAACAAATAATCATTTTTTTCTTAAAATTATAGGTAATAATAAAGTATATTGTGGCATAAATTATTATTGAATATTAAAAAACATTTTTGATATTCAATAATAAATTATTATTATTGAATATTAAAAAACAATTTTGAATATATACTAAAATCATGTCTGCAAAGGCATGACGACGCATTCAACTTTAGTTGAATGGCTTTGTCATCTCGTAGAGATGCATCAGACGCCACTGTGCGTCGTCCGATGTCATGAATTTCTTCATTGCATTTAATAAAAGTAAAATTATTTTTATCTAATAATATTTTTTTAAATTCAATATCATTATGAGTAACTAATAATAAATGAGTATTTATTAAATTTATTTGATTATTACTATATAATTTATCAAATTGATCTACACATATTTTGTCATTTGTATCTAATGCACTTAAAATAAATATATTTCTATTATTAAATTTACTTTTTATTAAATTTATATCATCATTATTCAAAGTTATAAATGAACATCCTGAACCAATTAATATAATTTTATTAAGATTAACATTATCTTTAATTAACTGTAATGCAATTTTTTGAATAACATATGAACCAATAGAATGTCCAGCGAGTATTATATAATTGAAATTATTATTATTTATTAACTCTTTAATTTTTGTAATATACGATTGTAATTCATTTTGCCAATTTACATATTTAATATATTTAAGATCACCAAAACTAAAATAAAAATGATAATTTATTTCATTTTGTGTTTTTTCTTCAAATAATAAATTATTATGATATTGTATTTCATGAATAGTATTATAACTTTTTTGTTCATATAGTTTTTTAAATTCTTGTGTATTAACAAATTCTTTATCTATAATCTCTAATAAATCAAAAAGTTCTATAAAGTCATCAGAGTCAATGTGTTTAAAAATAGTTTCTTTTGTAATTTTATCATTTATATCTAAAATATTATTATTTTTAATATATGTTATATGATTATCATTTAAATTACTTTTTATAAAATTTATACAATAATCTAAAAAAACTTGTTTATCAATATTAAATGTTTGTAATGGTTTATATATATTTAATAATTTAAATCGAATGTTATCAATATTATAGTTTTTTGATTCTATTATTGAATCTATATTGAATTTACGTATTGAATTTGTTGTTACACTTTTACCATTTAGATTGCAACATTTATTATTATTTTCATATGGTAATATACATTTATCTAATATTTCAATTAATTGATTATTACAATAATCTTTTAATTCAATATTATTTTCAAATATTGTATATAATTTATCTTTATTCCATGTAATTATATTATACATTGAAAAATACTTTAGTAAATGAATTTCATTCATATTATTAAATTTTTCTAATAATTTTTTGAGATTTTGGTATTTATCTTTATATTTTATATATTTATCTTTATAGTTCATTATATACAGAAAATAACTATATTAATTATCAATAAATTTAATAAATAATATTAAAAAAATTTGTTTTATATATCAATTTGAATTGCATTTTCTTTTAATTTTTGAAATTTAGATTTTCTACTTCCACGACTTTTTGCCGATACTTCTTCTGATGTTTGAGAATTATTTTGAGTTGTATGATGACTATTTCGGCGACTTGTTATTTTATTTTTAACATTACTTAAACGATTTGCAATTTCGTTATTATAATCATTATCACTATTCAAACTACTTTTGGTATTATTATCATAAGATGGTTTACTTGTTTGAGGTCTTTCCATAAATTCTTTTATTTTTGCAAATCTATCTAATTGTTCTTGTTTTGCACGTAATTGATCATTATATAATTCTTGTTGTTGATTAAGGAATTGCATCTGTTGTACTTGTTGGGCTGCTAAATTATGTTCGTCTTCTGTTTTCTTTCTTAATATTTCTGCATTTAATGCCTGCTGTTCTTGCATTTTAGCAAGAGCCATTTGATCAATAATTTGTTGAGAAGGAACTGTATTATTTTGTTCAATATATTTTTTATTTAATTCATCAGATAATAATGTTTTATTCAAATGGAATTTTAATGCACTACCTGAAATCATTAACATTAATTTTAATTCTGGTGACATATTCTTTCCGGGCTTATTGTATTTCTCATAAATTTCACCAAATACTTCATAATAATTATTTGCATCGGCGTTTATTTGTTGAGACCATCCATTTAATTTAAGATCAAATGGATTATATTTTTCATTCATAATTTCTAATCCATAGATGCAATTCATCATTAAACTCGACATCCAATTTACTGAATTTTGTTTTGCTCTTATATTTGTATGTAATTCAAATTCTTGTTTCATAATAAAATAATCTGATTGCATGTTGTAATTTTGAGATAATTTTAC
>Ga0214921_10011029_pt1 | contig 11057 bp, 20 predicted proteins | sample LL1505_MetaG_FD_177992 | JGI IMG/M metagenome (GOLD analysis project Ga0214921, IMG submission 177992) | Freshwater microbial communities from Lake Lanier, Atlanta, Georgia, United States - LL-1505 | ecosystem: Environmental > Aquatic > Freshwater > Lake | place: USA: Georgia | collected...
GCAGACGAACGAGTCTCCGTACGACGTGCTGGCTGGTCCTTATCCTAAGAAGTGTATCACTTGGGAGAAGATCAAGATGGCGGTCGACAAGGGAATGGCCGACGAGAATCCGAACAACCTCGAGAACTTCGTAGGCGACTTCGTATTCAATCCTATCATCGAGAACGGCGTACACGAGATCAAGATCTCAGAGCCAGCACAGGTCGGCGAGGCAGGTACTGGCTTCATGATGATTCGTCGAGAGACTTTCACCAAGTACGACAAGGCGTATCCCGGCCAGCTCTACACTCCTGATCACGTACGCACCGAGCACTTCGACGGCTCGCGTCAGATCATGGCTTACTTCGACTGCATCATCGATCCGGAGACGAAGCGTTACCTATCAGAAGACTACATGTTCTGCTATAACGTTCGTAAGATGGGTGGCAAGGTGTGGCTCTGCCCGTGGATGCGTATGACTCACGTCGGTACTTATCTCTTCAACGGCTCTCTGTCGGCGCTGGCCTCGATCGGCGCATCTGCTACGGCAGACGAGACTTTTGCTTCGAAGAACAAGAAGAAGTCGATCGTCAATGCTCGATGAACCAGACCCACTCGACTTCGAGGAGTATCTGGAACGAATGGACTCAGAGAGAAAGAAGTTACTCGAAGAAGTAGCTCTTTCTCTTCGAGCCAAAGTAGAGCTAGAGACCGCGAAGACTTACTTCGGTCAAGGATTTCGTAAGGGATTCTTGACTGGAAGTATCAGCACAATTGCCTTTACATTCGCTGCTGGATTGGTGTACTATCTAGTAGAATACTTGTTAAACCGGAGCTAATCATGAAGATCAGTGAAAAGACTATCAACATCCTGAAGAACTTCTCGACGATCAATCCGTCGATTCTCATTCGACCGGGCAACACGCTCGCCACTCTCTCGCCTCAGAAGTCGATCGTATCCAAGGCTACCATCGACGAGGAGTTTCCCAAGCAGTTCGCCATCTACGAGTTGTCGAAGTTCCTCGGCATTCTCTCGCTCTTCGACAATCCTGAGTTCGAGTTCGGCGAGTCGCAGGTCACGATCAAGCAGGACAAGCAGGCCGTGTCTTACACGTACGCCGATCCTATCATGATCGTATCTCCTCCTGAGAAGGAGATCAAGTTCCCGACTCCCGACTACACCTTCAAGCTCTCGTCAGCGGATCTATCGAAGACTCTTCGCGCGGTCAACGTGATGCAGCTTCCGGAAGTCGCCATTCAGGGTGACGGTAAGCAGGTGTTTCTGAAGGGTACGAACTCGAAGAACTCTACGTCTGACGCTTTCTCGATCTTGGTCGGCGAGAGTGATAAGAAGTTTAAGATGGTCCTTCGAGTTGACAACATGAAGATGATCAATCAGGACTACGACGTCGACATCGCGTTCAGCGGCATCACTCGCTTCACTGCTCCTAACGTAGTCTATCACATCGCGATCGAGAGCAACGTATCATCTGCTGGTTGACATTACCAGCAGAGTAGTGTAAGATAAGACTATACTTTTACTATGATGGTGATGACGTGCATCGTGAAGAATTCTTATGGACAGAGAAGCATCGCCCACGCCGTGTGGCCGACTGCGTTCTGCCACCTCGCCTAAAAGATACGTTCCAACAGTTCGTCGATCAGAAGAACGTACCTAACCTGATTCTCTCCGGTGGTCCGGGCGTTGGTAAGACTACCATCGCTCGAGCCATGCTGGAGGAACTCAACGCCGATTACATCGTGATCAACGGCTCGATGAACGGCAACATCGACACTCTTCGTAACGAGATCATGCAGTTCGCGTCCACCGTATCTTTTACTGGTGGACGTAAGTACGTCATCCTCGACGAGGCCGACTATCTCAACGCTAACTCTACTCAGCCGGCTCTTCGTAACTTCATGGAAGAGTTCTCGAAGAACTGCGGATTCGTTCTCACTTGTAACTTTAAGAATCGTATTATCGAGCCACTGCACTCTCGGTGTTCAGTAATCGAGTTCAAGCTCGAGGGTTCTGAGCGCGCCGACATGGCTGCACAGTTCTTCAAGCGAGTGTGCGGTATTCTCAAGCAAGAGCAAGTAGAGTTCGACAAGCAGACCGTCGCAGAACTGGTCTCCAAACACATTCCAGATTGGCGCAGGACGCTGAACGAGCTCCAGCGATACTCTGCCACTGGTAAGATCGACGCTGGCATCTTGAAGAACCTCGGCGAAGAGAGCGTCAAGACTCTACTCGGCTTCTTAAAGAATAAGAAGTGGGATGCGGCTCGTAAGTGGGTCGGTGAGAACTCGGATCAAGACGACATCACTCTGATGCGTAAGATCTATGATACTGCTCACCTCTATCTGAAGCCGAATAGTATTCCGGCGATCGTGATGCACATCGCGAAGTATCAGTATCAAGCGTCCTTCGCTGCCGATCGCGAGATCAACCTCATGGCTCTCTTGACCGAGATCATGGTAGATGGTGAATGGATCTAATGGACCACGACACCAATAGGTGCGAGATGTGTGCACGGGATAGTAACAGACTGTATCACATCAAGTACTCGGTCGCCACGCCGGGAATCAACATGGCTCAGATGAAGCAGGCATACCTGTGCGGAGACTGCGCCTATCAGATTACAGAAGAAGAGAAAGAAGACATGCGCCACATCGGAGGGATCATCTAATGGACAGGTTCGACGATAAAGACATCGACAATAAGTGCATGGTCAAGGGTTGCGACAATGATCGCGATCTCGCGAGTACTCAGCACCTGTGTCGTCTCTGTTACGACGTGATCACGACTGGTGATACTCTACTATATTATCAGCGCTACATGGGTAAGAACTGGATCTCTGACACCGCCATGAAGATCTTTCATGCGAAAGAGGACAACAAGGAACTTGAGAGTGTCATCAAGGAACTTAAGTTGGAGATGAAGGAAGCGTACATCCTTGAGGACAACACTGCCCTGAGCCTCGACGATCTTCGTAGGTTCTATCATGAGAATAAAGATCTTCGTGAAGATTGGACTCGTCTTCGTGCTCATTCGGAAAAACAATGCGGTGATCTCCTTGACAAAATATTTAAGATAAGATGCCTCGAAGATGAGAACCAAACTCTCAAGAAAGATATTAATTATAAGAAAGAAGTGATTGATTCAATAGAAGAAATTACTCGTAATAAACAGAACCGTGAGAATCTACCCCTCATTCATGAGAATCAAGCTCTTAAAAAGAGAGTAGAGTTTCTTGAAAAAGAAACCAGCGCTCTAGTCTATAACATGGACCACGCCTACAATCTTGGCGATGGCCATTTCTTGACTCTCGACAACCTTCATGACTTTTATACAGATAATAGAAATGTTGACATGCTACTGCAGCAGTATCGCGATGATATCCATGCTCTTGAAAATGCCATCGAAAAGTATGAGATCGAAGTAAAAACTTTGGAAAGCAAGCTCTCTAAGAAAGAAGACTTTGCTACGCAGACGAAGGAGCACTTCGAGAAGAGAGCTGCTGCAGTTGATCAGAACGTGAAGTTTGAAGCATATACCAGTGGATTCTGGAAGGGATTCGACATGGGATATGAGAAGGCTAAGGATCAGTACTATGAATAAGTATGAACTGGCTAAATCAGTCTGGCAGTCATATCAAAAAGAATGGCAAGATGCTATGAGACAGGGCATGTATCCTTCGACGTTGAAGTTCATGGAAGATCGATGCGTCGAAGCGTACGAGATCATGAAGAGATATGAAGATGAAAGCGTATGACTAACTATAGATTGGATATACCACAAGTGTACTCATATCCTTCCCGTTTAAACGACTACACACCTAGCTGCTGGGTAATCGTCAAGTTCACCAGTCCAGAACATGGAGTGATCTATAAGGTTCTGGCTGGTGGCGGTGGTGGATATCTACACGGCTATACGTGGAAGCTGAGCAGCGGCATCACCAAGGTCGAGATGGACTATGATAAAGAGGGCAAGAAGTTCTATATTATTCATAATTACAGTGGAAGTCGATACTTCTGTTATGAAGATTGTCATGGTCTGAGGATGAGCATCGCTTGGAAGTATAGTGATCTCAAGGAGAAGCTCGGCGATCAGATGGAAGACTACGATGATCTCTGGAACATCACGACACACGATTGGACAAAGTGATTAAAACGCTTGACATGTACTATAAATTATAGTATACTATGTATATGATGGAGGTATGTGATGCATCCGATGGATTCAGCAGTAAAGATAATGATAGCGGTTGCCATGGCGATTACTGTTATCGCGGTGGTCGGTATCATTGCCGGGGAGATCGGTCGCTCAAATGAAATAGTAGCGTGTCGAGCTGCCGGTGGTGTTTCCGTAACGTTTCGTGAAAGTCTAGGACGCCATTACCACTATGAGCTGGCGTGTGTAAACCCTGATATTTTTGTAAAGGTGAAGTGATGAAGAAGTTTCTTATGATCGCAGCTGCTGCTCTCAGTGTCGCTGCTTGTGTACCCGATGCCGACGTCGCGTCTCATAACTTGTCTAGAGCCGCAGATAACTTTGAGATTCAGCGCCGAGTAGTATTCTACAACGGCATCACTGGTGATTACGTACTCACCATCGAGGGTCTGTGCTCTCTCGGTAATCACGACAAGCCTCGTGAAGTCAGTGTGACGTGTAAGACCGGTCCTACTACGTACAAGAAGCACTTTCTCGGTCTGTCCGACAACGTGACTTTCTTTGCTGAACAGGTCGAACCTGCCAATGCTTCTGTGTATCACTATCGCGTAACCTTCAAGCCCAGCGTAATCATTCCTGATGTTGAGGTGCGGTGATAGACAATCAGGTAAAGTATGGAACTTGTCCGGTCTGTAATGGGTCTGGACGAGTTCCTTGTCCCTACGATAAGGAGACACCTTGGCTTAACACCATGTCCGGATATGATACTGCCACTCATACCAGCGTTTGTCGCAACTGTGGTCGAGTAAGTAGACGCCTTTTTGTCGGTCCTGCTACGGGTAAAGTTCTAATCAACAAAGATGGTGTCCAGTGTACTCATGAATACGTGGCACGTACTAAAGGGTATTATTATTGCAAGCACTGTAATCACGAAATCTAGGGTATATCGGAGTTGAATGATGACCGACTTCGATCCTAACAAGTACCTCACCAAGAGAGTTCATGGTGGCGTGCGTGAGATTGTCGGCGAAGAGGCTGAGAAGATTCGTGAACGAGTTAGAAAGAGGTTGAAGAATGAACACGACACTACTACTGATGACGCTGCTGTCGATCAAGCACCTGATCATCGACTTTCCGTTGCAACCAAGGTATCAGTACAGTAACAAGGGTAAGTATGGCCATCCCGGTGGTCTCTTACACTCGTTCTTACACGTCTTAGGAACCGTCGCATGCTTCTGGTTCTTTGCTCCGCTGTCGGTGGTCTTGCTCGTCGGTCTGCTCGACGGCGTGCTGCACTATCACATCGACTGGGCGAAGGTCAACATCAACGCAAAGATGGGATGGGGTCCGACGACTCACGAGGAGTTCTGGTGGTTACTCGGCGTCGACCAGTTTCTTCACGTGATGACCTATGTACTATTGATCTGGATCGTGGTATGATGACATTCTAAGATGGAGGGTTTACCAATGGAATTAGTAGTTTGGACAATAATTGGATTTGGACTCGGCTGGTTAGTCGGTTGGGTAGGGCAGTATCGATGAGTGATAGAGTCAGCGAACTTGCCATCGAAGCACTCGACTGGTCGTACAAGAAGTATCAGACCGACAAGAGTGGTCGTGACCGTGAGTACTGGTATGCTCAGCGACTAGCACAGCTCGTCGTCGAGGAGTGTATGCAGGTGCTTGGTCTATCGGATACATTTGAGAAAGCACTAAAAGATCATTTTGAGATGGAGTAGATGATGTTTAAAAATCTTAAGAGCTGGTACGACCGCAAGGTCTATATTATTAGTTACTTGTATAACGTATATCGGCATCTCTCTGATACCGAGAAGACTATTCAGGCGCACGCAAAGAAGATCTCCAAGAGTACTGAGTACGAGAAGACTCGCTACGGTAGAGTATTGGAGTATGACGGCAGGCGCTTCGATAAAGATGGTAATCCTGTCGAAGGCTTCGCTGGTGTTATTCTTAGAGACTGGCCGACAAAAAGTGTACAAGCAAAATGGGAAGAAATCACAGAGGAAGACAAAAAAGTTGTCTTAGATCTCTGGTTTAATAAAAATGTTAACAAAGGTGAGTGATCTCATCGAAAGGGCTACGGAGATCCTAGCTCGTTGGAACCGCGACTATGATCACTTAAGAGGCGATGTTGCTGACCCTACTCCTCATCAGTATCAAGATACTTTCGCCGGCTTCATCGGTGATGATTGGGAACAATCTTATAACAAGAAGATGCAAGAGCCCGACATCCGACAGAAAGTAGAAGATCAAATCAAGTGGTGGAAGAGCTGGAGAGAAAGAAAGACATGAGATACTTTTGTTATTATAATAATGAGAGGGTGGTCGAGGTCTTATCGGAAGATGAGATCGTCGACTCGTTCTATGAAGACTGGGCTCGTGGCATGGTGAAGAAGCTGAACGGCAATACTGCCTACTTCGAGGCCAACTACTGTCAGCGAGACTTCATCGACGACTGGGTGTACGAGAACGGCGCGTGGGAGTCTGATTGACATTACTCGATGAATGTGGTACAATGATTTATACACGTGACGAGGAGTTCATGAATGTCTGATAGTAATCCGTTCGAGTGGAGCAATGCCATCAACGCCGGCAAGCATCCGATTCGCACCGCCGAGAATCCGGAGCGAGCCGAGAAAGACTACAATGGTTACTTCACCAATCGCAGTCTCTCGTATCACACCGACGCAATCATGTACGCTAACGAGATGAATATTAACCACTCTCTGCCAAATCAACTACAGGTTGACTACCTGATAAATAGTCTACGACCGCGCAAGAGGTTCGCGAAGTGGGCAAAACCCGCCAAGAGCGAAGACCTAAATACGGTCATGGAATATTATGGAGTCAATCACGCTCGTGCGCATGGGATCTTGAAGTTACTCAGTGCCGCCCAACTCGCCGAGCTTAAGAAGAGAACAGAGAAGGGTGGGCGTAATGGCGATAGTAGACGAGTTAGTGGAGGTGACTCTTAACGAGAGAGAAGACTTCTTAAAGGTAAGAGAGACTCTGACTCGTATAGGCGTGGCGTCGAAGAAAGATCAGACTCTGTATCAGTCTTGCCACATCTTGCACAAGCAAGGTAAGTACTACGTAGTCCACTTCAAAGAACTATTCCTGTTAGACGGTAAAGAAGCCGACCTGTCGGAAAACGACACTGGTCGGCGCAATAGTATCTGTCGCCTATTAGAAGAGTGGGGACTCCTTCGTGTCGTAGATCCGGAGAGCATTCAAGATCCGGTCGCACCGCTCTCGCAGATCAAGATCGTGTCGCACAAGGAGAAGGCCGACTGGGCTCTCGTCGCTAAGTACACGATCGGCAAGAAGAAGCGTCCGGAGTAATACGTCGTGGTCGAACATACTAAATCACAGAAGACGTCTACTCGCGACTCGTCGAACGAGGTCATCGCTCAGTACTTGAATCAACTCGGCCGTGCCTATAACTTTCACGTCGCTCCTAAGCTTCCGAAGGGTAAGCCGGCTTCTGGTGGTGGAAACGCCAGAGAGTTCAGGATGCAGCTCATAAACACCACCAACGACACCTCGAATAAATTTAAGAGTGAACTCGTAAAAGAGTTGAAGAAGATCAGTGGTGACATTAAGAACTTAAAGTTCAACGAGCTTAGTCCTAACTCTTCGAAGTACTCGTCTGTGTCTTTCGACTATCTTGGCAAGGAGTTCGACGTCGTAGTAGCTAAGGGAGCTAATAAGGGAGAGAACTTCGAGAAGAAAGTAGTCTCTGACCTCGAGAGGTACTTCGCGAAAGCCGGCGTCTCTGATGACTACGCAGATCTGATCAAGAAGTTGTCCGAAGCTAACTCCGAGTTCTCAAAAGACGAGATCGTGTCAGTCAATCAGCGTACTGGTTCCACGAAGAAAGAGGGAGTGCCGATCGAGAGACTGAACGAAGTGATCGGCGACATCATCTTGACTACGAGCACCGGTAAGAAGTGGTACATCTCGCTGAAGGACACTAACGGAGAGACGTTTAGCTCGTATCCCGGAGCACAGACTCTGTTAGATAAGTCCGGAAACGTTCAGCCAGACTCTCCCGGCGCAAAGTTCGTGAAGTCGTTCGGAGCCAACTTAAACGAGATACATTACGGCTTTCTTCGAAGAAAGATGGGTAACATGTCCGGCCTACCAGCCTCTCTCAGTAAGATGGTAGGCGAGAGTACTTCCGGTAGAGCCAATCAGGCCGAGATCAAGGCGATCTTCGAGCGAGCGTGGGGCATGAACTACTTCTACGTTCGTCGTACTTCTTCCGGATTCAAGGTGTTCTGGCTAGGAAGAAAAGAGTTGAACGCTCTCGCGTCTAACATACGAGTCACCGACATCAAGTATCCGAGTAAGTCGAGTAAGCAGATCACCGTGAAGTGTTCGAACGACGTCGCTGACTACGTGATAGAAGTAAGAAACTCTTCGGGTGGAGAGTATCCTAACGACATCAAGATCAAGGCCACTCGCCTAAAGCTCTAGGGCTTCTTCTTCGCGGTGGCTGGTGCTCTGGGAGTCGTGGTCACCGAGTCGGTGATCTGATCGGCCACGGTCTCGTTGACGGTATGTACCGGTGGCTCGTCTTCCTTGGTCGTGACGGTCACTGGCTTCACTGATACCACCGAGGTCTCACGCCACTTGTCCCTCTCTCGAAAGAACTGCAGCACCTGAGCGTGTGACCAGTCCATCTCCAGTAACACGAGCAGCTCGCGAGTCTCGTTAGGCTCCGTGACCGAGATGGCCAGACTCATCTTCTGATAGTCGTACTTCCTCATTTCAATGTCTCCATGTGTAATTAATAGTATTACTTCTCGTCGAACTTATGCTCGCCATTCGTGCCGACGAAGTAGTGCTTGAGTGCCTTACCCCCGAGTTCAGGCCTCGCCTTGTTCATGTCGTAAGAGCCGTCCCTGTTGCGAAACGAGGACAGTGGATGCAGCGTCTGCTCGTCGGATCCGTAGTCGTGTGAGGCGAGGTGGACGTCGTCGTGGCTCATCACCTTGGCAGGCATATGCCCGACGCCGACTCGACGATGAGCCTCTGCCCTATGATTGCCGTCCACGACCACGTGATGACGAGGATCCGCCGGATGTGGTATGGCGATCACTGGTGGCATCTTGACGCCGTGTCCGATCGCGGCCTGCATCTTGTCCATGTAAGGCCTCTTCTCGTCCGAGTCGAAGAACTTCTCGTCCTTGTACGGCTCGTTGCCGTGAGCGTGGGCCGTCTGTATGGCCTGAGATCGCCCAGCGACGCGATCGCCGACGTCCGAGCCCTGACCGCGAGGATAGATCTTGGCGATCTTCGTCTCGTCCTCCTCGAGGTTACCGATCGGCGCCTCCTCGAACAGGTGTGGATTCTTCTTGCCCCAGTCTCGCATGATGACCGCCGCCTTCGCGTTGGCCTCGTTCTCTATCGGAGATCCCGCCTTACCATCGTCCGCACTCTTGATTCGCCCGTCGAGGTCCTGCTTGTAGTGAACCAGCTCATGAGCCAAGGTCCGACACACGTCCATGAAGTGCCGACCCTTCTCACTGATTCGAATCCGTCCTCCACCGTAACCACCAAAGGACCGATACTCGCGAGCGTCCATGTCAGTCTCGATCACAGGTCGATCCTTGATGCCGAGATGACGACACGCGTAGTCGACGAAGTCGTCTAGACTCTTTCGCGTGTTATCTTCTAACAAGAATGTAGAAAACTTTTTCATTAGTAATTCTCCAGTAGGCACCGGATTATATATGCTTCCATTAGTAATCCATTAGTAAACGTGCTGCAAGACCCCAGCGCCGCAGAGATCTAAGATCCTGCATTAGTAATCCATTAGTAATCTCCATTCGTACTAGTAATCCATTAGTACCGATTAGTAATTCCATTAGTACCGATTAGTAATCACGAGTACGCACTAGTATCCATTAGTACTTCGATTAGTAATCACGGAATACTACAATCTCGAGTAGTAGTGGATTAGTAATTCTGCATTTGGTAATAATAGTAATCGGAGAGAACAATATAAAAAGGGCCGAGAACGGTCGGATACCGCCGGAGTCTCGCGGTGCTCAGTTCGCGCATCAGAGGCAGGCAGTAATCAGTCGAACGCACGTAACTACGGCCGGACGCTCGCGCCTCTCAGAGGGCATCCTCGCGCGTTCCGTGGGACCCGCTCCCCGAGAAACTTTTTTTCCTCTTAGGAATTCTCCGAGCTTCTCTGCGAACTTTCGAAACTCCCATTCTACCACGCTCGGAGCTCGCTGTCAACCGCTCGTTTCGCATAGCTGCTATGCGCTGGCCGCTACCCTCCCTCGGCGTGAATTGAATGATGAAAGACTCATTCAATGTTCAGATTGAATGATGAAGGATTCATTCAATGTTCAGACAGCGCGCATCGCCGGTACCGGTATATCTTACCACATCGGGGAGAAATGTCAACCGCTCGTTTTGCATAGCAGCTATGCTCGATTGGCGGTTGACATTTTCGGTGGACGTGGTAAGATACCAGGGTGGGCACGGGGCTGCCTTCGCTCATTGAACGCTGAACATTGAATATTGTGTGAACGATTCAGTGAGCGCGCAGGTTCGGATTAACCGGCCCCTGATCCTGGGAGGGTGAGTGGCTACGCTCGTTCCATTAAGATCATCCTACCACAGCCGGCCGAGGATGTACATCAAATAACGCACATCCTCGAAAATAATGTCAGTCGACGATGAAGAGGTCGATGTCGTCGGGGTCAGAGCCGACCTCGTTGAGATAGGCCCGGGCCAGGTCGACGGTGGGGAAGCGAATGGTCAGGCAGGGATTGCCGCCGCCAGGGCCGACCGCGATGAAGTTGAGAAGGTCACCATTGAAGTCGGAGATGGTGGCCAGGGCGACCTGTACGGGGCAGTC
>Ga0214921_10011030_pt1 | contig 11056 bp, 9 predicted proteins | sample LL1505_MetaG_FD_177992 | JGI IMG/M metagenome (GOLD analysis project Ga0214921, IMG submission 177992) | Freshwater microbial communities from Lake Lanier, Atlanta, Georgia, United States - LL-1505 | ecosystem: Environmental > Aquatic > Freshwater > Lake | place: USA: Georgia | collected 2015-05-28
TACCTCTTGCAACAGTGCGCGCAACTGCCAAGAAATTTGTAACTACTCATGGTGTTGCACCATTGAGTACTCGCGATCAAGGGGTCGTAGCAAGTGCTTATGAGATCGCAGAAATTTGGCTCAACGAGGCAACCACATTCCCTTCAGCGCTTTCGCCTACTCACGCAGCGGCTGTCAATCGCGCCGATTGGGTCGATCTGACAATCGCTGGATGGCATCGCGATATCGCACCTCTGGCACAAGGTCTCCTTGAAGCGATGACGGATCTCTTAGCTCAAGCCGGCCGCGAACAATCACAAGCGCAGGCACAGAGTGAAGGCGAAGGCTCGGGCAGCCAGATTCCACTTGAAGCAATCGGTGGGCTACTTCGTACTTTCATTGCATCGATGGTTGCTACACAACTTGGGCAGTCAGTGGGATCTCTTGCAGCAAGTGTGACGGGCGCACATGATGCCGGGTTACCGATTCTTGATCCCGCACGTCCTGTATTGATCCCAGAAAATATCGCTGCCTGGGCTGCCGATCTTGAGATTCCACAATCAGAAGTCTTTATTTATCATGCACTTCGCGAAAGCGCTGTCGCACGTTTATTTGCCAATAACCCTTGGCTAGTTTCATATATCCAGAGCACGATCACTGAATACGGCCGCGGAATCCGGATCGATCTTGAGGCCATTCAACGCCAAGCAGAGGAAGCGATGAATAACTTTGATCCGAGCCAGCCGCTAAATAATCAGATCAATCTCAACGTCGAATTAAACAATGGGATTTTCTCTCCAGAGGAATCACCACAACAGAAAGCAGCTCTCGCAAAGTTGGAGACTGTTCTTGCTTTGATTGATGGCTGGTCTGAAGATGTTGTTACTGCCGCTGCTGGTGATCGTATTCCTAATATTGAACAGCTTCGCGAAACTCAGCGACGTCGTCGCGCATCATCAACTCCGGCACAACAACTCTTTGCAACGCTATTGGGCCTTGAAGTTTCACCACGTTTAACTCGCGAGGCGAGCGCATTCTGGAAAGCAATTCGCGAAGAGCAATCAATTGAAAAGCGTGATGGAATCTGGGCTGGAATTCTTCCGACAGCAGATGATCTACAAAATCCATCAGCCTTTATCTCTTCGACAGAGATCCCTGATGATCTCTCGGGACTTCTTTAATCCCTCAGGTAATCCCTACTTCACTCAATCACGAGTTCAGAAAGTTAATCGCGGGAAAAGCGAAGTCCCCGGGCGCACATTAAATATCTGCCTTCCCCTTGCAGATATAAAACGGTTATCCGAGGACTTCGTAGGCAAAAAGTACGGCGAACCCGCACGCAAATCAAATGCATATCGCATTGACACGAGATAGTTTTTTTACTATAGAGAAATTTTAAATTGCACCCAAACCTCAACACCAACTTGAGGTTTCATCGACAATGTGGCAATTAAGGCAATTGCGAGGTAAGAGCGAGTACTTTTATCCCGTGAAGAACGAACTCTCGACTGACCGTGAACCGGCAGTTCAAACTCTTCCTGGAATCGATGAGGGCGAGATAATTGTCATCCGCTCCAAGCGTCGCAAACGAAACCTCTCGGCTTATCGTCAGGGCGGGCGGATCGTGATTTCGATCCCGGCCAGCATGAGTAAGGCCGATGAGCGCGCCATGGTCCCTGAGATGATCGCCAAGATCCGCAGTCAAGAGGCAGCCAAGACCCCCACCGAGAGCGTCCTGACCGAGCGGATCGATGAGCTCCTTCGCCAATGGGCCCCTGAGATCACTCAACGCCCGGCCAGTGTGGCTTGGCGCTCCATGCGCGAGCGCTGGGGCTCATGTACGAGCGTGGACCGCACGATCCGAATCTCAGATCGCCTCCAGCTTGCCCCTGATTACGCTCTGGACTACGTCCTCTTCCACGAGGCGATCCATCTCGCTTATAGCGACCATGGAGAGGAATTCACCGCGATTCTGGACCGTTTTCCCGATGGCGAGCTCGCTAGCGCCTATCTCGATGGCTATGAGGCGGCGGAAAGGGCGCTGGCAGCCCCCGTTGAGCTCAAAAAGTTAGGGTAGAAAGTAGAGAAAAACTCCCCCGATTGAGCCCACTTTGAGCGTGAGCGGGAGTATCGTCAAGCCTGAACGAGTGCGCTCCTAGCGCATACGTCGATAGGAGGCAGAAAATGGCAGAGACAAATGAGGCTTACAAGGGTGACGCTTACTGCGTAAAGTGCAAAGCGAAGCGTGACTTCGAGGGCATGGTCCATATTTCGGATTCAGGTCGCCGCATGGCAAAGGGCAAGTGCCCAGTATGCGGAACTACGGTTAACCGTATTCTCGGTAAGGCACAGTAATCCCGTTAAACGGATAACCCGCACCATAACTACTAGCCATAGTCAGGCTTCGTTCAGCTGGAATTGGTGATTAAAGATTTACAGGTTCACCCCGTATAGGCCAACGCTTATACGGGGTGAATTTTTTTATCAGCCCAGCGTCACCACGAGCTTGCATGCGGGTGAGCGATGTGGAGCGCTCGCAGATGCACACTGTGTGCGGTGCAACCCTGCCGCTCATGACAACAGAGACAGAAGAAACGGTTAACACACCGCACGCTACGCACGCTACGCAAGAGATTTCCGGCAAGAGCCACCTACGCCTGAAAGAGGGCATCAGTATTTATCGCACTCCGATCGGATTGCGCTGCGGAACTGCGCGATCATCTTTTGCAATTCCGGAGAAGGGTTATGTAAGGGCGTTAGAAATCTTGAGTAGCAGTAATGGCGTTGAGATTGATATTGCAGAAAGCTGCGGGATGACAGCAGATGAATACCGCGAGCTTGTGTGGAACTTAGAAGAACATGAATTTCTTGAAACTTCCCCGTCAATTTTATCTGTGACCACTCGCTTTCAATCGGTTGCAAAACATAAACGTCGCGATGTCTTGCCCGATGCTGCATTCTCGCAATTGCAAAAACGTGTTGCTCCAGAACTTTCACATACGCGATTACTTCCTGGTGTAAGTGATTCAGGTGCATCAATTATTAACGCACGACAGAACGTGCGAATAGAGATTTATGGAAGTGATCGAATTGCGACGTTGCTCTATGGAATTTTGCTCTCAAGTGGAGTGACCTACACTCACTTTGCGTTGGGTACGCGCTCACACGATCCACTGATAATTGATACAGATCTCAGTGCGGGCTTCATTCGATCTACCGATGTGGGTCAGTCGTACAGGCAACGAATGGAAGATCTCGGAAAAGAGTTATCGCTCTTTCCGATTGAAAGGTTAGAAAACGCGCAAGAGTTAGATGGTGAGCCACCGGAGAGATATATCAAGATTCATATCGGAGCGATGGATACACAGTTACTTTCGCAGTGGATGTCTGCCGGACAAGAACATATAGTGATTTCTCCACCAGATGGTGGCAAGTGCGTGATCGGCCCACTTGTTCAGCCAGGTAAAACTCCTTGCACTCGATGTCGAAACATTTCTATTGAAGAAGTAGTGGGTAGCCCGAGTGTTACTGCAGATAAAGTTTTGATCGGAGACCGCCCCGAAAATCAAGAGATGCCGGTATTTGTGGCTCACTATCTTGCGGGATTGATCGCTTCATTTATTCTCCAGCGTATCGACTCGAAAGAATCCGATCTCACAGGGGCATTTATGGAAGTTGATTCACTTGCCCTCAGCGAGAGTTCGCTCATCCCAGTCTCGCGTAATCCGGCATGCGGGTGTCACTGGCTGTAGTTGTGTGAATTGGCTCATCTCTCCCCTTCACGCCATCTTTTCATTTGGCGCTTTCTCTCAATTACATCCAAGATTGGCGCGTGGCTAAGAAACCGGCAGAGGTAAAGATTCCGAGTACTACGGGTGCTCGCTCTGCACGCATGATCAAAATTCCTGTTGGAATTGCAGGTCGAAGTGTTTTGGGAGTCGGAAAGCAACTCGTTGGTCAATCATCTTCTGTCGTCTTTGCAGATATTCAAGAGAAGACTGCAGAACAACTCTTTAAAGTCCTTGGTGAACTCAAGGGCGGTGCGATGAAGTTTGGCCAAGCCCTCAGTGTTTTTGAAGCCGCACTCCCAGAAGAATTTGCAAAGCCTTATCGCGAGACACTTACAAAGTTACAAGAGTCCGCACCGCCTCTTCCAGCAAAAGTTGTTCATAAAGTATTGGCAAAAGAGCTCGGCGAAGATTGGCGCGATAACTTCACATCCTTTGAAGATCAGGCAACGGCGTCAGCGTCAATCGGTCAGGTACATCGCGCCGTCTGGAAAGATGGAACACGCGTCGCAGTAAAGATTCAATATCCAGGGGCAGCCGAAGCACTCGTCAGTGATCTCAATCAGATTCAACGTTTCTCAAAGATCTTTGGGCTAGTTCTTCCAGGTGTAGATATGAAACCTCTGATGGAAGAGTTACGCGCCCGCATCATTGAAGAAGTTGATTACCTGTATGAAGCAGAGGCGCAACGTGCTTGTTATGCCGCCTACGAAAATGATCCTGATATCGCAATTCCTCGCGTAGTCACGGCAACGACGAAGGTTCTTGTCAGTGAATGGCTTGATGGAAAGCCTTTAGCAGATGTCATCAAGAGCGGAACACAGCAAGAGCGCAACGCTGCAGGAATGCATATCGCGCGTTTCCACTTCACTTGTCCGGATCGCGCTGGGTTATTACATGCCGATCCGCACCCTGGAAACTTCCGTTTGCTTGCAGATGGTCGCGTTGGAGTTCTGGATTTTGGTGCCTGCAATCGCTTGCCTAATGGTTTCCCAGAACCATTTAAGAACCTCTTAAAGCACGCACTCGATGATAACGCGCAAGCTCTCTACGATGGTTTTAAAAAGGATGGATTTATCCTTCCTGAAGTTGATGTGGATCCGCAATTGGTTCTGGAATATCTTGTTCCGCTTGTGGAGCCGCTTCGCACCGCCACCTTTAAATATTCACGTGATTGGCTGCGCGATCAGAGTGCACGTGTTGGAGATCCACGTAACCCAACTGCAAAGATTGGATTCCAACTTAATCTTCCAGCCGAATACGTATTGATTCATCGAGTAACGATGGGAACTACTGGAATCTTCTGTCAGCTCGAAGCAGAAGGTCCATTCCGCAATGAAGCGCTGGTCTGGTTCCCTGAAATTTCTCCTGTCGCTTAAGCGCACTAGTCCGTACTGATCTCTACTAGTTAAACTCGACCCATGCAGGCTAAGACGAAAAATGGATTTCCTCCGAAAATCTGTGAGCGCTGTGGGCTTCCATTTGAATGGCGAAAGAAGTGGGCACGCGATTGGGAGAACGTTAAATACTGTTCTGAAAAATGTAAGGCTAACAAGTAATGCCTGAACTTCCCGAAGTTGAAACTGTTCGTCGAGGTCTGCACCACTTAATCACGGGGTATCGCATCGCTGATGCAGTTGATCTTCATCCACGAGCACTTAAAGCGGAGTCAATCGCTCCACTTTCATCTTTGAATGGATCCCGAATCATAGGTACAGGTCGGCGTGGAAAATTCCTTTGGATCACACTCAATCGCCCATTTGTACTGGTCGCACACCTTGGAATGAGTGGTCAGTTTCTTATTCAAGAGAAAGATCGTCCCCCTGCAAAACATATACGTGCACAATTTGAATTGAAGAGATCACTACGAACTAGAGATCTCGTCTTTAACGATCAACGCACCTTTGGATGGCTCTCGGTTGAAGAATTCACCGATGGAGTCCCATCGTCTGCCTCTCACATTGCCTACGATCCCTTTGATCCGCAATTTGATTACCAAGCAACAATTGCAAAGATTGCTAAGCGCAATATCCGCATCAAGACTGCTCTCCTCAATCAAGAGATCATGTCAGGGGTCGGAAATATCTACGCGGATGAAGCGCTGTGGCGTGCCAGAGTGCATCCAGAATCAATGACGTCAGAGCTCTCAACGAAGAAAATTGCATCTGTCATTGATGCTGCAACCGAGGTGATGCGCGAGGCCATCGCAAAGGGTGGAACGTCCTTTGATGATCTCTATATCAACGTCAATGGTCAGAGTGGCTTCTTTGAGCAATCACTCTCTGCCTATGGGCGAGAAGATGAACCATGTCCACGTTGCGGAGCACCAATCAAGCGGATAGTTTTCGGTGCACGTTCTTCACATTTCTGTCCCCGTTGTCAACGCACTCAACGTAAGAAAACCTAGGGAGGTCGAAGATGAAATCACGCATTACTGGCCTGGGAAAAGCCTCACACTTTGGTCCAACGTTGATCGTAACTTCCTTGAGTTTCTTCTTTGCAGAGTTGTATTGGCCGACGGGATCAGCACTGATCATTGCGCTGAGTTTCTTCTCAGGCCAGTTAATCGTGGGCTGGAGCAATGATTTGGTGGACTACCCCGATGACCTCTCTCATCAGCGCATGAATAAGCCACTTGTGGGCGGATTGATTACTCGCAAATACTTACAAAGATGGCTGGCTGTCATGGTTCCTATTTCAATAGTTCTCAATCTCTTTGGTCCACTTGGCTTTGTTGGCGGCGGACTTTCACTATTTGCAATTGGCTGGGCTCTTGCATACAACTTCTACTTTAAATTCAACTTCCTTTCACCACTTCCATTTGCCGTTGCCTTCGCGATTCTCCCCTCATGCATGGCTTATTCGAAAGATAAGACGCCACCAGTCTGGATGATTTTGGGTGGAGCCTTCCTAGGAATAGCTGCACACTTCATCAATGTGATCAAAGATATGGATCAAGATCACGCAAGTGGCATTAAGGGTTTACCGCAGAGATGTGGAAAGAAAGGCTCAATAATTGTTGCAGCAACATTTATCGTGCTGGCGATCGCTCAATTACTAATCGCCATTCCTTTGCAGCTCGAACAGTAAGCGGTACTGACTTTACGCAGCAGTTACCTTCGGTGGACGTCCTGCTCTACGACGACGTTCAATAATGACGCCATCTTCAATAAGTTGTCCTCCCCACACACCACATGGTTCTTGTCGTGACAACGCACCATCAAGACACGCATTACGCATAGGGCAACTACCGCAGAGCGCTTTCGCTTGTGCAATCACCGCATCGTCATCGGCGAAGAAGATCTCGGGATCTGATGTGTGGCATGGCAAGGTAAAGGCCTTGGCGTCGTCGTATGTGAATGTCACATCGTTGAGGCCAATCTTTTCGCCGGACTCTGCCCAGCCTGGTACCTGCAGTTCACTGAAGAGAACGGTCATCGTTCTCACCCTCTTTCTCTCTCGATCTTTCGTCGGTTTCTTTCTCTGGTGAGTGGTTCTGGTTTTTCTTTGGATAAAGAAAAAGGACCTCTAAATCCTTTTCGGATTTGAGGCCCTTGGTTTGGGTTATTTCGATTTACTCGAATATCCCTCCGGTTGCCTCATCCGCTGTGGCATAAAAAGCAGCATAAAACGCTGGCTTTGATGCGCGTGGCCAAGATGTTCGCTTAGAAGCGACAGCTGTGGCTAGATGTGAATGGGCATGGGAGATCGCGGCAGCTACTGCTACCTGTGTTGATACTCCCTGTACGGACATAGGGGTAAGGGTAGGGCACACCCCACGCATGGCGCAAGTAAATTAATTTTGACTGTAATAACTCGCATGAATCGAGCGTTCTACGCTTATGAACCGGTGAGTAACCCAGATTCTTTTAAGAAGCGCGAAGGTAGTCCGCGATATGAAATATGTAGATCGACCTTAGCTCGCGTCATTCCGACATAGAACAGACGGCGCTCTTCGGCAACGACCGCGTCCGATGTTCCAGTTGATCCCGTTTCTAGCGGCAAGATTCCTTCAGATGCGCCCATGAGAAAGACGCGCTCCCATTCAAGTCCCTTTGCTGCATGCAAGGTAGCGAGTGTGACAACGGGCATTGTCGGTGGATTGTTCTGTGTCACGCGATCTTCTACTTCGCGTAAGAAACCGCGCAGAGTCTTGGGAGTAAATCCATCATCACCATCGAGTTCGCGACCAAGATGAAGTAGCGCTGCGATTCCATCAATACTCTCACCCGTTAAATATGGCTGAGCAATTGTGCGCAATTCATCTATCCACGTAGCGCCTTCAGTAGGGAGCACAGACGCTTGGCGAACCTGCTTAAGAAAATCACGGACATCTTGGCGTTCAAAGAATCGTTCAGTGCTGCGCACTTGATACGGCAGCCCCTTGCTATTCATCGCACGTTCAACGCCTTTAAGTTGGCTATTGGTACGGGCAAGAATTGCAATCTCTTGTGGCGCAGTTCCTTCGCTTAACAGCGTTGTGATCTGGCTAAGAATTCCTGCAATCTCTGCGCTCTCATCTTTATAGCCATCAACGCTGGGGTGCAGCCCGTGATCGTTACTGGCGGTGAGTTCTTGACCCATGGATGAGTTACGGAGCAACGCATTTGCGGCAAATGTAATTTCGGGAGTTGACCGATATCCAGTGCTGAGGCGAATAACTTCAGCCTCTGGAAAGCGCTGGGTAAAGGTATTTAAGAAGACTGGTGTTGCGCCAGCAAATGAGTAGATAGTTTGAGCTGGATCGCCAACGACGCAGATATCTTTTCTACTGCCAAGCCAAGCATTAATCAATCGCTGCTGGATTGGTGAAATGTCTTGATACTCATCGACTGTGAAATAGCGATATTGATCTTGCACACGCTCGCGCACTACGCGCTCTTGCTCCAACATCGCAGAGGTCAAGAGCAATACATCCTCAAAGTCAATGGCGAGTTCTTGCTTCTTCAGACTCTCGTATGCGACATAGATGGCTGCAATGTGTTCGGCTTTCACTCGTGGCTTCATCTGGCGCGCATTAACTTGATCGAGGTAATCAATCGGTGCGACTTGTGAAACCTTCGCCCATTCAATCTCGGTTGCGATATCTCGCATAGTTTCGCGTGAGGTCACGCGAATCTCACCGGTGAGATCTGCGCGATTTACTGCCTCAGTAAGAAATGGAGTTTTGCTACTCATGAGATCTGGTGTACGCCCACCAAATACTGTCGGCCAGAAATAAATTAACTGCTTGAGGGCGGCAGAGTGAACTGTGCGCGCAGCAACTGTAGGTACACCGAGTGAGCGAAGACGTGTGCGCATTTCACCTGCTGCGCGAGCGGTAAAGGTAAGGGCTAATACTTTGCTGGGATCCATCGTTCCGATTGCTGCGGCGTAAGCAATGCGGTGTGTGATGGCGCGGGTCTTTCCGGTGCCAGCTCCTGCAATAACGCAGACGGGCCCACGAGTAGCCAGGGCTACTTCTCGTTGATCATCATCGAGGGCCGCCAAGATCTCTTCTGCGCGCAGGCTTGGCTCTTCTCCACCAAAATTTGGAGTTACCTCCATGTCTCACCACCCTGGGCGCCCTCACCCAGCCATCGTTCAATCATCTTGCGCGCAACTGAAATGCTTGGTGGAAGTAATAACGTGCCCGCTTTAGCTTCTGCGCGAAGTTGATCGCGGGTAAACCACTTTACTTCCGCTATCTCTGAACCATCTGGTCGCGCAGTCTCTGGAAAATCTGTCACTGCATCAAATGAAATCATGATCGATGCTGGGAAAGGCCAAGGCTGTGAACCAAGATAATTAATTTCTCGAACGCTCACGCCTGATTCTTCAAAAACTTCACGTGAAACACATTGTTCAAATGTTTCACCTGGTTCTAGAAAACCTGCAAAGCATGAGAATCGTCCCTCTGGCCAGACGGGTTGGTGTCCAAGAAGAATGCGGTCATCGTTATCGCGTATCAAAACAATGACAGCGCCATCAGTGCGTGGATGATGTTGGCTCTTATCAACATCACATACTCGGACTGCGCCACCAAGATCAACTCGAGTCGGCGCACCGCACTTGGAGCAACATGGATGTGCGCGATGCCAATTGCTTAAGGCAACAGCATGTAACGCTAATTCGACATCAATTTCTGAAAGTTGAGTGCCAACTTCACGCAAAGTTGTAAATCCAACCTGCATCTCTTCATCGCTCTTGGCAACGCTCCACTGTGTATCCCACGCAAAGTAGGGATCACCAGTGAGCGCATCAAGGCCAAGAAAATATCGTGAGCCTTCTTTGAATTCTCCGCTAGCAATGAGTGCAGCAACTCGATCGGCGTTGAGATATCCCTCTGCCCCGATACGTCCCTTTGCAATCTGCAGAATCTGCGCCTTGGACCAGAGCTGATCGAGCGTTGCGGGGATTTCACGCAGGTGGCTGGCGCGGTCGATCCGCGAAGGTTGGCTATTGATCGCGCTCATAAGGGGCAACGGTACTAGCCTGCTCGCTATGCGCGTTACCTCGTGGAATCTCCTGCATGGGATGGCCATTCCGCCCTCTCATAACCCGACCTCATTGGCCGAAGCCGCAGCGAAGCTTCGCGAAGAGCTGGCTCCTGACGTCGTTGGTGTTCAAGAATGTGATTACTGGCTGGAGCGCTCTAAAAATACAAATCAGATTGCAGATATTGCAATGAGTATCGGTGCGCCGTACTTTGCATTTGCTCCTTCGATTATTGGTACACCCGGAGAAAAGTGGAGAAAGTTACAGGCAAGTGATCAAAGAGTGATTACCAACGCAGATGGCGCAAAGCAATGTGAAGGTAGCTACGGAATTGGAATTGCTTCAAAGATTGAAGTCCTTCAGTGGCATCGACTTGATCTTGGTAATGCTCCATTTGGCGCTCCACTTTTAATTGCTGGCGATGAGAGTGGTCCCGGGAAACCTCGTTTGCTCTACATTCGAGATGAACCACGTATAGCGATTGCAGCAACGCTAGTAAATGGTTACACCGTAATTAATGCTCATCTCTCTTTTGTGCCGGGATATAACCTTCGTCAATTAAATAAAATAAAGCGATGGGCGAAAGAGCTTGAGATAGAAACTGGAACGATGGCAATCATCATGGGAGATTTCAATCTTCCGATGAACCTGCCTGTTGTAGGTTCGAATTGGAAATCGTTGGCCTCGTATTCAACGTATCCAAGTTGGGGTGCAAAGATTCAATTTGATTACATCTTGAGCAAAGAAGCGTTAGATTCAAAGCCACTGCCGACGCTTAAATTAGGCGTTAGCGATCATCTCCCCATTTCAGT
>Ga0214921_10011031_pt1 | contig 11056 bp, 13 predicted proteins | sample LL1505_MetaG_FD_177992 | JGI IMG/M metagenome (GOLD analysis project Ga0214921, IMG submission 177992) | Freshwater microbial communities from Lake Lanier, Atlanta, Georgia, United States - LL-1505 | ecosystem: Environmental > Aquatic > Freshwater > Lake | place: USA: Georgia | collected...
TCCGCCGGCACCTCGGCGTAGCGAATGAGAGCCTCTTGACCTTCAATTCGGACCCTCGCACTCATGTTTTTAAGATCGGCACTTGGTTGGTAGTCGAGAAGCTGATTGTTCGCAGAATCTGGCTTCTTTCCCACCATGTGACGCGCTTGGGTGTTTTTGTCCAATATGAATACAACGGGTTCGTTATCTATCGTTGCCGCACCAGTCAGGAAAAAACGATCAGCTGATGGAGCAGATTCTTCGGCCGTGGGAAGGGAAAATGGGGAACGTGTCAACAGGACTTGAAAATTTTCCATTGAGCGTTGTTCGGTCCAAGGCGCTTTTTCGGCTTGTAAGAAAGGCGTGATTAAAGCCGATAAAAAGAGGGTAGCTATGGCGATCTTCATTCAGAAACAGTTTCATTGGTGACCGACTCTGAGGATCGGAAATACTGGCGAATTTCCATTTCTACAATCACGTTGGGCGGTTCGTTATCACTTCGGATGATCATCTTTTCAACCGAGCGCCAAGCTGTGGGATTTTGAAGTTCGAATAGAAAAGTGGCCACACCCGAGAATGGGCCTGTAATTTTTGATTGCAAGAGAGCCACACGTGATCCATCGGCTTCTTCGCCCGGGAGCAAGGTCTCTTCCGCAATCTTGAGTCCCGACTTCTCAGCCAGGGTTCTTACCGTGTTAAGAAGGTCCGTATTGGCCGCATCGGTTTTCTTGAAGGGTGACGGGTGCTCCTGCATCCAGTCGCGAGCTGGTTGCAGTACCTCTGCTGCAGTGATCCAAGAGCTGGATATCGAAATGGCTGAAGCTGCAGCGGATATTTTATCTGCGACTGATGAGCGATGTGAAAGCCAAGCACGAATGAGAAAAAGATTCACCGCGAGGAAGATCGCTGCGCCGAAAATCAGTAGCAACTGGGATTCATTCTTCGCTAGTTTTCGCATCGGGGCGTACTCCTTCCATTTCAAATTTTACTTTATTGCGGCCTGCCAGTTGAGGCTGGCGTGAGGTCCAATCATAATCTTGCAGCAGTGGAGACTTTTTCACTCGCTCAAAAAATTCATAAGCTTGGGACACATCGGTTGCCTCCCCAACAATTGAGAGTCTGCCTCTGTTGTAGCCGTATTGGGTCAGTCGCACCTGCTCGCCGGGGATCTCCGTAGCGACGGCTGCGAGTTGGTCGATCGCAAAAGTCTGGGGATCGATGGAGGATCGGAATAGTTTCCATTCGGTGACGAGTTTTTGCGCGCTGGTCGCCTCGGTTTGGATGGAATTCAACTCTGAGCCGAGACGGTGTAATTGGAATTTCTGCCAAGCCAGATCGGCGCCGATCAACAATAAAAGCACCGAGTACACAGCAAGGCCTATCGTGGCTATCGAGGCTAAACGTTTCAGGCGCTTTCGAGATTCCAAGGCTGTACGAGCCGTGGGAGGAGCCGGATCGCTCAAGAGGTCTGGTAGAATCGGAGTAGTATGACTTTGATCGACCTCAAAATCCAATCGGAGTGCGTGTCCAACGGATGAGGCATCGGCTGGCAAAAAATCGCCGAAAAATCGCAGTCTTGCTGGCATTCGAGTGATGACAGACTCAGCGCGAAGCCTCATCGCGGTGCGGGCGATGGCTCCGGCAAAGGTTGTGCTGGGGTGTGATTCGCCGGTGGATGCAAAAAATACACATTTATCCTCGCGGTAGAGCGCAAAGCAGAGACCGCCTTGTTCTTTCCAAACGGCTACGTCGGCGCCTGAGAGAGGCAAAAGGCGGGCTGGAACTTCAAATCTCTTGGCCTTTTTGAGATAGCTATGAGGGGTATCGTCGTCAACGGCCGCCAAGGCAAGGACCAAGGAACGTCCTTCATGTTCGAGAATGGGAATCGTGTAAACTTGGGCTTCCTTGCGCAAAAGATGTCGACTGGTGAGTTCGAGTTCTGCGAGTTCGGTGGCATCACCCTGTGATGCAATCCAAAATGGCATTGCCAAAATGCTACGGGTCGGGACGGCTAGAAGCAGATGTGTGCAGGAATCTAGCGACTTTTCAGAAAACTCCAAGTCATGTGAGGGGGGACCTTTCGACGGAAATCTCCAAAGCTCCCATCCATCGACAGCGGGACGGAGAACGGCGTCTGGAGATTGCTCTTTCATCGTTCCTCCCAGCTCATGAGTTGACCGGACGACCCGGACTGCGCGATGACGGCGATGGTATGGGACACGCCTCCACACCAGCCTGTACTCTCAATGCGGCGCACATCACCCGAGACATCAAAAAATTCCAGAAGTGCTGTACGCTGGTTTCCCGTAGCTCCAAGGAGGTCTGCAACGGCCTCGACGGAAGCGAGCTTCTGATCGTCATCTGTGTTCTCGATACCATCAAGGCCCGCTCGCAATTCCATGAGCGACTGGCATTGATTTGGGGTGAGTTCGGCAAGGGCCGTGAGAACTGGTTCCTTCGCATATTGGATGCTTATTTTTCCAGTGTACCAGATGGTGAACTCCGTCTGCCAGCCCTGCTTTGCTGCCAGAAGGGGAGCGAGATTCATCACGGACTCCATCTCGCGAATATGCTTTAGGGGGCGATTTGCCGGGTAGCCGAAGCGCCCCTCCCTCTCATACTCACCGCGTTCGGCTCCTTTGAGTGAGACGAAGTCATCTCCGTCGATCCAGTCCTGAAGGGAATCGATCGCTGCTTCGCTATCTGAAAGGCTGGCGCCCCAAGACGCGAAGAGGCGGTTGAAAAGGGGGCGATTTCCGGCTTGAATCCAAAAGTTGGGATTCACCTTTGCCGCTTCGTTGGTGAGTAAAACCTCATACCCCTCCGTGTTTTTATTGCCATTTCTGAGCAAGGGGCTTCCTGATTTCACCACAGGATTCAGCCCCAATGCAATTCCGCTAAGCGCCATTTGACGGGCTACAAATTTTTTTTCTGCGAGCGACTCGTTGTCGATCCAGCCTCGCACGACACCTCCAGCCAGGATGACAAGGCCCGCCAAAAATGCGATGCACCAAAGCACCAGTGGCAAAGCGATAGCTCGGATGGATCGGATGCGATTCATGGCAATTTGGGAGCGTTGTTGGCTCCTGGGGTCGGCGTTGGCATGGGTTGTGGCGGAGCAAGCGGGGGAACCCAGAATTGGACGTCAATCAGGCTCGCGGCCATGGGATTGTATGTGAATTGCAAACGCACGAGTTGTGGTCTTCCTGCTCCCTCTGGCCATTCCTCTACCCACTCGTTGCCATTGAAAAAAAACCATGTCACGCGGGTCACTTCGGGGAGGAGGGAAATCCAATCTCCTTTGGTGTTGAGGCGCTCCATTTCGTCAGTTCCGAGCCCAGCCTGCACTCTCAGAATGGAAAATGTGCGTGATCCATCGGCCCTTGGGCGGGCAGCAAGGATAAGTGACCCTCCGCCGAGACTGGCTACACCAAAGGTTCCCGACGTTTCCGCAAAAATCAATTCCGGCACAGGTGCGCCGGAGGAGGATTTGGAAATGCGGAGTGAGAGGTTCGCATCAGCGGGAAGGTTGAGAAAAGCCTCTCGAGTGATGCGGAGAAAAGCCTCAAGCCTGCGTGCGGAGGACTGCTCCGAGATCACGGATTTTGAGGTTTCGAGGGCGGCCAAGGAAATTGAATAAACGGCACTGCTCAGAAGGCCTAATATCATGAGGGCCATGATCACTTCAAAAAGAGTGAAACCCGCACTGGGATTGGCTTTGGCTAGGGAGGGCGGCTTTCTCATGGTCTGTACACGAGAATTTCAGCGTTTTCCTTCACTCCACCGCGTACCGGTTCAGCCGTCACTTTGAGTCGCCACATTCCAGGCAAGATCGTGTTGTTCGTATCTCGAATTTCCGCCTGTTCGAATGTTTCCAATACCGAGATGCCGTTGTTGGTGCGACCATCTATTTCGCGGCGTCCGTCCAGTGGAGGATTCGCCATGGCGGTGGCCAAGCGGGACTCGATGACCGTGCGGGCCAGCATTCGTTCTCTGGCATTCAAGGCTGCATCCACGGCCGCTTGAAGGGCTAATGCCAGACCTGTGACGGCCATCGCAAAAACGCCGAGAGCGATCAGAACCTCGAAGAGAGTGAATGCCTTCCTAGTTTTCATCGACGACAAGCAACGCGGTGAGGGGATCAAATTTTAAAACGAGGGATTCCTGTTTGCTAACAAGCCGCAATTCCAGTGGGTCACAGATGCCCGCTCCATTGAAGTTCCAGTATTCATCACGTTGTGGCTTGCGGTAGCGGGACTCCGTAAAATGGCGCACTTGCAATTTCCAACCTTTTGGCAAATTGGCTGAGGGAAGTCCCGAGTCTGCTGTAAGACCAGATTCCAAAATCCGCAGGCGACGAGCCTCTCCCGTCTCCACGGCCTTTTTATGAGTTGCTTGAACGCTTTTTTCGATATTCTGGGAAATTTCCTCCGCAGCGGAGGGTTGCCAGGAATTCATAATCAGGGGAACCGTCGTTCCCAAGAGAATCGCAACGATGCCCAACGCCAAAAGAATCTCAAAAAGAGTATATCCGTAGTCTCCGCGACAGCTGCGTAAAAAACGGCTACTTGTTTTTCCCTGCGTCGTCATCGCTCTCTTTGCCATCAGGTCCGAGCGAGTAGATTTCAAAACCTGTTCCTCCCTTGCCGGGGTTGCGGTAGGCATACTCGTTGCCCCAAGGATCGACAGGAACGTTCTTCATGAGCTGTTTCCAGCGTCGGGGACGAGGTTCTGTGCTAGGTTGACTGACAAGCGCTTTCAGTCCCTGCTCCGTGGTAGGCATCCGGTAATTTAACATTTCGTATGTACGGAGCTGCATCGAGATCGCTTCGATATCACTATCCACTCGTTGTTCCTTGGCCACATCGATGTTTCCAACCAGCATGTAAATGGCAGACCCCACCAGCACGGCAATGATGCCGAGCACAAGCATGATCTCAAAAAGCGTGTAACCGGATTGTGAAAAGCGAATTTTCCGAAGTGTATGAGGTCTCATAGGTCTTTATCTAAAAGCAGAAATGACAGGGGATTCCCACATTTTTACATGCTGATTTGAACGTCTCTGAAATGATCGCGCCATAAATCGACACAAAGATACAGCCTGGATGCATGAGAGCAAGTCAGCTTTTATAGCCTGCTGCAAACGCTCCAAGAGGAGCGTCAGACTTGATGTCTGCGTCGTTTGACTTTGATGAGGGCGAGGGAGCGGAGGAGCGAGGCATTTGTGGCGGCGTACTCCTCATTGCTGAGCTTTTCTCCCGCTATGGCTTGCTCGGCACGTCGCACCGCCTCTTCGGCAGCGGATTCATCAATGTCGCTCTCCTTCACAGCCATATCGGTTAGAACGGCGACCTTGTCGGAGGTGATCTCGACAAAACCCTCGCCAACAGCCAAGCGAATCTCTTCGCCTTTTTTGAAAACGCGAAGTTCGCCCGGAGTTAGTTGGGTCATGAGCGGAGCGTGCATCGGCAGCACACCGAGTTCTCCTTCGACGCCGGGGATCACTACGGAATCCACATCGTCCGAGTACGTTTTGGCCTCAGGTGTGACGATTTCGAGCCTTAACATGGGCTTAGGATTCCTTCACCATGTCGATGCCACCCTTCATATAGAAGTTGGCTTCCGAGACATCATCGTGTTTGCCTTCCAAGATTTCTTTGAAGCCGCGAATTGTTTCCGCGGTGGAAACGTACTGGCCTTTTGTGCCAGTAAAAATTTCGGCGACGTGGAACGGTTGAGAAAGGAAACGCTGTATTTTACGAGCGCGATAGACGGTGAGTTTGTCATCGGGTGAAAGTTCGTCCATGCCTAGGATGGCGATGATATCTTGCAAGTCCTTGTAGCGTTGCAAGACACGTTGAACGCCACGAGCCACGTTGTAATGTTCTTCACCAACGATATCTGGAGCAAGAGCCTTTGAAGTCGAGGCGAGGGGATCGACGGCAGGGTAAATTCCTAGCTCAGCGATGGAACGTTCCAGCACGATCGTGGAGTCCAAATGCGCGAACGTATTTGCGGGAGCTGGATCGGTAAGATCGTCGGCTGGTACGTACACGGCCTGGAAGGAAGTGATTGATCCTTTGGTTGTTGAAGTGATGCGTTCTTGGAGGTCGCCCATTTCCGCAGCAAGGGTGGGCTGGTAGCCTACGGCGCTTGGTGTTCGGCCCAAGAGAGCGGAAACTTCAGCACCTGCTTGTGAAAAACGGAAGATGTTATCAATGAAAAGCAACACGTCTTGGTTCTTCTCATCGCGGAAGTACTCGGCCATTGCGAGGGCGGAGAGCGCGACGCGAAGGCGAGCTCCTGGAGGTTCGTTCATTTGGCCGTAAACAAGAGCCACCTTGGATTTCGAGAGGTCGTCTTGCACGATCACGCCCGACTCGCTCATCTCGGCGTAAAGGTCGTTACCTTCACGCGTGCGTTCGCCAACGCCTGCAAAAACGGAATAGCCGCCGTGGCCCTTGGCGATGTTATTAATGAGCTCCATGATGACGACGGTCTTTCCGACGCCGGCACCGCCGAACGCTCCCACCTTGCCGCCCTTGGTGAAAGGACAGATCAGGTCAATAACCTTGATACCCGTCTCAAGGATTTGGGCTTTGGTATCCTGCTCCAAAAGGGGCGGTGCTTTGCGGTGGATTGGGTACCGTTTCTCGTGTGGTACAGGACCACGACCATCGGTCGGTTGGCCGGTGACATTAAAGATACGGCCAAGCACGCCCTCGCCGACAGGGACGGAAATTGGGGTGCCGAGCGCATTCACTTCCATCCCGCGCGTGAGGCCTTCGGTGGAGCTCATCGCGATCGAGCGAACCCAGTTCTCACCGAGGTGCTGCTGCACTTCGAGAGTCAGATTTTGTTTCTCGCTGCCGACTTCAAAGTCGATTTCGAGCGCATCGTAGATTTTGGGCAGAGCGCCGTCTGCCGGGTTGAACTCTACATCGACAACGGGGCCGATGACTTGGACGATTCTTCCTTTGTGATTCATGTGTGGTTGTTGAGCGTAAAAAGGGTGTCTTGTGTAGCGTCCGATGATTCCGAACGCAACAGCATTCTTGGAACTTAAAAAAGAAGTGTCGTTGGCGACTCGAGGCTTTTTCGGATGGTCGCGAGGAACTCCGCTCCGGCTGCACCGTCCACCACGCGGTGATCGCCGCTCAGGGAGATCGTCATCCTTTGCCCCGCGACAATCTGGTCCTGTGCGTTGACAACGGGTTTTTTTACTATCGCACCTACTGCCAAAATGGCGGCCTGTGGGGGATTGATGATTGCATAGAAGCTCTCAACTCCATACGCGCCCAGATTTGAAATTGTCAGAGTTCCTCCTTGATACTCCTCTGGTTTAATTTTTTTTGAGCGCGCACGCACGGCGAGGTCTTTGACTGCGGCACTGATCTCGCGGAGCGAAAGTTTCTGCGCGTCGCGAATGACTGGTGTGATCAAACCGTCCTCAACGGCTATTGCAACAGAAAGATTCACGCTGCCATATTCAACGATAGAGTCGCCCGCAAATGCGGCATTGACCTTTGGATGTTGTTTGGCCGCGCGGGCGGCTGCGAGGAGGATGAAATCGTTGACGGTCACTTTGGGTGCCGCGTCAGCTTCGGCTGCCGCATTCAGTTCCTTGCGAAGCTTGGCAAGTGGAGCGGCATCAATCTCCATCGAGAGATAGAAATGAGGAATCTGGGTTTTGCTTGCCAAGAGACGCTCGGCAATCGTGCGGCGCATTCCCGAGAGTGGAGTCTTGGTGTCGTTGTCCGAGAATGGCACTTCGATTCGAGGTGCTGCTGGGGATAAAGCGCGTTGTGGTGCGCTGGCTGTGGCAGGGACGTCAGCAGCAACAATGCGGCCGCCGGGGCCAGTTCCTTGCACAGCGGAAAGATCCACTCCACGCTCCATGGCGATTTTTTTAGCCAGGGGAGAGGCTTTGGTCCGGGATCCGTCGGATGAAGCTGCTGGCTTGATCTTTGGAGGTGTCGGCGAGATGGAGGGGGACGTTGCAGAGACCGCTTGTGCTGATGGAGCGGCAGCAGATTTGGTGGCGCTCTTTTTTCCGCCCTCCAGATTGGCGATAGGCTCTCCGACTTTCACAACTCCACCTTCGGGAATCAGGATCTCGGTGATCAGCCCATCGTCAAAAGCCTCCATCTCCATTGTTGCCTTGTCGGTTTCCACATCGGCTATCACATCGCCGACAGAGACTTTGTCTCCGGCTTTTTTGTGCCATTTGATGAGTGTGCCCTCGAGCATTGTGTCGCTCAGTTTGGGCATGGTGATTTGAGTCATAATCGGAGTAAATGTGTTAACGGATTTGCAGAACCTTTTCGATGATGCGGCTCACCGTTGGAAGTTGAAGATTTTCTAATGCCGGTGAGTAAATCGCCGGCGCGTCGAGCGAGCAAACGCGCTGAACGGGAGCATCCAAGTCGTCAAAGGCCTTTTCCTGAATAGTCGCGGCGATCTGAGCGGAGACTCCGCAAAAAGGCTTGTTCTCGTCCACGAGGACCGCCCGGTGGGTTTTCCGAACAGTGTTTAAAATGGCCTCCTCATCAAGCGGTCGGATGGAGCGCAAATCAAGCACCTCGGCATGGATGTCATGCTCGGCAGCCAAGATTTCTGCGGCCTTCAAGGCGGTGATCACAGCTCTTCCGTGGGCGATGAGGGAGACATCGGTTCCTTCGCGCTTGATGTCGGCGACACCGAGTGGGATCAGGTACTCCTCCTCGGGAACCTCCCATGACTCGCCATAGAGCAGGGTGTTTTCCATCACACACACTGGGTCGTTATCCCGAATCGCCGATTTCATCAGCCCTTTTGCATCATAAGCGGTCGCAGGGCATACGACTTTGAGCCCCGGGGTATTTGCGATAAAATTTTCCGGAGTGTGCGAGTGGGTGGCGCCGACATTGGTTCCCCCATTTGCTGGGCCACGAATGACAATTGGGCAGTTTATAAGGCCGCCACTCATGTAGCGGACCTGGCCTGCATTGTTGATAATTTGATCCCAGGCGACGTAGGCAAAACTCCAGAACATGAGTTCCATGACAGGACGAATCCCAAGCATGGACGCTCCAATTCCCATGCCGATGAAGCCAGCTTCGCTGATAGGGGCGTCAACCACCCTCTTGTCGCCGAAACGTTGCCAGAGGCCCTCGGTGACTTTGTAAGCGCCGTTGTATTGGGCCACTTCTTCTCCGATGATAACGACATTTTCGTCGCGGGAAATTTCCTCAGCGAGGGCGTCATTGAGAGCTTTGCGGTACGTGATCAGTGGCATGGTGCAGTGTGTTTTGAATTTTTTGATTCAGTCGGGAAATCAGGTGTGCCCGACGTAGGCGGGGTGGTTGTTCTACTCGCTGAAAAAATGTTTACCAGTCGAGCCGGCGTCTGTTTTGTTGTCCACCTCCCAGTAAACGTCCTCGAAAATCGTCTCGGGCGAGGGCGTGTCGCTATCAATCGCGAACTGGGCTGCGTTGTCGGCTTCTTCTTTGGCCGCTTCATCGATGGCATCGGCATCGGCTTCTGTGAGGACACCCTCATCAATGAGGCGTTTTTTCCAGAGGCGAATGGGGTCGTGGTGATTTTTGTAGCGCTCGATTTCCTCAGGGGAACGGTATTTTTTGGCATTCGCGTCGGCAACGGAATGGCCGTAGTAGCGGTAGGTATCCACTTCCAGCACGGTGGGGAGGGATTGATCGTGGGCGCGGCGCATGGCGCTGGCCGTCTTGGCGCGAACTTCGTAGAGGTCCTCACCATTGGCGATATCCCATACGATTCCGTATCCATCAGCCCGCTCGGCCAGGCAATTTCTCATTGCAGATGAGCGCTCCAGCGTCGTGCCCATCGAATATTTATTGTTTTCGATGATGTAAACGACTGGCAATTTCCAGAGTGCAGCGAGATTGAGGGACTCGTGATAGGCGCCTTGGTTCACGGCACCATCACCCATGAAGCAGAGCGCGCACCCTTTGAGGCCCTTGTACTTAAGGCCATATGCAAGCCCAAGTCCGAGCGGGGTTTGACCACCGACGATTCCGTGACCGCCCCAGTAATTTTTATCTGGTGCGAAAAAGTGCATGGAACCTCCCTTGCCACGAGAGCAGCCTGTGGCCTTACCGAAGAGCTCAGCCATGCACTCGTTCATCCCCATTCCGACGGCGAGCGCGTGGCCATGGTCGCGGTAGGCTGTGATGACGTGATCGTTTTTACCAAGAAGTGAAACCGTGCCAACGGCCACTGCCTCTTGGCCAATGTAAAGGTGGAGGAAGCCTCCCATTAAGCCTTGGTTGTAGTATTTGAGTGATGTTTGCTCGAAGCGCCGGATGCGAATCATTTCCCTGAGAAATCCAATTTTTTGCTTCGGCTTCAGCGAAGCGTTGATCTCCGCGCGGGCGTAGTCGGCTGGGTCTACGGCTACTTCGTCATCGGTCACAATTGGCATAGGATTTGGGAGTTTAGGCATGGCTTCAAGGCTGCACTGGGCATCCAATGCATGTTCCTGAGTTTTTCTATTACCAGACCACTTGGCAATGCAGAAATATCAAGCGGCATGTTCTTTTTTGATTTCACCTTAAAACGATAGGTGCTGAGTTTTGTAGCATGCCCAAACTCCTTTTCATTCAGCATGGGGATGTCGATAAGCCCGGTCTCCTTACCGACGTGCTTTGTAATATGGGTGTCGAGTTGGAGGTGATTCATCCCTATTCCGGCGACCCTGTGCCGTCTCATCCAAGTGGGTTCGATGGGTTCGTGTTCGGTGGTGGGGGCCAAAGCGCTTATGATGTGGATTCGCATCCTTACCTCCAAGCCGAGTGTGCCTTGATCCGCACTGCGCTGGACCTCGAGATGCCTTTGCTCGGTCTTTGCCTCGGTGCTCAATTGATTGCCCGTGCTCTTGGTGCTGAAGTGAGAGCCGCAGAGCAGAAGGAGATTGGGTTCTATCCGGTGACTCTTGTATCTTGATTTTGATCGTTGAAATGGCCTCAAAACCCTTCAGCGATTTTTATGCGGGACAGCGCAGTTTCCGCTTAAAATAAGCCGCCGAGGGAGAAGATCGTTCAACTCTTGAACCTAGGAG
>Ga0214921_10011032_pt1 | contig 11055 bp, 8 predicted proteins | sample LL1505_MetaG_FD_177992 | JGI IMG/M metagenome (GOLD analysis project Ga0214921, IMG submission 177992) | Freshwater microbial communities from Lake Lanier, Atlanta, Georgia, United States - LL-1505 | ecosystem: Environmental > Aquatic > Freshwater > Lake | place: USA: Georgia | collected 2015-05-28
GTCGTCGCCGCGGTCCGTCGCCGGCGTTTCTTGGTGGGCGCGGGCCCGGGCCCGGCCTTAGAAGGGCTCGGGCCCGGCCCCGGCCCCCCTTTCTTGGCGGCACAGGGGCATGCCTTGGTCGCCTTGGTCGGTGTCCCAGGACTGTATTTGAGAAACCACAAATTGTATTCGCGGGTCCCCCGTTGGTTCGCCAGTTCCTTGAATTTGTTGGATTTTTCAATGCGAATGTCGTCCAGCGTCGCCTGTTCACCCACACAATCCGACGAAAACCGTTTCAAGATGCCCCGCTGTTCCAGGCGATTTTCCTGCTGGACGTCAAACAGGAACTTGGCCATGCACATGATGCGTTCGGGGTAGTAGTAAGGCAACTGGACGTATTTGAACGCCAGATAAAACGTGAGCAGCGTGTCAATGGTGCCGACCAAGACCTTGCGTCCTTCCACGTCTATTTGGTTGTAGCTGTGGCATGCAATGGGTTCGTACACATGGGCTAAAATATCCTTGCCGACCCGGATTTCGTAATGGACGGGGACGATTTCTCCAATGGGTTCCCGCCGTTCAATCTGGGCGTTTTTCACGCCGACGTCCGCCAGACGTTCTCGGACAATGGTGGCGACCCGCTCAGGCGTCTCGGACAAGACGTCAAAGTCGGGCACCCTTTGCACCAAGCGACGTTGTTTGATCGGCATGTACCGCGAATAGATGCTGCTGGCGTAGCCGCCGAAAAAGACGACACCCTGATCCACCAAGGTATCGCGCACCGTCCGGTATATTTTTTCTTGGATACTCTCGTCGGCGTCTTTAGGAATATCGTCCATCTGCCGTTGAAAATTGACCTGTTGGCAATCGTAGTTCACGTGAAAAGGGTAATGTTCGTTGAGTATGGTGAGGCGTTTCAAGACCTTTTCCCAGCGCGACACGTCGCCCCGTGGGCGGGACAATTCCAAGTACATGTTCATGCGCAGAAAATCCGGCGGCGAGTAGAGGATACCTGCGACGGAAATGGCCTCGGATTGCAGCGACTTGAACAGGGCTTCCGGCAAATAGGTAATGTCCGCAATCGGCGTAAAGTTGACAAAGACTTTGAATGTGCCGTAATGCACGCCGGCTTTGGCCTCCACCTCTTTGTACCCTTTGGCGTAATACAGATCCGCGAGCTCCACCGCATGGTCCATCGCCTCGGGTGAATAGAAATCGTAGTCGGGAATTTCCACATCCCGGTTGTAGAATTGCGCTTCCCGGGGCAGGATGTTGTTGATGGCCGTGCCTCCGTAACAAATGAGCTTCTTGGTCACCAAAAACTCTTCTAAAATGGCGATGATTTGGTCAATTTCCGGGTTGCGCACGGCGGTACTCTTGACCTTTTCCTCGGTCTCATCCACGGCATGACGCAAAATCGCGAGCTCGCATTCTTGGAACGACATGTTATCCTCGCATAATTTGGTCTTGTATTTCATCGGTCTCCGGTGCCTATGGCGATAACCTTTACTACTATATAGTATCCTTGCAAGATTTCCGATGCCCCGCACGTTCAAGACCCCGCAACAAAAAAGCCGAGACCCTCCGCCTGTCCCAAGACCTGCCCAAGGTCCGGTTCCTAGCCAGGGACCCCATTTGATGACCTCGTTGGCCGAAGGCGTCGCTCTGGGCACCGGGTCCGCCATGGGACATCGTTTGGTTGCCAGTGTATTCAATGCCTCCGCACCGACGCCTGCCACCCCATCCCCCAAGCCCGTGGTACGAGACTGTCGCCCCCTCTGGCACGATGTCGCCGAATGCCGCGCCGCCTTTTCCGAGGAACATTGCCAACCTGTTTACGAAACCTATCTCACTTGCATGAACCTGCCCACTGCCTAGAACCCCCGGCCCGGCCCCGGCTTCGCCTTGTGCCTTGTGCCTTTGCCTAGGACATGTATAGGATCCTATACTAAACGGGTCACGAAGTGACCCGTAAGGTTGCTTGGCAATCATGTCATTGGATTACAAGTTTCCCAGTCCGTATTTTTGTAGGTACGGAATGGCCAAGTAAAACGGCACAAATGCCGTCCCCTGGGCAGCAAAAAACGCCTCATATCCCACCAACTGGTCCCCCTGGAAATAAAACGGGTATTCCACGATTTGGGTCCCGTAATTTTCCGTGAAAAACGCCAGACTGAGGTCTAAATTCGCCGTACTGGGGAAAATCCACGACCAGAAACTCTTGGCCCGGTTCGCGGCGGACCCGCCTCCCGCTTCCGGGCCGGGTTCCACCGCAATGAACCGGCTCACGGTGGACATTTGCGTGCCGTCCACTAATTGCACCGGCTGAACGAGCATGGCCTCCAATTGCCGCGGCGAATATTTGAGCATGGACATGCCTCCGGAATACAAGTTCACATATTGGGGCAGCGTGGTCTGACGGAATACCGCGTCCTGGATGATGTTTCTGTCCAAGACGATGACCACATTCTTGGCGAGGTCCGCGAACCGCACGGTGGCCGGGTCCAACGCGCCCCGGTACTGGGTGCGGGAAAAATACCGTTGGATGAGCCCCGCCACGTCTTGGTACGCATCCTTGTCCCCTGAATAAATGCGCAGTTGGATGAACAGGGGGTCGGCCGTGTTGGGCGACGGCCCCTGGAACGCGAAATCTCGTACCCGCTGGAACACGTCGGTCAACAACAGACAGTTCTTGGACGTCATGGAGACCCCCGTGGGGTCGGTGGAAAACGCCACGCACGGTTGGCGCGAATGCTGCAGGGTGGGGTCACTCTTCAAGGTCGGTGTGGACGTCTCCAAATAGTACACCGCAAAGTCCAAGAAGCGGCATCCCCGTGACATGACGTATTTGATCATGTCCAAGGTCACATAGGTTCCCGTGCAGGCACTGTTGTAGGACGCCTTGATGCAATACTCGCGCAGGGGCAAGTTCCCCATTTTGCTCACATTATAGGAGGCAATCCCCGTAGGCGTCGTTCTATTGGTCATGATGAGCAACTCGTTGGTCTGGGGGCTCGGCATGGCAGCATTGGCGTCGGTCAAGGTGAATCCTTCCGTGGTCCGTGCAACCTCATCTAGGTTGCTAGGCAGGCGCTGAATCCGGGCGCGTTGTACCAAGAGCAACCACAGGACCAAGATGGATACGATTAAAATGGTGGCAATGATGAGTTTTCTCAGGGTACTCATGGTGCGTATATCGGTTGGCTAATATATTCGGCGATTTTTTTCACGCGAAAGCTACATAGAATGCTTATCCCATCATAGAGTATAGGATTTTTATGGCGGGGGGATTGTTGAATATTGTTTCCGTCGGTAATGCCAACGTCATTTTGAACGGAAACCCGACCAAGACGTTTTTCAAAGTGGTTTATTCTAAATATACCAATTTTGGTCTCCAAAAATTCCGGTTGGATTACGAGGGTTCCCGGGATCTCCGGCTCACCACATCGTCGCAATTCACCTTCAAGGTCAAGCGTTACGCCGACCTGCTGATGGATACCTATTTAGTGGTGACGTTGCCCGATATTTGGAGCCCGATTTATAACCCGGCCCAGGAGACCAATTATCAGTGGGCGCCGTACGACTTTCGTTGGATCAAAAACCTCGGTATTCAGATGATTGAGTCGCTGGAAATCAACTGCGGGTCCACGTTGATTCAGCGGTATACCGGTGACTACCTGGCCGCCATGGTGGAACGCGACTTTACCGAGGAGAAAAAGGCGCTGTTTTACCGGATGATTGGCCATGTTCCCGAACTGAACGACCCGGCCAACGCCTTTGGTCGGGTCAACATGTACCCCAATGCGTTTTATACCAACAATTCGGCGGGGAGCGAACCGTCTATCCGGGGGCGCACGCTCTACATTCCCATCAACACGTGGTTCACTTTAGACAGTCGGTGTGCCTTCCCCTTGATATCGCTCCAATACAATGAATTGACCATTACGGTCACGCTGCGACCCATTCAGGAACTCTTTCAGGTGCGCGATGTGACCGATTTCAACAACCAGTTTCCGTACATTCAGCCGGATTTCAACAACGACGTGTTCCGCATGTACCGGTTTTTGCAGACCCCGCCCGATGTGCGCATTGATTCCAATTATCAGAGCCTTGCCACGGTGTACGAGAACCAGACCACGACGTGGAATGCCGACGTGCACCTGATGACGACGTATTGTTTCCTGTCCAACGAGGAATCGCGCCAGTTTGCGGCGGAGGACCAGATTTACCTGGTCAAGGACGTCTTTAGGTACCAATTTTACAATGTGACGGAGACGGCGCGGGTCAAGTTGGAGAATTCCATGGGCATGGTCGCGGCGTGGATGTGGTATTTGCAGCGCAACGACGTCAACATGCGCAACGAATGGAGCAATTATACGAACTGGCCCTACGAATCGTTGCCCTCCAACGTGGTGGTGCCGCCTGCGGCCCTGCCGCTGCCTCCCATGTACAACGGTAGCCTTAATCAGTTCAACCAGGTTTACGAGAGCACGCAGAGCGCCTTTTATGACCCCAACATGGTGTTGACCACCGGCCCCTACCAAAGCCCCAACTATTTTCCGCAGAATCTGCCTAATAACAAGTACAGCACGGGTTTGTACATCAGCGGCGATTTCAACGCCGACAACCAAAAGGACATTTTGTTGACGCTGGGCATCTTGTTTGACGGCGACTACCGGGAAAATGTCTATCCACGGGGAATTTACGACTATATGGAGAAATACGTGCGGACGCCCGGTTCGGCCAAGGAGGGTCTGTATTGCTATAATTATTGTTTGTCCACGGATGCGCGGGAATACCAGCCGTCCGGCGCCATCAACCTCAGTAAATTCAAGAACATTGAGCTGGAACTGACCACGTATTTGCCGCCCACCGATACCACCAATGTACCCGAGACGGTGGTGTGCGGGGTGAATGGGCAGCCCATCGGCATCAGTTTGAACAATAACTGGCGCCTCTACAATTACCAGTACAACATGGTGGTCTTTGAGGAGCGGTACAATGTCTTGTCGTTCATCGGGGGCAACTGTGCCATGATGTATGCACGATAAGGCGGTGTATTGGTATCGTATCTATCTGTGCGTAGATATATACGAACGACGTCGGTTCCACCCCATTTAGATGCATGAAACCACCTGGAAGAAAAAGAAGAATCGCACGAAAGTTCCTGAAACGTTCTCGGATAGGACCGTTGCCGCCTCCAACGAACCCGTCAAGCGTGCGACCACTCCCCTGGAAGTGACCCTCGCATGGTTAACGCCGCGGTCCTCTGACATATCAGATACTCATGCGTCCTTGAAAAACGTCAACGACATGGTGACCGAGGGATTTGATGCGGCGGCCGAAGACGCGCTCAAGCAGCAACTGGCCCATCCCCCGTCCCAAGCGAATTCAACCACGTATGGGATGTTGTTAGAAACAACCGCCCCCGAGTTGGATAGCAACGGCAACAGTCCCGGAGTGGTCACGGACAACCTCGGCAACTATTTGGGCTACCATAGTATTCCTAAATGTCATCCGGTGATTTTTCAACACCAACTCTTGGGGTTTTCCACGATTACCGACGCGAACGACCCCACGAACGGCGTCACGACCAGCATCGCCACGCGCGCGCAGTGCCAGTCTTACCAGAACGCGATGGATGCGTCCAATTTGCTGTTGGGTGGGGGACAAGGCCAGTTCCAGATCCAATATATTCGGTCGGGCAATGAGACCAAGGCGTACAATACGACGCTGGTGGCCATTGGCGACCCGAATTCCTCGTTGAATAACATGGACCTTTCGCAAAACATACATGCGGCAGTGAAGTACGCCATTGAAGCAGTGAACAAGGGCATTTATTACGCATCTTACCCGCTCATTTACACACAAAAGGTGATTCAGAATTTTTCCGGCATGGTGACGGACACCTTTTCGGGGGTCGGATTTTACGAGAGGGTGGCCCCGAGTGACCTGGACCGACTGTGCGTGTACGTGACGATCCAAAACATCATTTGGTACTTTATTTGCATCTGGATATTCTTCAATTGGTACTATTTGATCTGTTACCGTGAGAATGGTCATCCGGTCAAAACGTACGATATCTCGTGGGTATGGCTCAAAGAGCATAATATCTTTCTGAGTTTGTTCTTCAAATATGTGGTATGTCAGGTATCGTTCATCAATGCGGTGATGATGTTTTTCCAGAGGTACGCCAATTTTGTCTTGGGTCCGGTCTGGGGGCCCAAAATTAACGCGATGATCTTGTTTGTCTTGATCGTACTCTTGGTGATTTATGCGGACATGACGACCAAGATAATGAATTTGTTCTTCCAGTCGCTGGCGACGAATATACCGAATTGGTTGGTGGCGTTGCTGATTGCAATGGCCGTGATCTTTGCCCTGTACACGTTTTTATTGGAGGATTGGATTGTATTGGCCATCAAATTCGGCACCATCATCTTGGGCATTTTTACGATTGTGTTGTTCATTTTGCGGATATTGTGGTCCGTGTTGATCATCTGGGTCGCCTCGCTCCTGATTGCGTTATATTTTATTGTCTACTCGTTGTTTGCCATGGCGATTTATTCGCGGACCTCGGTATTTCAAACCATCCGGCAAATGTTGGAATACATGACGGCCGGGTTTGAACCGCCCTCGCCGTTCAAATACAGCGTATGCCGCCCGCGGACATGGGGGGAATGGTTGATAGAGCTTCTGAAAGCGATTGTCAGTTTTTTGATACAATACCTGTTTGAGATTATTTTGATCTTCATGCTCATCTACAATATTTACGTGTATGTGGTGTTGCTGGGCGACAATGCGAATTTACAGAACGCCATGATTGTCATTACGGTCTTTATCGTCTTGGGTGTCTTGGGATTCATGTACCGCAAACTGTTCCCCATATCCAGTCGGGCCCCTATAGACGAAATTCATGAGGTTCAGCGGGCCATGGGGGTGTTTTCCACGTCGGACCTGGCCCGGGAGACGTCCACCACGTTGTTTCCGACATTCAAGGGACTCTCGTCCAAGCTGACCAATTTATTCATACCGACCCGAGAAGAGGAAGCCGCGCGACAGCAACGTAAACAGGCCCAGGCCGGGGGGCCGACTCAGGCTCCTGCCCCGGCCACGGGACCCCGTCCTGGTCCCGGGAACCCCTCCAATGTCATTGGTGGCGTACCGACCAACGGATTAGTGTAAACGGATTAGTGTAGATTGTAGATACGTGAAGGTCTAGAAAGACCACCGGACTGTTTTTTCACCGTTTTTTTCACAGGGTAATATAGAAGTGCATGTCTACGAATCCGCCCATACCCACAAGCAATAAAGCCGTGTATATTGGTAATTTAGGTCAGACTCCGCCCCCTGCGGCCCAGGCCCCACAGGCCATCAATGCTATTCCGTGGACCGCCTCTCCCTCCACGGCTCAGACCCCGACGTATTCTCCGCAAGTGAATGGCGTGGCGGAGTTTGGGCCCTCCCCGGCCACGCCTACCCACTTGCCAATCTATACCAACAATCCGGTCAACTACGCATGGTCCCCGGCCGCTTCTACGCCTCCCCCCCGGGCCGGCCAGTTCTTGCTGGCCGCTCCAGGTTCTTTTCGTCCGGCCGACGACCTGGCCATCAATTACAGTAAATTGACCGGACTGAGTTATGCTTCCCCCGCGGACGCCCCCCTGGGCGGTTTCTGTCGGACCAACGCTACCAACCCCGGCCAAATAGATTCCGTGTGTAACAGTCTAGACACGAACGTATGTGCATCCACCCAATGTTGCGTGTTGATCGGCGGATCGGGCGACGGATCGGCCGGCGGTCCGGCCGCAGGCCGGTGTGTAGCAGGAGGAGAAAATGGTCCCGTCATGACGTCGTATTATACCGACCCGACCATCATGCATCGCGACCGGTACTATTACCAGGGCAAATGCTACGGTAATTGTAGCAACAACCCGATAGGAACCCCCTCTTCACCCCAGGTTCCGGCTGCGCCTTTACCGACTGCACCTGCTGCTGCGGCTCCTGCTGCTGCGGCTCCTGCGGCTCCTGCTCCTGCGGCTCCTGCGGCACCCGCACACCCCTTACCTCCAGGCACCGGAGGCGTCAAGCCCACGGTCGCGGCCTCCGGTATCAATTATGCGGTCTTGGCCGACGCCGCCATCGTGGCCGGCGCCTTGCTCTTGTAACAACACAACATAAACACAGACGATATAGGATCCTATATCATCTATGAAATTTTACGAAACTCATTTTGAGGATTATTGCAAGTCCGCAGAAAAGTTCCAAGAAACGGCGCTGCGGTCTGGCCAGGATAACGGGGACATCGTAAACGGTACCATTGTACCGTCCGCGGCTGAGCCCGACCCCCCACAAAATTGGATTGTTTACGGCCCCTCGGGGGTGGGAAAATATACCCGGACCCTGACCCTGTTGAAGCCGTACAGTCCGAGTCAATTGAAATACGACAAGAAGGTGAAAGCGGCCACCGAGAAGCAATCCTATATTTACCGCATCAGTGACATCCATTACGAGGTGGACATGTCCCTCTTGGGTTGCAATGCCAAGATTATCTGGCACGACATTTACAAGCAAATCGTGGACATTGTCACGATTAAACCCGAGAAGTTGGGATTCATCGTCTGCAAGAATTTCCACGCGATTCACAACGAACTCTTGGACATTTTCTACAGTTACATGCAACAGCATTGCTACGAACGCGACGACGTCCATCACCCGGGTGTCGTCCAGATTTATTTTATTCTCATCACCGAACATGTGAGTTTTTTACCGAGCAACATTGTGGACCATTGTCAGCTGCTGCGGGTGCCGCGCCCCCGTCGCGACGACATGCTCGCCTTTTCCGGCGTTTACAAAGACAAGGACCCTGAGAAAGTGGCGTCTGTGTTGTCTACGGTGGGCACCGACGACATCATCAATCTGAAGGAGGTGTATTCGTTCGCCTTGGTCGCCCCGCCCCATCACGAATTGCCCCAAGACCATTTCAATATGGTGTGCGATACCATCATTCAGGAGATGCATACCTTGATTGGACGGATTCAGGGGGTCGGCGCCGAAGGCGCCTCCCCCTCCCCCTCTGTTGCTGCCCCCACGACCTCGTTGACGTATTTCCGCGACTGTCTTTACGATATCCTGATTTACAATTTGGATGGCATTGAATGTGTCTGGTACATCTTTAGGCATTTCGCAGTGTCGGGACATTTGGTCCTTGGTTCGCCCCCCATGCAGCGTCTTTTGTACAAACTGACGGTGATTCTCAAACAATACGGCAACAATTACCGGTCTATTTTTCATCTGGAGAATGCCGTGTTTTCCATCTTGGAAGCGGCCACGGCCACACCTCCTGAATAGTCCGGTCTGAATTGGTATACTCCGCGTCTAAAAACCATATACAAGGTTCAGTATAGGTTCCTCGTATATGTCTACTGATACTGAATCGCGTGAGGTGGTACCCCACATTTTGGTGTCGGTCACCACGATTCCGCGCCGATTTGCTCAATCGTTGCCTGCGGTCATTGCGTCCATTCAGCGACAAACCCGGCGGGTCAAGATCATCGTGAATATCCCAGACAATTATGTGAAATGGCCCGGTTCCTCCGTTGGTCCCATTCCGGAGGCTTGGACCCATGACCCCGATATCTTGGTCTATACGACCTCCCGAGATTACGGACCCGCGACCAAACTGCTAGGCGCCATTGAATTCTTGGCGACCGGCGAGGAACGTCAAGGCATTGTTCCGTCGCAAATTACCCATATATTGACCATTGACGATGATATTGTGTACACCGATACCCAATTTATTCAACGGTTTGTAGACGCCATTGCTCAGTATCCCAAATATGTGTTGCCCATAAAAAGCATCTGCTTGGGGTGTCCTCCTTACCATCAGGCAAGAGGATTGATATATGATCGCGAAGGGTTTGTGGACGTGCCCCGGGGATTCCACGGGGTGGCCTATCCATTAAGTGAACTGGCCCCGGACCGGTTCTACATGTCGCCGGAGTTTATCGGCACATTGATTCCCGAGGTTTTCAACGACGACGATGCCTTTTTCGGTATCATCTTGGGAATCATGAATGTGCCCATTTTTGTCACCAATTTTAAGTTAGATGCGAAGGTAGTGGATGACGGTAAAAGTGCGGTTCAAGAAAATGTCGCCAAGAACCGCTTGACGGCGGAGATGGAAATCTACCAATTTGCGGTACAAAAGGGTTATTTGCCGAATAAACATCGTTTGGCCGCGACCAAAAAGAAACGGCCCAGGATAGGGCTGGTATGGGAATGATTTTCAACCGTTGACTTCTTTTTACTTATACGTAGTAAAAAGAGGGGAGGGACATATATCTGCATATCTACTACGTAGAAATAACATGCCGCATTCATCCACGATTTTATGGAATGCCACCGATCCCGGGCTTCATTCCAATTTAGGCGAGAACTCGCGCACAGAAACGGAGGTCATTCTGTTGCCGATGGTGGTCATCTTCTTGGTGGGGTTCGTGATGTTCTACCGGCGGTGCGTTTGAACCGTCTACCTAGAACAGCCGGTTCGGTACGCACATGGACTGACCGTTGACCCGTTCGCAATGGTAGTTGCGGGCACAATTCAGGTCACAGGACCCGGGAGCATTCGCGATCATGGCGGGGACGCAGATGGGACCGACGCCTTCAGACGTCTGACACTCCCATCCGGCCATGCAGTCGGGAATACACGTCAGGTTTGCTGATGCACGGTCCGTATTAGATGCGGTCTTTGAAGGACGGGGTAAAATGGTACGTACCGGGGTCTCGGAGGCCCCGGCCCGGTCCCCGGCCCGGGCCCGGGCCCGAGCCGAATCCTTGGGACCACGCTGCTGGCTTCCCGGGGTCGCATTCATCCGTTCGGTTGCGGGACCCCGCGTCACCGAACTCGGTGACAGGGGCCAGGTGGTCTTGTTGTACATCTCGTCAGGGGTCAGTATCCCGACGAAGCTGGTCGCCGCATTGATCCGGTCCGCATCTTGCAAAGCGTCTGCCGTAATCGCCCCAGGACCCCGGTCGGTGACGCGGAACCCTTGGCAGTCACCGTAACATTTG
>Ga0214921_10011034_pt1 | contig 11053 bp, 9 predicted proteins | sample LL1505_MetaG_FD_177992 | JGI IMG/M metagenome (GOLD analysis project Ga0214921, IMG submission 177992) | Freshwater microbial communities from Lake Lanier, Atlanta, Georgia, United States - LL-1505 | ecosystem: Environmental > Aquatic > Freshwater > Lake | place: USA: Georgia | collected 2015-05-28
GCTTGATTTAAATCGAACAGCGCCCCATCGTATTGACCTACGTATAATTTGGTTTTCCCTCGATTATACCAAACTTTCTCATAGCCTCGGCTCAAACCAATGCAGGTGGTAAAATCATCGAGGGCGGTTTCATAATCTCCCAACATATTTTTAGCCATGGCTCGATTGTACCATGCGTAAGCATCTAAGGGTTGGACTTCAATGGCTTTGGTAAAAGAAGTTACGGCATCTTGATATTTTCCTGCTTTCGCAAAATCTAACCCTTGTTGATAATTGACTTCTTTAAGCGGTCCTTGACCGTAAATCAAAACAAGGGAAAAAGAAATAGCAAGACAAGTACCAATGATTCTCATTCGTTGAGTTTTATTCCAATATAAACCGGCGACCTTTGGATAACATTTTTTCTGAACAATTTTACACAAATTCGATCAGCGAACGAACCGAGGTCCAATGAATTATTAAATGCGGAAAATTCCATCGAATAATTTGGATTGGTAAATCGGTATTGCAAGGCGGAACCGGCATCGAATAAGGTGGCATGGTTAACCCCGAGTAATTGCGCTATTTGTGTGATTTCTTTGACATCGACGAGGCCGCCGTTGCCTGAAACTACCACCACAAAATCTCCATTCGTCATTTCCCCCATGAGGTTGCGGTAGGTTTTCTGATTCCAGAGCGCTTGTAGACTTTCGTTTTCAATGTAGTTAAACATTTGACCATCCTTAAGTGTCGAAGGGTGTGCTTGGCAAGAATAAGCAGGTTCTCCGGGAAGATTATTAAAAATAGATGCCGGTCCCGCATGCGGAATCCCATGGATAACTTTAAAGTAACCGGAAGATTTCGTTTTCTTTTGATAGCGTTTTCCTAAATAAATTATTTCGCCAATTGCATGATTTTCAGGGTCATAAAAGCTTGAATTAAGTATAAAATCACTCGCCTTGCGCTCATTAGCCTCTTGCACCGTTAACGGGGTAAAATCGTTGGTCACATCTGCTAGCAAGTAAAAGTCATTGTGCGGATTGAACCGAAACACATGCACTTCCTGTAATAGGATCCGATTTAATAACTTTCCCCAAATGCTGGGCTGTCTGCGACGTATAAGCACGATCTCATGCCTGGCGGACGATCCATTAAAGGATGTTTTTGTATCAACGGAAGTAGCCTTTGAAAGAGGGGTCCAACGATCCTGAGACAAAACTTCCAGGGGATTTTCATGATTCAAAAAATAAGCATAATTCGTTTCACTGCGCAGAAAAGTGCAACAAAGTGCTGTGAGCACAAAGCACAGTACAAGGGCGATATTCTTTATGAGTTTTAAGCCAGAAGTTGGATGACCGGTTAAATATCGAATACCGATTCTCCCAATAAAAAATATACCGAGCGCTAAGGTTAAGGGAAACCAACCGTTGTGGAATATTATCCAAGCAATACAGCAAGCGAAAAGAAGAGCTATGGAAGGGTAGTGGATAACATTTTTACCTGGTTTCGCCATAGTCAAAGTTAGCGAATTTTAATAAAGCGAAGCGGTCGAAAATCCGTAGGCGTATCCGTATTGTTTATTTTTCGCCTTCCATTCCACGAATTTCAGTTGTGCCTGGATGTAGACTAATTCACGCATATTGATGAGAAATAAGGAACTTTCGCCATTCTCAAACATGTTTTTTTCAGCATCCAATAGGCGTTTTGAATCGATGACAGTTTGTTGCATTATTTGAAGCTGTTGTAGGCTATTGTTTAAATCGATGCGTGAATTACTGATTTTCAGTGCGAGTTGAGCGCGTAGGTTGATCATACCGGCTTCAGCTTCTTGTAATTTCAATCCAGCCAAGGAGGATTCGCCGCGTTCTTTTCGCAAGAAAAGAGGCATAGCAATGGATACGCCCCATTTGTAATCGTTGATGTCCAGATTGGAAAATGGGTTGTAGTTGACGGGTTCATTCAAAAGATTGTAATTCACTTCAATTAAGGGTTTTAAACGATCGGCTTTTAATTTTCGATCGATTTCGAGCGTTTCCAACTTGAAACCATTGATTTTCAAATAAGGGTGATTCATTAGTAATGAGTCGTGGTAGTTCACCTTGGGAAAACTTGGCTGTATTTCCTCCAACGAAATCGGGGAAATCATCTCGGATAAGGCCGCTTGTTTCAGGTTTTCATCCCATAGATAGGTCGATTGAACATTTAGGCGTTCCAACAGGTTGGCTTCTGCATCCCGCAGCAAGGATAAGCGATTCTGTACTTGTAATCCTGCTTCCACTGTGTCGATAAAAGCGCGATCTCCCATAATAGCTGTTGTTTTTACCGCATTAAATCGTTGCAAAGCAACCGTGTATGCTTCTTGTAAAATCTGCACGGTATGATAAGCTAAAAACCAATCCCAGTAAGCGTAACCCGCTTGATACATAAGTTGGTTTAGCTGCAGGCGGCGTTCTTCTTGCGTTGATTTCAGATTAATTCCAGCGCTTCGGAGTTCCGCCCTTCGAGCATCGATTAAAAGCCCCTGACCTAAATTGGCGCCTACGCCTCCATAAAACAAGCCTCCCGCGGGGGTTTTGGCCTGAGGGTCTAAATACGTACCCCGGTTCCCTTCAAGTCCTGCTTTGAAAGTCAACCCAAAAAATGTTGGATATTTGATGCCGAAGTCGCTTGTAGAATAGTATTGTTTACCATCAAAATACTTTTGATCCAGGGTTCCGTAAACTTTAGGGTCAAAATTACCTTTCGATTTTAGTAATATCGCATCTCCAAACGCAGGTTGAAGATTGGCCATTCGTAGCAGGGGATGGTATTGTTTTACCTGGTTTATAAATCCTTCTTCGGTAAGTGTTTGCCCGCTCGCGAGAAAAATCAACAAGCAGCAACTTGGGAAAATTAACCACGCTTTCATTTGCCTTTGTCTTTGGATTTATCGTGTTTAGTGGGCTTTTGCGAAGGGGAATCTTTTTGGTAAAAATCCGGAGGAAAACCGTTGATGTTTCTCCAGATTTCGTAACCAATGGGTACATTATTTAATAAAATCATAGCGTTAACGCCGCCTCCGACACGTAAGGCTTTGGGCCAAGGATGATCCTTTTTGTCAGGTGCAATTAAAATTCGGAACATGCCATTTTCAGAGGTAAAATTATCGATGGCAAAAACAGTTCCACCAAAGGTACCGTAACTGTTATTAGGCCAACCGGAAAAGACAATAGCCGGCCATCCATCGAATTGCATTCGGACTTTCTGGCCTTTTTGGAGTAAGGGATAATCCATGGGGCGAATGTACATCGCTACGGCTAAATCGTAAACCGAGGGCATAATGGTAGCAATTTCTTGACCTTCTTTGATGGTTTCGCCTATACCGCTGCTCAAAATACGGGTTACATAACCCTCTTGAGGCGCCGTAATGGTGTAGTTTCCTCGACGCACGTTGTATCCAGAAACTTGACTTTGAAGTTTGGTGACTTCAATTTCAGCATTGTACATATCCGACATCGACGACATTTTATCGGATTCAGCCTTAGCGATTTCATCGCGAAATTTGGATTCTGTTGCATTTACTTCGATGCTTGCATCGATTAAATCATTTCGACTTTGTAACAGTTTTTGTTGTGCTGAAATCATGCTGGCTTGTGCGCGTTGCATGGCTACGCGACGCGTTTCAACTTCCGTCTGCGACTTTAATCCTTCCTTTACTAATTTTTCAAATCGTACGAGTTGATCTTTCGCTACATTGAAGTTTACTTGAGCGGCTTCAAATTCGATGCTGTCGCTCATGATTTTTAGCCTTGCTTGTTTGTATTTGATTTTAGATTGCTGAATTTTATATTGTGCGTTATTTAATAAGGCATCGATTCGATTATCCAAGGCATTCACCTTTTTTTCATAAGAAATGACACTTTGTTCTTTGTTGCGGATTTGATTTTGCGTTCTTTCAATCAGTTGAGGGTCAAAATATCCGTCTTTGATTTCAGAAATTACCACAATAGTATCGCCTTTTTTGACAAGGTCTCCGTCTTTCACATACCAGCGTTCCACTTTTCCTCCAAGGACAGTATTGATGGTTTGAGGACGTTGCTCTGGACGCATGGTGGTGATTTCTCCCCCAGAACGGATATTTTGAGTCCATGGAATAAATAGGATAATCAAGGCCAATAATCCTATTCCATAAAGCGCCCTACGTAATCTTTTGGAAGATCGCGCTTGTTCCACATTTTGATAGGAAGCGTAGTCATTAAAGTTGAACCCGTTTGGGTTATTCGGGGAACTGTTCAACATATTACACAAGATTATTAACGATTTTTCCTTGGCTGATTCGTATCTCGCGATCCATGGTTGCCGTAATTTCTGGATCATCAGTTTGGATCAACAGGGTAGTGTTTTGAATTGAAAGTAATAGTTGAAGTATTTTGGGTTTTTCATGCAACGAAATATCGTGCAAGGGCTCCTCTAAAAGTATGAGTTTGGGACGACCGACCACCGCTCGCGCTAAAAGAATTTTACGAATACAATCTTTGGGCAAAAAGTGTCCTTCAGGATTCAATACGGTATGGTATCCATGGTTAAGGCGTTGAATTTGTGAAGTAAGCCCGAGGCGATCACACCATTCCTGGACTTCTTGAAAACTGACATAAGGTCTGCCTAGACTAATGTTTTCAAGAAGCGATGCATTCACCAATAAATCCTGATGAAGCATGTTACCAATGCGGTTTCTTAAAAATTCACGGTGAATGTTCTCTAACGGAATTTGATTAACGGAAATGCTTCCGTGATTCGGCGGGTAAATCTTCCCAATCATACAGAACATCAGGTTGATGGAAACTGAATTATCGGAGGAAAAAGAAAGGCGTTCTCCCGAGGCAACATGCAGATCGAAATGGTCGAGCAAAGGTTCGTTGTTCAAGTCGTTTTCATAACTCACTTGCTGGAATTCAATGGAAAATCCTTTGGAATCGTCGGCAAGTTCCATTCCTTGTTGATCCTCCAAATTCAGATCTGTGACTTGTCCTATTTTCTCTACCGAAGTAAGTACATCGTAGACCGTTTCCAAGCTGATAATCAATTTCTCAACCGAACTTAAAATCAGTAAAATTATAATTTCAGCGGCTACAAATTGCCCGATATTCATGGTTTGATTGAGCACCAATAAGCCTCCTATAACTAAAAGCGCCATTGCGATCACTGCCTTGAATGCTATAAGATACGCATACTGTTGTCGCAGCACTCGGAAATGTTCGTTTCGGCTTTTCAAGTATTCCACAAGGTATTCATCGGTCCGTTGCATTAAGTAATCCGGGGTTCCAGCCATTTTGAAACTGAAGCGCGTATAGGCAATTTGTTGGAGCCAATGGGCAATTTTGTATTTGTAATTCGACTCACTCAAACTGGAATTAAATCCTTTCTCTGCAGTGAATTTAAAAACCAAATAGAGCAGCGCGATGAGCGAAATGCCGAAGAAAATGAAAAAACTGTGATAAAACGACAGAAGCAGTAAACCGAATACAATTTGCAGGGAGGCAGAAGCGAAATCTAAGATTAGTTTAGATAGTCCCTTTTGAAGGGTGATGGTGTCAAAAAAACGGTTCGGAAGTTCGGGAGCATATTTTTTAATGAGCTCTTCTGTGCTAAGCAAGGGGATTCGCTGCGTAAAATCGAAGGCAGATCGGACAAAAATGCGTTGTTGTAAATTCTCCGTAATACGCATTTGAGCAATGTTCAATAAACCAGAAATAATTATGGCAGCCATAACGAATACTACAAGGACAATCCATGAAGTACTCACGCTTCCCATTTGAATAAAATTGACAATGGATTGAATACCTAAAGGTAAACCAAGGCCTACCAACCCACTGAATACGGCAAAAATATATACATTGCGAATTTCCGCATTATCGGGCTTAAGGATAGCTAGTAGTCTTTTGAAAGGGGTTGAATTGGTGGGTTTCATACGATACAAAAATAGGACATAATAGCTTAGAACTATAGGATAATTAGGGTGAATTTAAACCAATACTAAATCGAGCATTTTAATTGAAGGGAGTTCTGTAGGCGTGTTTCAGGAGGTCCGCCTCATTAATCCATTCGAAAACCAGGTCCGAGGTGGCTTCGAGTTTTACCAGAGGTGCACAACCTGCCTCGAATGCTTCTTGCCAACGAAGGGCGCACAAGCACCAGAAGTCTCCCGGTTGTAATCCAGGGAAGGAATACTCTGGAATAGGGGTGCTTAGATCATTTCCTCGGGCTTTTGAAAAGCGTAAGAAATCCTCCGTTATTAAGGCGCATACGAGATGTTTGCCGAGGTCTGAGGTATCCGTACGGTAGAACCCATCGCGAAAATAACCGGTCATGGGGTCAGTGCAACAGGGAATTAACGGGTCACCAAAAATGTTTCTTGCATGCATGAAACAAAAACACAAAATTGCTCAGAAAGTTTAATGAAAACAAAATGAGGTCGTTACCAAAAGTAGGTTAGACCTATTATAATTACGCCCCAAAAAGCGGCAAAACCGGATAAAAACCCTGCCGTCGCCGCATTTCTTTTTTTCTTTTTGGCGGTAGTTAGATACCCTTCTTTGTACGAGGGATTTGAGGACAATAGTGAATTGTTGGGGTTTTCGATATTTTCCAATTTCTTTGGCGGGGTATAGGCAATAATAGTTCCAGCTATTATAGGGGCAGTGAATAAATGAGCTCCACCAAGTAAAAATTCACCAAAAACAAGTGCACCAGGCGTTTTATAATATGTTTTGGCGTCGTCCTGACCCATTTGAAATGCATTGGGAATATTTGCATTTGCTGCGTTAGGTGTTTCAAAGGTACCGTCGGAAAGTTTGATTAACAATAAATTATCTTTGCTGAGTACTTGTAAGGGAAGAATATGGTCTGTGTATTTAAAATAAGTGAGGACATTGGGTTCAATGGAAAGCACTTTGCAGATAATTATTTTTCCTGATTTATTGATGAGTGTATCGGGAACATAACTTGAAATAACATTACCACCTTGCTTGATAACAAGAAAATTGGATTTTGGCGCAACAATCACCTCCTTTGAAATAGTATCTATACCGTAATAGGAAATAAATAAACTATCTATTTCAAAAATTTTTACACCAGTCACTGCCCCATTTTTATCGACAATCGTATCCTGGGCATTTGCCAAGAAAAAGGCAAACAATCCTACTAAAAGAAGGGGTAATTTCATGGCAGACTATCCTTTTCGGGAATTAAACCCAATAAAGAAACTTAATCTAAATCCTGAATTGGTAGTTGTTCCAGGAACCGTAACGTATTGTCCTGTTGATGGATTATATTGATAAGTGTCCGGTAACATTTTTTTAATGTTTGGCGAAAAGGCTACATTCACTGGAAAGGTAACTTTCCCTATTTTGAAAGATGCCCCTGTGGCTAAAACAAGCCCAAATCCGGCGAGAGACACCGAAGGACCAACACCAAATTCAATTCCATTGGCCCCTCGAAATCCAATCAGTACGTTTGCACTCGGTAGAAATAACCCCTGCTCCAAACCTCCTATTAAAGGCACGAATTCAACCAGTCCTGCGGCGCCACTTTCCAAAGTAAAAATTCGTGTTTCAAATTGCCAACCGAATTGGGATATCAAAGGTGTAATGTCTGCGCGATTGAAAGCATCCGCAATGCGTGTGCGCGTAGTTCCTGCAGCCAAATAGGTTAATCCCACACGTGGCCCACCATATTTTTTTGATGGAGCCAGCATTTCATCGTCATCCTTGTCTTTTGCTTTTTTGTTAGAATGCTGTTCGTTATTATTGTTATTTATCACCACAGGTGCCGTGGAAAAATTATCCGTGGTCCCATTACTATAGGTGACAGATATCAAATCGCTAAGGTTCATCGTGTACATGGGACCATCGTTGCTCTTTTTGAATTTTATCGTGGTAGGCGTCACCTCAGAAACATAAACCGTCATGGTTGTTGAATTTTTAAGGGTAAGAATATCTTGCCCGAATGCTGTTGGTAACCCAAAAAATGCTATGCATAGCATAAAAAAATATCTTTTCATAGTTTTAATGTTTCCATAAAATTAAGCGACGTTACAAGATAAACAAAATCGAACTTCGTAAGTGCATTTTTAATGGTTGTGAAAAACGCAACTAGCGTTGTTTCGAAAGACTGCTCTTTATTCAAAATAAAATACCCTGACGGCCTTGTCAGGGTATTTGTAGCGAGACCGAGAGTTGAACTCGGGACCTTAGGGTTATGAATCCTACGCTCTAACCAACTGAGCTATCTCGCCTTCGCTGCATTGAATCCCGTCAATTTTGAGAGCGCAAAGATAACGAATTTTCTATTTATGTCAAGGTTTCCAAATAGGATTCCACAAACCGCATTAATTCCCCAATACGTTCAGGGCTGAAATCAAAGGAAACACCCGCGGTTTCATATATTTCGGGAAGTGATCGTGTGTACCCTAAACTCAACCCAGCCTTGTATTGTTCGATGGCTTGTCGCTCATTCGATAGGCTGTTTTTCCAAACACCAATTGCGCCTAACTGGGCAATTCCATATTCGATATAGTAGAAGGGAACCTCAAATAAATGCAATTGTCGCTGCCAAGAATTGGCTTGCAACGCCTCATATCCAGACCAATCCGTAAGTCCTGTGCCAAATTTTTTGGCGAGCGCGAGCCATTGCTCACTTCGTTCCCCTTCGCTGTGGTTTGGGTGGGTATACACCCAATGCTGGAAGGCGTCAATTTGAGCAATCCATGGAAGTACTTTTAGGATGTCTTCCAAGTGCTCCACCTTGGCGCGAACCAATTCCTCAGGGTTCGTGTAGAAGTAATCCCAATATTTCATGCTTAACAATTCCATGGACATTGAAGCGAGTTCTGCAGCTTCTGAAGGTATATCCTTGAAGGCGGTTAGGGTTAAATCTCGGTTAAGAAAACTGTGGATGGCATGCCCTCCCTCGTGCACCATGGTCACTAAATCTCGGTGTAAGCCCACCGCATTCATGAAAATAAAAGGCACGCCAATTTCATAAAGCGGATAATTATACCCCCCGGGTGCTTTTCCCGCTTTCGATTCTAAATCTAAATGGCCCATAGCGTTCATTGTAGATAAACAATCGCCAAAATACGCTTCCATTTTGGAGAAAATTTCAACGGTTTTTTCCAACATTTCAGCACCGCTTTCGAAGGGTTTTAATGGTTCTTTCCCGTCGGGATCAACGTCCAAATCCCACGGTTTAAATGCAGGTTTCCCTAATTTATCCAATTTTCGTTGCTGAATCTTCTTTACTAAAGGAACTACCGTAAGTGCCACTGCCTCGTGGAAATCAAAGCAGGCTTCTTTTGTGTAATCGAACCTGCCCAAATGCTGAAACATATAATCTCGATAATTTTCAAATCCTGCGTTCTGAGCTACTTGATGCCGCTTTTCAATTAAATCAGTATACAAGGCATTCAGGGTTAAAATATCTTGCGATCTACGTGCAGCCATCTTCTCGAACACCTCTTTTCTAACGGCCTCATCTTGATTTTTCAAATACACCGAAGCCTGTTGCATCGTCAAGGTTGCGCCACCATACGCAACAGTTTGAGCAGCACTAATGCTCCCGTATTCCTGACTTTTTTCCGCCAAATAAGCATCCAACGGAATGTTTTCCTCTCGAAATAGCCTTAATTCGCTGTCTATGGCACGAAAGTAAATCGCATAGGCTGGGTCCTGTCGCAGGGCTTCTATCAAAGGACTTTCCATGATTTTGCGGTTTAACGCGTGGGTCAATGGCGCTATGAGGGGTTGAATTTCACGCACAAAGTACGTGTAGGAATCATTCAACTCGGGTTTCGTAGTATCAATCGACATCTTGATATAGCGCCAAGCCCCGTTTTCTTCGATAAAGGCTTCCAATTCGCTCATATCACATAGCCATTGCTTTAACGTGAGTGCATCCGTGATTTCACGGGCGAGTAATTCATCAAAATAGGGTTGTACATCGCTAAATTGCTCAAGTTCTTGATCTTTTTTAAGGTAGTTCCGCTTAAGGGTGGGGAGTTGCATGGTATAATTATTTATCACAAAATTAATCTTAACGATGGTACCGTGAACAAAGCTTCATTACTTTTGTTAACCGTTTGGTTAAACTATGAAGTTAAAAGATTATTCTACGGAAACAAAAATACTGGAGGCGGCAAAATCCGTTTTCTTAGAGTTTGGTCTTTACGGAGCGCGCATGCATACGATTGCTGATCGTGCGGGCATTAACAAAGCGTTACTCCATTATTATTTTCGCACCAAAGAGAAGCTTTTTGACCGTGTTTTTGAGTCAGCTTTGGATCGTTACTTTAGCAACATGGACGTAATGAGCGACGAACGGCTTGATTTTATCGAGCGCGTTCATCGTTTGGCGGATCGATTTTTGGATTTCCTTACGGAATACCCGCAAATGGCCTTGTTTCTCATTAAAGAAGTAAGCACGAACGAATCCTTGTTCATCGAACGCATTGAGCGGCATCAAAAGGGCAATATTACTTTGTTGAAGGCTCTCATAGAGGCCAAAGAATCAGGGCAGATACACATCAAAGATCCTTTATTGTTTTTTGTGCAGTTGATTTCGCTTTGCACGTATCCTTTTGTAGCTAAGCCCTTGTTTTCCATGATTGCTTCAAGGAACCAGGTTACTTGGGACCAAGGTTCGCTCGAAGGACTTCGATCCTCAATCCATGATTTTATTGATCAACACTTAATTTCCTCCATATGTACAAACTAAGTTTCGTTTTTTTATGTTTTACGTTCACCGCGTTTAGTCAAGAAACTTCTATTTCTTTGGATTCTTGCATTCGATGGTCAACCGTCCATTATCCCTTATACCGTCAGTCTGAAATGTTTAAAGCGCAAATGGTGGTGAATGTCCAGGGAATTAAAGAATCGTGGTTGCCAAAATTGAATTTGAATCTTCAAGGTACCTATCAATCCGAAGTAGTGCAATTCAATCTTCCGGGCTTTACCACGCACTTCCCGCATGATTCTTATTTAGGTTCGATGGCTGTGGAACAGTTGTTATTTGACGGTGGAACTTCTCGAAGACAAACGCA
>Ga0214921_10011035_pt1 | contig 11053 bp, 11 predicted proteins | sample LL1505_MetaG_FD_177992 | JGI IMG/M metagenome (GOLD analysis project Ga0214921, IMG submission 177992) | Freshwater microbial communities from Lake Lanier, Atlanta, Georgia, United States - LL-1505 | ecosystem: Environmental > Aquatic > Freshwater > Lake | place: USA: Georgia | collected...
TTGCATAAGCCTGCTCGAGCACCCGCGATGCTTCAGCAGGCAAGCCCGCTTTGAGTGCCAAGTTGGCCATGTCCACATACTCATAGGCATCTTCCATGTTGCCCGTTTGCTCTAACAACCTGTACAGATCAAGATCTAATCGCGCATTGAAATTGGCTTGGCGTGCCACACGTGGAATCATTTCGGCCCAGTAGGCCTTAGAAGGATAATTTTGAAGCAAGAGTTTGAGCGTGCTGTTGTAGCCCGCGTCGTCTTTCAATTGGCGCTGACTGACCGCCAACATCCGCAGTTCGCTCTCGGGCGTTTTCTCTTTAGCCGCTTCGTCTAGGCGCATTTTTTCTTTCATTTCTTGCACCACTTCGTCATGGCGCTTCAAAACGGAAAGGGTTTGAATGAGGACTGGCCGAACAGACGGATTGCTGCCTTCTAGCTTCAAATAAATTCGGGCCCAATCGACAAGTTTGGGGAAGTCTTGCGCCTGCTGGCTGGCGTTGAGCAGCGACTCAATGAGCGGGCGTTTTTGCGCAGCAGGTGTGCTGTCTGGCATTTCTTGAATCAAATTTTCCAAGGTGCTGGCTGCCAAGGGGAAGTTTTTGGCCTGGAGGGCCGCGACCGCCAATGTGCGCTGTATGAGCGGCTTTTCAACCGCCGTGATGCCAGGCATGGCCAAAGTTTGCTGTGACAGTGCCAGTGCGCTGTCTAGCTGTCCCGCCTTCAGGGCGTCTTGCGCTGCCTGCAATGATTTGGCCACCTCGGGGCGTATAGGGGTTTGTGCTAGTGAGGGCGCAGAGATACCCAAACAGAACGCGAAGCCAGCTAGGGTCAACCGGGAAATGGGCTTCAGAGCGCTTAAACGCCGGGGTGATTTTTTGAAGAAAGCAATGATATTCATCATAAAGAGCATTGAAATAAGCTCGGTTACTATATCTCTCAAATTATCCTCTGTTAGCTCATTACAATACCTTCCCATTGACTTCTGACCTAGCAACATGATGTTCAAGCCCGCCATTGAAGCGGCTTGGTCACAGAAAGAGTATTGACGACATGATAGATTACGCCAGCCGGCAGCGAGCATCCCGAAAACATGTGATCGGGTTGACTGCGGTGGTTGTGTTGCACGGGCTGCTTTTTTGGGCCATCAATTCCGGACTTGCTCGCAAGTTTGTGAAGGTCATCAAAGGACCGGTAGAAGCCGTTCTTTTGGAAGAAACCAAGCCGGACATTCCGCCTCCGCCACCCCCACCTCCGCCCCCTAAGAATTTGCCGCCACCGCCGCCTTCTTATGTGCCGCCCGTGGACATCCAGGTGGCTACGCCGCCCCCCGTGAACGCCATTGCCGCTGTGTCCAACACGCCGCAGCCTGTAGCACCGCCTTCGCCATTGCCTGTGCAAATGACGGCGCCGCCTGCACCACCTGCACCTCCCGTACAAACTGCTGCCGTGATCAGCGCTTCCAGTTGCGAGAAGCCCGAGTACCCCAGCGCCTCCAAGCGCTTGGAAGAAGAAGGCACCGTGCAACTCAAGTTCTTGGTGGGCTCAGACGGCAAGGTGATTGAATCGGCCGTAGAGAAATCATCTGGCTTTAGGCGACTAGATGAAGCGGCCCGCGCCGGCTTGTCCAAGTGCCAGTTCAAACCTGCTACGGTGGATGGCAAACCCCAACAAAGCTGGGCAAGCATGAAATACACATGGCGTTTGGAATAAGCTCAATACCAAGCACCACCCCATTTTTGTTGAACATTTTTTAAATTTAATTGAATCCGTTTCAGAGGAGTCCTCCCATGATCAAGCAACTCAAAACTCTCGTTCTCGCTATCGGCTTGGTAGCCGGCTTGAGCTTGGCCAGCACCAGCTTTGCGGCTAAGCCTAAAGAAGCTACCCCCGCTGCGGCACCTGCAGCAGCAGCGCCAGCACCCGAAGCTGCGGCGCCAGTTGCTGCACCTGCGCCTGTCGCAGCTGCAGCTGTCGCCCCCGCTGGCGAGCACGACGACAACCCTTATGGCCTGGGTGCTTTGTGGGCCCAAGGCGACATCGTGGCCAAGGGTACTTTGCTCATCTTGGTGCTCATGTCCATGGGCTCTTGGTACGTCATCATCACCAAATTCTTTGAGCAATCCAAGGCCGCCAAATTTGCCAAGGCCGCGCAAGACTCGTTCTGGTCTGCGGCTTCTTTGCGCCAAGGCACAGACGGCTTGGCAGAAGACAGTCCTTTCCGCTTCATTGCAGAAAAGGGGCTTGAGAGTGCCAATAAACACACCGGCCTTTTGGGCGCCGTTGATTTCAATACCTGGAGCAGCCAAAGCATCCAGCGCGCCATTGGCAACGTGCAAAGCCGCATGCAAGACGGCTTGGCTGTGCTGGCCACTGTGGGCTCCACTTCGCCATTCGTAGGTTTGTTCGGCACGGTTTGGGGCATCTACAACGCGCTGGTCAAAATTGGCATGTCGGGCCAAGCGTCGATTGACAAAGTGGCCGGCCCCGTGGGCGAGTCTTTGATCATGACGGCCATTGGTTTGGCAGTGGCCGTGCCTGCGGTGCTCGGTTACAACTGGCTGGTGCGCCGCAACAAGGCCATCATGGAAGATGTGAACGCGTTTGGTTCTGACTTGCATTCTGTGTTGCTGGCTTCTAGCAACAAATAATTCATTTGACTGACTCGACTAATCTCTATTTACCAAGAGGCCCATCATGTCAATGAACATCGGTTCAGAAAAAGACGATGAGATCATGAGTGAGATCAACACCACGCCCTTGGTGGACGTGATGTTGGTTTTGCTGATCATCTTCTTGATCACCATTCCTGTGGTCACCACTTCCATCAAGGTGGATTTGCCCAAGGAAAAAAACTTGGTGCGAGAGACCAAGCCAGAGACCGTGATCATCTCGGTGGATGTGAAGGGCAAGATCTTCTTGTACGACACACCCATTAAAAATTCAGACGACTTGCTGCAGCGCATGAAAAAGTTTTCGGTCATGAAGCCGCAGCCCGAGGTTCAGATTCGGGGTGACGGCAAGAGCGACTTTGAGTCGGTGGGCCGGGTGATGTATGCGGTGCAGCGCGCCGGCATCACCAAGGTCGGGTTCATCACCGAGCCGCAATAAAGGAACAAGACCATGGCCATGAACGTAGGCTCCAGTTCGAGCGACGAACCCGAAGTGATGATGGAGATCAACACCACGCCCTTGATTGACGTGATGCTGGTGCTGCTCATCATGTTGATCATCACCATCCCTGCGCAACTTCACTCTGTGAATTTGGACATGCCAGTCTCCACACCGCCGACTAAAAAGATAGACCCTGTGGTCGTCAAGATTGATGTGGACGCTAACAGCGTGATCAATTGGAATGGCCGTCCTTTAGCGGGTCGTGCCGATCTGGAGTTCAAACTCACAGAGGCGGCAGCCACTCAACCGCAACCCGAATTGCACATTCGCTCGCACGCCAAAGCCAAGTACGAGTCTGTTGCCTTGGTCATGGCCAGCGCCCAGCGCATTGGGCTGACCAAGCTGGGCATTGTGGGCTCCGAGCAGTTTGTGAATTAAATTAAGAGGGCATATACAAAATGAGCACAGATATTCACCCCATCGATTCGCGCCTTTCAGGCATGCTGAAATCGGATAAGGTTTTAAAAGGTATTTTTAACAGCATTCCCTGCCCTTCCATCATTGAAATGTGTGGCTATGCCGGATTTGATTTTGTAGTCATTGACAACGAGCATGGCAGTGCTGATTTTCAAACGACTGAAAACATGCTTCGAGCTGCCAGGTCAAGCGGCATCACACCTATCGTTAGGTGTTTTGAAAGAGACATACCACGCGTCTTAGACATGGGTGCCAGTGGCGTGCAAGTTCCGATGGTTGAAACACCAGAGCAAGCACTTAGGCTTTCAAGGATGATTCGATATCCTTTGCCAGGCAATAAGGGGGGCAATAGAGGCAGTGCATTTAGCCCTCGAGCCGCAGGCTATGGCGCATTTGGCGGAGTCAGTCATACGAGTTTAAGCAACGAAAGTTTGGCTCTCGTTGTGATGATCGAAACCCCCTTAGGTGTACAAAATGCAGCAGCCATTGCTGCAGTTGAGGGTGTCGATGCAGTGTTTGTAGGACCGAACGATCTTGCACACACTATGGGCCATGAGAACCGTTGGCAAGACGCGGAAGTGCAAGAGGCCATTATCAAGGTCATCAAAGATGTTAAGAATCAGGGCAAGTGTCCAGGCGTATTGGCATTGACTCAAAAAGATGAAGAGTTTTATGCAGCCATTGGGGCGCGGTATTTTGCCAATGTGACCACAGCGCTGTTCACACAAGCATTGCGTGAAGCTGCAAAAAGAACTGAAACAAAAATCTCATATTGAACGAAAAGACACACGTAAAGGATAAGGAGAAAAAATGACACGCCATCATCAAGATCGATTCCTGACAACTCATGTTGGATCACTTCCACGTTCACAAACAGTTGTTGATCAAATATTTTCACTAGAGCGCGGCGAACCCGTTGACGAAGCAGTCTTTGACCAAGTGATGGCAGAGGCGGTTGATGAGGTTGTAAGGCGTCAGGTTGTGGCCGGAATTGATATCGTCTCCGATGGTGAGATGAGCAAGATAAGTTACGCAACGTATATCAAAGACAGATACACAGGCTTTGATGGTGACAGCCCTAGGCGAACGCCAGCAGACTTGCTTGAATATCCGGGGTTTATGAATCGCGCGTCAAGCGGAGGTGGCACTCCCACGTACAGACGACCTTGTTGTGTGGGCCCAATTGCAGTGAAAGATGAGCGTCCTCTTCACAATGACATCAAGCGTGTGAAAGATGCAGCAAAGAAACATGGTGCAAGACATGTTTTTATGAACGCAGCATCTCCAGGTGTTGTATCACTTTTTCAACCTAATCAGCACTATGCCAACGACGACGCATACCTTGAAGCGTTAGCACATGCTTTGCGTCACGAATACCATGCCATTGTTGACGCAGGCCTCATCTTGCAAATTGACTCACCTGATTTAGGCTTAGGTCGTCACATGATGTACAAAGATCTAGAGGATGACGTTTACCTTTCTAGAATTGAGAAACACGTTGAGGCTTTGAATTTTGCGCTTGTAGCCATTCCCGCCGATCGAGTCAGAATGCATGTGTGCTGGGGCAATTACGAAGGGCCTCATCACAAAGATGTGCCACTGGCCACCATTCTGCCAACCGTTCTGAAAGCCAAGCCGCAAGGCCTGTTGTTTGAGACATCAAATCCAAGGCACGCGCATGAATGGGAAACATTCGCTGAAATGAAATCTGAAATTCCAGAAGACAAAATCTTAATTCCTGGCGTGCTGGATTCAACAACAAATTTCATTGAGCACCCGCGCCTGGTGGCTCAACGCATTCAAAAGTTTGCAGAAATTGTGGGCAGAGATCGTGTAATTGCAGGCAGCGACTGTGGCTTTGGCACCTTTGCAGGATTTGGCGCCGTAGACAGTGAAATTGTTTATGCGAAATTTTCTGCCATGGCAGAAGGTGCAAACATTGCAAGCAAGAAATTCTGGCCTTGACTCACTTTTTAAGTTGAGCAAAAACATCGACACCCATCTGTAAAAGCAGATGAGGCAAGTCAATCAAAACCCAATTTTCGGTTAACAGCCCGTTTTCGCAGCGCCACCAATCGGCAACACGCATGCCAATTTTTTGATGGCTGGCCTCGGCACCTAAATATGAACCCGCATGGGTGGCTGCAACACTTGGCCAACCGGTAGAGGCCACATACTGACCCTCTGCAAATCGAGCGCGATGCCCTGCCCCACGGCGATCGGGGAACGCGTGCAAAAAAGGTTTTTGATGGTGCGTCTGAAATCCAGCGATGGTTCGTGTTGAGCCAATTCCGCACGGTCCGTACCACATCATGTTGGGGTGCCAAAAACGCTCCATGCCCATGGATGACAAATTAACACCGTCAAAATCAAACAGCCCGCGAATCATACTCAGGGTGCGCGTCATGCTTTCGATGCCCTCAGCAGGATCTGTAACACCAAGCAATAAGCCATTGGTATTTGCAGGACCGGGCACATACCAATCTGCACCATTGCTAGGTGGCAGCAGAGGAATGCCGGCCTGCCTGGCCAAGTCAACGATATCAAGCAGCACTCTGGCTTCAACAATTTTTCCACCAACACCATTGCTGTTGGGTTCCCATTTGTAAAACTCACCAAATCGGAGAACAGCTGGCTCACCCGTAGCTGGAATGCCTAGCCACAGATTGCGAAAAGTACCAACATAGTGACCCATGCATGTAACCCACAGCCCTTCATTTCGGACATGCGGCGGGGAGTAGCCAATTTCGCCTTCTGGTGGACTTTGCCAAAAGCCTGCAAAGAAAAGATCTGTGTTTCGCTGCATGTCTGGAAATGCAGCAATCAGAGGCTCATAAAAATAATCAACCGCTTCTTGCGCAGACTTGAGTTCGTTGATTGGATGAAACACATGCCAAGATGCATCGGGCTTGACCATGCTTTCAAATGCATTTCGCATTTGATTGCCTGGACTTTGTTGAATAAAACGCCACACATCAGATTTACACAGCGCCAATTGCTCGGCAAGTAAAGTAGTGTTAGGGATCGAAGTTGTAGACATTTGACTCATTTAAAACTCTATAAAAAAGTGCATTAACCCTTGACAGCACCTTGTGTCAGGCCTGCAACAATTTGCTTTTGGAAAATAGCGATCAGTAAGATCAATGGAATGGTGATGCTGACGGCTCCGGCAATGCCTTGCATTAAAAACGACTCGCTTTCGGCATGAATAGAGTTGGCTATTGCAGCTGGCATGGTCATCATCTCTGTATTGGTAAGTGCTGAACTGAGCAGAAAGTCGTTGTAGGCCAATAGAAAGCTAAAAAGTCCGGTTGTAACAATGCCTGGCCACATAACGGGAACAATGACCTTGAAAAAGGCCTGAAAACTTGAGCACCCGTCCATTTGTGCGGCCTCGTCTAATTCTGTTGGAATATGAATGAAAAAAGACCGGAGCATCCAGATTGTGAAAGGCTGATTGATGGAAACCAAGACCAGAATGAGAGTGAAGCTTGTGTTGCGAATTCCAAGCGCATCAAACATTGTAAAAAAAGATGGCAGCAATGTGGAGTGAGGAATAGCGCGAAAAGCGAGTGCTACAAGCAATAAGATAAAACCAATTCTGCCCTTGTAGCGACTTAATCCATAGCCAGCCAAGCACCCGATTGACAGTGAAATTAAGACAACAAAAAACGTGACAAAACAAGTGTTATAAAAATTCTGATAAAACTTGTTGTAAATCCATAAGTTGCTGTAGTTTGCGAAGGTCAACGGGACATTGAAGCTAAGTGATGGCGAAAATGCGTCGATGTAGTCTCTGAAAGAAATAACGCCCATCCATAGAATGGGCAAACAATTCAGAATGAGCCACGCAAACAAAGCTGCGTACAAGGCAAATTTAGACAGATTAAACTTATGAGGCATGTTCAATTTAACGAGCATTTCGCTGCTCATTCCAAGTTCTTTTAAGCAAGGGTGCCAATAAGAAACCGATTCCAACCAGAGTCAACACAGAAGCTGCACTGGCTTTGTAAGGATTACTTTCATCTAGCAAAATTGAATAGGTTAAAAATTGCACACTGGTAGTGAACACCCCTTGAGTCAAGACAAGAATCGGTTCAAAAACACGATAAGAGTCCATGAGATGAATGAGTGTGATGAAAATAGTCAAAGGTGCTAGGTGTGGCAAGGTAACAAACCAAAGAATCTGCAATTTAGACGCGCCGTCTAGCCTGGCAGCCTCTATAGAGTCTTGCGGCACCCCCTGTAGACCTGCATACAAGACAATAAAGGCAAAGGGTGATACGTGCCAGACACCATAAAAAATAACAAGCAATTTGGCCGACCACGCCTCAGACATCCAATAAATCTGAACGCCCACATGGCTTAGCAAGTTGAACACAAGACCATCGTCTCGAAACAGCCACTTGATGGCCAGAGCGCCCACTCCGGGTGTGATGATGAAAGGCAAAAGCGCCATTGAAATGACCAAGCCTTTAAAACGGTCACTGATCTTTTGCGTCACCAAGGCAAGCACCAACCCGATTAACAAGATAAATGGCGTGGTAACGGCTGTGTAAAGCAAGGTAAATGAGAGCGCATCCAGAAACTCATTGTGCCCATCGGTTGGCAGTTTTTGATCAGCAGGGCTCGCAGCAGTGCTTGATTGGACGCCCAGAATATTTTTGTAAAAATCTAATCCAACAAACTGACAGCTTTTGAGAGCTTGCCCATTGGCGTCCACTTTGAACCGCTGCGCTGTCACCACGTGGGATCCAAAGGGCCCTGTTTGCTCTGTTTTCTGCAGTTCAAGCACAGGACTGCAATTGACAACCGAGAGCCAAATGGTCATCAGCAAAGGAAGGGCAAGCAGTACCGCCATTGTGACGGCAGAAGGCAATGTGAATTTCAAAAAGGTAGCGAGCTTCATACCAAGTCTCGCTTTAAAAACGACTTCTCAATAGCGGACTGCTTGTAAGCTTCAGCGGCACCAGCCAGTGCTTGCGCTGGATCACGCAATCCTTTCACAGCGTCTGCCAGTACTTTACCTAATTGAAGGTGCGCCAAATTGAAAAAAGGCTCTGCTGGCCAAATCTTTGCGCCCGCCTCCATAGCCAACTTAACGCCTGTTGAAGCTCTTCCTGGTTTGAAATTGCTGCGAACCCAAATGGCTAAATCATTGCCTGATTCAACAGAACTTTCCGATAACATTTCCATCAAGACCGAGAAAGTTGCATCGCGTTGGTTGGGTCCATTTCGTGGCATGACAACGCCATCCCACCATAAATGTGCGGCTGTACCACCCCCCACTCGGGCAGCAGGCGCAGGCGCGAAATCAATCAGGCCAACCACTTTAGAAGCTGTGGGGTCGTCCATTCTGCTTGCGCGACTTGCCCACAGCACACCCATGGCCGCCCGCCCCTGCTGCAATTGGTTCATGACATCGTCTGCATTGGACGCCAAAGCATTGGGTGACATGTAGGGCAACATTTGGCGCATTAACTCAATGGCCTGAATGCCTTGTTGGCTGTTAAATGCAGGCAATGCTGTGCCTTCTTGGAAAAAACGACCGCCTAAACTTGAAATGACGTTTGTAAACTCGGTGGCCAGATCCCAACCTTTGGAAAAACACTGCGCAATTGGATTGGCTATAGCGGGGTCAAGCTTTTTAATGATGGCGGCAGTTGCAAACATTTCGTCGTAAGTTTTGGGAACCGATAAACCCAATCTTTTAAAGATATCGCGACGGTAGTAAAGAACTTGTGTGTTTTGCATGAATGCAATGGCCATCGGCTCACCATTCATTCGGACAATCATTTTTTCTTCAATTTTGTGTTGGTCTTTGAATTTATTGACCAAGCCTTTTAAAGAATACAGTTGGTTTTTTGAAAAGAGATCGTTGAAAACACTTGCGGACACAACCGCAGCGTCAAACGGCGATTTTCCTGAAGAAGAAAATGCAATTTCTACTTCATTCTGAACTTTCGAAGTTAACTTAACATTCACCTTCAGACTGTCAGAGGCGCAGCTTTTGGCTACCTTGGCTAGATGCTGTATGACTGGAAAAGAATTTGCAACGATGTTGACATCTGCACGGTATTTGGATTCACGACAAATTGAGGCCGCAAATGCTGCAGGATTGACAACCAAGGGAAGCACAAAACCAATTAGTTTTCTTCTTTGCATGTCAATCTTGGAATCGAATTCGATTTGTAGTGATTGAATCGAACAAATAACAAAAATTAAAATCTGCGGTTAAGAAAACACTGCTGTTGATTGTGAGACGCAGGTCTTTGGGCGTTCTGACAGAAATTAAATCGGTACCAATTGTCAGTGTTGTCAAGGTGCTGTCGCCAATCAACTCAAAGCTGAATACTTTGCCGCTGAGATTGAATGTGTCTTGGGTAGTGATAGAAAGGTCTTCAGAACGAACACCAAGCACAACATCGTCTTGCGTCAAATTTCCAAAACCAGAAATTTGAACGCCAGGCGCCAAAAACACACCAGCTTGTAGTTTTCCCTTTATCAAATTCATGGGTGGTGAACCTACGAAACCTGCAACGAATAAATTGGCTGGATCGCTGTATATTTTCTCTGGTGTATCAATTTGCTGAATGAGTGAATTGCTCATGACAACCACTCGGTCGGCTAAAGTCATAGCCTCGATCTGATCGTGAGTCACGTAAACAGTGGTAATGCCAAGTTCACTGTGCAAATTTTTCAAGTGTGCACGCATCGATACGCGAAGCTTTGCATCTAAGTTAGAAAGCGGCTCGTCCATCAAAAAAACTTGAGGTTGCCTGACAATGGCACGCGCAAGAGCCACTCGCTGCCGCTGTCCACCAGACAATTCTTTGGGCTTCCTGTTCAAAAAATCGAGGAGCTCAACGCGTCCAGCCGCTTTTCTAACTGACTCCTCAATTTTTGCTAAAGGCTCACCCCGAATTTTCAAAGGAAATGCAATATTTTCCTGAACGGTCATGTTTGGGTATAAGCCATAACTTTGAAACACCATGGCAATGTTTCGGTCTTTTGGCTCAAGGTGATTGACACAGTGCCCATTGATGAATATTTCACCTTCCGTGGGCTCTTCTAAGCCGGCAATCATTCGCATAGTTGTAGATTTTCCACAGCCAGAAGGACCTAACAGAACTACAAATTCACCATCTTCAATGTCTAAATTCATAGACTGGACTGCCACAGAGCTGGCCCATTTTTTAGAGATATTTTTTAATTGAACGCGGGCCACGATTACTTCCTTGGACTCAAAATCTGCATCCAAATTGCAACATCGTCAATTAAGTGCCACTCTCGAACCACCCGGTCATCTTGGAACTCAACGTGGGTAATGCCCAAAATTTCAAGTGAACAGCCTGTTGGCTGGCCATAGCGTCCAGAAAAACCATGAATGCCTTTGGCGCGCCATCTAACGGCAACAGCAGTGGGTCTGCCTTCTCGCTCGTTAGCGACTGAGTGCTCTACTTGGAAGGAG
>Ga0214921_10011036_pt1 | contig 11053 bp, 7 predicted proteins | sample LL1505_MetaG_FD_177992 | JGI IMG/M metagenome (GOLD analysis project Ga0214921, IMG submission 177992) | Freshwater microbial communities from Lake Lanier, Atlanta, Georgia, United States - LL-1505 | ecosystem: Environmental > Aquatic > Freshwater > Lake | place: USA: Georgia | collected 2015-05-28
TTATAATGATACTTAGCTTTATAAAGCTATCATATATATTCTTAACTATACAAGCTATATTACTATATCTTTACTTACACTTACTTACATCATCATTATCACATCATCATCATTTTTTTGAAAAAGTATGTTAAACTATGATTGATGGTGATGCTAGCCTGTAGTCATCATCATCATCATCATCATCATCATAATCATCATCATAATCATCATCATCATCAGCATCATCATCATCATCATCATCATCAGCATCATCATCATCAGCATCATCATAGGAGCTGGTTTAGACTTCTTTTTTGTAATAGGTTCTTTTGCAGTAGATTCTAGATTTTCTACCTCGATTTTCTTTGTAACTTTCTTTTTTACAACCTTTTTAGCAACTTGGTTATCATCATCATCATTATCGTCATCATCAACATCAATATCATCATTATTTTTTAGAGATATTTTTTTAGATTTAGCTACAGTTTCAGATTTAGCTGCAGCTTCAACTTTAGTTGATTTTTTAGTGCAAGATTTAATTATAGGTTCATTATCAGTATCTGAATCTTCATCAAGCTTAATATTAGAGAGGCATTTAATCTGATTTTTGACAACATCACTTTCGTCTTTTAATGATTTTAGTAGTTCGACAGTCTCTGCAATTTTTAGAAGAACTGTATTGTATCTTTGGACTAATTCTGTGGAATTTACGTTATTTTGAGAGTTGGACATTATTAATGAATGAATATTATACTTAATATAGTATGTATTTACCTTAATAAATTAAAAAATCAATTTTTTATAATTAAGCTTAAGCCATAATATTATAATATATTATAATATCATTAAAAAATATTTGACTTCTATAATTACCCTTTTTGATTGATGGATTATGCCATATATTAATATCAATATCAGTATCTATTAATAATTCATTATCAAGAATAATATAACGTTTTAAGCTGTACTGTTTTTTTCCAATAATTAATACCTGAACATAAAAATCATCCATTTTTAGATATTCATTGTTGATTTCTTTTAATAAATCATACTTTAATTGTAAAAATATAATACATTTATATATATCTAAATTATCTTTTATTTCTATTTCTATTAGATCTGAATTAATCAAATCTGAATTAATCAAATCTGAATTAATCAAATCTGAATTAATCAACTTACTTATTAAACAAATATCATATGTATCAGTTGAAGTTTTTATTTTTAATTTATATTCAAATGTTTCTGGTATTAATTCATTTATTGTTATTATTGGTTCAAATATATTGCCATCTAATTTATAGATACTATCTGATAAATTAGATGTAGATATTTTTTTATAATATATTAATCCTAATTTTTTTTTGTATTCATAAGAATACATATTATATTCATCTATTGATAAAATATTATTATAATTAGATATATATCTTATTGGATAATATAATAAAAAAGGTTTCATTATTATATCAAATAAAAAATTTTGACAAACAAGTGATCCAATATTTATTATTTGATAATTAATAAGATTATCAAATATATCTAATGAATTAATATATTTTATTAAATTTTTATTAAAGTAAGACCATTTCATAATATATGAAAATGCATTATTTAAATTATATTTTAAAAAATATATTTTGTAATAATCTGAAATAGATTGGATTATAAAATAATTTTTTATCTCCTTGAATCTATTTAATATATTATCATCTGATATTATAAATGTAGATAATAAACTATTTGGGTCTAAATCTTTAAAAACTAACTTATCTACATACTGATTAGAAATTTGATTAAATAATGATGAATTTATAATATTTATATATTCTGTTATCAAAAATAAATCATAAAATAATTTTAATTTGGTTTCAGTAATATTATAATAATTTAAGATAGTATATATTCTTTTGATAATTATTTTGTTTTGTAAATTAGTTTGTATAAAAGTCATAAATTTATCAATATCGTAAATACAATCTAATATACAAAAACTATTTAATTCATTAAATAATTCTGATTTCAATTTATTCATATTAAATATATCTACAATGTCAATGCTAATGATAATATATTTTTGATTAATTAGAAGTAATTTATTTTGAATATATAATGAATAATATAGTGATGTTTTGTTAGAACTATCAAATATTATAATAATTGGCCAAATTAATGGAGTAAAATAAGCAATATTTGAAGAAATAAAAATACTATAAGTATTATTTATACTTAAATCTATTTTACTACTTGATAAATTATTATTTATTATTTTTGAATCTGACATTTATAATAATCAAATATAAATAATCTAATTTTTTATCCTATTTTGAAAATTAGATTTTTTCTAATTATTATTTATATATTAAAATTGTTAGAATTGTTAGAATTATTTAATTTAGATAAAAGATCAAAATGGTTTTTCATATTTGTTGTTATTATAATTATTTACTTATTATATCAAAATGCTAAAAATCATAGAGAAAATTTTACATTTGTTCCATGGAATATGGGAACTCGATTTTTTCCATCTTATGATCTAAGAGGTTATCCATATACTGGTCATTCATTATCACATCCTCTCATTTATCCATGGAATTATCCATATCCAGGATATCCATATTTATATTGGTCACCTTATTTTTATGAAGCAAATGGTAAATATAGATTTGATCCAAAATATTCAAAATTACTAAATAAATCACAATCTTAATCACAATCTTAATCACAATCTTAATCACAATCTTAATCACAATATTTATACATCATAATTAGAAGTATAGGAAATTGTTGGTGTTAATGGTTAACATTTATAGGTAGTTACATTTTTATTATATAGAATTATATTATATTATAAAATGAATATAGATATATATCGAAAATCGATTGCAGGTATTGTAGGTAAATTGCAAAATAATACATTGTGTATTCAAAATATTAATAATGAGAAATTTTGTTCAGATTTTGTTCAAAATCTATGTATTATTTTTCTTAATGATATAAATACTTCTAATAATTTTTCTAATAATTTTATAAGTGCATCTGATTTCTATTATAAATTAGTATCTAAATTTGCTTATAATGGCATTCAAGATAATTCACAACCACTGCCACAATTAAATAATGATATTTATAATATTTATGATATTTTAGATAAGATTTATGAATTAGTTGAAGCCACTTATGATATAAATAATACTAATTCATTGTATAATCGAATTTATAGAGCATTGGCTCAAGTATCAGCTCAAGAATCTGCTCAAGAATCAGCTCAAGAAGATGATCTAAACGTTAGTCAAATGTTAATGGAAGAAATTAGAGACTTACCTGTATCTAATTCTACTTCTATTCAAGCTATATCAATTATGTCTTCCAAAATTATTCGAAATAATTTAAAAATTATTACTTATATAAATATGATAGATATAATTCCAAATAAAGATAAAGAAGTAATTATACTTGACTTAAATAATTTTAATAAAATTATCGGATCAAATAAAGATAAATTCAGTTTAGAATTATTTGATCAATATAATTTTTATAATAGATTAGCATCGCTAGTTGAAATATATTCTGAACCTATTAAAATAGTACAAAAAACTGATATATTACTTGATAATGATCCATTAAAATATTATAAAGATAAATTACACGAATTATTAATAAATAATTATTATTCACATAATAATACAAAGGGACCAATAGCTAACGTATTAATTAATCCAATTAATACAAAACAAATATTAACAATTAATAATATAAGTAAACCATGTTTCGGTACTATTTATTTTGATAGAGATAAATTTAATTATAAAGATCCAAGTATTGAAAAAGATTTAACTAATCCATCTCGCCAATATAATATAGAAATATTTGAGAGATCATTGAATAATTTTCGTAACAATTTAATAAAGAAAGCATCTGAATCAAATAATACATTAGAAAATGGTTTTATGGCTACTTGTAGATTTGATTACGGGAATATCAGAAAATTTTGTACTTTTGCATTAGTAAATCCTAAATTTGATCTTTATGGGAAACCACAAAGCTCAATAATATTGTCAGAACCATTTGGTGTTATTTATATAGCATACGATCCATCTTATGTAAGTCCAATTTCAGAAAGATATTAACTCAAAAAAATTTAACTCAAAAAATTTAACTCAAAAAAATTTAACTCAAAAAATTTAACTCAAACATTTTATTATAGTTAATGTTTAAGTTTAATTCTAATAATATTTTAAATGATCAAAAAATATTAGCATCATATATTGGTAAATTAAATAGTACTAGTTTAGATCTTTCAAATATTGAAAATAAAGAACAATCAACTTCATTAATAAAATCAATGGGAAAAATAATAGAATCAGAAATTTATAATAAGCAAATTAATCAAATTAATCAAATTAATCAAATTAATCCAATATTATTTAATAATAATAGTACATTTTATGATTTTATTGTATCTTATTTATGTGTAGATGGAATACAAAATGATCAAGCTAATCAAAATTTAATTTTAATAACTGATATAATAAGCAAATATGACGAAATCTTAGAAAATATAACAAATTTAGATAATTCATATAAAAATTTACAAATAGACACTATTTTTAAGACAGAAATAATAAAAGAATTACCATTAGGGGAATATATTATAGATAATAATAATTTGGATACACTTACGGATAAATTAAAAAATACTCCAAATGATGAAATTAATAATTATATGAATATTATTATAAAAAATACTGAACAAATAATTGTTCAATTAAAAAAAATTATAACAAATAATGAAGAAATGCAAATACTAATAAATAAATATATAACTGATATAAATCTTTCATTGAAAACTTTTACTGAAAAAAAATATTCAACAATTATTGAAATATTTGAAATCTTGAACGATGTGATTTCAAATAAGTATTTACTTATGATTTCAGAAAAACTTGGATATAAAAATACTAATATAAAATTAATATATAGTATACCTAAAGAAAATAGTATATTATATGATCAAATTTATTTTTATTATTATTTAAAATCTAAATCAAATGAATCTAAATTAGAGGAATCTTATTTTATGGATAATTTACTACATTATATTTATTATTCAATAAATGATATTGTTTGGTCAAAAACATCATTATATGATGCTATAATAGAACAAATTCAATATCTTATACCAAATACAGATAAGTCATCCAATGATAATTTAAAAAATAATATCTTCAAAATCATACAATATTATCTTGCTCAACCTAGTGCTGAATTTATAGATATTATATTAAATTTTTTATTTTATCCAGTTGATGATAAAATGTTATTAAATATAAAAAACTTTTTAATGGAACAAAATAATTTATCAGTATTTAATGTTATGAAAAATTATATTTATACAAATCCTTATCCAACTGATAAAAATCCTGAATCTACAAACTCAGTTGATTTAATTCTATATAATTTATTTATAGAAGTTCTAATTAATAAATTACAATATATGTGTTATAATACACTTATAACATGGTTTGATACACTACTGCCATCAGATGCATTAGAATTAATTAATCATATCAAAAATGATTTAACTATTGATAAAATTGATCCAAATTTAAAATTAAAAAAAATGTTGATACCAGAACCATCAAATTACAATGATTTTAAAACAAAACCTATAACCACAAGAATAGTCCATGTTGGTCCAATCTGGAATAATAATGATTCATATCCTAAGGCTGACGCTTATATTAAAGCTAATAAATATGGTGTTCTTGCAGGGGATGATTGGTTTTTTACTGGTGGATGGTATTCAGAAAATGGCACATCATATGTTGAGCTAAAAAATGCAACTATGGTAGATGTTGAAGAACCAATACCTTCAAATAAAGATGCACCAAGAATAGTTAAAGAATTTATTGAGAGAAAAGAAAAAGAAGGAAAAATACTAATGTATAAAGATAAGTATGAATTTACCGGCGAATGGTTTTCTCAAAATGGAAAATCGTTTGCTATGATACGAAAATCCAATATTGATAGAACAATCAACTTATTTAAATATTTAAAAACTATTTCAAAAAAAGACTTAAATATTATTATTACTGATCCTATTAGTGTTTTTAGAAGCGAATTAAAAACAGATTTACTGTTAACTACATCTAGTTCAGAACCGGCAAAAGCAATATCTGAGTTAATTGATAATTATAAAAAATATGTAGAAGAAAAAAGTAATGATTTAAAACAAAAGTCAAATTCAACAATACAACCTAAATTACCATTAGAAATTGATGTATCTGAATTAAATTCATCATTATATGTGATGTTATATAAATATTTTTATCATATTCAATATCAATGTCATTCACAGATTATTAAATTAATAATTGATAATATTTCTATTGATTATTTAAATAAACTACAAAAAATGTTTATTGAAGAATTAGGAGAAAAATATATTCCATTTAAATATCAATATTATGATGAAAATACTTCAATATTTTCTGAAATTTTTAATCCAACTGATACTGAAAAAGATCCAATAATTGATAAAACATGTTATTTTGAAATGTATAAACTATTTTATAAGTCTTTTATAAAAAATAATTTTACAAGTATGTCAGATATATTTAATAAAAGTTTACTAATATTTTGTAAAAATATGGTAAATGAAATTGCAAATATAATTAAATTTAATTATGAAAATGATCTAAATAAATTAGATGATATAGTAAATCTTTCAGATTTAGAATTTAATAAATTTTCAAATCTTAAGAGATTTAAAGATGAATTATCAACACAATCAACACAATCAACACAATCAACACAATCAACACAATCAACACAATCAACACAATCAACACAATCAACACAATCAACACAATCAACAGAAATATTTAAGCATAATTTTAATGATTTAAAAAATATGATAGACAAAAATCTTACACAAAAAATTGAACCAAATAATGAATTTTATGTAGAAAAAGTTGATATTTATAAATGTCTAGTATATATAAACAATTATAATAAACAATTATATCCAATTACAAACAATTATTCTTATAATATTAGTGATATAATAAATTCATCTTCATCTAATAATTTATCATTTGGATTTGCATATTTTAAAAATAAAAAAATTATAGATTACAAGGATTATACTATTTATGATTCATCGATTTTAGTTAATTCACTACAACAATTATTAGAAAAAATATTTCAAGAAAAATCAATAATAAATAATCCATATATCGGATACACAAAATTAAAATATACTAATTATTTAATAAAAAATATTACATTTTTTTTAATTTGTCCATCTATTATTACAAACTTAAATGTTAATAAAACTACAATTAACATTTCCGATGAAATCGGTGTTTTTTATTTATCTTATGATCCATATTATTTAAATTAATTTTATTTATTTTAAGATAACTGAATCTAGTTATTATTCTGGTTCAGGTTCTGAATCATATTCAGAATCTGATACTGATTTTAAATCTGATACTGATACTGATTCTGATTTTAAATCTGATTCTGATACTGATTCTGATTTTAAATCTGATTCTGATACTGATTCTGATTCTGATTTTAAAACTGAATCTGAATTTGTTGGATTAATTTGATTAGTTGGATTAATTGGATCCATAATTTTTTTTTCCAGATAAGTTAATAAATCATTAATACTATCATAATGTTCTAATTTATAACGAAGTTGTGCATGAGAAATTTTTCTATCAAGTAATCGTATACGTTGAAAAATTTCTGGTTCGATATGTTCGATTTGATAATATTGTTTAATAATATTTTGAATATCATCTATTGATGCATAATTAAATTCTACAAGACTTAGTCGACCATCTCTATATAGTGCCGGATCGATATTATTTTTATTATTAGTTGTTCCGATAATAATAAGTCCAGCATAATTTCCAATACCGTCAAATCTACTAAGTAGGGTATCCAAACTTAATTTATCTTTGTTAAGATCAGAAATTTCATTTTCTTCATAAATTAGATTTCGAATGAATTTATTATTTTTTTCATCAGATTGATTTATAAGATCATCATTATCATTTGTATCAGCATTTGTATCAGCATTTTTATCAGCATTTGTATCAGCATTTTTATCTTTATTTTTTCTATTTAATTTAGTACCTATGTCTAATTCATCAAATAAAAGGATAATATTATGTGGAGAAAATTTTATATTATTAATTTGTGATATTGTTAGAATTGCTTCTAATTCATTATTAGTTCTAACTCTACTAAGAGGAACTTCAATAATATGTCTCTTGTCAAAATTGGACATTCCCATAACGGTAGCTGTTTTTCCTGTACCTGGTTTTCCATAAAATAGGTATCCTTTTTTTCTTTTGAGACCAGTTCTCTTATAATATTCAGTATCATGTAAACGATTAATATCTCTAATTAACATTTCTTTGTTATCATGATGAATATTATCAAATGTCTCATAATTTTTATTATCTGGATTAGAAAAATCAGAAATAATTTTTGTACTAAAGACTAATTTACTAGCATTTTTTCCTTGATAGATAAAGTGATATGTTTTATCTTTTGATTTAGAAGTTGTGTATTTTTCATATTCTAAAATACATTTTGAAATAAAATTTTGTACATATGCTGAATCATGATTATATGATTTTAGTATCATTGATACCTTCCAATTTAATATTGATTTTTTTTCTATTGATGAACTTTCTGTACGAATATCTTCTGTATATACACTAATATAAATATCATCATCTACTAAAATATTAAAAGTTTCTCCAAGAATAAAATTAGGCGTATTATCTGTTGTTAAACCATCTTTCATTTCATCAGAATAATAAATTCCATTTCGTTTTGAATTAAAATATCTAAAATTTTTTGATTTATTATTTGCATAAATATAATAATTAATTGCAGTCATATTATATGGATATTCAAATGTATATAAACCATTATTTAAAAATTCCCATCCTACTATTTCAAAATTTGTATATTTTGGTTTAATTTTATTGATTAAATAATTAACACCTTTGGGTATAATATTTGTAACTTTGTCTCTAACAAAATTAAATAATCCCATTATTAAAATTAGTGTGAGAATTTCATATGTGAAAATTCCCTGTCCAAGATCAATCTTGGATATATAACTCATTAATAACATATTGCTTATATCAAACATTTTTATCTTATAATTTATACTACAATTGATAACATTATATAAATATAATTTTATCAAATTTTTTTAATATCATTTTTTTAAGGAAATTATAATTATTTTCTTAACACCAATTCTATTTTTGTTATATTTGCTATATTTGCTATATTTGCTTTATAATGCCTTTTTGTTTAATATTTTGTTTAATATTTTGTTTGTCATTTTGTTTGTCATTTTGTTTGTTTTTTTGCATCTGCCCATTTTTGTAAGTTTATATTAGCACTTTCTATTGTTGATGGTTGTATATTATCTAAAACTGCAACTTTAAAGAAATCTATAAAACTCCATTTATCACCTAATTCTTGTTTGTATTTAAGTTCAGCACCTTTTAAAAACATAGTTGGCGGACAATAATTTGAATTTTGCATTATAAGTCCATTTAATGCACGTTTCATAATTGAAATAGTAGGTGTACCAATATTATCATACCATAAGTCAAGTGCTTCTCCCCATGTTATATCATATTGCGAAAAATTAAGTGCAATATCACTAGACATACGAATACCTATTCTTGATGCACTCTGAATAGCACCTAGAGCAATAAAATAATCAATTTCAGAAGATAAAACAACACTTGGATTATTAGTTCCATCAACTGTTCCTATAATTTTATTATAAGCACCTAATGCAATAGAATTTAGTTCGATAATATTAGTAAACCCTTCCATATGAGGACCTAAGTCCTGAAATTTTCTTATAATAGATAATTTATTTTTTGCAATTAGTTCATTTTTTATTGTTTCTTGTATAGGTAGCACAATCGAATGTCCTGATAGCCATTCATGTATAACTCCTACACCTACTAATGCACCATTAGAATAAGTTATAACTCTAGTTTGCATATGTTCAACTATTCCATTATATGTTTTTCCATTATAATTAATTACTGCTAATCCGGCACTACCATAACCATTAAATAATCCAGTAGCTGCAATATATTTTGCATTTTTATAATAATTAACTTCAGTTTCATTTAAAAATTGTGGATTTAATATATTATGTACGTAATGTTTATATTTGAATACATTATAATTTTGCCACATTCTACCTACATAATAACCTGCTGTTTCATAATATGATTTATTTGTTGCATCAATAACATTTGCTAAAAATGATTCTCTAGTTGGTCTTAACATATTGCCAAATTTATTTATAGGACTTAATTCTTCTTCAAATATTAATTTTGGTGCATCATTTGTCCATGAATTTGATGGTATAGTTATAATATTAGCTATACCTGTTGAAGTATAATGATCGCTATAAACAAATTGAAATGGTAATTCTGGAGTCCATACTGGATAATATATTTTATCTGATTGAATTTGTGTGATATTACTAATTGTTCGAATGGCAAATGATGGATCTCTATTATAATTGTGCCAATTTTCAGCAGTATATTCATAGAGCTCATGACCATCACTAAAATATTGTGCACTTAAAAAACCACTTCTACCATATATATCTAGTTCAGATTTTAATAATGTATTTTGACTAGATATATATACTAATAATTCATTATTTGTCTTAGAAGAATCTCCAAATATTGGATGTTTATCTATTAATAATGGATCAGCTTTGATTTTTCTAATAAAGAAATCCATAATATCATTTATATAATTTACTAGTCCCTATTCCCAAATCATATAGTTTTTCACAAACAGGTCTATTTGTTGTATCCTGTTTGAAGTCAAAATTTTTAAATATTTTATCAATATTAACTTTATCTGAATCAGATAAATTTAATGATTCTGGATTACTTTTTTTAATAACAGTCCAGACAGGATCATTATTATAATAAGTCGTTTGACTTAATAATCCAGTATTACATAATGAATTAGCTATTATTTTCTT
>Ga0214921_10011037_pt1 | contig 11052 bp, 12 predicted proteins | sample LL1505_MetaG_FD_177992 | JGI IMG/M metagenome (GOLD analysis project Ga0214921, IMG submission 177992) | Freshwater microbial communities from Lake Lanier, Atlanta, Georgia, United States - LL-1505 | ecosystem: Environmental > Aquatic > Freshwater > Lake | place: USA: Georgia | collected...
ATAAATCTAATTTAGTATACAATATGAATTATTAATATTTATACTTGAAGTCCATTGATAAGAATACCAATGAAATGGTCCATCTATTTTCCATTCATTAGTTACACTACTATTAGAGCTAACCCATCGTTTATTCATCCATACATAATCAAACGCGGGATACATTGAATCAGATAATTCTCTTGAAGCTTCTTCACGATACTTATCTGTCATATTTGGACTCTCTATCCATCCAGTAGCCCAACATATCTTCTTTAGTTGTCCATTTTCCATAAATCTTTGATATGCGTCCTGAAAACAGGCTAATACTTTATATGTCCCTTTTTCATATAATTTCCAATACTGATTTATTGATTTAATATTACGAATAATAAGCATATGATTTAGTTCTGAGATAATATCTATTAATCTATATGCCTGTGATGGTGTTAGAACCCTAATATTATTTGATATTGATTTGGTTAAGTGAAGTTCCCTATATACATATATACCTGTATAAAGAGGAATATGGACAATTGATAAATTTAGCCCTTCTTTCAAAAACATAGCATATGGTATATTATTCTCATTTACATAATTGTGTAGAAATGTTAGAAGATAATCACCTATCCCTTTTTGGCGCCAAGTTTTATATACAGTAAAACAATCCACACAATAGATTTCTTGGATTGGTTTAGAAGAAATAAATGTACCCAGATAATGATAACGAATACATCCTGCTATATTACCATTAATATCTCTCACTACTACTATATGATCATTTTCACCAAGTAACTGGCTTTCTGGAATATCTAGAATTGGCGTTTTTGGAGGAGAACCGAAATTATTTTTTATAAATTGCCTAATTTCTGATACTAAATAATTATTGCGATTAGGTCGAATAACTATTGCGTCTAAACCAGTAGGCGATTTTATAATATCTCTGCTAAATATTTGTGGCTTAAAAATATCTTTATTAAATTTTGTTTGAATAACATTTAATAGAGGATATATTTTCCAGAAGACCATTAGTATTGAGACCTCTTAATATTTTAAACCGTTATAAAATTGATTTCTTATAAATACCTAAATTAGGTAGAGTATTTATATGATGGTGCGCTGTGATAAATGTAACAAAAAACTCGTAATTGAGTATAAATGTAAATGTGAAAAACTGTTTTGTATTACACATTTACATGCTGAGGAACATAGTTGTACGTTTAATTACAAACAACAATATCAGGAACTACTTAAAAAACAAATGGAAGATATCGGTCCACTTTCAATTAAAGTTGAAAAGATTTAGATTGCGGTTTCACTATTTGTAATTGCGTAGATATAATACCAGAATATCAGGACACCATCTTGGATTTAGCCTTGTTGTCTTAGGATTAAACCAGGCTACTGCGTCTTTTTCTCTTCTATCTCTCTTCCATCTTGCGAATGCCTTTGGATGCTCCTTTATCCATTCAAATGTGTCAAATGACTGTTGAATCTGCTCAGGTGTTATAAATCCTTGGAAAATATGGTATTGGAAATACGTATTTTTTGCGTAATTTCCTTCTTGAGATTGAAATACTAGACCAGTATGTTTTAAATTTTCAATTTCGGATACATGTGATTCTTCTTCGGTTTCTCTTAAAACATTCTCCTTTAGTAACTCTATTATAGACATATTTGACTTTGCGTCCTTTCCTTCCATTTGTCCCTTTGGAGGCTCCCAAGCCGCACTTGTCTTATATGCGTCACGACGTTTTACTACCAAAAAATGCTTGCTATTAAATGGCTCATCTGTTGGATGAAGAAATACACATGATCTTAAATATACTCGCCATCCCTCCACAGGATGTTCAACATATGCGTAGGCTTTAGAAGGGTCATAAGCTAATCTTTCTGAGCCCCGTATAAGACCTTTTTGAAATACATCAAAAATTGGTACAGAGTTCATTATACTATTTTATTATACTTATTATTTTATTGATTAAATATAGTCTAAATATAATCCTATATTGCTATTTTATGTTTCAATTTATATGAGAATAATATTAATGTGCATAACAACGTTTCTTAAAATCATCCATATTTTCGGTTCCCATAGATAAATTACATGATATACACACAGGTCTCAGATTGTCTACATTGTCTCGTCCTCCATTGGCATGAGCAATGATATGACCTGCATGCCAATCATCAAGAGCTTCTATAATCTTTTGGCAACAGAAGCAAGATCCTGTCATTGCCTCTCCAAAATGGGCTTTCCATACAAGTCCACGAACTCGTTTAGGGATTGCTCTACGTTTTTGTGTTTTTGGTTTTGTTTCTTGAACTGATTGAACTTCCTGTGCTAGAACTGGTGGTGGTGGAATAGGCTGTGGTATTGCTAATTTTGCGTCCACAATACGTTGAAAGGAAATACAGTTATCATTGCTTTGTAGATTAATCCAGTTCATATTTGTTTGAAATGCCATATCAGTTTGATATCCATTATCATTACATAACATTTGTAGGATAGAACTACATTGTGAGGCATTTGGATCACTTACATTCTGTTCCATAAGCCAATTGGATAATTTAAAGAGAATACGATCACGAGACATGCGATCATGTTCAAGGAGAAGTTTCTTAAATTGCGTAGAAGGGCCTGCCATATTGTTCGGTATAACAATATGGCATACACTGATTCAATTTTTATATATTAATATATTATATAATATATTATTCAGCATTACGACTGAAAAATAGTAAATATCCATATTGAAAGGAGAAGGGCATTAAATCCACATATTTCGTATAGGTCCAGCCATTATTCTGAGCCGTCTTAACAATATCTGGAATATTTACCATGTATAAAGTATGTTTTTGTCTGCGTACAGAACCATCCTTAAAACGGAATGTTTCACGGAATTCAGCCTTGGGATCCTCTAAATCAAACTCAGCTTCATAATCAAACTTATCAAACACCACCTTTGATTTTGTCAAACGCTCCTTTGTATATTTCTGTGGACTAAATCCTATCCATGGATTACTTGAATCAAGTACAGGTTCAAACTTATACTTATTTACAACCTCTATTGCCAGTGAGCCACCTGGTTTAACCCATAGGGCTAAATTGCGAAAGAGGTTGTCAAGATCTTTAAAATAATATACAGTGAAATATAGTAACATAGCGTCGGTAAATTCGGCGGCGGCGGCTGAACCAGGTCCAACAAGGTCAAACGTTCTAAATTCAATATCCTGTTTTTGTGAATCATTCAATGTTGAATTGGGGACAGTTGTACCTTTGGCATATCTAATCATTGCCTGACTCTTATCAATTCCAACGGTCATTCCCACACCCTGTTTTGCGAGGGAAACCGTGCCTATTCCAATACCACAACCCGCATCTAAAATACAGAGTTGGTCTTTTGCTGTATTCTTTGTAAATTCCTCTAAACAAACTGCGGTCTCGGCCTGAATTAGATTTTCATTTTGTGTCAGCTTTGTAAAGACACCCGCATAAAAGTCGTCAAATAGGTCATCATTAGATAACCATTCATATTTTGAAGCAGCGGCGGCAGACTCAGTAAGAAATCCTTCTTTAATTGTACCATAATTTATGAGTGTTAATTTATCAATTGTTAAAATAACAATATAGCTAATGGATATTAATAAAAAGAATACTAATGCTAGTGTTTCCCATGTATCAAATGTAAATAGTGTTATTAAACAAGCTAATATAATAATAACAGCATAAACTATTAATTTTTGATAGTTCAAGTTTAACATCTGTTTTATACCCTACTTTCTCTTAGACTATTTTGTGTTTTTAATTGTACGCTGCAGCTGTCTTCTTCTCTTTTGACTGCTTCTCTTTTGGTTGCTCCGTTTTCTACATGTTATAGCGCGAGCTGTCGCTTTACCACAATCACTTGAGTGTGCCGCCATTTTTTGACAAATACTTGTATAAGGATCTTTGAATTTAGTATCAAGTGTACATCTCATTCTCCATAGCCAGGCTAGAGTTGAGCGGCGGCAATCGAGTGTGGGTGGATTTAGTTTCTCAACCTTTTCCCATTGTATGGCTATCTCCATAGGAAGAACAGCCGGAAGAAATGACCAAAAGCGTCTAAACCAATATATTCTGTCCTTTGTACTTAATACATTCCATTTGTTCTTTTCACATTTATCTTTACATTTGTAAACCTCTTGAGGACAGTTAGGCATAGGCTTTGAACGACGTGATGCCTCCTTTGGATGATTATATGCGACTGCGAATAAGAAGTCCCAGAATGTATTTAATTGCTCACGCCAGTCACACTTCATCCATTTTTCATAAAACTGTTTAACATCTTTAAATTTAGGATCAGGACTTGGATTTAGCCCCTGTTTTCTAAGTTTATCATTGACACAGTTATGAATATTATACATCCATAAATCCAAATCTAAATTCGGATTTATATTAACGTATGTCTTAAAAGGATATTCTCTGTAATAATCTGTAAGCGACGCTCGACAAAATTTACACGGGAGGATGTAGGGTATTGATTCGAAAAACTGCGCGTATGTTATCGCATTTGTCGGCGAATACTTGTAGTTAAATGTAATTAAATGAAGTAACTTCCAACCGGAAGGACCCCAGAATCTAGTGTCCATTTCCCTATCTAAAAATAATATTATTGATGTAATACTATTGTTAAATATTATCAAATATGATTTATAGTCTAATTTGAGCCAAACCCTGTATAATTCATTGGTCCAAGGAATGACTTAACAAGTGAGTCACCCGATGGTACAACCCCTTCTGCCTTACATTTCACCACAGCCGGGGGACAAGACTGTCTCGGACAGGGGGCGCAAGCAGGGCATTTAGTTTGCGGTGGGCATTTCACTTCAGGGCAGCGAGAGCGGGGGCATGGTGGGCACTCTCCCTTTGGTTTCTGGCATTTAGAACAATCCAAAATTACTGGATTCTGTTTTGGAACTGAACTCTTGAGTACATAATTACTTAAGTCAGGTACTGGTGGGCACTCACTTTTAAGTATGTAATTACTTAAATCAGGGACAGCAGGGCAGGGTGGAATAGAGCTTTTAAGTACATATTTGCTCATATTAGGTTGTTTACATTCAGGGCATGCCGGACTGCCATCACTATTGCTTCCATTAGCAAATCCTTCTTTCTTTGATAGTCGTGTTATATATAAACCTATCGCCAGACCTATTACAAAAACTCCCAACATATGAATTGGTGAAGCCATCATTCTGTTTCTAACATACTTTTTATACGTCTCTAAGGTGTAGTTTTCCGAATATAAACCATATCTTCAAATTGACCTAAAACAACATTAATTGCTATTATTCTTCCATCACGAATTCTATCTTCATATTCACTTTTATTATCACCGGTGCGAGAACATAAATACTGTCTTGTAAAATATGTGTGTAAATCCTTTGTATCTTGTAAATACTTCTCAACAAATTGATAGGCTAATTCGCTTGTAGCAAATGAACCCATAGTTTGACGTTCATTAAATGGTTTATCAACCGCACGAATTATTACATCGGATTCTACTACATAATCCATTTCTATTATTTATTGTTTTATTTTTTATTTTTTAAAATCTATTTTGCGATTCTCCATCCAGCCCAATCCATCGGTGGGCAGCCACATGTTTCTGGTAGGGCGGGATCCATTGTTGCTTGTAGTCTTGTACAAATCATACGCGCATACCCCTTCCAAGAAAAATCCTTTGATACTTTTGTACTACCTGGCATTATTCCAAAATCGCTCGCCTTTAATCCTCTTTTCTTTACTTGTGCCTCAATCTCCTTAGCCCTTTTTTCCCAATCAAACTGTGAAGGGCCCCGTCCAGCATCTTGTGGTGTTGGCGCAAATCTGTCCGTTACTGGTGCTAGACCACCATCTGGCATGAACTTGGTATTACAGGCATTGTCTAAATCGGCGGCCGATGGGAATCCTGTTTTTTCAATAGTTGACGCTAGAGCACGGGCCTTCTCTGCTTCTCTTGGACTGGTATACTTAACTGCGAATGACGCGCTTATACCATTTACAATAGTATCGGCATATTTATTAACTAAGCTATTAATTTCTCTTGTTGTATTTGGGTCATTCTGTAAATTTGGTGGTAATATATTAGCCAATCCTGGGGGTAATCCTATTGTCTTAATTACTTGAGGCAGTGGTTGAGATATATTACCTAAAATTGGGAATGCGTTCTCAATATCCTTTTTCATTATAGGAATTTCAGTTGGCATTAACGCACCTGAGTTTACTTGTTCCAATATAGTTTGAACATTTGACTTTAATTCAGTAAGGGCTACTACACGGGCATTAGTATTAGGATCTGTTGTACCACTGGCGGATAAGCGTATTATATCACCACTAATTCGTGCTACAAAATCTTCTAACTCTTTAGGAGTCGCAATTGCGCCATTAAGTCCTGGCCCTGTACTATTTATGAATCCTTCAACTGCCCCACGCACATTAACTGGTTGAGTAAACTCATAAATAGGTCCCTGAATTGGGCCAGCCGCACCTATTAGTCTTACTTCACGCTGTAAATATGCTAAATTAGAGGCAATCTCATTTAGATGAGATTGAGTAATAGTGGGTTGTAGACCAGGATTTCGGTTAAGCACTTCTACTTCGGCCTGTAGAGTGTGGAAATCACCTCTGGCCGTATTAAGTGGAAGTTGGATTGTAGGGTCGGAACGCTCAGAAATCTCCTGTGCCTCAAATGCTAGGAAACCCTTAACCATTTCAAGCATTGAGACTAATTGCTGCCTGTTTGCCTTAATTAGTGATGTATCTTGGTATGGTAAGGGGCTCATTGACGCAATTTGCTCATATGGGGCAATTGGTAAATGTCCTGGTAAATCAGACGGTTGAACATTTGAATCATCTATACTTCTGGCCGGAGGCGGCGGTATAGCAGGAGGAATTATATTTACAGGTATATTGACTTTATGTGACGGCGATGTATTTACAGGATTAAATCCCTCTTTTGTAACATTACTCTGATTAGTTACTGAAGTAAAAAAGTAAATTACTATTAAAACAAAAAGTAATGCTAAGAACGCAAACATCCTACTTTCTTATATTATCTTTTATAATGAATGCGCGGATAATCAGTCTAATAATCTAGAGCACATCCCCAGCAGGGAATCGCATCTTTCTTAATAAATTGTGCCATATCTGGCTGTTGGGGGCAAGATGCCCTCGCCGTTTTATCTTTATAGCAGCTATTCTCATATTCCTTACCTTGCGATATCGCGGCCGTAACTTTATCCTTCACAGATTTCTCACCACATTCATTTTTAGGCACATCTTCATTATCACATCCATGTTCTTTTACAGGTTCGCATCCACTCTTATGTTCATCTTCTAAGCCACATCCATAAGCATCATTATGTAACATAGGTGTTGTGCTTCTATTTGCTAGAACTTCATTTCTTACAACTTTTTGAATATCCTTTAGTAAGTCTGCCTTCTGTTGTAGCATTAATGCATTATATCCATTTTCACTAAATGATACTTGAGGAACAACATCTGTTCTAGTTGGTGTTGAACTTCCAGGGGTTACTAGCGGTGGTGATGGAGAACATGCTGGGGCAGGTGGAGTAACAGCGGATGGTCTAGTAGCTGTAGTAAGAGCAGGAGGAACACTAGCTATACTAGGAGCAATAGCTGTATTAGGTGGAGTAACAGTGGATTGTCTACTAGCTGTAGTAAGAGCAGGAGGAACACTAGCTATACTAGGGGCAATAGCTGTATTAGGGGCAATAGCTGTATTAGGGGCAATACCTGTATTAGGAGCAATACCTGTATTAGGAGCAATACCTGTATTAGGAGCAGCAGTTAATTGTGAAGCAGCTGATCGCAATGTAGCTGCTTGTGGTGAATTATTTAATAAGGAAGCAACCTCTGGTGTAACTGTATTTATTGCGCTTCCCAAACTATTAGTAATATCATCAAAACCTTCTTTATTTACATAGTAAGTCGTTGTGATAACTATTACTAATATTACAACAAGCGTTGCGAGTGTGGCCTTAATAATCATCTTCTACTGCTTATTACACACTTTACAATTTTAGCTATTTTTCATTTTCATCGCAATATTAATAGTTTTAGAGGTTTTGGCCGGAGGTAAAGTGGTTAATATAGATCTATCTAGATTTTAAATCTTTATAGATCTGTATTATATAAAAATGTATTTATGAATTAATTGCGATTTCTTTTAGTATTGCGACGTTTATGACTACGTTTATGGGTTTTGCGATGTTTTCTATCTTTTAATATCACATTACCGCCATATCTAATTTCATTTACTTTATCTGGTACATTTCTCAATTCATTGCGTAATTTCTGTATTTTTACTGTAATATTTTTTCTATCTTTAAAATGTATCTTTTTATTTAATTCTGCCTGTTTTAGATCTTCATTAAGATTATTAATTATTCTATCATATTTATTTAACATTGTTGCTCTAGTCTCATATATTTTATAAGACTCATACAATCTAATTTCTTTTTTTAATCTATCTATATTGTTATCATTATGTAGTTGACTAGGAATACTACTATAGTTACGTTCAAGACTAAAAATATTATTCTCTAATTTTTCAATCTTTCTTAATTTTTTTATATTATTAGTATTATTATTATTAATAAAATTTATATTTGATAATTCTAATGATCCATTAGACATCTCTTTACATTATATAAATATTTTAATACCGTATTCCAATCTTAATATACGCATTTATATCGGAAAGGCTTGATTATTTACGATGCGATTTACGATGCGATTTACGATGCGATTTACGATGCGATTTGTGATGGATTTTACGATGCGATTTGCGATGTGTTCCACCCCAGAACTGATACCATGGTTTAGAGACTGAAACATTTACTGGAGTTACTGGAGTTACTGGAGTTACTGGTCTTACAGATAAATTCTTTTGTGTATTAGAGGTATTCTGTTTTTTAGGTAAATTAAGATTAGCTGTCTTTTTTCTACTAAAATTATACCATTTCTTAGGTTGAGGTGTTTTTTTTAGAATAGTTTCTACATTAAATCCATTAATTTTCCCCTCTAATGTATTATTATAATTAGTATTACTATTACTTATACTATTATTGTTATTAAACTCTCCATGTTCTCTAAAATGGGCTCTTCCAGATTCTCTAAGTTTTTCTAATTTTCTAGAAAGCTCTCTCCATTTTGATAATTTTGGGTATTTAATTTTAAATTCTTCAAACTTTGTCTGAAAATTAGGCATATTTTTTCTAGAATTTAGATTATTATAGTCTCTCTTAAATTTATCAATTGATATAATTACATCTTCGCGATTTAAATAATTCTTATAGGGCGATTTTCCCTTATATATAATTAATTCATCTTCTGCGTTCTTTGATGCGATGTTTCTTAGTTCTTTTGTTGTTTCTAAAGGACTCAGACCTAAAAGATATGATGCTTTACTCGTCATTTTATATTATATACATATTTTTATAATACGCATTATATTGGATTATTCCGTAATCAACTAAATAGCTTTTAAAAATTAACTAGCGTTTAGTTGTTATAAAATACTTCCATACCCATTTATGATAAGTATTTAATTACCGCCGCTTAATTGCGGCGGTTCTTGCGGGTGCCACGACGACCAGTCTTGCGGGCACTCTTGCGGCCAGTCTTGCGGCCAGCCTTGCGGCGCTTGCCACCTTCCGTCTTGTTCTTGTTGCGGCGCTTGCCACCCTCCGTCTTGTTCTTGTTGCGGCGACGCGCGCCTCCCGTTACATTCTTGGCTTTATTCATGGCTACAGAGTTAGTCATCTTTATACTACATAATTAGATTTTATTTATAACAGATTTCAGAAAAATAAGATACGCACTTCTGTCGGACAGTTCTAAAACTTTAACTTGCCTTCCACCCAGTTATCTAAAATCGCCAGATCAATCGCGCGGAACCGGGAAAACCTAAGTGGACTATATTGATGTGCCTCTTTTCTTTCAAATGTTACATATTTTCCATTTGGATGACTAATTATACCATCAGATGTTAAAGCTCCACCCCTTAATCGTTGAATCCACTTAAAGGACTCATATGCGAAAACTTGCCTATCTAAGAGTCCTACACGACTCATTACAAATACACCAGGTGCACCATCCGCCGGTAATGTATTAATCGGAGACACCGATAATAACTCCCTAAAATTCATTATTCTTTCTTCAGGATTTCCAAATTCATCATATTCACCTATTGTTAGTGGTAGATCTGGATTAGTACTAGTTCTAAGTATATCTACATAGGGAACTTCGGTAAAAGCCGCCCCCACTAAGTGTCCATCAGGGTAACGTCCTACAATCGCACCAACAGGTAGACCACCAGCAGAACGACCAAAAATAACGGTTTTATCCGCCTCTAACCCATTTTTAGTTTTTGCCGCCCTAATAACCGCCTCAAAATCATCCACTGATACATGCCTATTCTCTCTTCGTGCCATTTCCGCCCAAGCCGCATCTATATCTCCACCACCACGAACAAGTGCGAATACTATGGCCCATTTTCTTTTAAGTATTGGATACCAGGATGTATAAGGCCATCCAATTGGTGTAGATGATCCATATGCACCATAAACATATATTAATTGTGCCTTTGGCTTAATGCCTTTTTCTTTAATAACTACAAAAGGCACTTGTGTACCGTCTTTTGATAATGTATGAAAGCGATTAATATCTAGTGGTTTGAACTCAATAGGATGGGCGATATCTATTTTTCTTTCATCGCGTATTATTTTATTATTAATTATATATATCATAAATGGAACCTCAAATGGTGATTTAATTACGAAGTGTTGTACTAGGGAATTCTCCCACTGTGTCCAAATATTGGGATCAATATTACCAACTTTTATTTTTAAAAGTAGTTTAGGTTTTTTTCTTGGCGAACAAAACCATATTGATTGCGATCCCTCATTTATTGTTATAATATTTCCTGATTGTATATTTATCCATGTAATTTCTTCATCTGGAAATATCCATTCATTTATAGGCTTTCCCATCGGTATCCATTT
>Ga0214921_10011038_pt1 | contig 11052 bp, 8 predicted proteins | sample LL1505_MetaG_FD_177992 | JGI IMG/M metagenome (GOLD analysis project Ga0214921, IMG submission 177992) | Freshwater microbial communities from Lake Lanier, Atlanta, Georgia, United States - LL-1505 | ecosystem: Environmental > Aquatic > Freshwater > Lake | place: USA: Georgia | collected 2015-05-28
ATATGCCATCTCAAGTAGCTGGTGATTTATCTGCTACCTCAATTGATAATTCTAGACGTCGTCCAGTAGATGGTTCTGCAACATCATCCTATATGCCATCTCAAGTAGCTGGTGATTTATCTGCTACTTCAACTAATAGTGTTAGACGTCGTCCAGTAGATGGTTCTGCAACATCATCCTATATGCCATCTCAAGTAGCTGGTGATTTATCTGCTACCTCAATTGATAATTCTAGACGTCGTCCAGTAAATAATTCTGCAACATCATCCTATATGCCATCTCAAGTAGCTGGTGATTTATCTGCTACCTCAATTGATAATTCTAGACGTCGTCCAGTAGATGGTTCTGCAACATCATCCTATATGCCATCTCAAGTAGCTGGTGATTTATCTGCTACCTCAATTGATAATTCTAGACGTCGTCCAGTAGATGGTTCTGCAACATCATCTTATATGCCATCACAAGCTATGGGTGATTTATCTGCTACTTCAACTAATAGTGTTAGACGTCATCAAGTAAATAATTCTGCAACATCATCTTATATGCCATCTCAAGCTATGGGTGATTTATCTGCTACTTCAACTAATAGTGTTAGACGTCGTCCAGTAAATAGTTCTGCAACATCATCTTATATGCCATCTCAAGCTATGGGTGATTTATCTGCTACTTCAACTAATAGTGTTAGACGTCGTCCAGTAAATAATTCTGCAACATCATCTTATATGCCATCTCAAGCTATGGGTGATTTATCTGCTACCTCAATTGATAAATCTAGAACACATTTATCTTTACGCAAAAAACTTCACTCTGTAAATAGAACTAAAAAACATCATGTAGATGGTTCTGCAACATCATCTTATATGCCATCACAAGTTGTTGGTGATGTATCTCCAACATCTACTGATGGAACAAAACTTCCAAAAAAAAAAAATAGATTAGTTAAATTATTAGTTTCACCTTCATCTAAACAAAATGGTGGAGGATTATCAAGCGGTTCTAGCTTATCTAATGCAAGTTCATCTATTAGCACTATTTCTAGATCTGCAACTGGTACAAAATATCACGATTTAATTGGAGGATTTCAAAATGGTGGACAAAAAGATGATGATGCAAAGAGTGATTTTGATGAATCACCATCAACTACAACTACTGAATCAACTACAACTGAAAATACTAAAAATACTGAAAATAGTGATTCAACTATTAAAGATAAACAAAGTAGATTAGAAAGATTAAGTACAGCATCAAAAACACAATCATCTAAAACAAGATCAGCAAAATCATCTTCTACATCATCATCAGGTACTACATATAGTTCTTCTAGTTCTTCAACATCTTTTGAATCAAGCTCAAGCAATCATTCATCTGATACATCAACTTCATCTAAATCATCTTCTTCTGCAGAATCCAAACTTTCAAAAAATATCTATCTATCAACAAGCATGAGTGGTGGTAACGTCATTGATGCTAAACAATTTTATTCTTCTGATAATGGTGAAATATACAGCTCAGATACTAATTATTTAAGACACAATTTGACGAAAAGAAGATTTAGATGATTTTATCATTTTAATATTCTTCAAGTTAAATTTTAGAAATTTATTTTTAATATTTCCACAATTTGACGAAAAGAAGATTTAGATGATTTTATCATTTTAATATTCTTCAAGTTAAATTTTAGAAATTTATTTTTATTATTTCCACAATTTGACGAAAAGAAGATTTAGATAAAGTGTCACAATTCTATGCATTGAAATATATTATCAAATTATCAAATTATAAAAAATTGATTTTTATATTTTTTATATTATAAACTTAAACTTAAAATAATAAATAAAATGAATAAAATGAATAATACTGATGATATACTAATTATAGATATAATTACTCCTTTTCTAACAAATAAATATGATAAAATAAAAGAAAATATTATCGAATGTTATAAAGATCTTTATATATCCGATCTAAAAAAAGACAGATATTACGATATTGCATATCTATTTTCCGATATGATGATTGATGTGGTTAAACCTATAAATAAAATATTAACACGTATCTTTGTAAAAAATCACAGTCAAGAAATTATAAATAAAATATACGAATATATAAAAAACTAATTATATTTTAGTTATTTTAGTTATTTTAGTTAACTTTTTATATCTTAAATAAATCACCTATTTTATCTTCATGAATTGTCTTAATAGATTGATTTTTCTTTATTTCATTCTGTAAATTATCTTTTTCTTCTTGTTTCTTGGTTTTAATAATTCTTTTTACAACTTTTCTAATAATTCTTTTTTTAGGTTTATCAATCTTGCTAAGATCATCTAGATTATTATCTAATATCTCACTAAATTTATCAATAGATATTTGTTCACCTTGTAAATAATATCTAATAGGTGCCTTACCAAGTTTACGATTTTCTTCTCGTACAATATAATCATGAAATATTTTACTAGCATTTTCGACAATTAATTCTAAAAATTGTATACATGGTTTCATAATCTGATTAGTTATATAGAATAGATAATCTATTTTAAGATTATTTTTAACAAGATAATCAGGATGCTCAACACGTTCACCTTGTAATTTTATATCTTTTTCATTTTCTACTTCAAAATATACATACGGAATACGATCATTAGATTCTGGTTTATTACCAGGATCACGCTCAGCCATTCTGTCAGCTAAAACTGCATGAACAATTCTAGTTCTATCTTTATATGAAAATTTAAGTGTTTTTGTAATAATAAATTTATCAAGTGGCATTTTTCCAGTAATAATTTTATTTAATAACATTTGAGTCATTTTTACAGCTCCTTCTGAACTTCTCTTATTTAAGATTTGATCAATAATATTACCACAAACTATTTTTACAACTGGTGCATTGTCACGTCTTTTTAATACAATACCCATACTTTTTTGATAAAACTTTTCAGGATCTTTTTCATATAGATTTCCAACATAACGTTTTTTTGTAATAATAATAAAAGGCCATAAAACCTTTTCATATTCTTGTGCCATAGGTGAAGGTAATATAGTCGTTATCATAATAGATGCCCATATACCTAATATTATAGATTTTTTTAATCCATCTTTATTAATTAATTCTTCATTTGTTTTTTTATTTTTAATATGTGGAGATATAAATACTGAATCAGTATCACCGTAAATTCCATGTGGTGATATATTATAACCATCTAATAAATATCTCATAACATTATAGAATTTATCGAATAATTCAGATTTTGTTTTATAACCATAATTCTCAATTAACCAAAATATATCATTATAAAATTCATTAAACTTTTCTATCTTTTTAATATCCTTATTATTCTTTATATTTTGTAAATATGCAAATCGATCATTATAGGATTTTTCTGATAATTCTTCTAGTTTTAATTTAAATTCATCAATATTTAAAATATCTAGTTTTTCTAATATTTTACTATAATTATTAAATATGAATTCTTCTGATTTTGTATGATAATCAATAATTGGTTTTATAAATTTAGTATCTGGTATTTTTTTATTTTTAACTGAACACACGTGTACCATTATATCAGTACCTGCAAAATTTATTTTTAATTCTGTTGGATAATATTCATATATTTCATTACAATATTTTATAAATTCATCATATTTTCCATCTAAAGATAAATTTATCATATGTAGATACATTTTTTCATTAAAATGTTTTGAAAATTGTAACATTTCACGTCCCGTTGCAGTAGTAGATGCAGCAATTTGTTTTTTATAAATTGGACTAGTTGGAGCTCCTGTCTGTCCATACAAACTATTTGCTGTAACTTTATAAGCCTGCTGTAAACCATCTAAAATAGCTATTATAAATGGATCTCCTCCTTCTTCTTTCATTTTCTCCATTTGTTTTTTATATTTCTTACGAGCACTTAATAATTCTTCTAAGATTTCGGCAAGAATACCCTTTTCACCTGATTCTTTTTCAGCAAATCTACATTTTGTAACTGTATCATCCGCATTTTTATATTCGATATCATGATAAATATAACCTTTTAGATTGTCATATTTATTATTCATTACATGCATTTCATGAGATAAATTTTTAAGTCTCATTGAATTAGGATATAAACTTGAATAATCAAGAACATATATTGGATTATAATGAACTCCTGTTACTGGGTCAAATACTGTGGCACCCTCGTAACCTAGATTATCATCATCTTCATCATCATCATCCTCATAATGTTGATATCTATTATTAAGTGTTTTTTCAATAAATTCTGCTTGTTTAGCGATAATATCAGTTGTTTTTACTTCTTCTGGTTTTGGTTTAACTTTTAATGTTTGAATTAGATGATTTTTTTCACGACATTTACGTGCAACAAGACTAAATATTTTAATACCTTGACCGCGTAAAAAGAGAAAACTAAGTGGAACAGAACATACATTAGCCATACCAATATTATTTGTTAAAATTTGTAATTTAGCTATTAGTTTATTACATAAAGCACAATCTTGAACACAATATTTCGCAATTAATGCACGTTCAGCAGAACCTTGATCTTGCATTCTAAAGATATCATTTGGACCAATATCATCTTTTGCATTAGACCAAAATACTTTATATCCTCTATTCATTATTTCTTCAGTTTCAATATTAAAATCTACTAATATGGATTTTTTTGTAAGTTCTAAAACTTTAAATTTTTTACCATCCATATGTTTATTTTCAGTCATCCCATCATTAAAACATATTTTAATATATTGATCTTTATAAAGACCATTTGTATTTTTTGTTTCTATTAATGCAGTCCCATCAGTATTATTTTTTATATTAATAATAGTTTCACGAATAAAATTAGAAACAACTTCATCTAATTTATAACTTGGTAGTTTATAATCACGTTGGACAACTTTCATAAGATCAAAAATTACTCGTCCTTTCATATCAAAATATTTTAATTTATTCTCACCAAGTGCAGACGAAGATAGATCTTTTATAACAAATTCAGATATATCATTTTTTATTCTTGACATTCTTGAAAATTCTGCATGAATTTTTAATAATTTTGCCCTCTCATTGAGATAATTAAAATCAAAACCTTTAATGTTATAGCCAGTAATAATATCTGGATCTAATTTTCTAACAAGTTTTGAAAATGCAAGTAATACTTCTTTTTCAGTCTCATAAGATTCAACAACAATACCTTCTAGTGGATCACATGATTTTAATGTTATAATATGTTTATAAAAACATTCATCCTCACCATATCTTGACATCGTTGCACCTATTTGAATTACTTCATCAGTAGGTCTAGTCGGATCAGGAAAAGATCCATCTTTACTTACACATTCGATATCAAATGATAATATAGTAAAATTTTGATTTTTAATTTCATCGAGTGAATTTAAATCTGTCCATCTACATTTAATATTAATATCACATGTACTTTTATTATTAAAATTTATATATTTTTGTATTTGAACCCAACCAACCGCATTTAATTTACGAATATGCATAACACGTAATAATGGTAATAATTTAGATTCATATAATTTAAATTTTATTTTTTTATTCCGAATATATATTTTATTTTTAAGTCCTCGAATATATGAATTCATAGAATCAATATTATAAAAATCTAATCGAATAAAATCAAATTTAGTAAAATTTGTAAACTCACTAAAATCATATTTTTGTACTAATTTGTATGCCTTCAATCCTGAAATATTATCTTTTGGATAAACTCTTTCTTGTATTTTTTCTATTACTGTAGATATATAATTAACCATACCTGTTTCTAATTTGATAAAGAAGAAAGGTGTAAAATCTGTGACAACGCAACATATACTTTTATTTTGATCTGTTCTACCAAATAATCGTAAACCATATTTATTCATAATTTTTTCTTCTTGTTCTTCATCATTCTTTTTAAATTTATTATCGTTGTTATTAGTATTATTATTATTATTATTATTATTTTCATTTATTATTGTATCTTCTATATTAAATTCATTCCATTCTAATATCTGAAATTTTAATGTATTATCTATACTAGTCATCTGATTATTGTTTATGTTTAAATATTATAATTCTTATAATTCTTATAATGATTTAAATTTATTTTTCAATTTTTATTTAATATATGTATTAAATAAAAATTTAAATATTTGAATAATAGAATAATAGAATAATAGAATAATAGAATAATAGAATAATAGAATAATAGAATAATAGAATAATAGAATAATAGAATAATAGAATAATAGAATAATAGAATAATAGAATTATATAAAAATAATATTTTAATTGACTAATTTATTTTGTTTATATTCAATATATTTTTTTTTATATTTTAAATATTTTTGTTTATATTTACCACCTCCAGAAATTCCAATAGGTATTATATTTGGTATTGCTTCTTTAATACCATCTTTATGAAATTCTCCCATAATAATTACAACTTGATTATTATTTATTATATGTTGAGTAGCTCTTTCTGCAACATATGTATCTCGTAATTTTAGTGTTAGCATATATAAATAAGATTGGTCCGGATCTGAAAATAATTCTGTATTTGCATCACTTACACCTATATAATCTGTTATTTTGTGTATTAACACAGAATATAAATCAGAAAATTCTTGCATAATTACTTTACGTGGATTACCTACATCTAATCTATTTGTTATTTCATTACATATTTCAAGAAAATATGTGAATATTTCTGCAAAATAATTAATTGTTTTACCATTAATAGTAAAACCACTTATTTTTGTCATTTTATTTGTAGGATATATATCTAAATTATCACGTACACTTGATATTTCTAATATTTGTAATAAAGTGTCAATTTTTATTAATATATCTCTAAATCTGTGATCTATTAATATGTGTGTATGTGCATTATTAAAAATAATTCTACATATTTGTACTAGTCTATTTCTATTTGTTTTAACTAATAATGCACCACGTAAACCATCAATCATTTTCATTAATAAACCTTCAGTTGTATCAACTTCTGGTTCAATATTAAATTGTATACCATTAAATTGTTGTGTATAAGAATACATTTCACCTTCAGCAATAATATAGATGTTATTTATATTATGATGCGGATTATAATATGAATTTGTAGAAATTATCATTTTAAATATTTGATCATCTACAGGAATATGTCCTAATATCAATAAAGATTTAATACTCATTTTATATTATTATAATATTATTTTATATTATTATAATATTATTTTATATTTTAATTATATATATGAATAAAAATATTTATAGATTAATAAAACCATATCAAAGTGATAAAGTATATGAAGCAAATACAACAATGCATGGAGCTGGAAAATGTTATCATGAATTAAAAAAAAATAATGTTACTTGTGATTCATTTACAATAATGAATTTAGATGATAAATCAATATATGATTTTAAAATAAATAATAAACCACAAATGATATTAAAAGAAAATGATAAAATAAATGAATTATTGAATAAAGATAAACTTTTACAAAATAATAAACTTTTACAAACTGGTGGGGTAGATGATATTAACGAATTTAAAAATATTTTACAAGATTTAACAAAAAGATTAAAAATATTAGAAGATAAAATAAATACAAAATAAATACAAAATAAATATAAAATAAATACAAAATAAATACAAAATAAATACAAAATAAATACAAAATAAATATTATATAATAATATATGTATGATTATATTATTATTGGTGGTGGGATAGCCGGATTAACAATAAATTCTTATTTAACAAATAAATATAAAACTTTATTATTAGAAAAAAATAAATTTATAGGTGGACGAGCTATAGAAGGAAAATTTCATGGAGAACATATAAAATTAGGAGCAGGAATAGGTGCATTACACAATAAACATTTATTAAAATTGATGAAAAAATTAAAAATAAAATATAATATTTATCCTTCTAATATAAATTTATTATTTAAAAGTAATTTTGATATGAAAAAGAATATTAAAAATATTAAAAATAAATATAATATATTAAAAAAACAAAATAATAAAGATATAAAATATTTATCTGTTAAAAAATTTTTAATAAAATATTTTGGAAAAGATTTTTTTGAAGAATATGATAAAATAGCAGAATATAAAGATTATCATAATTCTGATTTAGAATATTATATTAGATATTATCCAATTACAGATCATATTCCAAGTCCATATAAATTATTAAGTATTAGTTGGTCAGAACTAATAAATAAATTAATAAAAATAATAAAACAAAAAAATAAGATAAAAATAAATACTGAAGTTAAAAAAATTGTTTACGATTCTGATAAAAAATTTTATATTATAAATAATAAATATTATTGTAAAAATATTATCTTTGCAACTACAGTAAATACATTAAATAAAATTTTAGAAAATAATAATATATTAGATATCGATTATACCAAATATATTGGTTCTGTACCATTTCTCCGTATATTTACTTATCATAAAAATGGTCATAATCTAAAAATAGATAGATATAATATTACTGATAATAGATTAGAAAAAATTATTGTGATGAGTGATAAAGTTTTAATGATATCATATTGTGATAATCTTAATGCATTATATTGGTATAAATTATATAAATCTAATAAATTAAAAGTTATAGAAAAAATAAAAAATATTATAAAAAATATGTTAAATCACGATTTAGAAATTGATGATATTAATTTTGTTTATTGGAATGAAGGTATACATTATTTTTATCCACAAAAAAATATTAAATTAAATAAATTAATAAAATTTTTATCACATCCAACAGATAATATATATGTATGTGGTGAGATGTTATCTTATAAACAAGGATGGGTTGAAGGATCTATTGAAAGTGCTGACCGAATTTATAAATTATTAAAAATAAAAATATAAATATATATTATATAAAAATGGCAACTCGAAATCCATGGGAATGGTTAAATTCTAGACCTATAATGCACATTCTAAGAAATGATATACCAAAAGAATATGTTATGAAAACTTTTAATCAAGATGTTCGAAAGTGTTTAGATCGAATAAATTTAGATCGAATAAATTTAGATGTTAACCTTTATAATATAGAATATAATGAAGGTGGCATATATTTTAAATTTAGAATTCAGAATTTAACAACCGGTCAAATGTTATAGACAGAAGCAAATAATTTACATGTAACTTTACATCAATTTGATCATATAATGAGAAATACTGCACATCTAAGATCAAATATAACCAATGGACAAATTCCAATAAGATTTGAAGAAGATATATTTCAATTTTATGATATTGGTGAATTCCTTAGACAGAATGGTCATGTTTATAATAATGATCCAGATCTTTACACCATATTATACAATTTATTTGAAAGATGTTTTCCAGTTGCATTTAGAAATTTATTAAACACAATTGAACAAATAACTTATAGAAATGTAGTTAATTCCACCCCTACACATAATAGACGAGCATCTGACAGTTTTAGAGAAAAATATATTAAATATAAAAATAAATATTTAAAATTAAAAAAAATGTTAGAAAATAATAACTAAATTTGTTAAAACAAGATAAAAACCATTATTTTTACTGTTCATAGAATAATATATAAGCACTTGATTCAATAACATCTGATGGTTTATTTACATAACCAACAGTATCATCGTTAAAATAATACCATTTTTTATCTAATAAACCTTTACAATGTGCAATATAATGTCCTCCACCTAAACTTCCAGTATGATTTACAGTTGCATATAAATTATATTTATTTTTAATAGGTTTGATATCATTAGAAATTTTTGATAAATCCAAGTTTTCTAATGGAAATTTAATAAGATTATCTATTTTTCCTCCACTCATTCTAAACATTCGTACTCCTGTTGATGTAGAACTAAATCTCTTAAGTTGTATTATTAATTTCGGTGGAACATCAAATAGAGTTAATTGTTTTGTAGCAGTACCACTCGTTTTACATGAATCACATTTATATTCGACAGTTTCACCAGATGCAAAATATTCTAAACATTCATCTATATTATCAAATATTTTTCCAGTTTTATCTGTTAATGGTAATTCAAGAATATTAAATGGTTCAAAATTAATATTACAATTATTACAATTATCACATTTTATTTTAGAACAATATAAACCCGAAAATATATTTGATATTATTGAATGATTATTTTTAAAATATGATTTCCAGAATTCTTTTGATCTAATTATAATATCAAGATTATAATTATTAGCAACAAATTCATTAAATTTATTCATTATTTTCTCTTTATCTTCAACATCTTTAATTTCTTCAATTAATTTAATAATTTTTTTTTTCTTATCATAATATTCAGCTACTTCATTTGAAACCATAAAACGATTAATAGTAATATCTGTTTTTAATTCTTCATTTATTCTATCAAATAATCCATATAAAAGCTCTTCACTATCATGTTGTGCAAATCCTGAAAACTTTGGACAAAAATTTGCAATTACATCTTTTAATTTTGTAGGTTTTATTTTACAATTTTCAGACCACATCAAATCAAATAATTGATATATTGAATAAGTTAAACTATTTTTAAATTTATCTTTTAAATAAGACTTTTTTGTTAATATATATTCTTTTAATTTATCTTCAGTAATATGAGGATTTATTTTTAATATCTTTTTATTATTTTCAAATTCAATATCTATTAATCTTTTTTCAAGATTTTTTTTAAATTTATGACGTTTAAGATAATAATTAAATATATCTGTTGCAAATAAACATTGTAATGTTGCATTCATATAACATGTATTACCTAAATTACCCAATCCAGATAATCCTCTTGAATCTTTATCTTCTGAATTCATAATATATATATTATTTAATATTGATATAAATAGATTGTTAATCTATATATTATATTTGTTATTCAATTTTTTTTTATTATAGACCTGTTTAATAGTTTCTTTATTTCTTTTTCTATTTTTATTTTAGTTATATGATTAAAAATAAAAAAAATATTTCTATAAAATCAATAATTATTAAAAATGAATATATATTATCATCTATAGAT
>Ga0214921_10011039_pt1 | contig 11052 bp, 6 predicted proteins | sample LL1505_MetaG_FD_177992 | JGI IMG/M metagenome (GOLD analysis project Ga0214921, IMG submission 177992) | Freshwater microbial communities from Lake Lanier, Atlanta, Georgia, United States - LL-1505 | ecosystem: Environmental > Aquatic > Freshwater > Lake | place: USA: Georgia | collected 2015-05-28
CAGAACCATCATCAGTTTTTATCTTAAAATCAAAAATTGCTGTGTATTGTGGTATTATTAACCTGTTTAATAGATAATATTCAAAATCAGGTAATGCGTTAAAGAATTTGTCCTCTTCCGTTTTATTTGGTTTAATATAATAAATTAAAGGTGCGTTAGTTAATCCAGAAAATGGGTTTCCTTTAACCTTAAAATAAATATAATCATTTGTTAAACGTGTCGAACCTGTAAAATTTAATATATCATATTCTTGGTTATTATAACGGATAGAATATGACGCATAGTTAATTGTTAAATTTCTTAATGTGTTTGTTTCGTTGTAAGTTCCAGTTAAATCACCAGTTCTTAAAAAATTAATTTCGTATTGATTGCTTAGTGTATTGACATTTACTTGGAATGTTGCTTCTCTTGTTAACGTATTGTAGTTGTAATTTTCAACAGTGTTGCCAGTTTGTGTTGTGTAATCTGGGGCTATAGCAAAACTTGGGGACGCATATAATGCCGCAGGCCAATTTGTTATAATATTCTCTAATGAAACCCTAGTAAATTCTCTAAATGAACCAAAAAGAGCATAATTGGTTAGATTTCTTTTATCTAAATTTAAAATAACGCCAGCGTTATTGTATAGTAAATCTAAAGCGCTTTGAACAGTTAAATCTAAATCGGCTAGACTAACGAAATTAGAAAAGCTATTTGTTTTAAAATTTTTGCTAACCTTTGGTTCTGTATTTGTGGTAATAGAAAAATTACCCAATGTAAATAATGACGTTGAGTTACCAGCATCAGTTAACTGAACGCCTACCAAATCTGGTGAAAAATTTCTATATTCTATTGTATTGCCCTCAAAAAAGGTTTTTTTAGAATACCCCGCGACTTTTATTCTATCATTAGCCATTATACTGTTGTTATTGTTGTAAAGTTTTTAGTAAAATCAACATTATTTTTAAGTTCTCTAACTTCAAATAATGGTTTACCGTTAAATTTATCTTTAATTTCGTACAAGTCGTATTGTTTGTATATTTGATTACTAAAGTTGTAAATTGTGTAAATACCATCATCAAGAGATTTAGTTTGATTACCGTAAAGTGCATAAGCAATTGTCTCGGTATCATACTCAACCATTTCAACTTCAACCATTATTGGGTTAAAAAAAGTATTAGTTATTATAACCTCTTGATTTGCTGTTCCAATAAATGGAAAAGCATTTGGTTGTACGTTTGATGCTGAATTTGGTGATACGGTACAAAAAACTAATGTCGAATTATCATTAAAACGATACCTAATAGCTTTTTGGTTTGAATTTGTAAGGTTTTGGTTTACAGGCTCAGCTCTATTATTTGATGTAATAACCTTAAATAAGTTTGGTATCTTAGCATTGGTTCTACTAGTATCTAGATATTCAATTCTATATCCAATTAAACCATTATTTTCAAATCTACTTAAAAAATTTGTTGGTATTGTTGCTAAGTCAAACAAAAGACCTCTAATATCTGCAAATGCCGATAAAACCCCAACATCAACAATTTTAGTTCTAATTTCAGCAGGTTTTATAACAATTGTATATATACCCTTGTTTGAAAAAATACTAACGGGTAGTTTTAACGTGTACATCCCACCAAATAATTCAAAAGAACCAGTTCTATTTGGGTTGTTTACTGGGATAAGAACGTCAGAAACGTTCGGTATTTTTACTAACGTATTAGTAAGCGTATCTCTAGAGGGTGTGAAAGTATAAAAAATTTCAACATCTTCTGCTAATACATCTGAGGGTCTTACAATTCCATATGTTCCTGTAGCCATTTTTAATTTTTTTTAAAATATATATTACTTTGGTAATAAGTAAAAGTATTATGTTGTATTTAGCCCAAAAAAACCGTTTCCATATCTAGATAATTGAGCTAGATTGGTTATTTCGGACATTTTTAAATGTTTTTCATATACTGTTACAATTCCTCTATCTATAAATACATCACTTTCAATTTCTGGTTTAGAAATTATCCCTAATAAATATTCTTCTTTTGTTATTGCTGATAAAGATATATTGGTTTCATTCCATCCTTGCCCAATAAATGACATAAACGTAGTGTTTTGACGTATATTATCACTAAAATATAATCCATCTTTTTGATTTACGGTTCCTATATTTGGGTCATTTTTATCAACATCGAAAATATATGTTAGGGCAGATGGGTCTGATGATGTTACCCTGCTAACGCCATTAACGGTTCCACCACTATAATTGGTATACGTTTCAGTTAACATATCAAAACCTACTTTATATTTTTGATTTTTATCATACGACTCAACATCGTTTGCTCGACTATCTGTGTATCCCGATATTGTATTGTTGGTATAATCGTAGTAATCTGAATCTGTTTTTCCTGTTACCCTAGTTTGTGGGTTAATTTGTGTTTGTGCACTTATTGGTAATATACCCGACATGAACGGAAACGTTATACCACTAGATAATAATTTATTGGTTAATACAGTATAGTCTACAGGCGTATAATTATTTGGGAAATTAGGCAAATAAATTGCATCGGTAAACATACCCATATCATCAATATTCTGAGTTAACATTACATTAACATAGAAAGATGTTGCGGTTAATTGACCGTATGTTGGACTATTATAGTTTCTATCTATATTGTTTTCTAATGATATTTTTCTTTGAATTATTTCCATTACAGAACTTGTGATTGATATAAATTTACTGTTATGTCTTGATTATTTGGATTGACTGAATTTTGTCTATATGTTACATTTGTTGAATGTGTATCACTTATTTTATAATAAAAACCAGTTGTGTTCCTGTATAAATCATATCTTGTATATTGTTTTTTAATAAAATCATTTATTTTTGATGGTGCGCTTATTGTTGATAACGGTATAAATTTACCCGTTTTGCCATTAAAATAGTTTGCTTTCATATACAAATATTTTGGATTACCGTTTAATATTAAGTCATCCTTATATGCATAAATATAATAACCTTCATAAAATGCTTTTGGTACCACTAACGGATTTGATATTAAAAGATTAACAGGTATTTGGCTAGCTGGTAATGGTTGTCCAGCAACGTTAGTACCAGATGTTCCAGCAGGGTAATAATCACCTTTTGATAATCGATTGTATATATCAATCGTTAATAATTGATTTTGTGTCATTTGATTATCGCTATCAAAAAATTCTAATTTTAAATAACTTTCAGTAAAACTACTTTTTAAAAATTTTATATCAGAATCCTCAAACCCAATATTTGAATAATATGTTGGTGTTTGAAGGCTGTTGCTAGAGTTTAAAAAATTTATACTATAGCTTATGTTACCTAATTGTATATTTTGGTTGTCTATTGGGGTGAATCTAACCTTATCGTAATCTAATATCGGATTAACAGATTTTTGTGTTGCATCTTCAACAAATAACCTTTCAATCAATTCGCTATTATCAACAATTTGATATTCTAAATTAATTGGTAAATTAATAGACGTAGCAGTAATGGGTATAGTTGTTCCCTGTAGATTACCTGAATTTATTTGATATTTAACATACATTGTCCGATAGATTTACTTTAAATTTATTACCAACAGCATTTCCAATTGGGTCAGCTGGGAAAGTAGAAAAGTATAAATCCCAATTATCAAATGGGTCCTGTCTTTTCACTTCAAAACAATAGTTTTGATATATATAATGAGAATTATTTAAAAAAGGATAGTTAACAAAATCATTGGTAATATCATTTGTACCAATGTCTAAATAATCTCTCCAATAATATTTTCCATTACCTAGGGTAATTGCATATGTTGGTATGCCATAAGTTTTTTCGTCACCTTCTTCAATATAAGTAGAAAAATCTCTTATTTTTATTAGATGATGCGCTTTGTAATAATAACCTTCTGGTCTAGGGCCTGGTACAATTGAATTGCCTGTTGTTTCTCTATTTATTGTGTTGAATCTATGATTAACATCAGATAAAACAACTTCTTTAACAGTAATAGTGTTATATTCTACCACATCACCATAATAATCATTGTCTGTAATTTTTACATCAAATTCTAAAGGTGTAAATGTTTGGCTTGGTGCTGTAGATACATTATGTATTTTTTGTATTACTGGTATATCTTTTAAATACGTATTTATATTTGCCGTATTTAATTCTGAGATATATGGTGCTTCAATACCTGAAGATACTTTGGTAAATATTTGATTGCTATCTGTCTTAATAATTGTTAAATAGAGTTCACTTAATGGTCTGCCTAAATTGTCAACTAAATCTTGAATTGTAATATCTTCGTTAAAAACAAACTCAGTTATATCATCTGAAAAAATACTTTCAGAAAATGCAACTTTAAAGATTTCATAATCGTCTGGTTCAATAATATTGGAAGATTTTGTTCTAATTTTTTTAAATTTTCTAAAATAATATTCTGATGGTACGTTTTCATACATTTTTGTCATTCGGCTATTTGAATTAAGTACTAATGCGTTGTAGTCAATGTCAATACAGAAATAATAATTTTTTTGTTTACCGTCATCTAAACCAACCCTTATTACTTGGTATGTACCATCTAGATTTGTGTTCATTAATTTTACAACACCGCCATTTGATAAATTATGAAATACGGGCACACTTAATGCTGTCATTGGTTTTCCACCAACAAGAACTTTTTGTTTGTCAATTATCATTAACCCACCATTAACCATTGGGTGAGTTTTATCTGAAGCATGTGGATAAGTTATTGTTAATTCCCAATTTTTTACTTGTTGATTTGTAATATTTGTAACGTCAGGTAAAAATAAAAACCTTTCTCTTTTAGGCTCCATATCATAGAATAAACAAAAACGAGCATTTGAAATTACTGGGTCAAAATAACCATACCACCCATCAATTTCTTTTAAGTGTTTTTTTATTGATTGACCAAATGTTAAATTTGGGTCATCATCATCAAATGTATTATTTGTAAATAAGTTAGTACTAAAAACTTCCCAACAAGATTGTGTTCCAGTTGTATTAAATAGTACGTTACTTATCAGCGGGTTTATTTTACCAAGTATTCTATAAAAAGGGCATTTTTGTCTTTCGTAATTAAATTGGTCACCTAAATTAAGAACTTTATTAATTTCATCTGGCGGTAATAATCTACTGGTGTTGTTAACTTGTAGATTCATATATGAATCCTTATCTACAGCTTCCTTAGATTTATACTTATTTAATAAATTTGTAATTTTTTTATCCATGTTACGGTAATATTATTGGTATTATATCGGTACAACCAACGCTATCTGTTACAATTGCTGAATGTGTTCCACTTCCAAATGTTTTTTGGTCAAATGCGCCAGTATTTACTGGTGAATATGTATATGGAGGTAAACCGCCAGTTGCATTGTATCTAATTACATATGTTGCAAATGGTGGGGTACCACCGACACTTAAAATAGTATATGAGCCAGCTAGAGAAGATGTTGGTCTTTTTATTACTGAAATAGGTAGTGTTAATGTATTACTATTACACTCTTCAATAGTATCTTGTGCACTTATTTGTAAAAGGCCGTTAATTATTGGTCCATACGTGAATGTCTGTTGCCCAGCTGTATTAGCATAGCCTGTTGATACCACACCATCAATAGTATACGTTATTTTGAAAGGTGGGCCATATGTACCAGCAACAATATTGAAATTTATTGTGTATCTAGTTGGGTCACATTGTTTTGCATTATTATAACCAACACTATTAACTGTAGGTGGTACAATTTTAATAATTGTAACATTTTGTGTTTGTGTTTGACCAACACTATCAGTTGCTGTGACTGTATATACCCCATCGAATAAATCAACAAAACCATTGCCTGGGTATCGTTGGTTTGCGCTATAACCATTAGGCCCTGTTACTGTAACTGTATAAGATGGTGTTCCTCCGCTAACTAATGGTGCTATTGAACCGTCATTTGTTTCGTCACAACTAACGTTTTGTATATTTGCCGATGGAATAGATAATACTAATGGTGGTGCTGTGGTTGCTGTTAATTGTGTATTACATGTTTGTATTGGGTTACTGCTATCAGTTACAACAAATGTGTTTAAACCCGCTGGTATGTTTTGTAACGTTCCATTTGTTGCTGTTGCGTATGTTGATGTTGATACACCTAATGAATTTGTTGTTCTTACGGTATAAGGTGGCGTTCCGCCATTAATTGTAAATGAAACCATGCCGTCATTTGTTGATTGGTTTCTTGGTTCTTGGAATAGACCAAAAGAACATGATAAGCCTAACGGACCATCGATGCTAACTTTTTTAATAACAACCGTACCTAACGCATCGGTAGAAGTTATTGTATATTCGCCAGCAATTAAACCAGTAATGTTTCCACTTGTTGTTGCTGTTTGAGGTCCGAAACTATAATTTGGTCCAGTCCATGTATATACAAACGGTGATGTACCGCCAATAAATGTAAACGCAATAGAGCCATTAGACGCGCCAACTACGGTTGTGTTTGTAACAGTAGTATCAATAATATATTCATCTACAATTGCTGGATTGCAAGTAGTAAAATATTTTGCCTTTGTTTTTTCAATCGCACTTTTTTCTGGTATGATGCCAAAATACATATAAAAAGAATTAGATGTTAGTGAGCCCATATCAGAATTAGATGACGGACTAAGTCTAAAATTTCTAAATGAGTTATATAATGAACCGTTTACGTGTAACGCACCGCTATCTCCCTGTATATTAAATGAAGAGCCGTTTTGTGGGACATCTAAATTAGCTGTTACGATTGGTGGGTATGAATTTATTCCTGAACCTGCAACGTTTAAAAGCGCATATGTGTCTCTTACATATCTATTTGTACTGGTTAATACATCGGCTGGGTCTTGTGGGTCGTATATCTCTTCTATTGTTACAAATCTATGAACTGGTTGGTTGATTTCTGATTCTGGAATATCAACACTTAATTCACATAATCTTCTGATGTTTGTGGCTTGACCAGAATTAAATGTAACAGCATTAATACAACCAATATCAAAAAATAAACCAACATAAAGATTACCAATTTGAAACATACCAGTTGTTATATTTCCTTCATCGTCACCTGGTTCTGGTTCTTCTTGAATTAATGGTGGTATTTTGTAAGATGTATTTGTAATGTATTGTATTATTTTTGGGAATCCTTGCCAATCGCAATCAAAAACAGAACCTAAATTTGTTAAATCAGTTGCAAACATTTTCCTACCACTACCATCCAATACTAATGGTGGGTAATATAAGTTGCCATCGTACTTTACTAATAGGCCGTTCCTAAATCGATGTGTAAAATTATCGTCCACACTAAAAACTGTTGTGTCGGAAATTTGATTTGTTTTGCAACTATTATATCCTGTACCACCTTGGTAATCTCTACAATATGTCTCACAAAATTTTTCTCTACCTCTTCTTCTTTTTTTATATTTTAATAGGTACATATATAGCGTTCCATTGACCCAGTCATTAAAAAAATCAAATTGGTACAATCCTAACTGTTCAGCTAAAACCGCTGATATACAGTCCGTATAATTTTCAACAGGTTCACCATCACAACCAGGCGCATAATATGTTTCAGGGTCTGATGGACATTTTAATGTAATTGGGGTTATCCACTTAAATGGTTTCCAGCCCGCTATTTTTATATCCCGTATTTTACAAAGAATGAAATTAATAAAAGCGACAATACTAGCAATGATTGTAACAATAAAACAAATTATAGTAAATAATATATTTCCCTTTACATATGTTCTATTGAAAGGGAACGGTGTTTTATCGCCAGCGCAATCATCGACATTTTTAATACCCATGTAGTGCTTATTTTTTCTACCTAAACCCGCTCTTTGTACTCTGGGTATAAAATTTTTAACTGTATATATTTTATTCCAATATAAATCAGTAAAACTTGTATCTTTAGTTGTTTTGTCAAAACTAAAATCAATGTCGTTTAAGTTGTTTGGATTATGTGGTATTAAATACTTTCCTCTAGTTCTTAATCTACCACCACCACCAGATTCATCCATACCTACTCTAAATCTAACTCTAGCTCTTGTGGGTATACCGATATTTTCATCACCAGATGGTACGATGTTTCCAAATTCATCCGTAACAACATAATCTAAGTTCATCGGTATTTGATATGACCATGTTCCGTTTTGGTCAATAACTCTACCACCATCAACGCTAAACTCCTCAATTTCATTATCTGTTGTCTTTCTAATCATTTCTAAAGAACCCTCACCAGTTACTTGTTCGCAAAGTCTACCCAATCCTTTTCTAGGTCTACATCTCTTGTTAATGCTGTTTTTTCTGCTATCACCAAAATAGCTACCCATAAAAATTGCTGCTGGTTTAACAAAATAATCTAAATTAAAATCAACTCTGTTGATACCAATTTGACATGTTTCTAAATTACCCCAAAAAGGTCTAACGTTTACACCGATATTTGCTGATTTTACTTGTGGTAAAGTGTTTAGGTTTGTGCTCTCTTTAAATTTTGTAGGGCTATAAAACATTTTTTGTGGTGCACCTTGCTCAATTAAATCGTAGGGTCTTTGAGAGACAATTCCAATATTTGATAAGTCAGCGTCAATATGTACTGTATGGTTACCAACAGGTACACCAAAAATCATAAAATCACCAGCAAAATTTGTTTGCGTTGTAAATTTATAATATTTACAATATACTTCAGAAACAACTTCATTGTCTAGGATTTCCCTTTTTGCTGGGAATGTTCCAACGGGTGTATAGCAATCGTCTTGACTATCAGATTCCATAGGTAGTAGATTGTATCTAATACCGTCACTATTTTTATCGTTTGGAGTTTCGTATGGGTATAAGCCATATATTTCTTTATCTTCTTTATCGGTGTCCGAAATAGGGATAAAAACAGAAACTTTTGCATTTGGTACACCAAAGCCATTATTAACTGTTACCCTACCAGCAATAACACCATAATCTGAACAAAATTCACTATATGCTTGGTCTTGACTAATCTTTAAAGATAATATTTCAATAAAATCAAAATCTTGTTCTATTTTTAAAGATAGATACTTATCCGTTCCATCGGTACTTGTTCTTATTCTAATATTCTCAGACATTATTTATTTTGGTTTATCTCAATTATATCATCAGGGTTCTCTAACTCATATTCGTATTCATCCTCATTAAAATCTTCTTCATCGTCTTCTTCATCATCCTCGTCATCGTCTTCATCTTTATCTAATTTCAAAATTTTTGTACCTATATAATATAAAACAGGTACAAGATTTAATTCTTTTGACAGGATGGTAAGTTTAAACAACGCAACCAAATAACCAATGATAAATAATGGTGTTATAAATACTAAAAATGTTATGAATAATAATATTCTAACACTAAAATCTAATATTTTTTTACCTATTGGTCTGTTTGGTTCATTAACGTTATTTTTAATATCGTTAAATATTTTTTTACCGTCTTTGTTTTTTTTGCAACTAGTACAAGCCATAATTTTTTTTATTATAATATATGGTTTTTACACCAAAAAACAAGGCTTATTTACTTAGAACGTACTATTATATCTGTTGTTGGATATTTTATTTCATACATTGTTGTAGCCTCACCAAATAATGCGTAATCATTTGATATATCAATTTGTCTTGTTGCATTATCAATATATGGTTGAGTTATCTCGTTTATTGAATACTTTCCACCAACTAAATTATATACCCTTAGGTCAATTACATTTAAAACACCACCAACATTATTAATTGCCTCTAATAAATTAGATAAGTAAATATTTTCGCCCATATCAAATTTATTAATATCCATATATGAACTAATGGTTGTAATAACTTGTGAAATAATTTGTGCTTGTGGATATTGTTTATCTAAAAATAAATCAACTTGAAATGAAATATTAACAATTTTTGCATCTGTAACCTCAACATAATCATTTAACATTCTATAATCTGATAGATAAGTTGCAATATTATTTTTTAATGTACTTGTTGATGTGTTCGTTAATTTACCTTCATTGTCTAGTCCTAGTATATATATTTTAATTTTATTTTGTTGTTCAAAAACACCACATCTAAATGGGGCACCAAACTGACCAGGCATTAACCCTATTCTAGATTGATAATCCTTGATTGTTACTGCTCTGTTCTGTGCTGAAAAATTATATCTAACTAGATTTCTTATTTCTTCAACAGATGGTTGGTTTTTACCGCCTAGTGCTGGAACTGGATTGTTTACCTTTAGTGAATTTTTAACTAAATTATTAACATTAGCGTCAGCCCCATTAACAGTCATGTTAACTAAACCAAGTGATGTTACAACACCTTGTCCTATATTTGTATCTAAACCACCACCGACTTTATATTTTACAAATAAAGTTGTATTTGGTGATTGTGTTATACCTAATGATAAGTTATTAATAAAATCCCCCATTTGGGCTATTAACTCTGGGTTTGTATCAAAATCGGTTAATGAGCTGATATCTTGATTACCACCACCAAAAATTAACTTTAAAAATCCATTATCAGTGTATTCAGTTATAAATTTTTTATCAACTTTTATATATTTTCCTGGTCTTACAGATGGATTGTCACTTAAAGCATTAAAATCTTCAATAAAAACTTTATCTTCCGCTAAGGCATCAACTTCGTACCATCTTAATGCACTATTTAAAAATTGAGAATATGTTGGTATTGTTGTATAATTGGTACCAGCTAATGCAATTACCGATTCGACGCTTGTAACATTATTATCAGGTAATATCACCTCTAAAAATGGTACAACGTCCGCTGGCGTTATTACTTTTTGATAATACTTTGTAAAACCGTTTATTGCAATTTCTCTTTTTGTTAACGTGTAATTTATTATTGTACCATTTGCGTTACGATTTGGGATGATTATTCTATTTGGTATTCCACCAACACTAAACGGAGATGAAAAATCAATATCATATAATGATTCAAAAACTTTACCAGAACCATTTCCTTGTGCACCTGCTTGTATTAATGGACAATATGTTACATCAAATCCGTCA
>Ga0214921_10011040_pt1 | contig 11052 bp, 10 predicted proteins | sample LL1505_MetaG_FD_177992 | JGI IMG/M metagenome (GOLD analysis project Ga0214921, IMG submission 177992) | Freshwater microbial communities from Lake Lanier, Atlanta, Georgia, United States - LL-1505 | ecosystem: Environmental > Aquatic > Freshwater > Lake | place: USA: Georgia | collected...
ACATTTCTACTTTTAAAACAATAGCACGTATGCTATCACCTTTTTTGTAGAAATCAGCAGGTATCATTTCAGTTTTGGGCAATAACAACTCGTTTCCATCATCATCCAAAACCATGATTTCTTTTTTCCAAAGCTGATAAACCTCTCCTGTAATAATCTCACCCACACGGTCTTTGTATTTCTTGTACAACTCGTCTTTTTCAAGCTCAAGAATTTTTGATAACAAAGTTTGACGAGCAGATAATATGGCTCTACGACCGAAAACGGCTAATCCTACCTCTTCAGTAACATCTTCACCAATTTCAAAATCAGGCTCAATTTTAATTGCGTCTGAGTAAGCAATTTGTGAACGAGAATTTTCAACTTCACCATCGTGAACGATGTTTCTGTTTTGCCATATCTCTAAATCCCCACTGTTATCATTGATAATTACATCAAAGTTATCGTCTGTGCCATATTTTTTGCGCAACATTCCACGAAAAACATCCTCCAAAACGCGTTGCATGGTTGCGCGGTCGATGTTCTTAAATTCTTTAAACTCGCTAAACGAGTCGATTAATCCTACACTGTGCATTTTATATTTATTGTTTTGTTACTCTATATTATTTAAAACTTATTTGAACCAAAGTGCTTGCTATATCAGCAAAAGCAACTTCTCTGTATGTTGATGAAGGGCTGTATCTTTTCTTTTTATCGGGTAATTGAAGACTGATTTTTTCTTCATCAATTTCATCCAATTTACCTTCAACCAAAGTTCCATCGTTCAATTTCACTTCCAATACCCTACGCATGTGCTTATGGTATTGACGATGCATGAGCAAAGGCCTATCCGCCCCTGGTGATGAAACCTCTAACGTGTAAGCGGTTTCAGTAAACTCTACCTCATCCAATTTTTCTGACAAATATCTGTTTAATGTGCGGCAGGCTTCAATATTAACCCCCTCATCCCCATCCAAATATACGATAACTTTTTGCCCAGCAGGCTTCCAATCAACCTCCACTATAAATAGTTCAGAAGGCAAATGCTCTAATCCCCAGGCTTTTATTTGTTTTACAATATCCATTAGTAAAAGAAAGAGGGGACTTGCTGTCCCCTCTTTTCATTTGTTATATCTTCGCTACAAATATATTATTAAGTTCTTAATAGGCAAGTTTTTGTTGAAATAAGCCTCAGAATAATTCCAGTTAGCAGCATACAGATTTTAATAAATAATAGGTTCATCAATAATTTTCGGAGCATGATTATCATTATCAATTATTGAAAGACTTGCTAAAAACATCCTGACCTTAGTCCATTATTTTTATTTAAAACCTGCTGAGGTAAATATTCTAATAAACTCATTATAATACATGTTGTTTGACAAGATTTGTTTGTTAATAGCTAATGTTTTTGATGAATTTGCTCCTCCAAAATAGTAATGAGTGATAGGGGCAGCCCAAAACAACAAAGATTCAAGTAGTGAATAATTAATCGAAGTTATTGCCAAGCCGCCTAATAAAAGCGTATTTAATAAAAATGAATTTGAAGCGTTTTTATAATCCTTAAGCGCCAATTGGCCTAATCCTGGAATTAAAAGGCTCAAATTCCGGATTCTATTATTATTGATATGTCCATTTTTTTTATAGTCATTTATCAAATGAATCATTATAGAACTATCTTTATTAGATAAATGCGGCAAAACATGTTTGAAATAACTAATCGCCTGATAGTTCTCATTTAATTGGATACAAATCAATCCGCAATAAAATTTTAGATGCATTAAATCATCATTATTAAAAATAGATGTATCAATGTCATTTAAACCATCGTATAACTCTTTGTATTCCTTTGATATTAATCCATTTTGATATTCTTTTAAAACATAAAACGCATATAGAGAATCATTGGCAAGTCTATTTCTTAATTGCTTATAATACGAGTATGCATTATCATTTTGACCTAATATTTCAGAACATTTCGCTAAATTTTCGATAAGCAGAGGTTCGTTGAAAGTACCCGGATGTAAAATGTATATCCTTTGATAAAGTTTATGTGCAGCTACAAAATTATTTTTCCTTAGGCAAGAATCGGCTTTTAGTATGGTTTGATCTAGCGTTTGACAGATTGAAACCTTACTAGTAAGTAAAAAATACATACAACTACATAGCCAAAATACTTTGTAATTTATCTTTAATGGCATTTTTAATTTCAATATTTATTTTGTTATTAAATCTGTTAACGGCACTTGCTGTACCCAATATATTTCCAACATATAGCGCTCCAAAAGCTGCACAATTTATCCAAGCAAATACACTTGAAACCCCTGATTTATAAAAAACCGAATAAGCCAATCCTCCATATAAACTCGTTAGCAATAACCCTAATGTAGCATCTGTATTTTGTTTCAAATAGTATTTGCCAGATGCAGGAATTAATATAGAAAACGCTAAAGCAATTTCTTTATTTTTATATGTATTAGTGAGAATTTTGTTGGATAGGTCATTATAGAAAAGTGAATCGCTCAAATCGTTTTTATTTGCCTCCATAATTTTATAACCCATTTCATAATTATGATTAAGGAAGGCATAATTTAGTAATAATTCATTTTTAAATTTAAAGTTAAAATTTGTTAATACGTTATAAGCTAAGGCCAAAGAATCATAAACAAGATATTGGGTAACGATGAACTTAAGCAAATTATCTGATATGTTTTTACTTGCTAAATCAGTCTTAAACCTATAAAATAGTTCTTCAGTTTTATTTAATGCCATGCAGGTCTTTAGAAGGAGAATTTCATCATTTTCATCGGATGAATGAAAGTTTTCCTTTATCTCTATAAGTTCGATGTAAGCATCTGAAAATTCATTTAACCCATATAATTTATTTGCATATTTTATGGAGTGATCGTAGTCTAATATATTCTGGGAGAACAAACTAAAATGAATGAAAAAAATTACAGTAATGGAAAAATAGTTTTTATAGTTTATCATGGAAAATCAATTGGTTTTTGATGTAAAAAACTAAAATCATACAAATCATGATGTCTACCATTACAACGACAGATTCTATCAGCTGTTAGACAGATACCCCATATAAAGCCCCTTTTTTTTATAACCATTCTCGAAAATGCTGAGCAAGAAGGGTAAAAAGTACAAACGGATCCATCTTGTGATGAAATATATTGTTGGTAAAATCCTTTCGGCATTGCATTTGACCTAAAGTTTGATAAATCCTTAATTTTTAATACCGTGTCGTTCAAGTATCTATTTTGAGCAAATGCGTTTGTTATAAAAAACATAAAAATGATTATTTTTAACATAATATTTAATATTATTGGCGTAAAATTAGTAAAAAATGCAAAAACAAATTCAGAAAATTATTGGCCTAGTGGTCTTACTTGTTTGGGTTAACTCAGTCTCTGCGCAGAAAAAAAATAAATCGCAAAACGATTTTAATAGAATAAATGATAATCGTGTAGAAATTGAAATAAATGATAATTCCGATCATACCTCAATACCTATTGATAAAAATGGAATTTTAGTTGCCTACAAAACATCTCAAAAAGTTGGAAGCGGCTTAGTAAATATTAATTTTGATTTATTTGATACCTTACTAAATAAAACAAGCACCATAAATAGCATGGTAGCTAAAAACTATAACTACTTGGGCCATACAGTTGATAAACAATTTTGCTATATACTCTATGCAAATTATACTTCTGTTAACAAATTTATGATGCAAGATCCTTTTTTAAAGAAGTATACTTTATTTAAAATAGACCCAGTTAACCAAGATGTTATTAGATACGAAGGAATGTTTCCCAAAACTTTTTTTTATAAAGACATGAATGTTTTAAATGGTGTGGTGTATTTGGGGGGATCAATTGGGCCAAGTCCAAATGATGTAACTAAAGTTATGTGTTTATCAATGTGTGCTTGTTTTATCCCTCTATTGTTTTACACACCTTATTACGAGCCTTTTGTTGAGACAATCGACACAAAGAAAAAGTTATTTTCTAAAAGAGACATTGTTTTTGATAAGTATAAGAAAACCACATCAACCATCATTGATTTAGACGTGAATGAAGAACAAAATTTATGTAACTTAATGATTAAATCAAAAACGAAAAAAGAAACCAAGCTTACTACGGTTGATGTAAAAGACAACAGAATTGGAAACAACGTAAATATTAAAATGGGTGGCAACCAAGAAGTGTTTAGTGGGCATATAAATTCTTTGGGAAATAAAAGGCTTATGGCTGGAGTTTATGGAAATAAAACCTCTCTTAAAAGAGGTGGAAGCCCTGCAACTTCTGGAATAGTTGTGAGTATGTATGAAGATAATAAACCTGTATTTACAAGTACCATTCCCTTCTCAAAATTTAAAAATTTTGGTATAGTTTCAAGTACCGTGAAGGAGGTAAAATCTGGCAAAAAAACCAAGAAAATTACAGAATCAGCATCAACACAAAACGACATCTGTTTTCATGATTTTATAATTCGTGATGATGAAATAATTTGTATAGGAGAGGTTTTTTATCCCACTTATCATACTGAAACCTATACATCTGTTGATGCAAATGGACGAATGACAACCCGCACCGTGGTGGTCTTTGATGGCTATAAATACATGGGTGTAGTAGTGTTTGCACTAGATTTAAAAGGCAATATGAAATGGGAAAATGGTGTACGAGTTTCTAATGGTCCTTTATCGTTTTACAAGGATTACAAGTATAAAATTACTGAACAAGAGGATGCGGGAATCAAAATTTTATACAGCGATGGAAAGCTAATTAAATCTGCTACTGTATATTCGGATGATGCAGTTGATTATGGTGAAGATATAAGAGTAAATGAGGCATCTAAATCTAAAAAGAAAAAAAATAATGACGATGATGGTGGATTTGCAACAGTTGATTATTGGTACGATGATTATTTTATAGCCTATGGGCACTTTCAGGCAGAAAAAGACAAAAAAAGTAAAGATAAAAAGAAAATCAAACCTGTATATTATTTAAATAAAATTGAAATTGAATAAATTTATATTAGCGATTCTTTTAATTATAACTGTTTATGTGTCTGCACAAACAGAACATTCAAGGTTGACTAATTTGGGTGAAATTCCTGAAGATTTTTTTAGGTATAAAGATATAAGCCAAATAAAATATGATGAGCTAGATATTGTAAAATCTAGGCGAGAAAAAAAGTTATTTGATAATTTCCAAATTGAAAATAACGACCATTTATATAGGTTATTACATAGTGGATTTATTTTATATAGTGGGCCTATTTTCGAATATGTAAATCAAGTTGCGGATAAAGTTTTAAGCAATGACAAATCACTTAGAGGTAATGTAAAGGTATACATTTGCCTATCAGGAGCTGTGAACGCATTTGCTTTAAATAGTGGTAATATTTTTATTAATATCGGGCTGATTGCGCATTTAGAAAACGAAGCACAACTTGCCTATATCCTAACTCATGAAATCGCCCATTATCAAAGAAAACATAGTTTTAATAGATACAAGGAATATGATAAAATTGATAAGCATGCAAAAGAATTAAAAATATCAGATGAAGACGATTTAGAATTTTATATAAACCACTACTCCAGAGAAAAAGAAAGTGAAGCAGATTTATTGGGATATGAAATGTATAAATCATCAGGTTACAAAAAAGTAGAAGCGATTCATGCATTAGACCAGTTAAATTTTGCTGAATACCCCTTTGAAAATAGGGTTATAAACAAATCATTTTTTGAAGAGGACTATTTAAAGCTGCCTAAAAGTTATTTCCCCGATACAGCATCACAGATAGTAATTGATGAATTTGAGGATGATTCTTTATATACCCATCCTAGCACTGGAAAAAGAAAACTCAGTTTGGCTAAAATCATTGACACAAACGATAATTCAGGTAAAGAATTTATTATAAGTAAAATGGAATTTGAACGTGTTAGAAGAGCATGCAGATTTGAATTGTCTCGTGTTTATATTTTTGACCGTGATTATATAGCATCCTTATATAATACATTTCTATTGATGCAACAGGATAGCAATTCCTTATACTTAAATAATTGTCTGATAAAAAGTTTGTTTTTATTACAGTCATGCGTAAACAACAAAAACATTTCAAAACTAATAAGAAATAGAAAAAAGGTAAAAGGTGAAACACAAAAAATACAGTATTTTTTATCAAAATTAAGTATAGAAGAAATGAATGCGCTGTGTTTGAAAAAAGCTTGGGTGATACATAAAAAATTTCCAAGCAATGAGGAAATAACAGCCTATACCCTTGAGATTACTAAACAATTTGAGGAAAACGTTTCAAATAACCTAAGCTACTTTAAAACTTCAAATGAATATAATGATTCAATAATAGCTTCATTTTATATTACAGATAGCACAGGCTCAGCTAAAAAACTATATAGAGGCTCAAAAACAGAAAGAAAAAAAATTGTTAAAAAAGGAAGTTTTGCTAACTATGCTATGAGCGATTATTTAGGTAATGTTGAATTTGTTGAGACATTTAATGACCTGTCAAAATCAATTAAATTAACCAATAAAGTAGAAGAAGAAACAGAGGAAGATATAGTTGAAGCTAAACCAAAAGAAAAAAGAAAAAAGGATGAGGTGAAAACAGATATTAAGAGGATAGATAATTTTATTATCGTGGATTTATTCAACATGAAAATTGATGAGCGAAAAAAGAATGTTATTAGATATGTAGCCAGTAATAACAAAAAACAGGAGATTTTTAATATTATCAATACCTGTGCTCAAAAAAATAATATCAATCCTATTTATTTGAACGCTGAATCTCTAACCAAAGGTGATGTAGATAAATTTAATGACCGTTCATTAATTGAATTTTGGTTAACAGAAAAAGAAAATAATAATTTAATAAAAGAGAAAATTAATATAGATTATACATTACTTCAAGAACTAAAGAAGAAGTACTCCACCAAATATGTTGGTGTAATTAGTTGCATTGGCGTGGTGTTAAAAAAAGATTACAGTGATTTTTTATATTCATTATTTTATTCAATAGCCTATCCACCCTTATTTTTAGCGTTCGGATATGAATACATAATGCCTTCTACTGCTTGTTATATTAATTTTACGATTTATGATATTGAAAATGGAAAAACAGCATTTGTGAAAAGTAAAATTTATGATACGAATGATAATGAAGATTTAATAAAGGCAGAGTTTTATAATATATTTTTCCAATTAGCAAAAAAGTGAGACAATTAAGAATTATATCTTTACTATTTATTAGTAATATTTGCTTAGGACAAGCACCCGGATACATGGGTAAAAAGTTTATGTTTGGCGTTAGTGGGTGTTATTCACCTACCTATTCTAATTTATTAATATTTGATAGAACAACTGTAAATTATGTCGGGGAAGAAATAAATAGATTTTTAGCCCCGCTTAGATTGGGAGGGGGTATGAAGTATGTAATTTCAGAAAACAGAACTTTGCAATTTGATATTTATTACCAACAAATTGGAGTTAGCACATCAAGTAAAAATAGTAGTTCTTATAATAATGACCCTGATGGAGTAACAAAAGGCAATCCATTTAAATATTCACGGGCCTCATTCGTAACATATTCATTTGGATTAACACAAAGTGTGGCAACTGCGCCTGTAGGAAGATATTTTGGATCTAATGTTGTTTTGATTTTGGCTGATGTAGAGTCTATAGATACAGATAACAATGTATATAAAACAGGCAATGCGATGGATTTTGGGTTGAATTCAGAATATGGCATTAGGAGGGTTTTTAAAGATAAGATAGTGCTAGAAACAGGCCTAAATATATCCATTTATTTTAGAGGTGTTGCAGGGTTTGTTACAAAAGAGTCAAACGATGCGGCTGCAGACAGAATGATATCTAAGGCCTTGTTTGCTAATTTCATTAATAACTTCTGCACACTGAAATTAGGCATATATTATTTATTATAGAAAAGCTGCCGATATAAATTGGCAAGCTTTCCTATAAAAATATTCCTAAAGGTTACCAACCATGTTTTCTGGTCTTACCCATTCGGTAAATTGTTCGCTTGTTAGCAAGCCTAATTCAACTGCTGCTTCGCGCAAGGTTTTGTTTTCTTTGTGTGCTTTCTTTGCAATTTTTGCTGCATTTTCGTAACCGATATGAGGGTTTAATGCGGTTACAAGCATCAAACTGTTTTCTAAATGACGTTTGATAATATCTGTATTAGGTTCAATACCCGCTGCACATTTATCATTAAAACTCACACAAGCATCACCAATTAATCTGGCGCTTTGTAATACATTATAAGCAATTACTGGTTTGAAAACATTTAATTCAAAATGACCGCTCATCCCACCAACACTAACTGCTACATCATTGCCCATTACTTGCGCACAAACCATTGTCATAGCCTCTGGTTGGGTTGGGTTTACTTTACCTGGCATAATACTCGAACCTGGTTCGTTGTCTGGTATTACTATTTCTCCGATTCCACTGCGAGGTCCGCTTGATAGCATTCTGATATCATTTGCAATTTTCATCAATGCTACTGCACTGCGTTTTAATGCACCACTTAATTCTACCATGGCATCATGCGCTGCTAAGGCTTCAAACTTGTTTGGAGCAGTTACAAAAGGATGGCCCGTAAACTCAGCAATTTTTTTAGCTACTAGCACATCATAGCCTTTAGGGGCATTCAAACCAGTTCCTACGGCAGTGCCTCCTAAAGCCAATTCTAAAACCATCTCAAGGGCATTATTAATAGCTCTAATTGAATTGTTGATTTGTTGCACATAGCCCGAAAATTCTTGTCCTAGCGTTAGTGGTGTAGCATCCATAAAATGGGTACGACCTGTTTTTACTATTTGCATAAAGTCTTTGGCTTTTTTGTCCAAAGTATCACGCAACAATTCCATACCCGGAATGGTTATTTCCACCGTTTGTTTGTATGCTGCAATATGCATAGCAGTGGGGTACGTATCATTTGATGATTGCGATTTGTTTACATCATCGTTTGGATGAAGCACTTTTTTATCATCCATCAAATTACCACCATTGATTACATGTGCACGGTTAGCAATCACTTCATTGCTATTCATGTTACTTTGTGTGCCGCTACCTGTTTGCCAAATAACCAAAGGAAATTCACCATCGTGCATACCGGTTAATATTTCATCACACACCTTGCTTATTAGCTCGCATTTTTCTTTTGGTAAAACACCTAATTCAGTATTAGCATGGGCTGCAGCTTTTTTCAAATAGGCAAAAGCATAGATAATTTCTTTTGGCATGCTAGCCTCAGGACCTATCTTAAAGTTTTGGCGACTGCGTTCAGTTTGTGCTCCCCAATATTTTTCTGCAGGCACTTTCACTTCGCCCATGGTATCGTGTTCTATTCTGTATGACATTTTGTTTAGATATATAAAGATGGCAAAATTAACAGAATACCGAAAAGTGCAATGATGATTTTTGTTCAGATTTTTGCAAAAGACCTACATTGCAGAAAGTGAATTGTTATTTAAACCACCTATCAGATACCGCTAAAGTATAATTGATAAAGTCTTGCAAACCCTTGTCGTACACGATATTTCCAGTTGAGCAGCCATTTTCATCTAATACATTTTTGGTTTCGTGTGATTCAAATATTTTGGATGAAACCACTGAAAGGCCTCCTGTGAAACTAACTATTTTGCTACAAATTTGCATCATTTGAAGGCAGGGGGCTTTTCCACCGCGGCCAGCAGAAACACCTACAAAGGCAAATACTTTATTGTGAAATAAATGGGCAAAATCTTTAACACCGAGCGCATGGTACATGTTTAACAATTCAGGAGTGATACTCCAATTGTATTCGGGCGAAAGGGTAATGATAATTTGTGCCTCATCTAATTTTTGTATCAATTGACTTTGGAAGCTAGTTAATGATTCTTTGTTTAAACTGCCTTGTACCATCAAAGGAATGTCATATTGGGTAAAATCAACAATGCTTACATCATGAGATGCTAGTGCGTTTGAAAGTGCTTTGGCAACTCGCAATGTATTATTGTTGGCTCTTGCAGAGCCCGATAGAATGGCTATTTTCATGTATAATTTTATATATATTTCTTAACAAAGCGATAGATATTAAAGTTTTCGTTTTGGTAAACTTCTTCTAATTCTTTTGCTATTTGTTCTATATGAACATCTTTGCTGCGAAGGTTTTTGATAAATAACAAAGCCTTTTCTGCCAATAGATGTAATCGTCTTTGGGTATTGTGTTGTGATTTGAAGTGTTTGTTAATAGCTTCATCCAACTCATTCATGCCTTCATATTTAGAGGCTATGGTTTTCACTACGGGTGCTTCCCAATGCTCACTCATATTATTTTGCGCAAGCAGCGTTAGGTTTTTGAAAAAGGTGTTTGCACCATCTCTATCGGCTTTATTCAACACATACACATCAGCTACTTCCATCACACCACTTTTGATGGTTTGTATATCATCACCAGCCTCTGGCACTAGCACCAAAACGGTGGTATCTGCAAGGGCTGCGATCTCTACTTCGCTTTGGCCTACACCTACTGTTTCAATGATGATGTAATCAAAATTTGAAGCACGAATAACATCGGCTACTTCAAATATTTTTGGTGCCAGCCCACCCAAACTTCCTCTGGTAGCCATGCTTCTGATGAATACATTGGGATGCAAAAAATGCTCACTCATGCGCAAGCGGTCACCCATAAGAGCGCCTTTATTAAATGGCGAACTAGGGTCAACTGCAATGATGGCTACTTTTTTATTTTGTTCTACTAGGTATTTGGTGTAGGCATTTATTAAAGTGCTTTTGCCAGCGCCTGGTGGGCCTGTTATGCCAATGATAGGAATGTTTTTGTTGAAATGAAGCTGCTGAAGCAGCTCATCATAGCCTTGGCTTTCGTTTTCAACCCATGAAATAACGCGGGCTAAAGCACGCCTATCACCTTCTATAAGTTTTGCTATGATGTCTGATTTCTCCAAAATAAAAATGCCATGTTGCAATGGCAAATTACAACATGGCATCCCATAAATAATAGTATTATTAATCCACAAAT
>Ga0214921_10011042_pt1 | contig 11050 bp, 11 predicted proteins | sample LL1505_MetaG_FD_177992 | JGI IMG/M metagenome (GOLD analysis project Ga0214921, IMG submission 177992) | Freshwater microbial communities from Lake Lanier, Atlanta, Georgia, United States - LL-1505 | ecosystem: Environmental > Aquatic > Freshwater > Lake | place: USA: Georgia | collected...
GAAAGGCCTCCGAGCGCACCGTCAACGGTCTGTGGGCCGCGATCGGTCGCATCATCGATCTCTTCCCGCCCGCCGAATGTGCAAACTACTTCAGCGCCGCAGGCTACGATGCAACCTGATAGGATTCAGCTCTAACATGAGGCAGCCCAATCAATAGTTTAGGAGTATAACCCTAGAAAATTCATGCCCCGGCTAGCCTAAATATATTGAGCACCTCAAATTAATTTATAAACATCATGGTACCGGAAACAAGGAATTATGCGGATCATTTTTACTGATCCTTGGAAGCACTATTTTGCGATCCTGATCAAAGAAGCTTGCCACGATCAAGCCATCCCCACTAAACGAAGCTTGGATATCGTGCTCAATTAGAATGTGTGCTCCGGCTGCATCAAGTATACGCAAGCAATCCTCGTGCGTGGTACGCGATCCGGAAATTTCAGCGTGATGAGTTGAGACGACCATGAACCTGACACGACCGGTCACATTGTCTTTAGTAATAGAAGATAAAAATTGCGTCTCCGCGCCCTGCACGTCGATATGTATCAATTCGATAGTCGGCACAGCAGCCAATTGCAGTAGTCTAGTCAAGTCAAGAGAAGGGAGCGTTCGGAATTGTCCAGTAGATTCGCATTTATGCGTCATAGTCACATCGCAGGAACCGCCGACCCAGCTTTCCACGAAACTAATCCTATCGGTCATATCATTCAACACAGCATTTCTGCGACCGATCAGTATGTGCGCTGGATCTGGTTCAACGCATAAAGCTCTACTATGAGGAATTTCACGCAAAAACCAAAGAGAATAATATGCCCAAAAAGCTCCTAGCTCCACTATCACGGATTTGTGTCGGACATACCGCAATAGATGATGAAAGACTAACTCCTCCTGCGGCTCATGATGACCCCGGAGTCCGCGAATTATTTGCGCCATCCAATCTCCGTGATAGCCTTCAGCGACAACCCGCACGCCGTTGTGCATGATCTGCACATCGCCGCCTGCCCCGCATAGTATTTGTCCTGCATCTGCTGCTTTTGGAATTTCGTCACAATCTGTGCAAGACAGCGTCATAAGAGTGCGCGAAAGGTTATCCATTCAAAGTATTCCCTGTTGCAGTGTTATGCTCAGCACTCTTGTCCGTATCTGTTGGCACAGAGATTAAGACATCCTGATATTGCACATCGAATTGACCAACTATCCAGGTGCTGCCGACGAAAAAATAATTCCCCAAATTGATTATGTCTAAAACCATCTTCCTTACGTCAATACTCAACGATAACAATGGTGTTTTTTTATTCTATAACATATTGACGATATACATATATATCACATCGCCAGTCAAGTCTTTGCGTAACATAGCATACTCGTCGAGCATAATTAATCGTTCACAAAAAGCTCGCAAATGGCTTATGGTATGGGTTACGAAAAGAATTCTACCAACTTCATACTTAAATCTAAGAATACGGGTAAACCATCGACGACCGGGTAAAAGCTTTCCTCGACCGGCCCATCGAGGGTGATTGACCCTATTTTTGGCTCGACGCAACTTACGTGAAGATCCGGCAGAACTGCCGCATCGTCTCCGTCGCCGTCACGGTGGCCGGGGGCGTCAATGCCGACGGTCGCCGCGAAGTTCTGGGTATGGATATCGGCCCATCCGAGGCGGAAACGTTCTGGACCAACTTCCTGCGCAAGCTCGCCCGTCGGGGCTTGAGGGGCGTCAAGCTTGTCGTCTCAGATGCGCACGAGGGTATCAAGGCCGCCGTCTCGAAGGTTCTCACCGCCACATGGCAACGTTGCCGCGTCCATTTCATGCGCAATGCTCTGGCCCACGCCGGCAAGAGCGGCAGGCGTGTCGTCTCCGCCTTCATCGCCACGGCCTTCGCGCAGGATGATGCGGTGAATGCCACCAAGCAGTGGCGCTCCGTTGCGGATCAGCTAAGGCCGAAGTTGCCCAAGCTCGCCGTTCTGATGGACGGTGCCGAGACGGATGTGCTGGCCTTCATGAGCTTCCTCACACAGCACCAATCCACTGGAACGCCTCAACGGCGAGATCAAACGCAGGACAAACGCGGTCGGAATATTCCCCAACGAGGCCGCTATCATACGCCTCGTAGATGCCATCCTGCTTTAGCAAAACGACGAATGGGCTGTCCAGCGAACCCGATACATGACACTGGAAACTTTGGCCAAAATGAGCGATGATCCCCTCGTCAGCCTGCCAGCTGTGCAGGCATGACATCAACCGCCCGGAACAGCCCGAAGGCGGTCAGTGGTAACAGTAAGCTACACCACGCAATGGGACACGACCATCACAAACGCGTATACCGGATCATGCAGGTCCACCAGATGGCGTTTGGCGGGTAGAAATTTGCTTTTTCATCGTTTGACTATTGTTCCGTCTAATTTTTTCTTCCAAATTGATTGCCGTCCAAATGGCATGGGGTGCCTTGATGGGCTCTTGGCACCCAGATGCTTTGCCGCTGAGCGCACGGATTTGGCTATCGCTGGTATGTCTCTCTGGTTCGTTTTGTCTTTATGGCAAGGAATGCAAAGGACTTGAAGGTTGTGTGTTTCGTCTGCGCCACCCAAGGCGAGGGGGATAATGTGATCCAGATCCCATGATTGCCCAGGCTGTAGACGGATTTGACAGGCCTTGCATGCGCCATTGGCGGTTATGAATAGGGCAAGCCTTTGTCTTTGTGACCAATTTCGACGTCTCATGGCGCATATCCAAATTGTTATATGGGATCTAATTTTCCATCTGGATTTGCTCACTCATCATGTTGTTCTGGTTCATTTTTGCTTAAGTTTTTGTCGGTTTTGGTGGTCGAGGCCGTTGTCATGCCCCGTCTCATCCGTGTTTGATCCACCCGCCCCTTTCGGATTGGTGTTTTGATCCTTCTTTTGCGCTTTATTGTGATGGGGGTAAAAGCTTCAGTCTCTGGATGCTCCGCCTCAATACGGGCCTCGTGGTGGAGGTAGAGATTGCCAGCTCGATCGAGGTCATTTGTACTAAGCAGATCGAGATGGGGCTGATGATGAAGCCTGACTTTTTCGAGGGCTTTGATCGTATGACAAAAGCCCAAATCACTTTCAAAATCGTTGATGATGGTCGCTGAATTATCGTTGGATTGGGATCCGTGCTGGGATTGGCCAACTTTGCTAGGTTGATCGTCCTTGCCCTCAGTAATTTTTGATTGGATTTGATTGGCGGGCTTTACTGCAGGCCCCGATAAGATCGAATATTCAAAATTTGGTGGTGCTGGTGCTTTTAGTCTTGGACTGTGGCGACTATCGAAGCCCATCAGTTCGCTTTGGGTTTTGCCCAAACCTCCGATAATGGCCCCTCGTTCTATTGCATTGGCTTGGGTTTGCCCTGAATTGGGCCAACTTTGTCCTGCGTGATATTTGGCGATCCCATCTGTCTGGCTTTTTATTGCGATATCGCTTCCAGATGTGGCGTTCGGCTTTGGTCTCGTTGTCTCAAAGCCGTTATCATCTGGTAATTGAACTGGTTGGACCTCAGATTTCGTGTGTGCCTTCAGATTGTGCTGCGTCCTGCAGGATTGTTGTTCTGCATAATTGGGTGAAACTGTGGGCTGCGACCGTGTATCCCGCGGCTTAGCCTGAGACGCTTTTGGCTCGATCTCCTCCCTAAAGTAAAGTCCCCCCAAGACATCGGCAAAGACGTCCCTCAAGGCAAATGCCCGCGCCCGCATTTGTAGCATGCGCTTGGGGTATTCGGTCCAGGGCCCAGGCTTATGCCAGAGATTGGCCCACTTGGCATCTTGGACTGCGAATGAGCGGGTTATCGGTCGATCCCAGCCCTCGCGCAGAACTTCGCAGTGCGAGATCCACTCACTTTCTTCATCCCCCTCAAGCCATTCCGTGATCGAGACGCACAGGCCGCTTCTGAGAACCAGTGCCAAGGCGCCATCACCCCAGATAGTCAGGCGGCCGTCCACAATGGCCATTCTCTGCAGTGCAAAGAGTGGCGACAATCCCATCTCCATGCCCTGAAGAATGCCAACGAGGCAAGTTTCTGGCTTTTCAAAGCCCTGCGGGGCCATCTTTGCTTCACAGAGCAGCTTTGCGAGGCGTTGGGCCTCTTCATAATCTCTGGGTGCCAATGGGTTGAGGGCAGCGACGAAAGATCCATGGATCTTTTTTTGAGAGGTAGAACGTTCATCGCCATGAGACCCAGCTAATACGTGCTTAGAAGTAGGGTGTTGATTTTTATTAGTTGCGCCACTGTCGTACTGATCACCAAATGTGAAAGCTCCAGAACCATTGTTTTGTGCCCCGTCTAATCTCCGCAAATTTCGAGCGAGATGTTCAGGCGGCGGCGCTTTAGTACTTTTGCCGCAGGATCTGGCCCGCTGATCACCTTGATCAACTTTGGCATCAATATCGTCCATTTCACGCCAGCGAGGTTGAGCATAAAAAGCGTGATTGATGCGGGATAATTCGTTTTTCAGTTCCATGTCATTGAAATGACTATCGGTATGGTTCTGGCACTTCCTCCGGTGCTGTCCCTTTCCTTCGTGTGTCTCTTGGACATTTATACCGCATTTGCCTGAGTTGAAGGCAAAGGCCGGCCGTGGCGTCAAATGACGCACATCAATCTTGATCATGTGAGAAATCCTTTTAATCACTCTCGCGGGTTTGTTTTAACGGCTCACCAATTCAGAAAAAGAATGTCTGATTGGCGGGGCAACCTCCTGAATTTATTCAGACAGAAAAGTCCTCGTTCCATCTTGGCTCAGGCGGCAGTCAGTTCTTGGACCAGTTCGGCACCTGCCACCTCACGCCCAGCCTGAAGGTCGGCCTCAGCCAGACGCTTTATAACTGCGCGGACATCGTTATCACGCCACAAGCGTGGGTCATTGCGGAATGCGTCAATCAGTTGGGTCTCATTGTTCACCTGCATGACATAGGCAGCACGCAATCCAACCTTGCGGCCATAGAGGCCAGCTCGTGGCGAAGACAAAGTTGAAGACAATATGCCCCCCTCTTGTGCCTCGGCCTCTATCCTTAGGCGTTCCGCTATCAAGAAAGGTTCCACGGCGCGCTTCATGCGCTTCTTGCCATCCGTTGCTCCAGTGACAATTGGCTTCCACTTGCCGTCAATCATGCGGCCCTGTTCCAAGACGGGACGCTTTTCGACTGTCCTTGCCTCCTCGGCCTCCTTTTCCAAGGATCCAAAGCGCTCGGCAAAGTGTCCGGCTTGGTTTGCAGTATTTTGGTTATCAATAGCGCCCACACCCGACAGCCAGGTATCTGCCTCTTCCAACAAGTCAGTAAGCATCTCGGCCAAGACTTCGTGTTTGCCCAGAGACTGTTGGTTGTGGCCCATGCGATCAGGTTCGGGAAAACGCATCCCAGAGCTTTCAGTATCATCAGAAACAAGCTGATTAAGGGTGAGCTTTACTTTACGGCTATTTGCACCAAAACTTATGTCAGCAGCCTGTGGCCTAACATACTCAGAAGCATTTCGGTTTGTTTTATCTGCATCGGCAGCAAACTGAATATCCACTGATTGTGTTTCAGCCGATGGCTTAAAGCCATCTTGGGCAAGACCCTCTGTCACAGACCCAAGATCAAATGCATCTGGCCAATCTAGGCCCAACTCCGCTACCCGTTGATAGGCCTCATATGGAATAGGGTATTGCCGGCAGATAGGCCAAATGACTGATGGGTTAACAGCTTCGCCATCCATTAGCCCAACTAAGCGGCCAGTTTCAGCGTCCTGCCATAAGGCAACAGGCAGCCACGCCCGATCAGTGTCAGTGGTACCTTGATTGCCGCTGTACGTTTCACCTGCAGGAATTCGAAAATAGCCTGCACAAGCACCAACCTCAGAAATCGAGTGGCAGTCCGCACTTACAGCTTCGCGCCACTTTTCATATTTTTGTAAGCAGGCTTGACCTTTATTTGATTCATAAGTCATTTGTATCTCCATTAATATTAGCAATGATCGTAATTTGATCTTTAATGATCATATTAAGATCATTAAAGGATGTCAAATGATAACTGGTGGCCAAGTCCGTGCAGCTCGTGGAATTTTAAAATGGTCCGTGCCTGAACTCGCGAAACATTCTGGAGTGAGCACACCAACGATCCATCGAATGGAGCAAATCGATGGAATTGCTCCAACAAGAATGCAAACAGTCCTGGATCTAAAACGCGCATTTGAAGATGCCGGCGTCGAATTCATCGGGACACCTGAGGATGGGCCAGGCGTGCGCCTCAGATCAAGTAAAATTCAACATAATTTAGAGCCATTGGAATAACTCCTATTTAATAGCTAGCGAGTATTAATGCTCATTCAGGTACGGCCTAATCAGCCCAAGTCGTTGCCCATGAATTGGGGGCGATGGCATAACCATTAGACGATGAGTAGCTGCTAGCATCTTCGTAAAATCTGGCGCCGGAATTATATTTTCAATTCGCCGACAAACGGATCGCAGAAATATCAATTTAAAACGCGCAAGTTAACTGACAAATACGCATGTTGATGGAATATACTCCAACGTATCTCTTAAACCTATCTCCCACTGCCCCAACATGAGGCCGGCAATTTGAACAAATTCAGGATGCTGCTTAGCATACCCCAGGAACTGAGGAGAAGCCTCGCCTACGACCAAGGCAAGGAAATGACGCGCCATGCCGAACTTAGCAAGAATGTGAAAATAAAAGTTTATTTCTGTGACCCGCACAGCCCTTGGCAGCGTCCGACAAACGAGAAAACCAATGGCCTCGTACGCCAATATCTGCCCAAGGGCCTCGACCTGAGCATCTACTCACGCAGCGACCTTGAAAAAATAGCCCAAAGCCTAAATACAGTGCCACGTGCATGCCTAGGGTTTAAAACACCCGAGGAAGTGTTCTATAATAAAATTCAGTGGGCGTGTGTTGCACTTTAAAGATGAGACCGAGCTAATAAAATTTCAATTCAATGGGTCTAATTTTACTCATTCCTAAATGAAAAAACATTTTCACTGTTATAGACAAAGTCCCGCTTGGATTGCCCAATGCGTCTAATGAAATTGAGTGAGGTATTTTTACCAGGCAAAAGCCAGTCGTGGAGTTCGATTATAAGCAGCGGAAATAAATTAACCCAAGATGTACTGGCACCAAATAGATTGTCCTCACCGCCCTCAATATCAATTTTTATAAGGAATGGCACATAGTCCAATGCCATTTTTTCATTGATTAATCGTGTGATCGACAAGCGAGGACACATGCCGTTCGGATCCGTAGTTGTTTGATACCCCCATTCGCCGTTACCAGGATCAATCAAAGAGACCAGCCCATCTTCTGCACCCACCGCAGCTTCGCGTATATCGACATCTAGACCGGCAACATTGCTTCTTAACAATCTGGCATTGTCTGGATCTGGTTCAATGGCAATGATATGACTCTTGGGATAGGTATCCATAAACCAGACGACGCTGGCACCGATATTTGCTCCAGCATCGATAATCAATGGAGTTTTTCCCTGTTTTAATATCGAGTGGTAGTAATCCATAATATCACTCCTACGTCTGGATTTACGTAGTGAATACTCCTCTTTTATAAAAATCTTACTCAGGACACCGCAATCCGCCGTGGTGCCACGATGGCGCAAGCGAATATACTTTCCACTTGGTGTCCTGAAAAAATATCTTTTCGAGAAAACTGTTCCGGCCACATAGAGGATCTTGTTATACATTTTTGTGAACATTGTAATTAATGGCCTTTTCAAATCTAAATATCAGATTTTAGGTTTAACATAGCCCTAAGTATGCTTCAATCCTAGCTCCCACTGGTCCAGCATCATGCTGGCAATTTGAACAAATTCAGGATGCTGCTTAGCATAGACCCGCATCTCGGCGGCTGCATCTGACATGGCATCGGCGACCATTTCAAAAAGGGGGCGCGCCTGAGCTTCACTCAATTTGCACCTCTGTAAAGCGAGGGAGAGCAGTTGTTTTCGCGAAGGCAAGCGAGTGCTTCCATCCAATTGCAGGGCTAGGACGTCTCTCGGCAAGTAAACAGTTGTCGTGACGACGTCATAGACTGGCGCCATTCGCGCCGGCCCGTTCACATCGTCATAGATCAGGGCAAAATTCTTTAAGTGCGCATCGCCATTTCGGACAGCGCAATTTAGTAAGAAGAGTGTAAAAAGCTTTTTGAGTTCTTGGGCCTTAATAGCATCAGGAAGAAATTCGCCCACCCGCTTGAAGAGGGCCGTCTCATAACTGCCCCTGTATTTATATTCCGTCTGATAGCCGTTCAGAACGCAGAAATCTTCCATGCCGCAATAGCTCCCGTCAGGACGAAGATCGAAGCGGTCGACCACAAGCGCCGCCCCATTATCCGACAATCTGTATCGTGGGACGTCCAATCCGCATTTTTCTGCCGCGCGGAGACAAAAGAATTCATTTGCGGCCAGTTGGTCATATTCACCCTTATTCCAGAATTTGACGATGTGGGTCGCACCCTTGATACTTTGCGATGCACCTAAAGAAAAGTTTTGCAGAGTGGCGGCGTCGCCAACGTCTCGGATCATCACTTTGGGCTGCACACCACTGATACCGCTATATTGAGCAAATTTATGCAGCATGAATGAGAATAATTCACCATCACGCCGCGCAGCAAGAATTTCATCCACGGATTGGAATGGGACTTCTTCATCCAAAGTTGCGTCGCCGGACGTGTAGCGCAGACGTCCGATTTGCGAGCGGCCCACGATGGACAAGAGATCCAGATTGTCAAAAGTACCCAGTGCCTTTGAGAAGTCCAATCTGAGCCTCTCGCGCAGGGCCCCCTCGGGCAGGTTCATTTCAAAAATAGGATGAATGCCGATAGATTGATCCCATGACGCCAAGCGGACCGGCATCGTCATAGATACGGCGCGCCCCTCCTCAATCCCCCGATTATAAATGAAGGTACTTCCACGCGCCCCGTGCCTATCCAACACGCCGGCATTTTGCCCATCGCTCCACACGCGGATCACTGTTCATCCCCACTTTGTAAATCTTCAAGCGTAGGCCGATTGAGATTTGCGGTAGTCAGTCTCAAGTCCAGCCCGACGACCGCGAGAATTTTAGTGAGCTTGACGAGACCTAACTCGCCCAATTTGCCATTTTCCAGTGCGGCAATGGTCGCGCGGCTTACGCCGGAGCGTTTTGCCAGTTCTGGCTGCGTCAATTTCGCGGCGCGCCTGAGCAATCGGACCCGCTGTCCTACCTCGTACAAATCCAGCATCAAGCCTCCAAGTAACGACTGAAAATAATGTAACTCAAATTTTCAAGAAATCTAGAATTTTAGACTATTTACATAAAAATAGCATAAACGTCTATTTTATTAGATATTTTGAGATAGATTTTTGTGTGTGTAATTTCTATTGGCCTAATGGAACCACGATAGCTGCGTATCACCCCCACTCCAGCCAGATCAGAAAACGCCGCCGGCAATTCATGTGTAATCAAATCTCCAAAATTGAATAAAAACCCAAATATCAGATGCTTGCTAAATCAGAAGGCTCAATTTGACGCGGCCTCTGAATATCAATGTTAAGGCTGTAGCGCGTGGCCTTGTTCTCTCCAGTCCTCAACAGTGCGCCAAAAGATACCAGTGACGCCAGATCGCGCGTCGCCGTTGCGGGCGGTGCACCTGTAATTCTCATGTAGTTGCCGGCACTCAATCCACCCACAAACCCTTCCGGACCAACCGCAAATAGACGCATCAAGGCCTTGTCTTGCCTCGCATTGGTTTGCCCCCGCAGGCGCTGCATCAGGCGCGATTTTTGGAGTACAAATTGAACTTGGGCGGAGGTATAATTCTGAGCCTCAATTGCTTTAGCTGCAAACCACTGCAGCCATTCGGTTATTTCCAAATTGCAATGTGCTCTTTCGAGTGCCGCATAATAACCCTTCCTGTGACGCATAAGCGTGCCTACCATCCCTGTAATGACAGGAGACGTAAAGCCTTGGGCAATTATCTTTTCGCTGATCGCCCTGCCAATGCGTCCATTGCCATCCTCGTAGGGATGAATACTCTGAAACCAGATGTGGGCAATTCCGGCACGCGTCAGGGGCGGCAATGAATGAGCGCCCCGTGGTGCCGAATGGCTCAGCCAATTCCAGAATGCATCCATTTCAAGGGCAACTCTGTTCGACGGTGGCGCGTCAAAATGCACCCTTGGGTCATGGACTGGCCCTGACACAATCTGCATGGGGTCATCGTGGGTACGATATCGGCCAATATCCTTAAGGTCAATCCGGCCATTGGTGATGTAACGGTGCCAATGGTGGAGTGTGACGTCGTCAAGGGGCTCGGTTACTCGGCCAAAGAGGTCAACCATCATTTGCGCGATGCCGGCCTCGGCGGGTGTTGACCCGCGAAAATCACCGCCAAGTCCGAGATGTCGTCGAATGGAGGATTGAACGCTATCTCGGTCGAGGGTCTCACCCTCAATGGCTGACGTGTCTGCAGCCTCGCGGCTCATCAGCTCAATCATCGTTGCGTCATATAGGTCTGGATCCAGATGCTTTGAAACGCCCGCAACAAAGCCAATTCCCTCAGCAAAGCGCGCCTCGGCGCGCATCAGCGTGCGCTCATCCCAACTAAACTGGGGCCAGTCTTTATGCTGCCAATTCCATTTCATGATCGATAAATAGCATAAATATCAATCAAAATAAACCGTAAAAATGATCGATATATTTGGCGTATATCGATCAAGTCACGGTCTTCACAGATTACGCCTAAAACTCATTGCAGGGCCGAACCTGCTACAGACATGACTTGACCAAATGGGTGCCAATTCGGGGCGCTAGGATTGCACTTTGTAAGCGCTACCTTTCTTCTTCCGGATTGAGGCCACGACCTTCACTCATGAAGTCGGGAGAGAACTGCCCAAACTTGTCCATTATTTTCTAAATGGCGGAGATAAATTGTACCACTAAACCGGCATTTTGGGTGCGTCTTGGCGGCGCAAAAGTGTACCGGTCCTGCTAGGCCTACTCTTTGTCAAATACAGGCATTGAGGGGCTGGAAGGAT
>Ga0214921_10011043_pt1 | contig 11048 bp, 10 predicted proteins | sample LL1505_MetaG_FD_177992 | JGI IMG/M metagenome (GOLD analysis project Ga0214921, IMG submission 177992) | Freshwater microbial communities from Lake Lanier, Atlanta, Georgia, United States - LL-1505 | ecosystem: Environmental > Aquatic > Freshwater > Lake | place: USA: Georgia | collected...
TAATACAACACCAAATTGAGATGGATAGAGAAGGGAAGATGAGCGTTGCTCCGCCACCTAATGAATTCACTTTTGGTCAAATGGCTGATTTAATGGGTGATTATAATTGGAAATCGTCAGATATTTATAATGTGCTTAAATACTTTGAAAAAGCTGACCAGCCTGACGTATCTGGGATGGCCAAAAAAATTCTTAGTAACTCAGCTACCGGTTTAGATTCAGATTTATTTCCTATTGAACATAAAAACTTATTTATTGCAGCATGTATTGAGGCTTCAGCGAGTAAATGGCCCAAAAAAGTTCCTCAGGTTACTATTCTCCCTGCGCGGATTTTACCTTCGCCGAGCTTTTATACTCTTAATGAACTAGCATCTAAATGGGGTGTAAGTTCTGCACAATTACTCATCGAGGCTGAATCAATCGGCATTAAACTTTCACCTCAAGTTGCTTTGACCTCAGATGATGCTCAACGACTTCGTGCTTTATCATTAGGTGGTGATAAAAGAGTATAGATCGATAGTTTTTATTTAAATGAGTTTTTCTGATACAATTCTAGTTTTCGTTTTCATTAACATAGTCATAGTATTATTGCTCATACTTATATTAAATTACCGAAAGGTTATTATAGCTCAAATCAAAGATTTTTATAAACTTCACTTGCAGGGTAATACTAAAAATCAATTTTCACTTCAGTCGCCGCCGCCACTTCCGCCACCATTACCTACAGTCAAACATCTGCGTCATAGGGCCGTATCATTAAACACTTCAACGGCTGTTAAGTCTAAGCCGTCTACTCCGGTACCGCGAATTAAATCTACTTCCTTAGATAGCGCACCACCGTTGCGGCCTCCGCCTATTGTTTTAACCTCAACCCAGGAACAAAAAAATAAGCAAAATTTACTATTACTAGACTCAGCAATAATTACTGCCTCATTATATGCAGGTCAGTTGTCTGGATTTCCTGCAACAAGATTTTCGGAGTGGTATGCGACTCGCCGGTGTGAGAATTCACTAAACTTTGACGATTTGATTTCGAGAGTTCATGTAGTCATAAGCACCGACTCTTTTAATTTTGATGAAGTTATTTTGAGATATAGTGTGGCTGCTAATTATTCTCAGAGGTCAGACTTAATTTATTTCTGTGCTACTTCTTATAATCAAAGAGATCCCCTTGCGTCTCATTTACGCATGAATTTATTAACTCTCGCACAAGCATGGGGTCTGTTGTTCCATGAGTTACTCTTAGATGTTTCTGGCCAGGAGGCTGAAGAAATTAATCGGCTTGAAAGTCGTTTAGAAGTTAATGAAATCCAGACGATTGAAGGTCGCGTTACTCATTTGCGTCGAATGCATGCTTATTTTAAAGAAAGGCTTAAAACTTACCTTAATCCCAGTTTAATTGATCGGCGTTCGGACATGATTTCAACTTACAATGTAATCTTAGAAGAGCACGAGCGATTGTTGGAAGTTTATGGCTTTTCACCTTAGTTTTTAGATCTGCTTTTACTTGCCATAACTGCTCTGGTATATTTCTATGATTTTGTGAAACTTTCCACGCTATCGAAGCCGTTGCTGTTTCTTGTCTGCGGCGCACTAGGTTCGTTGCTCGGTTGGGCAGTTGCTGAAGTGATTGCGGCTGTTTCTTCTGATTCAACGCCCCAGAAGCCAGTAAAACTCGTTACGGAAATTTCTCCGGGGGTTTTTCGACGCAACGTACAAGCCAGTGCAGGCCCTCCCTCGTTGCTTTTCGAATCTAAAGTCCAAAATCGTCTTGTTGCCGCTGGTGCTAATATGAATGGAGATATCATGGCTGCACTGAGTTGGGAGAGTGTGGACGATTTAGATCTTCACTGTATTGATCCTTATGGTGCTAGGATTTATTTTAAACGAAAACTTTCCAGATCACGGGGTGAGTTAGATGTAGATCAGAACGCTGCTACACCCTATCGCGATGATCCCGTTGAGCATATTTATTGGCCTTTGAATGCCGCTCCAGAAGGTCGATATCGTTTTCAGGTAGATTATTTTAGCAGTCATTCACGACTAGCAGCCGTACCCTTTAAGCTCCAGGTTCAAATCGGAGATCAAATTGTTACTCGTACTGGTACTTTGAGCGTTCCTAGAAATAATGATACTGCCGACCCCCAAGATGTATTTACTTTTGAATATCAAAAGCCGCTAGTTGATTTATCATCTTCTAATAATATTTCTGGAATTATCAGTGGCATGGCTTCTGTATCGATAACTTTAGCCTTCTTGGCTTTTGGTGCTTCGGCCACTATTTCGCTTATTCAACAACGACTGTTAGGCTACGATGGTATCATCCCGCGAGGTTTCGGTAGAATCCTCTTTATGAGTTTAGCTACTGGGGTTGTTTCTGGCTCTGTTGGGCAAGCAATGTTGTATATGATCACAAGCCCTGCAGTCATTGCAGGACAAATTAAGATTATCGCATGGATAGTGGCGGGCGGACTTATTGGATTAGGCTTTTCATTTATAATCCCCAATCTTGATCGTGGTCGCGCTATTCTCTTTGGACTAATTGGGGGTTTAATATCAGGTATATTAATCTCCAACGTTTTTGCAGATTCACCAACAATAGGTCGACTAACTGCATGTCTATTCCTGGGAGGCTCGGGAGGTTTGTCTGTGGCTATTGTAGAAGCAATGGCTCGAGAGGGGTATTTAAATGTAATTTGGGGCCCGGGTGAGTTCACAACGGTCAATTTGGGTGTCACGCCTGTAACCGTAGGTACCAATTCTCAATCAACCATTAAAATACCAAAATCCAGTGGCTATCCGCCGCTCATCGCAACATTCAGTATGATTGATGGTCGAGCTACTATGTTAAATAATATGACTGGCGTTGTGCATCCGTTGCGCGATGGCAATAAATTACCCTTAGGTACAGTAGTTATCGAAGTTAAATTATTTTCCTGATTTTTATCTAGAATGAATACACGAAAATTCCTAACAAGTTACCCCAAGTGGGTCGTTTTCTCGTTGGCAGGAATGTTGGGCGCAGTGATTTTTAATTCATTCTATGAGTTAATTGGTAATGACCGCGTCGATCGTGATTTCATTACCATCGCACTGCATACGGGTTTTTGGTATAGTTGGTTTAGTGTAGGAGTTGTCTTTGCGCTTTTTATAATTCAACGAACAATTCTTGGTGCCGAAGAGTATTTTAAAGACTCGATTAAGCCTATATTAATTGGCTTGAGTATTGGTTTTCTGTCGGGTGCTCTTGCTCAAATACTTTATAGTTTAATGCACGGTGGGGAGTTTATCCGTGTCATCGCATGGTCACTGGCTGGCGGTGGACTGGGTTTCGCTATTTCGCTGGCTATCCCAAATCTTAAAGCGTCACGTGCGTTTCTATTCGGGCTGCTGGGTGGACTTGTCGGTGGAGTTTGCTTTATTGTAGCATTTGAAGTTTTTAGTCGTTTACTCGGAACTGACGTAAACAAATTTGCCAATATTGCTGCACGGCTGACAGGCCTAGGGGCAATCGGTTTCTTTGTTGGACTTTCGGTAGCTATCGCTGAAGCAACTACGACGGCAGGGTATTTACGTGTTGTATGGGGTCCAGGCGAATTCACACGTGTGAACCTCGGTGAGACTCCCGTTATTGTTGGTAGTTCACGTGAATCTACCATCCGTACAGCATCTTCAAGTGGCTATCCATCGGTCGTCGCCACATTTAGTCTAGAAAAGGGCCAAGCTAAGCTGATTAATCATATGTCAGGATCTACACATATTTTAAGAGACGGAAATAAGCTAAATCTGGGCACGATTGTGATAGAGGTTCATTTGTCATAATTATCTCTATAGCTGAGTTGAACCCTCTGATTCACCCAGTTTTTTAACAAAATTTGGGGTATTTCACAATTTTTATACAAGAATTTAATTCTCTTGGTATCTTGACCTAAAGTAGGTTGGCGTCCATAAATTCGGTTAACTATGAGCTCCACACGCCGCCTCCCCATTTACTTCCTTGTTGATACATCAGGCTCGATGACTGGTGATCCCATCAATCAGGTTCGCACTCAGTTAAGTAGTATCATTGATGGTCTGAGGGCAGACCCTCAAGCCCTCGAAACAGCTTATCTCTGCCTCATTACCTTTGGAGCGAAAGCTAATGTCGAAGTTCCCCTAACTTCTTTAGAAACTTTTAACATACCGGCTACCTTATCAGCAAGCGGCTCAACCGCAATGGGTGAGGCATTAGAACTTCTTGTAGCTACTCGCAAGGCCGACGTTGTTCCCAAAACTGGTTCCACAGCAGGTGACTGGCGCCCGATGGTTTTCCTGCTTTCCGATGGAGTACCCACCGATGACTTTGATGCCGGAATTAGAGAATTTAAAAAGCTCCGCTGGGGTGTTCGTGTTGCCTGTGCAGTTAACGGTGCTGAAGAATCAAATTTAAGAAGGTTTTTAGATGCGAGTGATGCTCCAGCTGGATATAATGATGAGTCGGCTAATTTAGTGCACGTCAGCACCGCTGACCCAATGCATATGCAGTCATTCTTTAAGTGGGTCTCTGCATCGATCTCGGCTGTTTCCGGTAGTGCGAATCCCGACAATATGACCAGTGATACGCCGCCACCAGCACCTGGTGCGAATGCAAATAGTCCTTCGGTTGGAAATCCTCAGTTACCACCCCCTCCGCCTACATTGACTTAAATGGCTGAATTTAAACTTAAGGAGGAGGTTGCAGTTACAAAGACTACTCCAGCGACGATTTCCGATTATCAAGATAATCGTGCCCGTGCTGTAGGTTATTTCGTTTTAATACTTGCTCCAACAGTTTTAATTTTGGGGTGCTTGTGGTTATTATACTATTTATGCTCAAAATTACCGAAAGATTTCACTTCTACCGAATTAGCTATTTTCATAGTTTCAGCTATAATTCTTTCAATTTTATTGGTATTTTCGGGGGAGTCACTTTTGGGTACAATTACATATCTTGGAAGAAGAAAGTCTGATAATAAAAAGTTAAAAGATGCCCAAATGGTATCTACCATGAGTGATGACTCCTCTAAAAATAAAATGAACCAAGATAATAAAACTGAAGGAAAGTCGGTTGACCCTTCTGATGATAAAAAGAAAGAAGCAGAGCGTCTAGCGAAAGAAAAGGCCGATAAAGAAGCTGCAGAAAAAGACCGATTAAACAAAAAAAGGGAGCAAGCTAAGAAAGATTTCGAGTCGAAAATCTCAATTCTCAAAAAATCCATCCCGGGTGAAATTGTTATCACACCTGAAAACGAATCCTACGATTTTAGTATCTGCATTAAAGACTCAGGCTTGAAATTCATAGTTATAACTAAATCCTTACCCTTATACATGGAGTGGAGTCAGGATAAATTAAAAATTACGGTGCATGATCGTATGCCTTTTATTTTAGCAAAACATATTACATTTGATGTCGAAATTTCTGATCCTGTTGCGGAGACAGATTCTGAATTAAAATCCCATCTGAAGACTCATAATCTGAAGGTACACCTTGTTGCGAAATACCCGAAGCAAGCTGAAAAATTTATTGAATGGACAAAAGGGACAGCCGATCAGGTTAGGCTTACTAATGTTAAACAAGGTAGCCCAACCAAATTCAATCTAGTAGAGCTCTTGTCGTTTGATCCTTCGTGGGCAGAACTAGTAGGTACTGAAGATGCGAGCGATTCACTGATTTTAGATCGCTCTACTAATATTCTCGGAGGTGTAGTTAAAGAACCTGCCAACGATATAAAAATCATCGCAAAATTTGAGTGTAAGGCAATGCCATCGCTTAAACATTCTGTTACGCTGATCTTAACCTGTACGATGGATCCCGAAATGCGGTGGAAGCAGATTGAGCAATCTGACTCAGATAAAATTCCAGTATTAACCGAGAGTGAGACCGAGGAGCTAAAAAAGATGTCTAATGGCGTCAGGAAAGTTCCGCCTAGTTATGGATTAGATGAAGTTTTTAGTAAGCCCAATCGGGTGTCCAGTCGTCAGGTTAAATCAGGTTTCGATTTGGCTTATGCGTCGATTCGTGGACGTAGCCACATTAAGGATGGTAAATTCCGCGAGGATGATGTTAACGCAGGTTTTTTTTTAGAACATAAAGCTGTTGCCATTGTTATTTCTGACGGTGCTGGTTCGGCTTCATTATCACGTAGAGGGTCTAAAATTGTCGCAAATTTGGGTTTAGAGACCTTGATTAAATCTTTTGAAAAACTCCTCGCTGAAGACCCGAATTATTTTTTAAACACCCTCGAGGTCGAAGAGATGAAAAATAAAGTAAAAGATATATTTACCGATGCGGTCTCAAATATCCTGCAACGTATTGATGTAGAGTCTGATATTATTCGCAGTGCTAAGCCGACTTTTAATAAGAAGGATATGTATGCTACATTTTTAGCTGCGGTAGTGCTTCCTAGTAAGAATGGTCACGTCTTATTTAGTTATTCTGTAGGTGATGGCGCGATAGGTGTCGGGGGTGCTTCTGATGATGTTTCTGGCCTAAAATGTGTTCCCGATCACGGACAGTCTGCCGGTCAGACATTATTTGTGCAAAGTGAAGGTGCTACTGATGCCATCAAGAGACTTAACATTACAATCATCCCTGGTGCCTTTTCACTCATCTTAATGAGTGATGGTGTCAGTGACCCATTGATTCCTCTAGATGTTGAATCTAAGCCAAAAACCTGGCATTCACTTGCGTCTGAATTAAAGTCTATCGTTGAGAGTGAAATGGTTTCTGAGATTGAAAAATCGGAAACTTATCAAGAGCGCGGCAAGCTCTGTGAATGGTTGGATTCCTATCAACCAGGTCACCACGACGATCGCACTATCGCTACTCTTACCTATAATCCAAGTTCGCTATGACTTTAAGAACAAGTACTGGTCTTCAATTTGACATCGACACGACAGAAGGACCGAAGTCGGGTAGGATGAAAGATGTCTGGTTCTGTAGGGACAGGATGAATGTCGCCGCTTTATATAAAAAACCTCTTGGCAGTCGTGATGTAATCCGCCTTAAGAAAATTGTTAGTTTATACCGTGATTCAATTCTTAGAGGTAATGAGTCTTACTATAGTTCAATATTTTGTCTCCCTTTTGCCTCTGGTGACGCCATCCATCCGGATAATGGACCAACTCAATTTATTGTTCTGCCGCGATATCCTCAAGAATTCTTCTTTGTAAAAGGCGCGAAGCGAGGTGTTCCTATTAAAATTGCTGGTGCGGACAAGAAGGGACGCTGGTTTGCTTCCGCAAAGTTGCGACGTAAGTATCTACATCCAGATGAACTCGGCACCTGGGAAAATTATCTAAAATGTTGTTTAGAAATGTGCCGAGCTATAGCCAAAATGCACCAAGCGGGTGTAGCTCATTCCGACTTATCTTATAACAACGTTCTCATTGATCCAACCACTGGCAAGGCTTGTGTGATTGACTGTGATATGTTGGTAGTGGAAGGAATGTTTCCAGCTGATGTGGTTGGTACGCCTGACTTTATTGCTCCTGAAGTTTATAAAACACAACATCTAGCGATGTCTGATCCGGGTCGTGTTTTGCCTAATCAGAAAACCGACCTTCACGCATTGGCTGTTCTAGTTTATCAATATTTGCTATATCGCCATCCTTTACGAGGTCGTCTCGCTGGTACTTTGGCTCCTAATGATGCTGGAGCCGATGAGGCTAAACTCATGGGATCGGATGCATTATTTGTAGAGCATCCTACCGATTTACGAAATCGAGTTAACGCTAGTAGTCCGGATAATGCTGATTATTTACCCTACTGTGATTCTAACCAATTGCCTCTAGATATTTGTGGTGAGCCGATTAAAAAGCTATTTATAAAGGCATTTGTTGAAGGTTTACACGATCCCAATAAGCGCCCCACGGCTGTAGATTGGATTCGTGGAATCGAGCAGACGTTATCGATGGTTGTTCCTTGTAATAATGATAAATGCCAACAAAAGAATTTTGCCTACGCTGGTCGACATCAGTGTCCATTTTGCGGTACGCCGTCTTATGCCTACCCTGTAGGAACTTTTTATTCTCCAGAGGGTGTAGGCGAAGCCAAAACTTATAAGCCTGACGGTTCTAGTATCACCGTTGTTCATAATCGCCAATTACACGAATGGCATACCAATAAAATTGGTTTTGAAAATATGGCAGGTCCTGAAAATACCCGCATGGTTAAGGGAAGGTTCATTCGTACACAAATCGGATGGTCTTTTGAGAATAAAGGCTTCGATACTTTAGTCATTCGTAATACCAAAAAGTCGGTTCCGATAGGGTCGGTGATAGAAGTTGAAAATGATATGCAGCTTCAGCTTAAATCAGACGGACGAATTTTATTAATAAGAATACCTTAACATAAAATTCAAAATGGAAAAGTATCCATACACCCCGAATCCACATATTTACCCAATAAAAAAGTATGGGTCTAAATTTGGACCAATCTTGGGCTCATTTATTCTGGGTGCTTTACTGATTTATTTTTTATTTCCGAGAGAGAGAACCGTTGAGAAAACTGTAGAAAAAATTGTCGATAGACCGATAGATCGTATCGTCGAAAAACCGGTGGATCGTATTGTGGAGAAACCCGTCGAGAAGATAGTGGAGAAAACTGTCGAAGTGCCTGCTAAATTAACCACTGACCAAATACAGGCAACTTTTGTCTACCTCAAGATTTTAGAAACATCAAAACATCAAATAGGAATGTTTGAAAAAGCAATTTATCCAGTAGATGAAAACAAAGTTAAGATTAATGTGGTTGGACAAGATTCAGTGTTTCGGAAAATTTCAAAATCTGATATAGAGTCTCGTGTTGAATCAATTTTTCGGAGGAATGGCTTTAAAATAGTTTATTCTGATACCGAAAGCGCTAATACATTAGTTTTCGTCGCGCCTGATTTGTTCTTACATGATAATAATATCACCCTATCAGGTGTGCTTAGCATACGAATATATCAGTATGTTGTGGGATTCTCAGGTGGGATTTGGAAACAATCTCTTGTTTGTACGAATCAATATAGTCGAAATTTGAGTTACGGTTCTAATAATTTTTATAAAATCCCTGAACTTTTTGAAAGTCTAGCGATAAACGCCACAAATGACCTTAGTAAAGCCGCAGAAACTCCACTTATAAGTCAATGATACTTTAATTAAGTCTAAAATGGAAAAGTACCCATACACCCCGAATCCACATATTTACCCAATTAAAAAGTATGGGTCTAAATTTGGACCAATCTTAGTCTCATTTATTCTGGGTGCTTTACTGATTTATTTTTTATTTCCTAGAGAGAAAACTGTGGAAAAAATTGTCGATAGACCGGTAGATCGTATTGTGGAGAAACCCGTGGAGAAGATACTGGAGAAAACTGTCGAAGTACCTGCTAAATTAACAGATTTACAAAAAAATGGTGAATTCGTACTGGCCGGTATTCTTGAAGCTGATTCTCGTGAGATAGGTATAAATGCCGCCGCAGTTTATCCAACGACGGATAAAAAAATAAAGGTCGTTATTGTGGGAGAAAGTGAATCCTTTAAATATGTCTCAAAATCACAAATTGTCGCTCGAGTTGAATCTGTTTTCCGTAGAAACGGATTTACTGTCTATAATGAAGATGGTCCGTACTGTGAAAATTTAGTTATGATAAGTGTTGGTCTTCTTTCAATGAATGATGGCAGAACACTGGCTGGCGATTTACGCATTGACGTAAACCAGGTTGTCATGGGCTTTGCAGGCGGTTTATGGAAAAAATCATTCGTGGTGACTACTTCTCATTGTCAAACTATATCATACGGTGCAGCACACTATTATGAAATTCCATCGTTGTTTGAAGGCTTTGCAGTCCAAGCCTGTAATGATCTTTCTGCTGCTGGACCTACAGAGAAAATTAAATAAATAGTAGTAATAAAAAATGCCGTTTAGGCATTTGATGCTATAATCAAAGGCGTAATAATTACGTTTCCTGTCACGGCTATATATTAGAGCGAAGCCCGATTACAGCTTGGCCATTTATTGAATCCTAATTATCCGATTAAGCCCGCCTAGTCTGACCTTTTTTCTTAGCGGTGGTATGGGAATTCTTTAAAAGGTAAAATGCCAAAACATACTCCCGTAGTTTTGTCTGGCTTTGTATTTTATAATAGAATACACAATAAAAATGAATTATAAAAAGCTCTGTTGTTTTGGCCTTTTAATTTTAAGTTCGGTTTTGTTGGCTCAAACATCCTCAGGTTTATCCGATGTAGAAACCAAGGCCTATATGGAGGAGCGCAAGGCTCTCCAGAGTCGTTTCGCTGTTGCCCAATCCAAATTAGCTCAAAAGCCGGAAGAGTCTCCAGCTGAGGCCCAATCTAAAATGGAGGAAGTGAATAAAGATATCGATCAACTAGCTCAGAAAGCTTTGAGTTATGAATCTGGTCGTCTTTCAACTTGGAAAAATGAGGGATTTTGGACAGTGTCATTGAAGTCAGGTAAAACCTATTCGTATTGGAATTCAGGACCGAGCGCCAAATTCGTTGTGCAAAAACTAGAGGATCAACTAGCCAAAATTAAAACTCTTAAGGTGACGACTACTGGTCCTTTCAAGAAACCGGATATAAATGAGTCCCAGAAGATGCTCGATGCTATACGCGCCGCCTTTGAGCTAGATATTCAGTTAACCCAAATGGCTAAACAGTATTTGGGTAGATAAAAAACTGAGGGGCCACGATGTCGTAGGGGTAAAATGATGAGGGGGTCAGACCCCCTCGATGGTGCCTGACCCCCTCGATGGTGTCTGACCCTTTTTTATTTTTGGGGGACGGGGCGGAGTTTGGAGACATCGTGGCCGTTATCAACGAGCCACTTTACGAGCTCATTATAACGAGCCTCAGGAAGGGTTTTGGAACGGGACATGATCCAGACATACCCACGGTCAGGTACACCTATAATCGTGGTCTCGTAGCTGTCGTCCAGATAGGCGATGAGGTAGGTGGCTTTGAACGGCCAGATGAACTGCATCCGCCATTCGGCATTGGTCTTCTTGTTGTACACGAAGCCG
>Ga0214921_10011044_pt1 | contig 11046 bp, 8 predicted proteins | sample LL1505_MetaG_FD_177992 | JGI IMG/M metagenome (GOLD analysis project Ga0214921, IMG submission 177992) | Freshwater microbial communities from Lake Lanier, Atlanta, Georgia, United States - LL-1505 | ecosystem: Environmental > Aquatic > Freshwater > Lake | place: USA: Georgia | collected 2015-05-28
GGCGAGCGCGAGCAGGCCGGCGAAGAGCGCGAGCCCGACCGCAAAGCCGCCGGCCAGCTTCGGATCACGCAACACCCAGAACACCAACAACACGATGGCCGCGACCGCGGGTCCGAACGCGAGCCAAAGAATCGGTGCCGGTGCGCCGACGTCGCGCCGCAAGACGCGGATCGCAGGCACACGCGCCAGCTGCATCAGCGGCGGCAAGGCGAAGCCCGCGAGCAAGGCCAAGGCCGTCACCATGCCGAGCAGCAGCGGCGCGAAACCGGCCGGCGGCAAATCCGCATCGAGCAAACCGCGCAGTGCGCGCAGCAACCACTCTTGCGCGGCGAAACCGGCGAGCGAGCCGAGCACGACCGCCGCGATCGCGATCACGAACAATTGCGCGAGACTCACCGCGAGCGTGAAGCCGCTGGTCGCGCCGATGGTTTTCATCAGCGCGACGGAGTCGAGATGGCGTTGCACGTAACGCCGCGCCGCCATCGCCACCGCGACCGCGCACAGCAACACGGCCACCAGACTCGCAAGCCCCAGGAAGCGTCCGGCACGATCGATCGCAGTCTGGATTTGCGGACTCGCTTCGCTCACGTCGCGCAAACGCTCACCGGCTTGCTTGCGCGCCTCGAGCCAGGTGCGAAACGCGGCGACGCTCTGCGGCTGACCGGCAAACAACACGGCATAGGCCGCCCGCGACCCCGGCTGCAAAAGACGCGTGGCCGGTAGGTCTGCCGCGGCGATCAGCATCGACGGCGCCAGATCGCCGAACGCACCGCCCTCGTCCGGTCGATTCAAAAGTACGCGCGTCACTTTCAGACGTGCGGCACCGAGGCTCAATTCGTCGCCGACGTGCAGCCCGAGCGCCGCGAGCAATTTCGAGTCGGGCCAGGCCTCCCCCGGCGCGGGTGCGCCCGCCGTTCCGGTCGCCGCACCGAACGCCTCGCGACCGACGGAGACGCGGCCGCGCAAGGGATAGTCCGGCGTCACCGCACGCACATTGGCCAATTGGCTGCGCTCGCCTTGATAGACGACGCTGAGCACGGTGGTGACGCGTGCCGTCGCGAGTCCGCGCACGCGCGCCTCACGTTCGTAATCGGCGGCCGGCAGGCTCTGCGACTGCAAACGCAGGTCGGCTGCGAGCACTTCGTTGGCGCGCATCGCCACCGAGCGCTCGATCCGGTCGACCAAAAATCCCACGCCCGTGAGCGCCGCGACGGCCACGACGAGCGCGAGCAGCAACACGCCGAGTTCGCCCGAACGCCATTCGCGCGCGAGCAACCGGACTGCCAGAGTCAGAGCACGCATCACGACCTCAAGCGCCCGGCGCGAGGCGACCCGCGTCCATCACCCACATCCGCGCACAGCGCGCGGCGAGCGTGCGATCGTGCGTCACGAGCACCAGCGTCGTATGCGCCGTCGCGTTGAGTTCGAACAAAAGATCGGCGATGCGCCCGCCGGTCACGGTATCGAGATTGCCCGTCGGCTCGTCGGCGAACAGCACCGCCGGTCGCGTGACAAATGCACGCGCGATCGCGACGCGCTGTTGCTCGCCACCGGACAATTGGCGCGGATAGTGGCCGGTCCGCGCGCCGAGACCGACGTGTTCGAGCGCGACCCGCGCCGCAGTGCGTGCGTCCGCGCGCCCGGCAAGCTCGAGCGGCAGCATCACGTTCTCGAGCGCCGTCAGCGCTTGCACCAGATGGAACGACTGGAACACGAAACCGACGCGTTCGGCACGCAAGCGTGCACGCCCGTCTTCGTCGAGTTGCGTCAGATCGCGACCGGCGAGCAATACTTTGCCGCGCGTCGGTACGTCGAGCCCGGCGAGCAATGCGAGCAACGTGGACTTGCCTGCACCGGATGCACCGACGATGGCGACCGATTCGCCGGCATGCACGCGAAAGTTCACTTCACGTACGATGGCGAGCGGTCCGTCCGGACTGTTAACCTCTTTGTCGAGTGCGATGGCCTCGAGGACGATGTCAGTGTTCAAAGCGAGACGTTCCTTCGTATGTGCGTTCTGGGCAGCGGCCTTGTTGCTGGCGTCGGTACGCGACGCAGCCACCGATGAGGCACCCGTCATCCTGGTGTTGGGCGACAGCATCAGCGCAGCGTACGGCCTCTCCAGTGCTGAAGGCTGGGTCACGCTGCTGCAAAACCGTTTGCGCGCCCAAGGTTACGGACACCGCGTCGTCAATGCCAGCGTGAGCGGCGAAACCACGACCGGCGGACTCACCCGTCTGCCACGCGCCCTCGCCCTGCATCGACCCGCGATCGTCGTGCTCGAACTCGGCGGCAACGACGGGCTGCGTGGGCTACCGCTCGAAACGTCGCGGGCGAATCTCGCGCGCATGATCGAGCTCGCGCGCGCCGCCGGGGCGCAGGTGTTGTTGCTCGGCATGAAGATGCCTCCCAATTACGGCCCGAAATACACCACGGGCTTCGAAACCATTTACGCGACGCTCGCCAAACAGAACCGTTTGCCGTTCGTCCCGTTCTTTTTGGAGAAAATCGCCTTGGCACCCGGCATGTTGCAGGCCGACGGGCTGCACCCCACCGCCGCCGCACAACCGGCGATGCTGGACGCCGTCTGGCCCACGCTGTTGCCGTTGCTTCGACGCGCGGGCAAGGGCTAGAGTTCCCCCCATGTCAAAACCTTGGCTCGCTCACTACCCGCCCGGCGTGCCCGCCGACATCGACGTCAACCGTCATGCTTCGCTCGTGCAGATGGCCGAAGAGGCGTTCGCCGAGTTTCCGACCCGCACGGCCTACGTGCAGATGGGTCGCGCGCTGACCTACGCCGATCTCGATGCGCAGTCCGATGCCTTCGGTGCCTGGCTGCAACAGCGCGCCGGACTGCGACGCGGCGATCGCGTGGCGATCATGATGCCGAACGTTTTGCAATATCCGATCGCCCTCTTCGGCGTGTTGCGCGCCGGCGGCGTCGTGGTCAACACCAACCCGCTGTACACCGCGCGCGAACTCGAACATCAGCTCTGCGATTCGGGCGCCGAGATCATCGTCATCCTCGAGAATTTCGCACACGTGCTCGAAGAGGTCATCGCCCGCACGCCGGTGCGCAAAGTGGTGGTGACCAGCGTCGGCGAACTGCTCGGCTTTCCGAAAGGCACGATCGTCGATTTCGTCGTGCGTCGCGTGCGCAAGCAGGTGCCGCCCTGGCACTTCCGCGATTCTTTGCGGTTTGCCGACGCCTTGCAGGACGGCGGCGGCTTGTCGCTCGCGCCCGTCGAACTCGGCCACGGCGACCTCGCATTCTTGCAGTACACCGGCGGCACCACGGGCGTCTCCAAAGGCGCGATGCTGAGTCACGGCAACATGGTCGCCAACGTGATGCAGTCCTGGGCGTGGACCGAGCCGGCCTTCCCCAAAGGCACGCCGAGCATCGCGATCACCGCCTTGCCGCTGTATCACATCTTTGCTCTGACGGCGAACTGCCTGCTGTTTTTGAGGCTCGGCTGGACCAACATCCTGATCACCAACCCGCGCGATTTCCCCGGGTTCGTCAAAGAATTGAAGCGCCACCCGTTCACCTACATCAGCGGCGTGAACACCCTGTTCAACGCGTTGCTGCACACGCCCGGGTTCGAAGCGGTCGATTTTTCGAAGTTGCGCGTCACGCTGGGCGGCGGCATGGCCGTGCAGCGCGCGGTAGCCGAGCGCTGGAAGCAGGTCACCGGCTGCATCCTCACGCAAGCCTGGGGCCTCACGGAAACCTCGCCGGCCGCCTGCATCAATCCGGTCGACGTCGATTTCAACGACTCGATCGGGCTGCCGATTTCATCGACCGAAATCGGGATCGCCGACGACAACGGTCAGATGCTGCCCGTCAGTCAGGTGGGCGAAATCTGCGTACGCGGCCCGCAGGTCATGCAGGGCTATTACAAACGTCCCGACGAAACCGCCCGCGTCATGCTGCCGGACGGTTGGCTGCGCACCGGCGACATCGGCCGCATGGACGAGCACGGCTTCGTCTACATCGAAGACCGCAAGAAGGACATGATCAACGTCTCGGGCTTCAACGTGTACCCGAACGAAATCGAGAGCGTCGCCGTCACGCATCCGGGCGTGATGGAAGTCGCCGCGGTCGCCAAAGAAGATCCGCATTCGGGCGAGGTCGTGGCCTTGTTCGTGGTGCGCAAAGATCCCGCACTCACCGCCGAAGCGGTGATCGAACATTGCCGTGCGCAACTCACCGGCTACAAAGTGCCGCGCCACGTGTACTTCAGGAAAGATCTGCCGAAGACCAACGTCGGCAAGATCCTGCGCCGCGAGCTGCGCGACGAAGCCGCGAAACTCTGAGCGTCGCTCAGGCCTCGACGTCGGGGTCGAACAGCCGCCGGTGCTCGCCGAGCGCGAAGCGGTCGGTCATGCCGGCGACATAATCGGCGACTACCCGCGCACGTCCTGCGACGCCGCCAGTCGTCTCGGCCTCGAGCGCCGCGTTGCGATGCTCCGCCGGCAGCAGATTCACGTCGGCCAGAAACGCCTCGAACAATTCGCGCAGCACGCGCCGCGACTTCGTGGTCATGCCGATCACGCGATCGTGCCGATAGAGATTTTCGTTCAGGAAGCGCTTGAGTTCGAGATGCAGCGCCCGCACCTCGTCGCTCATCGACACGAGCGGTGACGACAGCCGCCGCACCGCGTCGATGTCGCGCGGCTGCGCGGCGGCGATGCGCGCGCGCGTGGTGGTGATGACGTCGATGACGATGCGATTGATCATCCGCCGGATGGTTTCGTGCGTGAGACGGCGCGGCGTGGCCTGCGGATAGCGCGCGAGCACCGCGCGATATTCGACGGCGAACAAGGCGACGTCCTGCAACTGTGCGAGATCGATCAGCCCCGAGCGCAAACCGTCGTCGACATCGTGATTGTTGTAGGCGATCTCGTCGGCGAGATTGGCGAGCTGCGCTTCGAGTCCCGGTTGTTCGCGGCGCAGAAAACGTTCGCCGATGTCGCCGAGTTCGCGCGCGTTGTTGGCCGAGCAGTGCTTCAGTATCCCCTCTCGCGTCTCGAAAGTGAGATTCAGACCGGGAAACTCCGCATAGCGCTCCTCGAGCAGATCGACCACGCGCAACGATTGCAAGTTGTGCTCGAAGCCGCCGTACTCGCGCATGCACTCGTTGAGCGCGTCTTGTCCGGCGTGACCGAAAGGCGTGTGCCCGAGATCGTGCGCGAGACAGATCGCCTCGGTGAGGGTTTCATGCAAGCCGAGCGCGGCGGCGATGGTGCGTCCGATCTGCGCGACTTCGAGCGAATGGGTCACGCGCGTGCGATACAAATCGCCTTCGTGATTCACGAACACCTGGGTTTTGTACACCAGCCGTCGAAAGGCGTTGGCGTGCACGATGCGATCACGATCGCGCTGGAACTCGCCGCGAAATTCGGGCGGGGCTTCCGGATAACGGCGGCCGCGACTCGTCGCGTCGTGCGCCGCGTACGGCGCGAGCGCCCCCGGCGTCATCCGAACTGCGCCACGAGCGTGCGCTCGAGCGCCTCCGGCGGCCAGTCGGCGGTGACGAAAGCGCGGCCGATGCCGCGCATCAGAATGAATCGCAAACGACCGCGTTGCACTTTTTTGTCGAGATTCATCGCCGCGCGTGCCGCTGCCGCGTCGACCTCGGGCGCCGCGCTCGCGCGCAAACCGACGGCGTGCAGCAGGCGTTCGATGCGCGTGACGTCGGCCTCCGCCATCCAGCCGGCGTGCATCGACATGCGCGCGGCCATCGCGAGCCCCGCGCCGACGGCTTCACCGTGCAGCCACGATGCATACCCGGTCGCGGTTTCGATCGCGTGTCCGAACGTGTGGCCGAGATTGAGCAGCGCACGATCACCGCGTTCGTGCTCGTCGCGCGCGACGATCTCCGCCTTGATTTCGCAGGAGCGACGGATCGCGTGCGCGAGCGCCGCCGGCTGCAAGGCGAGCAGTTCGTCGGCGTGCGCTTCGAGCCAGGCAAAGAATTCGGCGTCGCAAATCAGCCCGTACTTGATCACCTCGGCGAGTCCCGCGCGCAACTCGCGCGGCGGCAAGGTGCGCAGCAGCGCCGTATCGGCGAACACGGCGCGCGGCTGATGGAAGGCACCAATCAGATTTTTGCCGCCGGGATGATTGACGCCGGTCTTGCCACCGACGGACGAGTCGACTTGCGCCAACAAGGTCGTCGGCACCTGGATGAAATCCATGCCGCGCTGATAACAGGCGGCCGCGAAGCCGGTCATGTCGCCGACGACGCCACCGCCCAAGGCGATCAACAGATCGTCACGACCGAAACGGTTGGCCACCAGCGCATCGATGATGCGCGCGACGCCGTCCAGGGTTTTGTGTACTTCGCCGTCGGGCAGCACGATGCGCAGCACCTGGCGATCGCCCAACGTCTGCTCGAGCGCATCGGCATACAGAGGCGCGACCACCGTATTGGTCACGATCGCGAGTTTGCGCGTGCCGGCCCATTCGGCCCAGTGCGCGGCATTCCGTGCGACGCCGTCGCCGATCAGGATCGGATAACTGCGCGCACCGAGTGCGACGTCTATTTTTTGCGGCGTGGTCACGGCGGCAGTATACGATCGACTTCGCGCAGGATCTCTTCGGCGACGTCGCGCACACGTCGCCCGTCCGTCCGCACCGTCAGCGCAGCCACCTCGCGATACAGCGGCGCCCGGTGCGCCATCAGTTCGGTCAGGCGTTGCGTCGTATCCTGGCCGTTGAGCATCGGACGATTCTCGCCGTCGCGCACCCGCGCGGCTTGCTGCGCGATCGAGGTTTCGAGGTACACGACGACCCCGCCGGCCTGCAGCTGCCGGCGGTTCTCCTCTTTCAAGATGGCGCCGCCACCGGTCGACAACACGACACCCCGGCGCTGCGTGAGCTCGGCAATCACCTCGCGCTCGCGTTCGCGAAATCCGGCTTCGCCTTCTTTTTCGAAGATGAGCGGGATGTCGGCTCCGGTGCGGCGCTCGATCTCCGTATCGGAGTCGACGAACGGCACGCCGAGCAAGCGCGCGAGCTGCTTGCCCACGGCGGTCTTGCCCGAACCCATCGGCCCGACCAGATAGATGTTTCTGTGCGTACTCATGCGAGAAGACGCACAGTTTACCCACCCCGCCACCCCGCCGGCGAACCGCCGTTCCGGTAACATTGCGTGGTCGTGAAGCCCGCCGTCGTCAAAGCCCTTCAGCGCATCGCCGCCGCGCTGGCCGCACTCGCCTTCCTCGTGGTGCTCGGGGTTTCGGGCGCCTACGTCTACCTGCATCCCTCGCTGCCCACGGCCGAGCAGATGAAGGAAATCAGCCTGCAGGTGCCGCTGCGCATCTATGCGCGCAACGGCCAGGTGATGGCGCAGATCGGCGAGCAGCGACGCATCCCGGTGACGTACGAGCAGATTCCGCTGCTGGTACGGCGCGCGTTCATCGCCGCCGAAGACGATCGATTTTTCGAACATTCCGGTTTCGATTTCAGCGGCATCGTGCGCTCGGCGATGGTCAACCTCGTCCCCGGCGGCAATCGCCAGGGCGCGAGCACCATCACGATGCAGACCGCGCGCAATCTGTTTCTCACCCAAGATCGCACCTGGCGCCGCAAATTGCAGGAGATCTTTCTCACCTATCGCATGGAGCGCGAGCTCAGCAAGGAAGAGATCCTCACCTACTATCTGAACGTCATCAATTTCGGCAAACGCGCCTACGGCGTCGCGGCGGCGGCGGAGCTGTATTACGGCAAGACGCTCGACCAGCTCACGCTCGCCGAAGCGGCGACGCTCGCGCGCATCCCGCAAGCACCCTCGCGCTACAACCCGATCAGCAACCCTGATGGTTCGCGCGTGCGTCGCGGCTACGTCCTGCGTCGCATGCGCGAACTCGGCTTCATCGACGAACCGACCGCCGCCGCGGCGGCAGCGGAAAAAATCGAGGCGCGACTGCACAGCACGAGCTACGAAGTCGAAGCGCCGTACGTCGCCGAGATGGCGCGGATCGCGCTGATGAAGATCAAAGATATTCCGCCCGATGCGCAAAATCAGGGCTACCGCATCTACACGACCATCGACACGCGACTGCAGGCGGCGGCCAACCGCGCGGTCCGCATCGGCCTGCTCGCCTATGATCGGCGTCACGGCTGGCGCGGCGCCAAATCGCGCGTGACGCTCACCGGTCGCGAAACCGACGAACAACTCGAAGCCACGATCGACGATTTCGCCGCGGCGGGCATGCTCGTGCCGGCCATCGTCACCCGCGTCGAACCGCGCAGCGCACAAATCTTCGTGCGTGGCGCCGGTCGCGTGACGCTCGAATGGTCGTCGCTTTCGTGGGCACGACGCAAAGTCGGCGAGCGCATGGGGCCCTGGCCGAAACGGGCCGCCGAAGTGATCACCGCCGGCGACGTCGTCTACGTGTTGAGCGCGAACGGCAAGGCCGAGCTCGTGCAAGTTCCGGAAGCCTCCGCAGCACTGGTCGCCTTGTCGCCCAACGACGGCGGCATCGCGGCGCTCGTCGGCGGCTTCGATTATTTCGATCGCGCCGTCGGCAAATTCAATCGTGCCACGCAAGCGAAGCGGCAGCCGGGTTCCGGCTTCAAGCCGTTCCTGTATTCGGCGGCGCTCGAAAACGGCTTCACGCCTTCTTCGATGATTCTCGATGCGCCGTTCGTGTTCGACGACCCGCGCCTCGAAGAAGCCTGGCGTCCGGAAAACTCGAGCGGCGAGTTCAACGGACCGATGCGCTTGCGCGAAGCGCTGGTCGCCTCGCGCAATCTCGTCTCGATCCGCATCTTGAAGACCATGGGGCTGCGCGCCGCCACCGATTACGTCACGCGCTTCGGCTTCGACAAAGCGAGTCTGCCGAACAATCTCACGCTCGCGCTCGGTTCGATGGACGTGACGCCGCTGCAAGTGGCCACCGGCTACACCGTCTTCGCCAATGGTGGCTATCGCGTCGAGCCGTACTTCATCGATCGCATCGAAGATCCGAAAGGCAACGTCGTCTTTCGCGCCGAACCGCGCATGGTGGCGCGCGAATGCGATGCACCGACGCCCGAGACGACTGCAAGCGCGGGCACGCCGTCCGCGCCGTCCGGCAGCGACGATCCGAACGTCGACGCCGCGGACACGGATGCACCGCTTGCGCCGCCGCGCGGCTGCGCATGGCCAGCCGAGCGCATCGCGCCGCGCGTGATCAGCGCCGCCAACGCGTGGCTCATGACCGACATGATGCGCGAGGTGATCACGCGCGGCACCGGTCGCCGCGCACTCGCACTCGGCCGCGGCGACCTCGCAGGCAAGACCGGCACCACCAACGAAGCACGTGACACGTGGTTCAACGGCTTCAACCGCGATCTGGTGGCTTCGGTGTGGGTCGGCTTCGATCAAAGTCGTCCGCTCGGCGAAGGCGAAGAAGGCAGTCGTACCGCCGTGCCGATCTGGGTGTCGTTCATGCGCGAGGCGTTGCGGACCGTACCCGAGCGCACGCGTCCGATGCCGCCGGGACTCGTGCAGGCGCGCATCTCGCCGACGACCGGCGAACTGGCCGGCGTCGACGACGCGGGGGCGATTTTCGAAACGTTCCTCGAAGGACATTTGCCCGTGGGTGGCGTACTCGGCGGCGAGACGAGCGCGGCGCCGGGCGCTGCGCGTCCGAAGCCCGCCGAAGCGGCCGGCAAAGACGAACCGCTCTTCTGACCGACCCGCCTCATGAGCAAAAAGCTGCCGCCGCGAGCCGAAAATCTGCGCCGCGCCCTCGCGCAGGAAGCGGCGCGCGTGATGGCCGAACATGGCGTGCGCGATTTTTTGTTCGCCAAACGCAAGGCAGCCGAACGCTTCGGCATCGTCGACGGGTCGGTGCTGCCGCGCAACACCGAAATCGAAGACGCCTTGCGCGAGTATCAAAGATTGTTCCGCGGCGAGGCGCATGTCGAGTCGCTCTACGCGCAGCGTCAGGTGGCCGCCGACGTGATGCATCGCCTGCGCAAATTCCAGCCGCGTCTCGTCGGGCCGGTACTGCACGGCACGGCGACCGCGCACGACGACGTGCTGCTGCACGTGTTCACGGAGCGTGCCGAGACGATCACGCTCGAATTGATGGAGCAAGGCGTGCCGCACGAAGTCGGCGAGCGTCGCGTGCGCTTGAATGCCGAACGCGTCGTCAACCAGCCCTGCGTGCGCCTCGAGGTCGACGATCAACCGGTCGAGCTCGTGATCTTCGGCGTGGACGGCATCCGTCAGTCACCGGTGAGCCCGGTCGACGGCAAACCGATGCGACGCGCGAACCTCGAGGAAGTCGAGGCGCTGCTGGCGAACGGTTGAAGCGCGCGGCGACACCGCGCGCAGGTTCTCAACGCTTGCCGATCTCGACGTAGTCGCGCTTGACCGGGCCGGTGTAGAGCTGGCGCGGACGACCGATCTTCATGTGCGGATCGGAAATCATTTCCTGCCAATGCGACACCCAGCCGGCGGTGCGCGCGATCGCGAACATCACCGTGAACATCGAGCGCGGAATGCCGAGCGCGCTGTAGATGATGCCCGAGTAGAAGTCGACGTTCGGATAGAGCTTGCGCGAGATGAAGTAATCGTCGCTGAGCGCGATTTCTTCGAGACGTTGCGCAAGTTCGAGCAGCGGGTTGTCGGCGCGACCCATGCGCGCGAGCACCTTGTGGCACATGTCGCGGATGATCTTGGCGCGCGGATCGAAGTTCTTGTACACGCGATGGCCGAAGCCCATCAGACGCACGTTGCTGGTCTTGTCCTTCACCTGCGCGATGAACTTCGGAATGTTGTCGACCGTGCCGATTTCTTCGAGCATGTCGAGCACGGCTTCGTTCGCGCCACCGTGCGCGGGGCCCCACAGCGCCGCGACACCGGAAGAGATCGCGGCATACGGATTCGCGCCCGTAGAGCCGGCCAGACGCACCGTCGAGGTGCTCGCATTCTGTTCGTGATCGGCGTGCAGGATGAGCAGCAGATCGAGCGCTTCGGCGGCGAGCGGATCGACGTGATACGGCTCGCAGGGCACGGCGTAGAACATGTGCAGCAAATTCGCGCA
>Ga0214921_10011046_pt1 | contig 11046 bp, 8 predicted proteins | sample LL1505_MetaG_FD_177992 | JGI IMG/M metagenome (GOLD analysis project Ga0214921, IMG submission 177992) | Freshwater microbial communities from Lake Lanier, Atlanta, Georgia, United States - LL-1505 | ecosystem: Environmental > Aquatic > Freshwater > Lake | place: USA: Georgia | collected 2015-05-28
CAACAAATGTTATAATACAAGATTTGAAATCAAAACAGGAAATAAGAATACCGGCCAAAATTGCTCATAATATTGTAATATCAGATGATGCAAAATATGTTCTCATTTGTCAAGATAAATATGTGCCTACTTATAAACTAATTGGTAATGAATATAATTTAATTTCAGAGGAATGTTATTTAACTGATGAAAATTATGTGATTTGGAATACAAATGATATTAATCAAATAAATCAATTGAACAATCAATGTGATATAACTCACCTAATTTCTAAATGGCATAAAAAGAATCATACACTAGAATATATTTTAGTATCAGATAGAAAAGTATATAATCCCCAAACAATTGAATTACATATTGATGATAATATTAAATATATATATGTCAATGGTTTACAATTTGTGTGTGTATATGATGCATATCTTGTTCTGTATGATATAAGAAAAATACTTCCACTATTTATTATCAATGCAACACTAGATGATCTAACAAAAATTCTAACAATTAGAAACCCAAAGGAACAAACTAATTTGATAACTGTTGTTAATGCCAAGACAGATGCCAAAATAAAACAAGAATATTTGATTCAAAAATGGTTATCTGATTTATTTACATATGATTATGATTCTGTATTGGTTATCAATACATTGTCAATGGATATTACTCCCATTGTTGAGTGTAAAACATTATTAATAGAAATGATTATAATGATATTGCATGATCATACAAAGATTGAAGGATTCACTATGTTGTTAGGAAAGGAAATATTATCCAGACAAAACATTGAACAAATAGTTAATGTTTGGATCAAAGTGGTAAAAAAAATAGTAACAACAGAAACAGATTATAAAAATTTTTATGCAGAATATTGTCTAATTAAATTTGTATTATTGTATATGATTTCATATAGTACCAATAAAACTAACATTGTTGTTCATAACAAAAAAACAATGACTAAAACAAAAACAAATGTAGCAACAAAAACATTTGATATTAGCTTGTTAGTTCAAATATTCAAAAATTTAAGTTTTACTAGAAAATATTTTATGAATGCAGTGAGTATAATGTTTAATATGAATTTTATTGATTATGTTGCATCTAAATCATAATAATGTGTTAACTAAATTAAAATCATAACAATGTGTTAACTAAATTAAAATCATAACAATGTGTTAACCAAGGCGTTTTTCTGGTGTCAACCATTCCATTCCAAGTAAATCAAAAATATCATTTTCTGATTTAACTTTAAACATTTTGCCATTTTCATCAAACAGACCATACTCATTTAGTACATACCCCATATCCATAGCAACCCTTCTCATTTTTTTATTAAAATCTCTTGAACCAGTAAAATAAAGAATGGCAGAATAATATGATTCATAGGGTATAAATCTAATGTCAATTCTTCGGAGTTTTGATTTTGGTGTTAATCTGAACAATCCCATATATTTAGTGGGTACAGATTCACTAGTTAATGAATCAACAATAATTTTTTGTTCTTTTAGTGAATGTATTACCTGTTCTAAATAATTGTATTTTGATTTATTAGCACTATCTTTCTTTTTGAGTTTTGGGTGGACTATAATATAATCTACATCACCTGATTTACTGGCCAATCTTCTGTATGAACCACATATTATTCCAAATAGTTCAGGATCAATATTTTTTAATGTTTTTGTTAAAATAGTGCCAAGTTTATCTATTTCTTCTCTTGGAATATCTTCTTTTATTTTATCAACATATTTTAGTCCTTTGATAATATTATCAGGTAATTCAATATCCCCAGTTTTTACTTTTTTTTTAAGATCAGCAATAGTTTTAATATCATGATGGACAAATAAATCATAAGCCTTTTTTCTGCCAATCCCAAACACTTTCTCCAATTGATTAACTAAATTTAAATAGGTTTGATCAATCTTAGTAACTTTTATTTCTGCCAATTTACCAGATTCCAATATTTCATCAACTCTATCTAATGTACCTTTTCCAATACCTTTAATACCTTTTAGATCACCAGATGATTTTATAGTTTTGGGAAACTTTTGAATAGTTTTAAGGGCATCATTGATTGATTTGAGTCTATATGTATGTACCACTTGTGTTTTTCCAGAAGAATGATCAATATCAAGTTGTACCTGTTTGATTAATAAATTAAATTGATCAATGATTGTTTTATTGAGCATTATAAACTGAGTCACTAATTTTTTAAATACCACATTAAAACATAAAAATATAATTTTACCAATTCAAGATCACAACTTGAAAAAACATAATATGGTGGTATATGATACATATTCTGTCCTGTACAACAATTGTATTTGAGATCATCAACTAAAATGATATTTTGGGGATCAATTGATTTATCAATAGTGGTGACATCTTTGCATACACCATTGCTTGCTTTATTTTCCCTAGCATTTATAGTCCTAAAATATCTGCCAATGCCCAAATCATAACAAATTTCATTTGCATAATGACCAGAAGCTCTGGTCATGAGGTGCAATGTTGCAAATTGTGAAAGTGTCCATATGACAGGTACAAGAAATGGTCTCTTCCATACAAAATAATCATGATATACAGTGTCTGGTTTCCTAATGTGTTTTGAATTTATTTGGTCAATATGAGATTTTTTCTCTGTGTGAACTAGTGTATGATCTAAATCAAACACAATATGTAAATGTTTTTTTTCTTGGGGCAACAATGATCTATATGATGTATATGCACCAACTGTAACAAATGGGGATGCAATGATGAATGTTATTTTTTTGAACATTGCAGTTGGTGCTTGATATAGTTACAGTTGATATATGATATATTGTAGTTTATCAATTTTTTGTGTGATGATTGTATATGTCGACAGAAAGATCTATTTATTTATGTGACACATGTATTGATAATAGATTATCAAACATTAAGCATATACATGTGGTACAACCATTATTGTATGAGTTGGCAGAACTAAAAGAAATAATAGCAAAAATTAATCAATATTTACAATATTTTAAAACAAACTATGGCATTAGAATAACAGAAGAGACACAAAAGGTGCATAATGATTTTGAGTCATATTTGAGCACAATAAATATTCACAATACATATACACTTGCAATAAAATATATGCAACTGTCACAACTGTCATTGAATAAATATTACCACACACCAGTGTTAGAAAGAAAATCACATGATGAATTGCTGGAATCTGCAGGATATACTACATTTAATATAGACACCATAGAAGAAGAATATGCTCAAAAAAAAGCACAACAAGTAGATGCTGAAAAGTTAAGATCAACTGTTGACATTGTGGAGGCAACCCCAATAGATGATACAATGAATACAGGACTGTCTGATGACATTCGTACTGCACATTTTAATAATGACACATTTACACATTACATTTGTTATCTGGCCAGTTTGTATATGTACATTGTCAAATGTGGCTCATTGTTAACAGTTGACGAAATAAATTCTGAAATTGGTAATTCAGCATTAGGATTGTGGCTAAAGAGAATCAATATAATGTCATCAACCCATAGTGTAGACATGAAATTTTTTATTAAAATGAATACAGGTGAGAGTTTTAAAGAATTTAAGGACAGAATGTACCAAGAAATTGTAAGGCTGCTAGATATTTACATTGAATCTGATAATTATTATCAAGAATCATACAATGGCAAAACTACAGAGACATTGAAAAAAGAATTTGAAAATAGTGTATTAAAAATGATCACATATAAGCCATGTAAAAAATCATCCAGTGAATCGATCCATGTTGATACAAGTGTAAGACAAAGTCTTGAAGGAGGATACAGTGCAAATATTAAAAGATTGGAGGCAAAATACAAAAAATATAAGTCTAAATATTTAAAATTAAAAAAAATCAATTAGCAGATAATGGTATAATGGATTCTGTAATGATACATAAATAGCAAAAAAATTGATAAATCCAATCCTAGACAGTCACCATCATGGTTTAATATGGTAATATACATACCATATGACAGATGTACTATCTGATACTAGTTCAACAGCCCTAACAATTTATGAGAATGAATCAAAAGAACCTGAGCTATCTGTTGAGGAACAACGGAAGAAATTTTTGACAAGAGGACTAACAGGATTAATCAATTTAGGCAATACATGTTATATGAATGCTGCTATGCAATGTTTATTGGCAAGTGGGTTGCTTGTTGCATATTTTAGAAATGGAACATACAAGAATGATTTAAAATATGGAATTATTAGGGATTTATATGATGCTCAAAAAAAGAGTATGGAGGGGAAGGATGGTGAAAAGGTGTCAATATGTAAAAAGAAAATCAAAAGGATGTTCAAAAAAAGTATTACCTACAAATTTAGAAATGTTGTAGTGATTGCATGGGGGAAAAATTGTAAGATCAAGATGAAAAGTTTTAAGGCTGCAATTGGAGCATTCAATTCAATATTTGCAGGATTTTCACAGAATGATAGTCAAGAATTTGTTGGATTTGTGTTGGATAGAATTCATGAGGAAACAAAAACTGATATTGTCATTGAATTCAAAGATATCTCACCTAATGTTCTAGATTTTATTGATGTCAAAGAACAATACAATCGTTTGGTAGATGATGATGCTATGTCACTTGAGGATAAGATAAAACACAAAGAAAGTTTTACAAAATATAGAAATGAACATTTGGCAGAAGATGCAATTTACAAATCTTTGCAATTTTGGCAAAAGTTTCTCAAAAAGAATCATTCTGCTATTATTGACATATTTACAGGATTACATCTCAATACTGTTAAATGTGAAGAATGTGAAACAGTTGCCTTTTCTTTCCAACCAGAAAATAGTTTGACTCTGGGTATTGGTTCTGGTTATACAGATGTTTCTATCTATGATTGTCTGAGCAAACATTTTACTCAACATGAAACATTGACAGGTGATAATGCATATCATTGTTCACAGTGTGACAAAAAAACAACAGCTTTAAAGAAAGTTTTTAATTGGCATGCACCACCAATCCTAATTATTCAACTTAAAAGATTTTTCAATATGGGGGCAATGCTTGCACGCAACAATCGAATTGTTGAATTTCCACTTAATGATCTTGATATGGGTCAATACTCATCAGAATACAACAAAAGTTATCAAATGTATGATCTCTATGGTGTTGTTCATCAGATGGGATCTTTACATGGTGGTCATTACATTGCATACACCAAGAATCCAATCAATGGAATGTGGTATAGATATGATGATGATGATATTGTTCATATTGATGAATCCAGAATTAAAGACATTGTACAAACTAAAGAGGCTTATCTACTATTTTACAAGAAAAGAGAAGATAGTAAAATAACTACTTTTGCTGATGATACAGAGGATGTTATTGATCTGACTTAATTTCTATTTTATTTTCCACTTCATTCTTTTCAACAACAAGAATGAATAATTTTCTAATTTCATAGAGAAAAACTTTAAATTGCGGAACATCTTGATTATTTAATGAATCAAAAAAGTGGCGAATATCATAATTTTTGGGTAACTTAAATACAATACATCTGGGTGAAAAATCAGTTGAAAACCATGATTTTGCCAATTCTTCTATTGGTATATCGCCTAGTGTTAATTTTAGTAAATCACTTTCTTTGTATGACTTGCCTCCCCAAGGTGGATCAACATAAATAACATCTACATGTTGAATTTTTGGAATAATGTCAATACTGTTACCATTAATAATATGCACATTTTTACAATTATAGACATCAATGTTATTTTTAATATATTCATATTTAGTGGTGTCAATCTCAATACAAACAACTGAATTGAAACATTTGCTAAATGCAAGTGTATCACAGCCAGCACCCCCAGTTGCATCAACAATCATAGATTCACTTGCATTTTTGTATGGTGTAATGTGTTTGCTAATAATTGCACAAATTTTTTTAGCATCAAGTGGACTTGTCACATGAGTTATAAAATCATAATCTATCTTAAGTTTTGAAAATTGTGATTTATCAGTAGTGTATGGAAATATTTTCTCCAATACTATTCTCTTATCGAGAGTGAACATTGATTTAAAGTCTGGTTTTTTGTTTATATCTATTTTTTCCAAATAAATATTATGATGACATCTGAATCAATTGGATTTGATCCATGCGTGATATGTATTACAGAGTTGCGGCAAAAATTGTTCAAATTAAAATCTATCAGTGGTATGATCCCATATAACAATGGTGCTAGATTTGCCAAGAATCATATTCATGATTTTTATTCTGGTTCTCATTCCATATTGGAACATGATCATCTTGGAGACACCTACAATATCGAACATATTGTTCCAGTTACAGTATTTAGATCCAGGAGAAACATCCAAATGCACAAAATTGTCCAATATTCGGATGAGCCAATACATGATCCACATAACTTTTTTGCAACAAAAAAAATAATCAATGATGTTAGGAAATCTCATATGTATGGTGATGTTTTACCATCTAGTACTAATACCAAAATGTGTATAAATAATACAGTTAGTGTTGTCAAAGATAGAGCTGTTGCAGATGATTTAATTCAAAAAGATACTAATCAACATTTTGCAGAAGTACATGTGTTAGATAACTTTTCTGCATTTCCATTTGATGATAAAAATTCTATTATTTGTATTGATGAAAGCAAAACTGTGGAAACTAAAACTGTATGTGATATAGCCAATTGTATTTTTTCACCACCTGCAATAAATAAGGGTGCCATTGCACGATGCATATTTTATATGTTCTTAATGTATGCATTTAATCCGAACCAAAGACCTGACACACCCACAGTCAATCATAACTGGTTAACAAACAATGGTAAAACACTTCCAAAATGGAATGATTTTTTCTACACAAATTTGCCTACTTACTATAAATGGGCAATAACACATGAGATTAGTCCGGATGAAGAAAATAGGAATAATGAATTAATAAATTTTTGTGGTTATCCTAATATTTTTGTTGGTTATGTAGATATTAGTGGCACATATGTTAGATCTACAAATGAAATATTAAATGAATTACTTTTTTCAAGCACATATCCACATGATCATGAAAAGTATACACGTATAGAATTCATCAATCAATCAAAACGAACCCATCCAAGATATAAAGTGCCTGATCCATTAACAATTCCTGATTTATCAGCAAACTATATTTCACCCAGATTTCCAATCTTATTGTCAATACCAGCTGATACAGCAACACTGACTGCTACTGCTACATCGACAGAACATGATGACATTGACTGGACAACAAAACGGGCTGAAGCACGAGCCACTCTTGCACTCAAAAGAAGTTCATTAGCAAGAAGTGTAACACCACCTGTTCCCAGTATTGTCAAAACTCCTTTACCACAATCTATATTAGTACCTGGAATTGAAGTTGTGAAAAAAGACAGTATAACATCAGGTCCAACAATTGTAAAAATGCCGTTACAACGACCTGTTGCAGCAGCATCAAGGGGTCCCGTTGTTGTTTTGAGAGATGGTACAGTATTGGGGTCACAAAAAGGAACCAATACAAATGTTAAAAAAAGAAGTGCAGAAGTATTCGTACCAGATGGATCAAGTAGACCAGGGACACGGATAAAAACAGGAGGTAACTATCGGGAAAAATGTAAAAAATACAATGATAAAATAAATAAACTGTTTCACATTATTGAACATACATCATCACCCTTTTCGGCATCTTGAACAGTCCGTAAAGTTCTCAATCTTTCTACATTGGCATCATACACATTTGTGGCTGTCATTTGTTGTTGTACAGCCAAATGCTGCATATTTGAATGTTGTGATTTTATAACATCTATATCTTTTTCAAGATCTGTGACTTTTGTTACCAATTCTGCAAGCATTATAGCTATTTTTGCAATATCATGATCAGTTGTGGCACCTGTTGTAACATCTGGAACTTTAATTGTTGGTTCAATCTCTGGAGCTTTTTCAGCTGCATCATCCTCGGCACCACCTATTTGTGTTCTATTGATTTTATATCTAAAGATTTCCTTAGAATCAATATCTTTGATGGCAAATTCAGAAGAAACTATTTTTGAAGCCTTTACTTCTTTGTAACATTGTTTAGCACCTTTTTTGAGAGTAGCAGCCTCTACTATTTTATCACCTAAGAATGGTTTTATTATTTGAAATCTTTTGTGCATAGATTATGTTGTATAATTTACAATTTGATATTATTTTTGTAAGGATATTCATTTTATATTTTTGCTACTAATATCATATGGGTACTGAACAAAAAAGCATATTAATTATTTATGATGATAATACACATGACATAGAAAAACATACAAACAATCTATTATCTTTTTTGGATGCAGATGTTGCTGAATACACAAATATAATTAATGATCAGTATTCTCATGTAATTTGGCAAAATGTATTAAACAACATGGCATCCAAATCAATAAATCAAAAATACACATTTGTGGTTCATTCCAATTGCGTGATGTGGTCGCGCACACAAAAGAACATTATGAAAAAAAATATGGATTTGATTGATAATTTTGTTTTCATTAATGAGCCAATAAAAAAATCTTTTTGTGGAATGTTTTCTATAAAAAGTAATAAGTCTATATTAAAAAATGAGCAATTTACATGTCAATTACAAAAAAATATATTATACAATGAAAACAGTGACATGAGTCTCACCAAATTAGATAAAATGTTCAATTCAAAAGAATTAATTTTTTATAGTGATGAAATAAAAGAAAACATGCTGAATGATATCTATCAAAATCTTGATAATTTTGTCAGCTTAATATCAAAATACAAAAATATATTACTGATATGTGGTGATTATCCGGGATATGGTGGTGCAGCTACAAATTGTAATAACTTGCAAAATTTTTTAAATGACAAAAAATTTAATACATATGCTGTGTATTATAATTATGCATCTGAAAAACAGATATATTATAATTCCACTGAAAATTATAAATGTGTTTTAGAAAAGAGATTATGCAGTGAATTAAAACATTTGAATTTTAGTCCAGACCTTATTATATTAAAAAGTGTTGTTAATGCAGATCTGACAAGTATATTTAATTGTCCAATATATTACTTAATTGGAGGAATATACAAAAATGAATTAGATAAATATCATTACACTTTGAAAACAAAAGAAGAAAATAATAAATATATTAACATGAATGTTTTAAATCAAATTAAAAGAGTAACTATGAGTTTTTGTAATAGTTCACATACCAGAAATATACTAAAAAAATATTATGGCATAAATACTTATTTATGTTTTACTTCATTTGTATCATTTTATAAAAAACCTGTGTTCCAAGATCCTGATTTTGAAAATAGAAAATATAATTATGGTTTAATTGTATCAAATTTTGACAGAAAAATTAAAAATGTCATTGAATCAATTACTTTTTTAAAAGATAAAACAAATGTAATATTAATTGGTAAACATTCTAACAAATATGCAGAACAGTATGGATTTGAATCTGTAAATTTGGTTGATAATGAAAAAATGGAATCATATTACAGACAAATAAAATATGTTGTACAAAATAGTTATTATGAATCATGTAGCAATGTGAAAGTAGAAAGCTATTACAATGGATGCAAAACAGTGCCAATTATTGTAATAAGCAGTACTCAATATGCTGGATATGGGGGTGCAGCTACCAATGCATATGAACTAATTAAATTTTTTAGAAAACATAATTACAAAGTATGTGGTGTTTTTTTTAATGATAATTTAGATGTTGACTATGATCCTGAAAATATTGGTGGAGTCTATCTGTATAAGTGCAAATATAACAAAAACACAGTGTTGAATGACGTGATGAATTATTTAAATGCACATCCAACAATTTGTTTAGCAAAAAACTATATGGCTCCTCAATATTGCAAACAAATATTTAATTGTTATACAGTCTATTTGGTATCAGGTATTAATCATTTCAGATTATTCTATCCACTAAAGTCAGCAACTGAAATATTAGATGAGAATTTTATAATAAATAACAAATTTGAAGCAGAGATAACAACAAATAAGTTAGTGGATAAAATTATTTTAAATAGTGAATTAACAAAACAAATTTTTGTCAAGATATATCCACAATTTCAACACAAAATTGCCAATCGCATAGTAGACACTACATTTGCAATGCAAAAACACCCATTGACAATAAAGTCATTTGATATTATTGTGGCATGCAGCATATTAACTAGAAAAGATAAAAACAATTTATTTTTAATAAATGTATTAAATGATGAACGATTGAATAAATACACAAAAATTATCATTGGGTCTGATAATAAATTATTTACATCAATCCCAAATTCAACAGTACTAGATATACAGTCACATTATAATTCTATAGATTTTCTTAATAGAAGCAAAATATTATTATTTCCATCATTATTTGATTCCAATTCAAATACTGTTAGGGAAGCAGCATTACATAATTGTATGCCTATCATTACACGCAATATAGGGTTCAATGAATTATTTCCAAGTTATTTAGTATGTGATACATTTACTGAAGAAGAATGGGTAAACAAGATTATACATGTCATTGAAAACTATGATGAAATTGTTAGTAACAATAACATATTTGCTAACAATAATTCTATTGATATGAATGTAATGTTATCACAATAAACAATTACAATATTTAGTAAAAAAAAGATATAAAACAATATTAATAACAAATGTGTGGTATTTTATTTTCTTCAAAGCAGATAGATGATTTGTGTTCCATATTAAAATTCTTAAAAAAAAGGGGACCTGATCACACAGAATATAAAATAATTAATGATTATCATTTTGTGCATGTTTTATTGTCAATGACTGGAATAAATTATACAGTGCAACCATTTGTATATGATGAAAATATAATCATTATGTTCAATGGTGAAATTTATAATTACAAACAATTTGGGGATTTTAATTCTGATGGTGAATGCATTATTGAATGCTACAAACAATATGGAGATGACTTTGTAAAACATTTAGATGGTGAATTTGCATTATTATTAGTGGATTTTTCAAAAG
>Ga0214921_10011050_pt1 | contig 11043 bp, 12 predicted proteins | sample LL1505_MetaG_FD_177992 | JGI IMG/M metagenome (GOLD analysis project Ga0214921, IMG submission 177992) | Freshwater microbial communities from Lake Lanier, Atlanta, Georgia, United States - LL-1505 | ecosystem: Environmental > Aquatic > Freshwater > Lake | place: USA: Georgia | collected...
ATGATCGTGTCGACGGCAATAGCAGTCTTACCCGTCTGGCGGTCACCGATGATCAGCTGTCGCTGTCCGCGGCCGACGGGGATCATGGCGTCGATCGCCTTGATGCCAGTCTGCAGCGGTTCGTGAACCGACTTACGCGCCATAACGCCGGGAGCCTGCAACTCGAGGGCGCGGCGTCCCTCCGACTTGATGGTTCCGAGTCCGTCGATGGGGTTTCCGAGCGGGTCAACGACACGGCCGAGGTATCCCTCGCCGACGGGAACCGAAAGGACCTCACCCGTACGGGAGACTTCCTGGCCCGCTTGCACGCCGGTGAATTCGCCGAGGATGACCGTACCGATCTGGTCCTCATCGAGGTTCAGAGCGAGTCCGAGCGTTCCATCTTCGAACTTGATGAGTTCGTTCGCCATAACGCCGGGAAGGCCGTCGACGTGCGCGATGCCGTCACCGGCGTCGATGACGTGACCGACTTCCTTTGCGCTCGACTTTGACGGCTCGTACGATTTCGCAAAGTCGCCAAGCGCCTTGCGGATGTCGTCCGGGTTGATAGTGAGTTCAGCCATGGTTTTTCCCTTTGTGTGGCGGGCTAGCCCGCGAGTTTCGAGGAGAGTTCTGTGAGCCGCGAGCGGATGCTCGCGTCAATGGTGTCGTTTCCGACCTGGATAGTGAATCCGCCGAGAATATCCGCATCGACAATTTCATCGATGTGGTGTTCACGGTTGTAACGCTTCGAGAGGATTCCAAGGACACGGTCACGCTGAGCGGAATCAAACGCCTGTGCGACGGTGACGACCGCCACGCCACGACCGCGCTGATCGGCGACGAGCGTCTCCGCGTGTGACAACAGCGTGCGGATGCGACGCCCTCGCGGCGCGCTGACCAAGTGGCCCACAATCGCAGCCGTCGAATCGCTCATGCCCTTGAGGACACTAGCGGCGAGTTTCGTCTTGGCCTCGGCCGAACCGCGTTTCGAGTTGAGAGATAGTTCCAGTTCGTTGTTCGCCGCAACGGCACGGGCAACGGCAAACAGTTCCGCCTCGATGTCATCATTCGATGATTGGGCGACAACGCGGATACCGATTTCTTCGATGCCGTCAAGAAGTTCAGTAGCGGACGACCATGTCTCGCCAACGATCACTTTCAGCAAAGCCTGTGCCGACGAATCGAGCTTGCCCAGCACACCGACGACGAGAGCACCCTTTGCGGATGCCTCGGCGACACGGTTCGAGAGGGCACCACGCAGTGCCGGCGTATTACCGATTGCACGACCAGCGTCGAGCACTGCGACACCGGTCGCAACGCTCAATCCGCTCGCCTTCGTGACAGCAGCCTTAGCCGCGGTCAGCGCAACGCGTGATGCACTTCCCATCTACTTGCTCTTCTCGTTCTTTTCGATGTCCGCCAGGAATCGATCGACAATCGCCGATGACGACTTTGAGTCTTTCACCTGGTCACCGATGACGCGCCCCGCGAGGTCGAGAGCCAACTGCCCAACCTCGGACCGCAGCGACTGAATCGCAGCGAGGCGCTCGGCCTCGATTTGCTGATGAGCTTTAGCCACGATGGCCGCGGCGTCAGCAGATGCCTGGTCCTTGAGTTCCGCGAGGATGATCGCACCCTCGCCTCGAGCCTTGTCTTTAATCTCAGACGCTTCGGTGCGTGCCTCGGCGAGAAGCACGTTGTACTTCTCGAGAGCTTCAGCAGCTTCCTTTTGTGCCGACTCGGCCTGAGCGATGCCGCCCTCGATCTTCTCGGCGCGTGCGTCGAGCGTCTGCTGCATCCTGGGGAGGACTACCCTCCAAAAGACGAAGAGAACGATCGCGAACGGAACGATCGACCAGACGATGTCATAGATCTCTGGGAGGAGCGGGTTCTTGACCGGTTCGATTTCCGTCGCGGCCGATGCCCACACAAGTGCGTGCTGCATAGCGAGTCCTTTGGGAAGCGTTAGACGAAGATGAAGCCGGTCGCGATACCAACGAAGGCGAGTGCCTCGGTGAACGCGATACCGATGTACATGAGGACGGTGAGTCGTCCTTGGAGTTCGGGCTGACGTGCAACCGACTCGATCGTCTTGCCGACGACGATACCCACGCCAATGGCGGGTCCGATGGCGGCGAGACCGTATCCGACGGTTGCGATGTTTCCCGTGATCTCTGCGAGAACCATGGTGTTTCCTTCCGTTGTTGACCCGGATGGGTCAGGTGTTGGTTAGTGTTCTTCCGCCAGCGCGAGCTGGAGGTAGACGGCGGTCAAGAGGGTGAAAACGTAGGCCTGAAGCACAGCGACCAGGATTTCAAAGAGTGAGAAGGCGACGCCGAAGGCGAGCGTTCCGGCTCCAAACACGTAGCCGAACCATTGCCCGAAGCCGAGGAAGAAGAAGTGGGTCGCCGAGAAGAGCAGCACGAGCAGGAGGTGGCCGACGATCATGTTCATGAGCAGTCGAAGCGTGAGCGTGACGGGACGCAACACGAAGGTCGACAGCAGTTCGATTGGTGTGACGACGATGTAGAACGCAGCGGGGACTCCGGGCGGGAAGAGCGCGTTCCGCAGGAATGCACCGGGGTGCTTCTTGAGCCCGGCGTAAATGAAGGTGAGGTAGGACACGACAGCGAGAACGAGCGGGATGCCGATGACCGACGACCCAGCGATGTTGAATCCGGGGACGATTCCCGTGATGTTGAGAAAGAGAACGAGGAAGAAGATGGTGGTGAGGATCGGCAGGAATCGACGGCCGTCCTTTTTGCCCAGCAAATCCTCGGCGATGTTCACGCGAACGAGGTCGAGTCCCATCTCAATCAACGACTGGAACCGGCCGGGAACGACGGACATCTTGCGAGTTCCCAGCCAGAAGATGAGCACGAGGGCAATAACCATGATCATGCGAATGATCATGATGCGGTTCATCGCGAACGGCGTTCCCTCGAAGAGAACAATGTCGGGGAAGAATTCGGAGATGGAGGGGGCGTGAAACTCAACGCCGGCTGTGAGAACGAGGCTTGACAGTCCGTTCAACACAACTTTCTCCTTGGCTCGAGCGCGGGTACACCGCGCAGGGCGACATTCCTATGAGCCTATCATGTCGACCACAGGGACACGAGCCCTCGAAACGGCAATAACGTCGCTCACGAGTGCCCCGATAACGGCCGCGATGACACTGCCGAGTGCGACGACGGAATTGAGTTCCGTGATGCTTCTAATCACCGTCATTGCGCCGAGAAACAAAACAAATTTGAGCAGCCAGGCGCCGAGAACCGTGGCAAAAAATGCGCCGGAGGCGATTGACCCACCCGAGAGTTTCTGCCCCAGCAGGATTGACGCGGCGGTGACGCCCATGAACACGAACGCGATCAGTGCTCCGACCAGTGCGCTGACGACTCCCGTCCACCCCTCAACCGCATAGCCGATTGCGCCGCCAACACCAGCGATTGCCGCGGTGATGATGGCACCGAGCACGAGCGACGAGCGAAGCGCGCGGTTCGCGAGCTGAACGGCGGTGGTCACGGGGTGGTCTCCTTTGGGGTGACTGCTGGATCGGTCTTACTCTTGCGCGCGAGCGGTGCGAGGGTCAGAAATGTGGTCACGATGAAACCGGCCAACACGATTCCGGCGGCGACACTCGATCGCACAAACATGAACAGCAAAGCGCCGACAGAGGCGACCGTCGTCCAGGCGTAGAGGATGAGCACCGCGCGCAGGTGCGAGTGCCCCATGTCGAGCAAACGGTGGTGCAAGTGTTTGCGGTCTGCTTCGAACGGCGACTTGCCGTTGATCAACCGCCGTGTGACGGCCATGACGAAGTCGAGCAGCGGAATGAGGAGGACCGCGAACGGGATGAGGAGCGGGATGAAGGCGGGAATGAACTGTTTGGGATCAACCGTCCCCGGGTCAACCTGACCCGTAACCGAGATGGTCGAACCCGCCATGATGAGTCCGATGACGAGTGCGCCCGAATCGCCCATGAACATTTTCGCCGGGTACGCGTTGACGGGTAAGAACCCGATGAGCGCGCCGCAGAGGGACGCGGTCAACAGCGTCGCGAGATTGAAATAGTTCTGGTGCCCGGGACCGATGGCGAGGATGTACGAGTAGATGAAGAAGACGGTCCCCGCGATAAGTGAAACGCCGGCGACCAGTCCGTCGAGTCCGTCAATGAAGTTGATGGCATTCATGACCAACACCACCGCAAAAACGGTGAGGATGAGGGACATGGTCGGTGACAGCAAAATGATCCCGCCGAACGGCAGGCTGACGATCTGTATTCCCGACCACGCCATGACACCTGCCGCGATGAGCTGAGCGCCGAGTTTCGTGAGCCAGTCGATATCGAACAGGTCGTCGAGAATCCCGACTATTGCCATCAGGGCGATCGCGATGGACATTCCGATGACGGGGAGTGGGTCGAAGAAGACGCGGTCGAACGCGGGGAGAACGGTCGCGAGAGCGAAGGCCGCTCCGACGCCGAGGACGATCGCGATACCGCCGAGCCGGGGGGTCGGGGTGGTGTGAACGTCCCGCTCGCGAATTCCGGGGTAGATCTTGTACTTATGGCTCAAGCGCAACATCATTTGAGAAGCACCAAAGCTGACAATGGCCGAAATGAGACCGACGTAAATGTAGTTCACGACTCGTCCCCCTCGATTGTTCCGAGCAGGTCGCGAATCGCATCGCGCGAGATGACTCCGTCGCGCAAGATTCGCACCGGCTTGCCCACGAGGGTAGGAGTGCAGTCGACAATCGTTGAGCCCGATCGATTTGTCGATGCAGCACCTGCATCGAGGTAGACATCGACACTGTCTCCGAGCTGTTCGAGAGCTTCGGCAGCGGTCAGCGCCGCCGGTTCGCCCGTCCGGTTTGCGCTGGACACCGCGAGCGGTCCGGTTTCACTGAGCAGTTCGCGGGCGATGGCGTTGTCGGGAATGCGAACCGCGACCGTTCCGTTGGTGTCGCCGAGGTCCCAGGCAAGAGTCGTCCTAGCCGGAACCACAATCGTCAATCCGCCCGGCCAAAACTCGCCGGCAAGCTTCGTCATTTCGGGGGTCACGGTTTCGGCCAGCGCGGTCAACGTGTCAATCCCACCGATGAGGACGGGTGGCGGTGAATGGCGGCCGCGACCCTTCGCGTCGAGCAGTGCGCGAACGGCATTGGAGTTGAAGGCATCCGCGGCGACCCCGTAAACCGTGTCCGTCGGGATGACGACGAGTCGGCCACGACCGATTGCACCGCGCGCCATGCGAAGTCCCGTCAGCGCCTCGGCGGTGTCGGCGCAGGAATATATCGTGCTCATCGTTGTCAGTTTATCCATGAGCGATTAGCGCACCGCGGTGAGTGCGCGTTCGCGGTGAAGCAGATCCGTGTGAGTTGTCGTTCCGCGGAATCCCGCGTCTGTTGCGATGGTGCGGACGGCGGCGCCCTGGGTGTCTCCGTGTTCCAAAACCAGCACTCCGCCCGGTCGCAGCAGTCGCGCTGCCGTGGCGATGAACGTGCGGATGTCCCGCAACCCGTCGTCGCCACCAAACAGTGCCGTTTCCGGGTCGTATCCCAGAACCTCGGTATCGGCAGGTTTCTCGGCGTCAGGAATGTACGGCGGATTCGTCACGACAACGTCAACGGTTCCGTCGAGTTCGGTGAGGGCGGTGGCTGCATCGGCCTGAACCAGTGTGACGCGATCGTCACCGAGACGCTCGATGTTTTTCGCCGCCCACTTGTAAGCGTCGTCGAATCGTTCGACCGCAATGACGCGTGCGTTGGGTACCTCGGTGGCAAGAGCCAGTGCTAGCGCGCCGGTCCCCGTTCCCAGGTCGACCGCCAAGGGGGACGGACTCGGAACCTGTGAGAGCGCGTCGATCGCCCACTCGGCGACAAGTTCGGTCTCGGGGCGCGGAACGAGAACCCCGGGGCCAACCTCGAGTACGAGATGGCGAAACGGTGCCTGCCCAGTGATGTGCTGCAGTGGTTCGCGTGCTTCACGGCGACTACCCAGTTCGGCGATTCGTGCAATATCGTCCGCGGCCAGCTCGGTTCCCATGAACGCTTTGGTGGCGACTTCCCCGCGGGTCCAGCCCGTCACAAACCCGACGAGCAATTCCGCATCCACGAGAGCGGAGGGGATTCCCGCCCGACTGAATCGTTCAGCCAGTTCGGAGACGACCTCGCCGACGGTCGCCACGATTACTCCGACAGCGCTTTGAGCTGGGCTTCCTCGTCCACCTGGATACACGATTCGATGATGGGGTCAAGTGCGCCGTTCATCACCTGGTCGAGGTTGTAGGCCTTGTACCCGGTGCGGTGATCCGCAATGCGGTTTTCGGGGAAGTTATAGGTGCGGATGCGCTCGGAACGGTCCATTCCGCGAATCTGGCTCTTGCGGGCAGCGCTGTCGACAGCGTCGCGCTCTTCTTGTATCCGTGCAAGCAGGCGGGCACGCAGAACGCGCATCGCCGATTCCTTGTTCTGAATCTGGCTCTTCTCGTTCTGGCACGACACGACGATTCCCGTGGGAACGTGCGTGATTCGAACAGCGGAGTCGGTCGTGTTGACGGACTGGCCGCCCGGGCCGCCCGAGCGAAAAACATCGATGCGCAGATCGTTGGGGCTGATCTCGACTTCTTCGGGTTCGTCGACTTCGGGGAACACGAGTACGCCGGTCGTCGAGGTGTGGATGCGACCTTGAGTTTCGGTGACGGGAACGCGTTGCACGCGGTGCACCCCGCCCTCGTACTTGAGGCTTGCCCATGCGCCCTGTGCCGGATCCGTTGACTTGCCCTTGATGGCGACCTGGACGTCCTTGAGACCACCGAGGTCGCTGTCGGTTTTGTCGAGAATCTCAACACGCCATCCGCGACTGTCCGCATACTGGGTGTACATGCGCAACAGGTCGGCCGCAAAGAGAGCGCTTTCAGCGCCGCCCTCGCCGCCCTTGATTTCCATGATCACGTCACGACCGTCGTCGGGGTCGCGCGGGATGAGCAAGCGACGAAGCTTCTCTTCCAGTTCGGGGATTGACGCCTCGAGTGCCGGCACTTCCTCGGCGAACGCGGGATCATCCTTGGCGAGTTCCCTTGCCGCGGCAAGATCGTCGCGCGCCGCCACCAACAGTTCGTGAGTTCCCACAATCGCGTTGAGTTCGGTGTAGCGACGGTGAAGTTTCTTTGCGCGACCGGCGTCCGCGTGCACGGAAGGATCCGCCAAGTCCAGTTCGAGCTGGGCGTGTTCCGCGAGGAGACCCTCGATCGACTCAAACATGAGGTCCTTAGAGTGCGACGACGCTGGTGGCGATGTCGAGCAGTTCCTCGCGAATGGCTCCGGGGAACCCGTCGGTTGAGTTGTCGATTGTCGCGATGACCGTCAGCGATCCGCCGGCTTCGAGGGTGCGACCGGCGCCGAAAAGGCGCTTCGTCGCGGCGAAAACCGCCGAGTCAACCGGTCCATCACCAATCGGTCGTGAACCCTGGATGACAGCGAGCTGGCTCTTGGCGACGCGCGTCAACGAGTCGACGAGGACAACCACGTGGTGGCCCTTCTCAACGAGTCGCTTCGCGCGGGCGATGGCCAGTTCGGCGACGGTGACGTGCTCGTCGGCGTGACGGTCGTAGGACGACGCTGCGACTTCGCCGCGGACTCCGCGGGTCAGAGCGGTGACGTCCTCGGGCAGTCCATCCGACACGACCACCATGAGGTGAGCGTCGCTCGAGCTGGAGGAAATCTCGGCGGCGAGGTCACGAATGACCGCGGTGCGAGTGGCGCCGGCCGGGGCGTCAACGAGAACCCGATCGCCCTTCTTGACGCCGTCGAAACGGCCACGCAAACCAAGGGATTCCGTGGCGTGGATGGGGGTCAGGTCGGAGAAGTCATCGCGGACGACGGCTTCTTCCGGCGCAGCCCCGTTAACGAAATCGATCGTGGCAAGAGCGTTGTACTTTTGGCGGTTCTGGAAATCGTTGTCGCGCGGCTGGCGAATCGCACCGACGACTGCGTCACCGCGACGCAGGTTGTATTTTTTGACCTGACCCAGCGCGACATAAATGTCGGCGGGGCTGGCGAGGTACCCGGCGGTGCGAACGAACGCGTAGTTGTCAAGGATGTCGAGGATTCCGGCAACGGGGATGAGAACGTCGTCGTCGCTGATGGTGTCGAAGTCATCGTCACGTCCGCGCCCGCGCTTGCGGCTGCGCTGGCGGTTGCGCGAACTGTCGGTTCCGCTGTCGTCGCCGTCGGAGCTTTCCGCGGAGTTGGAATCTGTCGAGTCCGAGTCCGACGGCGCGGCGGTTGCGGTGCCACGACTGCGACCACGACCGCGGCCGCGGCCGCGTGTGCCCTCTGCAGGAGCGTCGCCTTCGGCGGGTGCTTCGGTCTCGGGCTTGGCAGCTGCCTTGGTGGCGCGCGGAGCCTTTGTGGCGGGTGCGCCTTCGGTCACCTCGATGGGTGCATCGGGGGACTTCTTGACTGCACGGCGAGGGGTGCGCGTGCGGGGAGCCGATTCGGTCGAACCGGCACTGTCGATCACAACATCGTTGTTTTCGTTTTCCATGGTGTTACTCCTTCATTGTTGTCACGCCATCGTGGGCAGACACAAGAAGTGACATTCGATGGAGTGATGCTAAACCTGCTCGGACGCCGAATTAGTTTTCGGTGCCATCGGGCAGTACTACAACAGTAGCACCCTTGAAATCGACCGCGAGCATGAGGCACTCCCACTCGTCTCCGCCGGTTGCTTCGATGAGGTCGGCGGCGCGTTTGCGTTCGACCGGGTCATCGGTCAATACGAGCACCGAGGGGCCAGCACCCGACACGACCGCGGCAAAACCGGCGTCGCGCAGCGAGTGCACCAGTGCGTTCGTGGCGGGCATCGCTTCGGCGCGATATTCCTGGTGCAACTTGTCTTCGGTCGCTTCGTGCAGGAGCTCCGGGCTTTGAAGAAGCGCGGCGATGAGCAGTGCCGAGCGCGACACGTTGAAAATGGCGTCTTCGTGTGGAACCTGCTCGGGTTGAAGGGCGCGCGCGATCTTGGTGCTCATCGTCGCGGTTCGAGGAACGGCAACGAGCAGCGAGACGCCACGGTGCACGATGAGCTTCTTGTGCTTGGGGCCAGTGGGCGTTGTCCACGCAATTGACAGACCACCGAACAGCGCGGGGGCGACGTTGTCGGGGTGGCCCTCGAGTTCCGTTGCGATGTTGAGTAGGCCCTGGGCGTCGATGTCAACGATTCCGTCGAGTAGCCCCTTGGCCAACATGATTCCGCCGACAATCGCTGCTGAGGACGACCCCATCCCGCGCGCGTGCTGGATGTGGTTTTCGCAAATCAGGTCGATGCCGGGAACCGGAACACCGAAATGCTCGAACGTCTTGATGAGCGAGTGTGCGACGAGGTTGGTTTCATCGGTCGGAACTTCTCCTTCGCCGACACCGCGAATCGTGACGCGAACACCCTTGGTCTTTGATACGGTCGCCGTCAACTCGTCGTAAAGGGCCAGCGCCATTCCAAGCGTGTCGAAACCGGGACCAAGGTTGGCGGTCGTGGCGGGAACCTTGACGTGAACCTTTCGGCCCATCGGGACGTCGGTGGCCATCTAGTGACCTTTCGACATTCCGAGGACAGAAGCGATCTCGTCGGCGTTGACGGGCACAACAAGCGGCGACACCTCGGAGCCGTCGGCGCGCTTGAGCCCCCACTGCGGGTCTTTGAGTCCGTGGCCCGTAACGGTCAGAACGCAGAGCGCGCCCTTCGGGATGACACCGGCCTCGGCACGCTCGAGAAGTCCGGCGACCGAGATTGCCGACGCCGGCTCGACGAAGACGCCAACCTCAGCGGCCAGAACCTTCTGGGCGGCGAGGATGTCGGCGTCGGAAATAGCGCCAAAGTACCCGTTCGAATCCGCGTGGGCAGCAATCGCGAGATCCCACGATGCCGGCTTGCCGATGCGGATTGCGGTGGCGATGGTTTCGGGATTGTTAATGGGCGCGCCATTGACGAGCGGCGCTGATCCCTCTGCCTGGAACCCGAACATGCGCGGCAAAACGCTGGTGACCCCGCGTGCGATTTCTTCGCGGTAACCGCGGTGGTACGCCGTGTAGTTTCCGGCGTTGCCGACGGGAATGAAGTGGAAGTCGGGGGCGCGACCGAGAACGTCGACGATCTCGAACGCGGCCGTCTTTTGCCCCTCGATGCGGTCGTTGTTGACCGAGTTGACGAGGTGAATCGGGTAGTTGTCAGCTAGTTCACGGGCGATATCTAGGCAGTCGTCGAAGTTTCCCTGCAACTGAAGTATCTGAGCGTCGTGCGCAACCGCTTGGCTGAGCTTGCCCATCGAAATCTTGCCCTCGGGAACGAGAACCGCCGCGGTGATTCCCGCATACGCCGCGTAGGCCGCTGCGGACGCCGACGTGTTTCCGGTTGACGCGCAGATGACGGCCTTCGCGCCGTGCTCGACGGCTTTCGAAATCGCCATCGTCATTCCGCGGTCCTTGAACGAACCGGTTGGGTTCATTCCCTCAAACTTGACGTACACCTTTGCCCCGGTTCGAGCAGACAGCGACGGTGCATAGATAAGCGGAGTTCCGCCCTCGCCCAGCGAAATGATGGGTGTCTTCGACGTGACGTCCAGGCGGTCGGCGTACTCGTGCAGCACACCGCGCCACTGATGCGAAGCGGGTCGTTTCGCACCAAAGGGGTTTCGCCAGCGTTTCGCCATTACAGACCTTCCACTCGGAGCACACCCGACACGTGTTCCACGACGGGTGAAGCGGCAAGCGCCTCGACCGTCGCGGCGAGATCGGCCTCGATCGCCTCGTGGGTACCGATAACCAGCGTAGCGGTGAGCGAGCCGTCGGTCGCGGTCTTCTGTTCGACCGATTCGACCGAGACGCCCTGCTTCGCAAAGATGGACGCAATCTCGGCGAGTGCACCAGGCGCATCCTTGATGTCGAGCGACACGTGGTACCGCGTGTGAATCGCACCGATGGGCAGGATGGGAAACGTTGCGTGAGTGGACTCGGCGACCCCGGGGCCCCCGATAACGTGACGGCGTGCTGCGGTGACGAGGT
>Ga0214921_10011051_pt1 | contig 11041 bp, 11 predicted proteins | sample LL1505_MetaG_FD_177992 | JGI IMG/M metagenome (GOLD analysis project Ga0214921, IMG submission 177992) | Freshwater microbial communities from Lake Lanier, Atlanta, Georgia, United States - LL-1505 | ecosystem: Environmental > Aquatic > Freshwater > Lake | place: USA: Georgia | collected...
CTTAATGATGAAGTCCTAAAGTCAACTCAACTCAAGGGTCAAGTTTTGGTGACTTACTTTTGGGCAAGCTGGTGCCCGTTCTGCGCGCAACAAACACCCGAGATTGAAAAGCTATCTGTGAAATACCAAAGCAAAGGTCTTTTCGTGTTGGGCGTATCTATTGACAAAGATTTATCTGCTGCAAAGGCACATTTCCAAAAACATCGCTACAGTTTTTCTTCTACATGGCTAGACCCGAAGGTAAAGTCCGAACTTAAAAAGCCATCTTCTGTTCCATTGGTCACGGTCTACGACAAGTCTGGTCTATTGGTGCAGCATGAAAAGGGACAGATGTTTGCTGAAGATGTCCAGGCCTTGTCGCGTTGGATTTGAAGGTATCGCCCTTAACCCTTGAAAATTCCGAATGCAAATCAACACCGATTTATCTCAAAAACTAGCTGTCAATTGTGGTGAACTACCATGGCTAGCCTCTCCTCAGAAGGGAGTTGAAAGAGTCATGCTCGAGCGCGATGGTGATGAAGTCGCTCGAGCAACCAGCTTGGTGCGCTATGCGCCCAAATCCAGTTTCAGCCACCACCAGCACGACTTGGGAGAAGAATTCTTGGTACTTGAGGGCGTATTCCAGGACGAGCATGGTCAATATCCTGCTGGCACTTACGTCAAGAATCCAACTGGCTCATCCCACACACCGTTTACAGACACAGGCTGCACCTTGTTTGTCAAACTCAGATACCTTGATCCACAAGACACAGAACGGGTTGTGATCAACACCCGATTGGCTGAATGGTTCGCTGGAATGGTGCCCGGTCTGACTGTCTTGCCACTGTCCTCGTTTGGAACCACAAGCACGGCCTTGGTCCGATGGGCGCCAGGCACTTATTTCAACCCCCATAGACTGTCCGACGTCAGCGTGTGTGAGACAAATAGGGGTACTTGATTAAAGGAGGGTTTTGGTTCATCTTTCAACTTAAGGAGTGAAGATGAAATTGAAATCCATTCAACCCAAGACCTCTGCCGAGAAGGTGGTCGTTTGTGGTTAACTTGACAATGCCGTTTCTAGGATCGCGACCGTCTGGCCCTCGGCGACAAGCTCGCCTTCTTTCACTATGATTTCCTTAAGAGTACATTTTCCCAAAGCGACGACGGGAATTTCCATCTTCATACACTCTATGGTCATCACGATGTCACCCGCTGCAATGTCTTCTCCCAACTGCTTATTGATCTGCCAGACCAATCCAGCCACCTCAGATTTAAGTCTAATCGCTGCCATTTCTTAATTTCCTTTTAATGAGGGTTGCAGGATCAAAATTTCATTCGCGCAACAACGGTACTCCTACGTCGGATCAATCAATGTGTGCTGCCTACCAATATAGCTGGGTGTACTTCACCGATCTGATCGGAAAGATTGTTGTATGAGCTTTATGTAAGATTTATCATAACCGGAAGCTATCAATGACCCATGCGGCGTCGCCAATTCGTTTTTGACATCTAGCTCATTAGCAAGTGCAATATTTCAACGGTGTGCAACAGCAATGCTCTGGTTAGGCAGATCGGAACCGCGTAACATCACTATTCGACCGAAGTAATTGCGCCTTGAGCGAAGGCACATCGCCCTGTAGGTTTCCTTTCACAATGCCCATTATGTAGGTCGACGGCCTCCTTCTACGTATGGCGCCGAGCAACCCTTCAATATGGCTTTCGGACATGGCCTATCTTACTAAATGAGTAGCCGTGTCTCAGCGTTGATGCGGGGTACAACGCTAAGTGGTGCCATCGGGATTAACTCTTAGTTGCCGAACGCTGGGTGCGCGAGGTCGTATTTAAATCGAGTTGGAACGGAGTTAAAGGGGCGCAGGTGGCTGCTATATTTCAAAAAGCGCGGACTGGAAGCAACCTGCGTAGCTAATCATTCATTAATTGCATTTGGCACATGCCTAGGATCGATTGGAAAAAGCCAATATGTTCGCTAATATAGTTTCATTCAAGCAAATTGCACATCGCCAAAGATGTGAAATTTCCTAGTGTGTGCAGCAAACATGGAGTCACCTTTGAGCTGGCAACCTGAACTAGATCAACTCGCAAAGCTTAGCGCTCTTGCACGTGAACACGGTGGTGCCGAAAAGGTTGCGAGACACAAGGCAGCGGGCAAGCTCACAGCGCGCGAGCGCATCGATGGGCTGCTTGACGGTGGTTCGTTTCATGAGATAGGGGGCATCGCAGGATCGGCTCGCTACGACCCTTCAGAAGTCGAGGTGACCGGATTCACCCCGGCGAACCTGGTGATAGGCCGTGGCGCCGTCGAACAACGGCCTGTCGTTGTCGCTGCCGACGATTTCACTGTCCGCGGCGGAGCGAACGACGGTGCGGTCAAAGAAAAGCTTACGTATGTAGAGGCCATGGCGAACGAACTGTGCCTGCCGCTGATCAGGCTTGTGGACGGAACTGGCGGTGGAGGCTCCGTCAAGAACATCGAAAATGAGGGGGCAACACATGTCCCCAACAACGGTGGCAGGCTTTGGGACCTCGTTTGTAGAAACCTATCGACCATCCCAGTTGTTGGTCTTGCTCTGGGATCTACCGCCGGGCTAGGCGCAGCCCGTGTTTGCAGTAGCCACTATTCAATGATGGTTCGCGGCACCGCGCAGCTGTTCGCGGCGGGTCCGCCCTTGGTCGCCCGAGTGGGGCAAGTGGTAACCAAGGAGGAACTGGGCGGCAGCGAGATCCACGCGCGAAACGGCGTTGTTGATGACGAAGTGGAGAGCGAGGGAGAAGCCTTCCTACGAACGCGACGATTCCTGTCTTATTTGCCGCCCTCCGTCCATGAATTTCCTCCACGTGCTACGCCGATAGTAGACACCGCGCGCAGCGACGAATGGCTGCTCGCCGCGATTCCGCGCGACGACCGCAAGGTATACAAGATACGGCCGATCGTAGAGACACTGTTTGATACTGGAAGTTTCATGGAGATCGGACGACTGTGGGGGAAATCGATCGTGACTGGTTTCGCTAGGTTAGACGGATGGGCAGTCGCGGTAATGGCGAGCGATCCCTATGTCTACGGAGGCGCTTGGTCCGCAGACACCGCGCAAAAAATCGTGCGCTTTGTAGATCTTGCCGAGACCTTTCATCTGCCAGTTGTATTCTTGGTCGACATTCCAGGGTTCGCAATCGGCGTAGATTCAGAACGCGCGGGCACCATCCGGCATGGCGTGCGAGCCCTTGCAGCGATCCATCAGGCGCGTGTGCCGTGGTGCAGCGTGATCTTGCGTAAGGCTTTCGGCATCGCCGGCGCCGCGCACATGAATGGGGGTCGTTTCAACTTTCGCTATGCATGGCCTTCCGGACAATGGGGTTCGCTGCCGCTTGCCGGTGGACTAGAGGTAGCCTATAAATCCGAAATCGAATCAGCGCCTGATCCCGTTGCTAAGCTGTGCGAAATTCAGGAGCGTCTTGCGCGCCTACGCTCTCCCATACGCTCCGCAGAGCGCTTTTTCATAGAAGAAATAATCGACCCGCGGCAGACCCGATCTGTACTGTGCGAATTCGCCGCCCTTGCTGCACCTTTGAGGGTAGCAGGCACGCCCTCATTTGGGACACGGCCATAATGCCCATACGAAATACAGGAGTAAATCATGAACGTTGCACGTCCGGGACCTCTGGCCGGTATTCGCGTCGCCGACTTTTCGCGCGTCTTCGCAGGACCAATTGCCACAATGATGCTGGCGGATCTTGGTGCTGAAGTTATCAAGATAGAAGACCCTAAGGGTGGCGATGATGCGCGTCAGTATCGTCCGCCCGACATCGGTGGTTTGTCCGCCGCTTTCGTATCATTGAACCGCAACAAACGTAGTATCGCGCTCGACCTTCGAAGCGAGGCTGGCCGCCGTGCAGCTTTGGACCTCGTTGCTGTCTCGGATGTTGTGGTGGAGAATTTCAGCACGGGCATCATGACTAAGTACGGGCTCGACTATCAGGCCGTAGCACGCATCAATCCTGGCGCGGTGTATTGCTCGATCTCGGCCTATGGGCGAACGGGGTCATTTGCCGCGCGAGCCGGCTATGATCAGATTTGCCAGGCCGAAAGCGGGTTGATGTCGCTTACAGGTCATGCTGATCAGGAACCGGTTCGCACCGGTTTGCCGATGGTCGATATTTGCACGGGTTTGTTTGCTTTTGGCGCGGTCTCGGCGGCACTGCGGGAGCGCGAATCCAACGGCTGCGGTCGTTATGTTGAGATACCACTGTTCGACACTGCGGTATGTCTGACCAGCCATTTCGGCATCGGTTATCTCATGACCGGGCGCGACCCGGTGCGCGTTGGTAACGGCAGCGTCGGCTCCCAGCCTGTCGGCCTGTTTGAGGCACGGAACGGCTCCTTCATGCTCACCATAGGTGGCGAGCGTACATGGCGCAAGCTAGTGACCGATGTAGTGAGTGCGCCGCACATCGCTGATGATCCACGTTTCGTGACCAACCAATTGCGTATGCAAAATAAGGAGGCCTTACATTCTGCTTTGAACTTGTTGTTTCGCGAGCGCGATGTGATTGACTGGGTCGAGGCAATGCGCGCTGCTGGCGTACCTGCCGGTCAGGTGCGCAGCGTTGCACAGGCTTTCGCGTCGCCCGAAGTTGTTGAGCGCGGAATAATCAATTTTCTTGAACATCCGGTGCTGGGATCGATACCAAACGTACGCTCGCCTGTCCTTTTCGACGGCGTTGCGCCCGTTGGAGGTGTGCCTGCTCCGTTGTTAGGCGAACATACCGAACAGATTCTGCTCGACGTACTCGGCTATTCGCGCGAACGCACCGACGCTATGCGTCCGCCTACGCTAGTAGATTAATGCTTTTTCAATTTTTTTTGAAGGGAGACTCGCTATGTTTCGTCGTAGAGCGCTGAAGACCATAGTTGTAAGCCTAGCCGCGCCGGTAGCTTCCGCACTTGGACAAGGACAATTTCCTTCCAGGCCTGTGCGCATTGTGGTGCCGTGGACACCCGGAGGTGCGGCCGACCTTACGGCGAGGATGTTGGCCGGCGGCCTTGCTTCCCGCCTGGGGCAACCGGTCATCGTCGAAAATAAGGCGGGTGCCGGCGGGCGCATCGGTACTGAGGAAGTGGCGCGCGCACTGCCCGACGGTTACACGCTATTGCTCGGAGGCCCGTCAACCAATAGTATTCCATATGGTCTTGGCACTAGCTTGCCATACGACCCAGTCGACGACTTTGAACCGGTTGCTTTCGTAAGCCGTCTTCCGCTTGCGATTGTAACGAACGCACAGCAGGGGATTGATTCGTTGACAACGCTGATTGAGAACGCGAAAGCGCGACCGGATCTTCTTACATACGGATCAGCCGGCCTTGGCACAGGTACTCACCTCGCAATGGCGGCGGTGCTTGGTGCCACGGGGGTAAGTCTTAAACACGTGCCCTATCGCGGGCAGGCACCAGCGCTTAACGACCTGCTAGGTGGCCATATCAACCTTTTAATGGACCAGATGGCATCGAAGCCGCATGTTGAGGGCGGCCGTCTTCGCGTGCTTGCCACGACTGGCGAAAAGCGTTGGTTCGTATTTCCAAATGCGCCGACCCTAGGCGAACTCGGGCTATCGGACCTTTCGATCTATAGCTGGCAGTCGTTGATGGTGCCACGTCGCACGCCGCGCGAAGTGATCGAACTTCTTAACGTCGCAACCAACGGCGTGCTTAACACGCTGACGTCAAAGGAATTCTTTCAGAACAACGGCATGGAGGCCGGTGGCGGTTCCGTTGAGTCGCTTCGGTCATTTGTGAGGGCCGATGCTAAGCGCTGGCAAGCTGTAGTGAAGCGATATGGAATTCGGGTTACCGAATAGGGTCAAACATGACAAGAGTTGAAGTCTGCGTTGATATCGAGGGCGCGATCACCAGCACGCATGCTCGGAGCTAGCTCTCGACAATCCCGCCGTAGCTGAGGCCGGTATACGCGGCGTCGAAACGACCGGCTTCCCAGCATGCCGATATGTGGTTAACCAAGCCACTGTTCTGGGTCGCTTCATGCGGTCGCTTCGGGACAGGGAACCGAGATTTTCCATCAGCACCCTGAGCGATGATCGCAATGATTCGCATCTGCCCGCCACAGATGGCCCAACGGCTTGCGATGGAGTCGGATGTGCCCAGGATTGCGGAGTCTGGCGCCCCCGGTCTCGAGGTGATCGGCTGGGCGTCTGTGTTCGCGCCGGCTGACATGCCCGCAGATATTGTGACCAAGCTGAACCGCACTCTGAACACCGCGCTGGCGCAGCTAGACGTGAAAGAGAGAGAGGCTGCTTGGTGGGGGCATCAAGACTTGGCCAGGCACACCCGATGACCTGGACCGCTTTGTACGCGCTGAATTCGACAAATGGGGCAAGGTGATTCGCACGGCTAATATCCGCGCAGAGTAGGCGGGCCCAGGTCGAACGCGCACGGCGACCCGAGGTGCATCAGCTCAACCGGGCGCCTGAACTCTTGCCTGGCTTGCCCGGTGCGGCTCTCGACGAGCTCTTGGTCGAGTTGCGGCTCGTCTTGCGCTTCGGCGCGACTTGTTCGTTGGTTTCCCACTCCCTACAGCACTGAAGCGTTAATTCCCTGAGCCAGCTATGCGAAGTGTGCGATTCATCGCGCGAACTCCAAAGGGCAAAGTAGTCGACGCGCACGCGGTCAAACGGCAAGGGTAACCATCGCAGATTCGGGTAGTTCGACAATTCGCGTGCGAGGCTCAGCGGAATAGTGCAAAGCATTGCGGAGGATGCGACGATTTTTGGCACACCCATAAGGAAGGGCACTGTCACTGCGATCCTACGGCGCAGGTCGCGCTCTGCGAGGAGCCTGTCCACAATGCTTCGCTGGCCCTCACTGGCTGCAACCAGAATGTGCTCCGCAGCCAGGAATGCCTGCTCATCAAGTGTTTTCCCGATCGCCGGGTGATCGCGCGCAAGCAGGCAGACAAAGGGCTCAGTCAACGCGTGTCGCGCAACAAAGCGTGCTGGATGCTCGGCGCTGGCGACGATCGCGAGGTCGAGTTGACCACGGTCGAGCAGGTCGCGCGCCGCTTCAATCGTCACGTGCGCGGTCTGCAGGTCGATTCCCGGTGCATCGGCTCGCAGTCGTGTCACCATCGTTGGCAAGATCACCCAGGATGCGAAGTCCGTCAAGCCGATTCGCATTCGCATGCGGGCATTGGCCGGGTCGAAGCCATTGGCGCCTGCGATTACCCGCTGGAATGCTTCGACAGCTTCCGCAATCGGCACTGAAAGTTCCATGGCACGAGGCGTTGGTTCGAGCCCGCGCGTCGTGCGGAGGAAGAGCTCGTCCTCGAACATTGCACGCAGCCGGCCAAGTGCATGGCTCGCTGCAGACTGGGAAAGGCAAAGTAACGAACCCGCCCGGGTAAGGTGCCGTTCACGGTAGATCGCATCGAAAACGCGCAGTAGATTCAGATCGATAGCTGACAAGCTTAGTTTACGCATCAGAGTAGCCTTAGACTGAAATTTATGTCAATGTAGGCGATGTGACTCATGTGCGCAACAGTCATGAGCATCGCTAATCAGTGACATGCAAAAAACGACCTTGTGTTGCCTAATGCTTGGGTATTAAAGTTGATTAGATAAAGATCAGCCAGACGAAAGAAGTGAACAGCATGGAAAAACGCGTTAACCAAACCCCGCTCGACGGAGGCGCGCAAGATGCGCCTGGGCAAAGTGACCTGCACTTGGCCCACAGCATCCGCATCGATGGCACTGGCCAGGTGGGAAACAAACTGGTTGGCGTCTGGCGTCTTCAGCGCTACTGGACTCAATACGATCATGAACCGGCACTTTTCCCGCTTGGCGAGGATGCCCATGGCTACATTATGTACACGGCTGACGGGTACATGAGTGGCACGATGCAACGCGCAAAGGTGGAGCCATTCCGCAGCGCCGACCGGCTTGGCGCCTCGAAGGACGAGAAGGCTTACGCATTCGAGTCCTACGTAACCTATTGCGGCCGCTACCGAGTAGAAGGCGACACGGCCTACCACCGGATCGAACTCAGCCTTTTGCCGAACTGGATTGGCGACGAACAGGTGCGACGCATAGAATGGCATGACGACGAGCGTGTGCGTCTGGTCGGCGAGTGGAGCTTCGACGGTCGGCGGCGGGTAGCTGTTGTGGAGTGGGAGCGGGCACGATGAAAGCCTGGGTAATCGAGAAGAAACCTTTGGGTAACCGCCTAGAGTGGTGCGAGGTGCCGGAGCCTCGACCTGGAAAGGGCGAACTTCTTGTTTCGGTGCGGGCGGTCGGCCTGAACCGAGCAGATCTCTCACTACGCGTAGGCCACTTCGAGCGAATTCCGACGCGACCACCAGCGCCGATTGCCGGGCTTGAGGCTGCGGGAGAAATCATCGCCGTTGGTCCTGACGTCAATGAATTTCGCGTTGGCGACCGAGTCATGGGCATGCCTTCGGGAGCTTATGCGCAGCAAGTGCTCCTCCACGCGAGGCTCGCGATGCGTGTGCCGGAGAATCTTTCATGGACCGACGCCGCGGCGACGCCAGTGGCGCTCTTCACTGCGCACGACGCGCTGGTTAGTATTGGGCAATTGCGACGTGGCGATCGCGTTCTGGTTCAGGCTGCGGCCAGCGGCGTGGGGATCGCTGCTTTGCAGGTCGCGCGCGAACTCGGGGCGAGCGTCGTGCTGGGCACTGCGGGCAGCTCAGAAAAACTAGTCGAACTGGCTCGTTTCGGTCTGACATACGGTATCGATTACCGCAGCGAGCATATCGGCGAGCGCGTGCTGGCTCTGACAAACGGCGAAGGCGTCGACGTGATCATTGATATGGTTGGCGCGGGCGCGGCCGCAGCGAATCTGCAGGCGGCCGCCCTGGGCGCGCGCTGGGTTCAGGTTGGCCGGATGGCCGGCTCGGTCGCCCAGATTGACCTGGACCTTTTGTCCAAGAAACGGTTGAGCATAATTGGCGTGACCTTTCGTACCCGTAACATCGACGAGTTCGCCGCTGTGGTGCACGGTGCAGAGCGCGATCTGGGGCCGGCGCTTTCCGCCGGGCGGTTCGCAATGCCGGTCACCCGCGTGTTCGGGTTGGACGAGGCTGACCGCGCGCAGGAATTTATGCGCAAAAACCTGCATCTGGGCAAGATCGTGCTCCTCGCCTGACCTTGCAACACAAGAAACGTACCGGAGGATTCCATGCAATTTCGAGTTGATCATGTCCACCTTTATGCCGCCGATCTCGAGGCGACCGCAGAGTGGTACCGGCGAGTGCTTGGAGCCCAGGTTCTGCGCTCGCGGCAGTCCGACGGGCGCGTTCGTACAGACCTGCTCATTGGTGAGCTGACGCTTTATCTCGGTGACGCGAAGAAACTGGAGAAATCCCTCGGCTGGCAACTAAATGAAGCTACTCCATCGCCGCGCTACGGGCTTGATCATTTCGGGCTGTCCGTCGACGATCTGGACGCCGCGGCACAAGAGTTGAGCGCACTTGGTGCGAAGATTACTTACGGCCCGAAGACGCTGCGTCCAGGAGCGGCCTGCCTCTTCATCGAGGCGCCGGACGGAGTGACGATCGAGGTACTGGTGCGCGACCTGGCAATTGACGCAGTGCCGGTCGAGGCTGACTCAAAAGCTCAAACGAGCTGATTCGCAGTCACAAGGAGACAACATGAAAAGAAGGCAATTGATCAGGCTGTTCGGTGCGATGAGTTTGGGCGCGTCGGCGGCTGCGGAACGGACCTTCGCACAGGCCGCGTATCCGACGAAGCCGATCCGCTTCGTCGTGCCATTTACTGCTGGTGGCGTGGTCGATCTGATGGCCCGTTCAATCGGGCCGAAGATGTCAGAACTCCTGGGCCAGCCTGTACTGGTGGACAACCGGCCGGGCGGAGGTTCGACGATCGGTGCCGACGTGGTCGCAAAGGCGGCACCAGACGGGCACACTATCTTGTTGGGTACGATCACCACGCACGCCACCGCGCCACATATGGTTGCATCGTTGCCCTACGACTCGCAACGCAACTTCGTCCCGGTCGGCTTCCACGGTTTCAACGCAAACTGGCTGCTGGTGAACCCTTCATTGTCGGTCAAGACCTTTGCTGATTTTGTCGAGTACGCGCGACGCAATCCTGGCAAGCTCAACTACGGCACGCCGAGCGTCGGCAGCTCCTCGCATCTGAGCGCGGAACTGCTCCGCCAGCAGCTCAGGCTGGACTTTCAACATGTCCCTTACAAGGGAAGCGCACCCGCACTTCAGGATCTGATGGGCGGGCAGATTCAGTTCATGTTCGACAACATTGGTTCATCATCACCGCTGGTGAAGGCGGGGCGGGTGCGTGCGCTCGCGGTGACGTCGGCCCAGCGGCTTGCGATGGCGCCAGACGTTCCGACGATCGCAGAGTCGGGCACACCTGGTTTCGAGGTGATCGGCTGGGCGGCCGTGTTCGCGCCGGCGGGCACACCCACCGATGCGGTGACCCGACTCAATCACGCGTTGAACACCGCATTGGCGCAGCCAGACGTCAAGGAGCGACTGCTTGTTGCCGGAATCGAGACCCGGCCAGGCACACCCGATGACCTGGACCGCTTTGTACGCGCTGAATTCGACAAATGGGGCAAGGTGATCCGCACGGCGAACATCCGCGCAGAGTAGGCGGGCCCAGATCGAACGCGCACGGCGACCCGAGGTACTTCAGTGCGACTGGCTGTTTTAAAGTTTAAACGTTTTCACATCTGCATCATAAGTGCAGTTCTTTCGGAGCGAACCCAGCTCAAGGCTTACTTTATCCAATCAGCCCTACACCGCGCTTTTACCCCTGAGTGGTGGGCTGAGTAGCAGTACCCAACTCAAAACAAACGTAGCGATTTTTAAAAGCTGAGCAAATTCGCAGCACTCACAGCACTCAGGTCTGACTAAAAAAGCTTACGAAAATCGAAGGCTTATGTCGAATAATATTGGAGATAGATTTGTGTTGATTTCGGCATCAAAAATCTATGAAAAGACATTGAAAAATCTATGACGAGTAGTAAAGTCGG
>Ga0214921_10011052_pt1 | contig 11041 bp, 8 predicted proteins | sample LL1505_MetaG_FD_177992 | JGI IMG/M metagenome (GOLD analysis project Ga0214921, IMG submission 177992) | Freshwater microbial communities from Lake Lanier, Atlanta, Georgia, United States - LL-1505 | ecosystem: Environmental > Aquatic > Freshwater > Lake | place: USA: Georgia | collected 2015-05-28
TGATCGCGCTTTCGTCCACGGTGGCAACACCGTCGATCACCTCACCGTCGCCCGGCACGATGTCGCCCGCTTCGATCAGCACGTGGTCGCCGCTGCGAAGCTGCGTGGAAGGCGTTTGTTCGACGGTCGCCTCCCGGCGCGGGGCGGACAGCCGCTTGGCGAGCGTGTCGCTGCGGGTGCGGCGCAGGGCGTCGGCCTGTGCCCGGCCGCGGCCCTCGGCCATCGCCTCGGCGAAATTCGCGAAGAGCACCGTCGCCCAGAGTCCGGCCGCCACGGCGGCGATGAAAGCGGGGTGTTCCTGTCCCGGTTGGCCGGCGAGACGGGCCACGGCAAGTGCTGACGTGAGCACGGCACCGACCTCGATCGTGAACATCACGGGCGAGAGAATCATCCGCCGTGGATCGAGCTTCACGAAGGCGTCGCCCGTCGCGCGGAGGATCGCCGCGGGATCGCCGAGAATGCCGGCCTGCGTGTCGTGGCTCACGGCGCGCCTCCCGCCGCCACGGCCGCCGGCTGCAAAGCCTCGGCCAGCGGGCCCAACGCGAGCGCAGGCACGAACGAGAGCGCGCCGACGAGCACCACCGCGCCCGCCACGAGCAGCACGAACAGCGGCGTGTGGGTTGGCAGCGTGCCGGGGCTTTCGGCTACCGTCCGCTTGGCGGCGAGCGATCCGCCGATCGCCACGAGCGGTAGCATCGTGAGCAGTCGGCTGGCGAGCATCGCGGCGGCGAGCGAGAGCGTCCAGAAGCTGCTGGTGGCCGTCAGACCACCAAACGCGGAGCCGTTATTGTTGGCGGCGCTGGAAAAAGCGTAGAGCAGTTCCGAGAACCCGTGTGGCCCTGGGTTCAGGGCCCCCGCCGCCTCCTTCGGCAGCACACAGGCCGCGGCGGTGCCGAGCAGCGTGGCGATCGGCGGCACGAGCAGCACGATCATCCCCATCTTCATTTCGCGGGCCTCGATCTTCTTGCCGAGATACTCGGGGCTGCGGCCTACCATCAGGCCGGCAATGAAGACCGCCACGAGCGTGTAGGCAATCAGCCCGGCCAGTCCCGTGCCGACGCCTCCGAAGACGACTTCGCCGAGCTGGATCATCCACATTGCGACGAGGCCACCCAGCGGCGAGAAGCTGTCGTGCATGGCGTTGACGGCACCGCAGCTCGTGGCCGTCGTGCCCACCGCAAAGACCGCCGACGCCACCGGTCCAAACCGCACTTCCTTGCCCTCCATCGATCCGCCTTCATGCCCGGCCGAAGACGCCTGATCGACCGACGGTATGACCGCAGCCAGCAGGGGATTGGGCTGCGTCTCACAGCGAACGATGATCACGAGGAAGGGCATGAAGAGCAGGGCCATTGCCGCCAACAGCGCCAGTCCCTGCCGACGGTCGCCCACCCAACGGCCGAAGGCGAGGCAGCTGGCGATCGGAATCATGAGCATGGCCATGATCTCGAGCAGATTGGTCACGGGTGTCGGGTTTTCAAACGGGTGGGCACCGTTGGCGTTGAAATAGCCGCCGCCGTTGGTGCCCAGCTGCTTGATGGCCACCTGCGAGGCGACCGGGCCGGTGACAATGCGTTGCGCGATCGTTGCGGCACCGGGCGGGGCTGTGGACGGATCGAGAGGCGAGACTTCAAGCGAGGTGTCAAAGGTCTGCACGACGCCCTGACTGGCGAGCACGAGTCCGAGGATCACGGCCAGCGGGAGAAGCAGCCCGAGCGTGGCCCGCACGAGATCCTGCCAGAAATTGCCGATGGTGCTGCTGTCGCGCCGCACGAGCCCGCGGGTGAGCACGGCGAGCACGCACAGGCCGCTGGCTGCCGACACGAAGTTCTGCACGGTCAGGCCGAGCGTCTGGGAAAGTGGCGAGAGCGTGGTTTCCCCTGCGTAGGACTGCCAGTTCGTGTTCGTGGTGAAGCTTGCCGCCGTGTTGATGGCGATCAGCCAGGGCACGGCTGGCTGATGGTTGGGATTCCATGGCAGAAGCGACTGCAGCCGCAAGATGGCCAGGAGCAGGCCACAACCGGCCACGTGAAACACAAGGATCGCAGCCGCGTAGGCTCCAGCAGTCATCTCGTGGGCGGGCCAGACGCCGGCCAGTCGGAGCACCGGCCGCTCGAGTCGCTCGAGCCATCCCTCGCACCTGCCCGTCTCGCCGTCAGTGGCGTCGATGCGAAAGATGGCCGCCAGCCAGGGCGCCACGGCAACTGCGGCCAGCGCCGTAGCGAGGAGAATGCAAGCGACCTCGATCCATGCCTGGAGCAGCATCACCCAAACCTCTCAGGAGCGAGCATGGCCACGACGAGATACACCGCCAGCAGGACGGCGACGACGGTGGCGATGACGAGGGTCGGGGGCATGGGCTGATGATTATAGAGGACGGAGGCAGCCTCGTGCGTGCCGTGATCCGTATGATATACCCATCGCGACGATCCCCCTGTGCAAGAGAGGAGCCGATGCCATGAACGTCACGGAATTCCGTGCGGTGTTGGAGGCAAACCCGGGCGCGAAGATGCACTTCATGCTCCCCGACCAGTCGTTCGTCCCGGCCCATTACCACATCACCGAGATCGGTCGTGTCCACAAGGACTTCATCGACTGTGGCGGCACCGTCCGGTCGCTGACGTCGTGCATGCTCCAGGTCTGGGTCGCGACCGACCTCGATCATCGTCTCGAGACGACGAAGCTGGCGAAGATCATGGAAGTCGCCCAGCCGCTGCTCCAGTCGGATGACCTGCCCGTCGAGGTGGAATACGAAGACGCCGTGGTCTCCCAGTATCCCCTCAGCGGTGCCGAGGTCACGCCGTCGGGCATCCTGTTTTACTTAGGCACCAAGCACACGGCCTGCCTCGCGCCCGAGAAGTGTGGCGTGGGCGGTGAGAGTTGTTGCCCGGCGGCTGAATCCGAGATGCATTCCTTTCGAGGCATGAACGACAGTGGCCGGAGGCCGATCGCGGAGGTCTGAGCGGCTTCGTCAGCGCACAGCGCGATTGCGGCCCAGGGCTGCCCGCTCCTGCCACCGCAGCACGAGGATCGTGACGATCGTCGCCACCATGATCTGCGTCGAGAGCGCGGCGATCGGAATCCAGAGCGACGGGTCGTATTCGCCGAGATTCTTCCAAAACTCCGGCACCCCCGGGCCCTCGCTGCGGCAGCCGCGATGGGCCCAGTAGAGCGGTGAGAAGAGCATGGCGAGGATTTTGAGCAGTCCGCCCTTGATCGGCAGGATCGTGGCCCCGAGCAGGATCTGGGGCGTGATCAAGAGCGGCACCGCGAGCACCCCCTTGTCGGTCGAGCGAACGCAGGCTGACACGATCAGTCCCATGGTCGCGCAGGCGACCGCTGCGAGCCAATTGCAGGTGCCGGAGATGACGGCGCTGCGACGGTAGATCGCAGCGGGCGCGTCGCCGCCGAGCGCCTCGCGGAGCAGGAGTCCCAGCTCCACGGTGGTTCTGAAGATCGCGATCTGCACCGCGAGCACGACGGCGATCGCCGCGACTTTGGCGATCACGTAGGCGATGAACCGCAGGCCGTGCCGCCGTTCAAGGTCGAGCATCGGCCGCTCCTTGACGATCTCCCGGAATCCAGTCACGAACCCGAGAATGACCATGCAGATGCTCATCAGCGAGAGCCACTTGAACGTGCCGCCCGGATCGATGATCTCGCGATCTGGTGCGACGGGTACCGTGTCAGTCAGGGCATCGCGGACGATCCGCGTGGTGGACGGTTGCCGCAGGTGGTCGAGCAGCTTCGGCTGGCTGTCGAGGAAGACGCGGATCTGCCCCGGAATGCTGCCGTCCAGCTCGTCGACAGAGTCGGTGGCGATCGCCTGCGACACCTCACCCCACACATCTGCCAGCACCGACTTTTCGCCAGGGTCGAGAAACCGCGTCAGCATGAGCGGAGTGCGGAACTTCGTGGCGGAAAAGCCGGCGAGCACAACCGTCGCGAGCACGAGCGGCAGCAGCAGGGTCATGCGGATGCCCACACGGTCGCGGGCGACCGTCTCGAGTTCGCGGCAGAAGAACGTGGCGAATTGTCGAGCGAACCCGGGAACGGAGACTGCCTCGACAGAGGCCACCCGCCCCGCTGGCTCGTTCAAGGCCTCGTTCTCCGTCGTCCCGCCGGCCGTCTGGGACTCTGTCAGGCGGCGATCGGCTGCTTCCCGCTCCTGCCAGCGGGCCGACCAGAAGCCGGGGGGATGGTCCTCGATCGCCACGTATATATCGGTGAGCCGATTCACGCCAAAGTGCTTGAGGGCTTCCGCGCGGGAGCCGAACCAGACCACCTTGCCGTTTCCGAGAATCAGGAATTTGTCAGCCCGGTGAACGTTGTCGAGGTGGTGGGTGACCGCGATCACGGTCGTGCCGGCCCGGGCACGCTCGGCCAGAAGTGTCATGATCCGAGCCTCGCTGGCCGGATCGAGGCTGGAGGTCGCCTCGTCGATCACGAGCAGGCCCGGGGCGGCGAGCATTTCGGCCGCCAGGCTGGCCCGCTTCGCTTCGCCGCCAGAGAGGTTACCGATCGTCTCGTGCCGCACGCTGTCGAGGCCGACCTCGGCGATCACGCGATCGATTGCGGCCTGCCGCTCCGTCGCGGACGCTTCTGCCGGAAGTCGCACCTCCGCTGCATAGTGAAGCGCCCGCTCGACCGGCAGGGCTTCTGGATTGACGTCCCGCTGGGGCACGTAGCCGATCGCGCCGCGGAGGGCGTCGGCTTCACCAAACACGTCGTGCCCACCCACGAGCAGCCGGCCAGTGGTGATCTCCCGTTCGCCCAGGATCGCCCGCACGAGCGTGCTCTTGCCCGCGCCGCTGGGGCCGAGCACGCAGACAAAGTCACCGGGCTTGATCCGGAAGCTGACATCCTTGAGAAGCGTCTTCCGCTCCCTGCCGTCACGGGCATCGGGCACCGACACCGTCACGTTGTCGGCAACGACCGAGAGGCCTGTCTGTGCGGCGTGCTTCGTAAGGGATCGGAGAGAGGGCAGATGCTCGTTCCACCGGCATTGGGACTGAATTCTAGCAGTGGGCATCGGCCACACGGCAAGATACCATCGGTCTCCGAGTGTACTCCAGTCACGACCAACGGCCTGCCTCATGGCACAGCGACGCACCGATCTCGATGCCCTTCGCAGCTTCGCCATGCTGCTGGGAATCGCGCTCCACGCCTCGCTCAGCTTCTTCGCGTTTCCCTGGCCCGTCCACGACACACAGCGCAGCGATCTGCTGCCGCTCTTCCTGGTGGCGGTGCACGGCTTCCGGATGCCGCTGTTCTTCCTGCTCAGCGGCTATTTCACGATGCTCGTCTACCACCGCCGCGGGCTCAAGAGCCTGCTCGAGCAGCGGTTCACACGGATCTTCCTACCACTGGTGATCGCGACCGCGACGATCATGCCGCTCGACATGGCGATCAGGCGGTTTGCCCATCGCACGATCCGCCCGGAGCCAGCCATCGAGGAGATTCTCACAGGCGACGAGGCCGCCGTGCGGCAAAGGCTCGCCACGCCGGGCGCGGTCGAGCGCAAAGATGCCTTCTACGGCCACACACCGCTCGGCTGGGCTGCGATGCACGGCGACCCGGCGATCGTGGCCGCGGTGCTCGATGCCGGGGCTAACGTCAATGAGTGTGACGGCAGTGGGAACACGGCTCTCCATGTGGTGGCCTACTTCGGCCGGGAGGCGGCGGGCCGAGTGCTCGTGGAGCGGGGGGCGGATCCACTGGCCCGGAACGTCGCCGGTCGGCTGCCGGCGGCGGTGATGGCGTTGCCAGCCGACTTCGCCGCCGAATGCGCACCGCTCGTTGGCCTCAACACGCTCGGCGTGGACGACGTGCTGCGGGGACGCGAGCGGCTCCGAGACATTCTCCCCACGGGCCCGAACCCGGAAGGCACCTTTGGCGGCCCGCTCGATCGGATGACACTCCGATGGTCGCGGGCCCTGTCGTCGGAATGGCTGCGGCTGCGCGTCGGCTCGTGGTCGCTTCACCTCTTCGAGACGAACGTGTTCGAGCACCTCTGGTTCCTGTGGTTCCTCTGCTGGCTCGTGGTCATCTTCGCGATCCTCGACGTGACGGGCCTCCTGCCATCGGGCCGCAGCCGATTCTGGCTTGTGGTGGCCTCCTGCCTGCCGCAGACGGTGATGGGCATGTCGCTGGCGGGGTTCTACGGACCTGACACAACGGCTGGACTTCTGCCGAAGCCCCACGTGCTCGGGTATTACGCCTGCTTCTACTTCTATGGCGTCGCCACGTTCGCGGCGGAAGGCATCGACACGCGACTGGGCCGGCACTGGAAGTTCTTGCTGCCGGCGGCGGCGGTGCTCTTCGTGGCCGGAATCGCGACGACGAACAATCGACCGCTCGCCACCATCCTCCAGCCCGCCTATGCCTGGACGATGGCGATTGGGCTCATCGGTCTGTTCTGCCGTCTGTTCCCGTATCCACGCCCGGCGGTGTCGTGGCTGGCCGACGCGTCGTATTGGATGTATCTCGTCCACGTGCCGCTGGTGATGGCAGCCCAACTGCTCGTCCGGCAGTGGCCGCTGCCTGCGGAAGTGAAGTTCGTCGTGATCCTCGCCACGGTGACGCCGCTCCTGCTTGCGAGCTACCGCTGGTGCGTGCGATACACTCCGATCGGCAGCCTCCTCAACGGGCCGCGTGAGTTTCCCACGGCGAGCCGAGTTGGTCATGTTAATTAGGTTCGTCAGGTTGATCAGGCCCGTTAGTACCGATGGTCGTCGGGATCGTAGTCGGGCGACAGAACGACGTTTCCCTGTGGATCAGCGACATACTTGAAGCGGTGGTCCACAAGCCGCCGGAGCAGCCGCGACCGCGAGATCGTGAAGTAGAACTTCTTGAATGAGTCGCCCTTGCCATCGAGCGGCTTCTCGGAGGTGAACATGAACATCGGTAGCAGCATCTCGTCTTTGATCGTCTCGTTGTGCCAGACGTTCTGAGGTGGATCAAACGGGTTTCGCGGGTTGGCGGAGGAGTTGTCGAAGGAACACTCCGCGTCGAACCGCGTGCCGGCCGGAAACCGGCGGGGCTGCTTGAGGTTGTAGGGTGACTGCCAGTTGTAGTCCCACTGCGGCACCCGCAGGAGCAGGAGCGGCTGCTTCTCGCCCGGCAGCGTGGCCCTGAGCTCGACCCAGCGGGCCAGTTGGTGCGTGTGGGGCACGACGCCCACGAAATCCGCATCCTGGGGGAGTGTCCAGCTGCCGCGGACGCGGAAGTCGGTGACTCCCGGCGGCACCACCGCAAAATCGCCAGAGAGGTAGATCATGTTCATCACCTTGCGCGGCGGCTGCTTCTCGAGCCAGAGACCGATCCGGCTCGACTCGGTCTCGAGCTTTCCGGTACGGACGTGGTGCACCTGCGCCGAGAGGTCGCAGCCGGCCGGAATCACCACGGCCGCATCCGGAGGGGCGACCGTCGCCCGCACCCCCGGCACGTAGCCGCTCACGAACGCGGCCCGCGGCTGCCCGTCGTCGCGAAAGGGCGGCACGCGAAATCCGATGCCGTGCGAATCTTGAAAGCCGCCTGCCCGGTCGTCGGGATGGCTGAAGCCGTCGCGGCCGCCATGCTCCCGCACCGCTTGCTCGGCCGTCTCCCGCGGCAGGTGGCCGATCAGGGCGTGGTGCACCACCTTGCGGTTGCTGGGCAGAAACTGGATCGCGCGGAGCCGCAGATCCTCATCGCGATTGAGCGGAAACACGATGTTGCGGTAGACATCGTTGCCGTGAGATCCCAGCTGGGTCAGCTCCGGTTGTTCGAGGACGATGTCGGGTGGGCCGAGATCCTCCTGGAAGAGCGTGGAGTCGGGCAGCGGTTGGAGTTGTGGCGTGTCGGCGGCATCGCCTTCCGGCTTGCCGGCCGCCACCCACGCCCGCAGCATGGCGACTTCGACGGCAGTCGGCGGCTTCTGCCCCGCGAAATCAAGGTCGCTGTCGATCTGCGCCGGCGGCATCCGTCGGGCGGCGATCTCCTCGAGGCCGAGTTCGACCCATTCGACGGCGTCGTCATAGCTGAGCAGGCTGAAGGGGCCGGCCTGACCCGGACTGTGGCACTTCTGGCACTGAGTGTGCAGGAAGGGGAGGACGTCCCTGAAGAACGTCGGCGTGTGCTTGTTCGTGGCCGAGGCGTTCGGCGAAACCGGCCGTTCCGGCCGATCGATCGGACAACCGGCGGCCGTGGTCCGCGGTTTGCGGATCTCGCGGCCGGCGAGAAAATCCTGGATCGCATGGGCGAGTTCCGGCTCGGCAGCACCGGGCGTCATCACGCCGCGGATCTTGTAGCGGTCGTCGATCCGGCCTGAGTAGCGGATGATACGGTCCCGATCGACGAGCACCACCTCGGGCGTGATCGTCGCGCCGAGAGCCTCGGCGAGCGTGAAGTCGGTGTCGAGATGGATGGGGAACGTGATGCCGTATTCCCTACGGTACGCCTCGACTTCCGCGGGGTCGTCGCATTCGCAGATCACGCCCACGAACCGGATGCCCTCCTTGGCGAACCCGGCCGCCAAGTGATCGAGCACGGGGGCATATTCCTGAGCGAGTGGGCAGGCGGGATGGAGGAACGCAAAGCAGACGGCCCGGCCGTCGCGGCCGAGGAGGTCGGCAAAAGATAGTGCGTTGCCGTCGGGTCCAGCGACGACCAGCCGCTCGGCCGGGATCGACTGTGTGGCCGGCTCGGCATCCTCAGGCGAGGGCCGCGCCAGATCAGCCGCCAGGATCACGCTGGCGACGAGGCAGGGCAACACCCAAGGGAAGGCACGTGTCCACATCATTGAGAACAGCATAAACGATCGGATGGCGGTCACGGTGTCTGCCGCTCGCCGATCAGCTCGTCCTTCTGCCGCCGGGAAAGTTTCTTGATCGCCGCCTCCCGCTTGAGCGACCGGGAGTGCGACCGCTGCGGCTCCGTATAGGCCAACTGGATAGGGAGCCGGCTCCGAGTGTATCGCGACGCCTTGCCGGCAGCATGGGCTTTGAGCCGTTTGGGCAGATTGTTCGTGATGCCCGTGTAGAGGGAGCCATCCCGGCATCGCAGCAGGTAGACGAGCCAACCGGGCTTCGGCTGGTTGGGCTTCCGTTGCCTGGGCTTGGTTGTCGTCGCGGCTTTCACGGTCGTCGCCTGCTAGCGGCAGTCTTTCACCAGGCGATCGACGTCGAACCCCAGTTGGCAGGCCTGCTGCCTGAGTTGTGCAAACACCTCGGCGGTCAGGCAGGGCTGGCGGGCAAGGATCCATAGAAAGCGACGGTCGGGCGTACCCACCATCGCCCACTGATAGTCGTCATCGAGGGCGATGATCCAATAGTTGCCCTCGCTCGCGACGGGCACGAACGCCGCCAGCCCGCCAAACTTTACCCGCAGCCTGGCGTTGCCCGAACAGGGCACCGGCGTTGCCCGGCCCTCGATCGAGGTGCACCGGCCGCTCGCCTTCACACAGGTATTGATCACCTTGATGGAGCCGTCGCCACAGGGGATGTATTCGGCCCGCGACCGCTCGCACGCCCGTTGAAACCAGTTCGGCAGCCGGGCGATCTCGTGCCAGGTGCCGGCATACCGCGCGAGATCGACGTGTGGCACGGTCGGCAGCGGTTGCGCGGAAGCGACCTGAGGCGCAAGCGAGATGCCAAGGCAGGCGGCTAGGCAGGAAAAGATCCGGGGCAGGCTTCGGAACGGCGACGATGACACGCAAGGAACTCCTGGAGATATCAGTTTAACGGTCCATGAAGGAAGTCATCCACGACCTCATTCCGTACGACACGGGACGTGCTGTCGTCCGGATTACCCTTGCTTGCGCTGCGGGCTTGGATGGAGAGCGGGCTTGGATGCAGCATTCCCATAGAAGACCGAAGCGCAGGCGAGGGAACTCTGCACAGCCATGTCAGGGCGACGGTCGGTCGGGGCCGCTGACCTTCACCTTCAGCGAGCCGGTGCATCTCGCACCCGGGGGCACGTTCACCTTGAGGTGGAGGATGCCGTCTCGATCGGCCGGTTTGTCGAAGCTCGCTCCCACGGCAAACGGCCGCGGGGATTTGTCATTCTGGCTGCCACCTGTCGAGCCGGCCGGCGTGATGACGCCCATCACGGCGCCGAGCGGCACGTTGGCCACGAGATCCTCGGCGGGGTTGGCCGTCGGCAGGCCCTCGGGGCCCAGCGACGTCTGCGAGACGGTGAGATTGTAGTCTCCAGTCACGCGTATCCGGAGCAGGCGGTCCTTCGTCACTGCGCCGATCGGCTGCCAGGATTCGTCGGTGGCAAGCTCCACCTCGAACTCGTTGGTGTCGATGATCTTGGCGTTGAGTTCGCTGAGCTTCGCCTTGATCGGCTCGTTCCGCGGATCGAGCTTCTGGAGCGACTCGAGCAGCGTCTTCGCCCGTTCGTATTGACCGAGATTTTCATACGACAGGATGAGGTTTGTCGTGTCGCGGAGGAACGACTCGCGGACCTCGTCGAGTCTGGCATCGAGCCGCTTGACCTCCAGCGGATTGATCTTTTTACCGGTCGGCTTGGCGGCACCACTCGGCTTGGTCGCCGAACTTTGGGCAACCGCCACGGGGGCGACCATGATCGTGAGGCAGGCAATCAGTGCGATCATGAGCCACGCATCCATGCGTTTCATCGAGCAGTGTCTCCGGTGGGAGCTGGCTGGAGGGGAGCAGCCGCAGGCGGGGCGCCGCGGCCGTCGACCCGTTTGAGCAGCCGGAACAGGTCGCTGTCGGTCGTGAGGATGAGCGTGCTGTCGCGACCGAGCGTCGCCTTGTAGGTGTCGAGCGTCTTCACAAACGCGTAGAAATCGGCCGCCTTGGGGCTGGCCGTGTAGGCGGTCGCGTAGATCTCCGAGGCCTTGGCATCGGCTGTGCCCTTGATCTCCTGCACCCTGCGGTAGGCCTCCGACTGGATCCGGGCCAAGTCCTTGTCCTTTTTACCGTCGATTTTGGCCGCCTCGCCGGCACCCTCGGAGCGGAACCGCTCCGCGATCTGCATGCGTTCGGAGATCATGCGGTCGTAGATCTTCTCGATCACGCCAGACTTGTAG
>Ga0214921_10011053_pt1 | contig 11039 bp, 13 predicted proteins | sample LL1505_MetaG_FD_177992 | JGI IMG/M metagenome (GOLD analysis project Ga0214921, IMG submission 177992) | Freshwater microbial communities from Lake Lanier, Atlanta, Georgia, United States - LL-1505 | ecosystem: Environmental > Aquatic > Freshwater > Lake | place: USA: Georgia | collected...
TGGGCGAGGGCTTGCGCGACGGCACCATCGACGCTTTGGTATCGGACCACACGCCGGTCGAAGGCGATGCCAAGGCCTTGCCGTTTGCCCAAGCCGAGCCGGGTGCCAGCGGTTTGGAGTTGTTGCTGGGTTTGGCCCTCAAATGGGGCCAAGACCCTGCGGTGGGTATCCACCGCGCTTTGCAGGTGGTGACTTCGGCGCCGGGCAACTTGCTGAGCCAGTGCGGCGCGGGCCAGGCGGGTGGTTTGGGGCGTTTGCAAGTGGGCGCCAGCGCCGATGTGTGTGTGTACGACCCCAGCACCATTTGGCCGGTGCATGCCCACAACTTGCGCAGCCAGTGCAAGCACACGCCGTTTGCCTTTGACATTGGCGGCTCAGCCCTGCCGGGTGCGGTGCGCGCCACCTGGGTGGGTGGGCGACCCGTTTATCGCGCCCCATGACACGTTCTGCCGAACCCAAGCCATGCGCTGGTTGAGGGGCATTTGGCGCTTGGCGCACATCGCGGCCCTGTTGGGGCGCGGCAACTGGCGCATACGCCGTCAGTTTGGCCAAATGAGCCCAGCGCAGCGCGCCCAGGCCGTGGAGCAGTGGTCGCGCGACATGCTCAAAGCCCTGGGTGTGGCATTGCACTCGCAGGGCGATGTGCCCACCCACGGTCCGGTGCTGATGGTGTGCAACCATGTGACCTGGCTGGACATCTTGGTTTTGCACGCCTGTTCGCATGCGCGTTTTGTGGCCAAGTCCGAGGTCCACCATTGGCCCTTGATCGGCCCCATGGCAGCCGCCGCTGGCACCTTGTTCATAGAGCGCGCTTCGCGGCGCGATGCGATGCGGGTGGTGCACCAAATGGTCGAGGTCTTGCAAGCAGGCGAGGTGTTGGCGGTGTTTCCAGAGGGCACCACCAGCGATGGTTTGCAGTTGCTGCCCTTCCATGCCAATTTGATCCAAGCGGCCATCAGCGCCAACGCGCCGGTGTTGCCAACGGCGCTGCGCTATGTCGATGCCCGCAGCGGGCAAACCAGCCAAGCGGTGAGTTTTGTCGGCGATGAAAGCTTGGTGGATTCTTTGTGGCGCACGGCTTGCGCCAGTGGCTTGCAAGTCCACGTGGCCTGGGGTCAGCCTGAACTGGATGCGGGCCGCGACCGGCGCACCTGGGCCAAAGATTTACATCAACAGGTGCATGCGCTGTGGGTGGGTTTGGGCGCTTCCCCTCTTGGCACTGAAACGGCGAGCCACCCAGCGCCACCGGTCAAGCCCTGGGCTTGAGGCAAAATCGCCACCTCGACAATTGCCAAAGCCCCTGTCGCCCATGCCCTCACTCGACGCCACGACCACCCAAACGCCCGCCGCATTGCCGCCGTATGGGTCGGCGTTGTCCTCCTCGGACCAGGTGTTTCACGATGCCGCCAAAACCTTCCGCGTGATGGCGGCACCCTTGCGCTTAAAAATCATCAGCGCCCTGTGCCAAGGCGAAAAAAACGTGGGCGAATTGCTGCAAAGCATCGACACCACCCAGCCCAATATGTCGCAGCATTTGCACACCTTGCACCGGGCAGGCATTTTGGGCCGCCGCCGCGAAGGGGTGCAAATCTACTACCGCATCATCAACGAAAGCGTGGTCGGCATGTGCCGTGCCATGTGCACCCAATTGGCCATCGATGCCCTCGACGATTGATCGGTGCTGCAGGGCGTTGTAGAGGGTTTCTACCTTCCCAACCGGGAAAGTGCTGCGGCTACCATTTGTCCATTGGCGCATGCCACCCATGAAGCGCGCCCACAGAGCCACTGTCTTTTCGATTTTTGAAGGAGCAATGATGAAACCAACCATGATCGCCTGTCTGGCTGCGGGGCTGATGGCCGCCAGCTTTGGCGCTGCGGCCCAAACCGCCCCCGAGCATGTGCGCAGCTGGGCCGCTGGCTGCGCCAACTGCCATGGCACCAATGGCCAGGCCCAGCCCGGCATGGCCGCCCTGGCTGGCGTCCCCGCTGCCGCGACGGTGGCCAAGATGCAGGCCTACAAGTCGGGTGCTTTGCCTGCCACCTTGATGCACCAAATTGCCAAGGGCTATTCGGACGAGCAAATCCAAGCCATTGCAGCGTATTTCGCTGCCCAGAAAAACTGATCGGGAGCCGCTATGAAACGTCGTCAATGGATACAAACCGCGTCAGCGGGTTCGGTGCTGGGTGCTTTCGGATTGTTTTCGGGCTGTGCCACGCCTGGTGGCGCTGGCCCCAAGGTGGTGGTGGTCGGTGGCGGTTATGGTGGTGCCACCGCTGCCAAATATGTGCGCATGTGGTCAGACTACGGCATTGATGTGACCTTGGTCGAGCCCAATGCGGCTTTTGTGTCGTGCCCCATTTCCAACTTGGTGGTCGGTGGCAGCAAAACCATGGCCGACATCACCACGCCCTACGACAATTTGACGCGCCGCCACGGTGTCAAGGTGGTGCAAGACTTCGTCACCCAAATTGATCCCGACAAACGCATCGTCACCTTGGCCTCTGGCGCAACCTTGCCCTACGACCGTTTGATCGTGTCGCCGGGTGTGGATTTCATGCCGGGCAGCGCCCCGGGCATGGCCAAGGCCGGCGCGGCCGACAAGGTTTTGCATGCGTGGAAGGCGGGCCCGCAAACCTTGGCCTTGCGGCAGCAATTGCAAGCCATGCCCGACGGCGGTGTGTTTGCCATGAATGTGCCCTTGGCCCCATACCGCTGCCCCCCTGGCCCCTACGAGCGGGCTTGCCAAGTGGCGCATTACTTCAGCCAAGCCAAACCCAAGAGCAAGGTGCTGATCCTGGACGAGAACGAAGACGTCACCTCCAAAGGCCCCTTGTTCAAAAAAGCCTGGGCCGATCGCTACAAGGGCATCATTGAATACCGCCCGCGCCACAAGGTGACCGACGTTGACGCCGCCACCAACACCTTCAAGTTTGATTTCAACGACGACGTCAAAGCCTCGGTGGTCAATTACATCCCGCCCATGCGCGCTGGCGACATTGCGGTCAAAACCGGCTTGGCCACGGCCAACCAGCGTTGGTGCGAAGTCAACTTTTTGACCTTTGAATCGGTCGCGGTCAAAAACATCCATGTGCTGGGCGACTCGATCCAAATCGCCCCGGCCATGCCCAAGTCCGGTCACATGGCCAACCAGCATGGCAAAACCTGTGCAGCTGCGGTGGTGGCTTTGCTCACGGGCAAAGAAGTCAACCCCTTGCCCATTTACAACAACACCTGCTACAGCTTTGTCAGCGACCAAGATGTGATCCACGTGGCCAGCGTGCACCGCTACGACGCCGACAAAAAAACCATGCTCACCGTGCCCGGCTCGGGCGGGGTGTCGGCCGCGGCCAATGCCTTGGAAGGGCAATACGCTTTGGCCTGGGCGCGCAACATTTGGGCCGACAGCTTGGCCTGAAACCATGTGGCGTCCTTGGTCCCACCGTGGGCCTGCATTCGCGGGGGTCTGGTTGTTGCTGTGGGCGCTTTTGAGCCCCGCGCCAGCGCACAGCCAGAACCGCGTGGTCTTGCCCAGCGCCACCGATTTGCCCCAGGCTTTGGCGCAAGCCCTGGCCCAGGGTCAGCCCTTGGTGGTGATGGTGAGCTTGGACAACTGCCCCTATTGCCGACAAGTGCGGCAAAGCCATTTGGGCCCGCTGTGGCGCGGTGGCCAAGTGGTGGTGCAAATCGACATGCAGCACAAAGAAACCTTGATCGATTGGGACGGCCAAACCCGCAGCCACGGCGATTGGGTGAAAAACCGCCGCATCTCGGTGGCCCCCACGGTGCTGTTTTTTGGCCCCAATGGCCGCGAAGTGGCGCAGCGTTTGGAGGGGGCTTCTTTGCCCGACTTCTACGGTGCTTACTTGGATCAGCGCCTGGAGCAGTCGCGCCAACTTTTGCAGCCGCGCGCGGGGGCCCATGGGGGAGCGGGCAAAGGCGATGGCCCCCGTGAGGGCCCAGGTCTGGGCCAGGCCTTCTCGCTGACCTTGGGGCTTTCCCAACACCGGCCCCTTGTTTTCAAGCCAGACCTGAAGCCCCTCGGGTTTGCGGGTAAACACCAGCGACAAACCGCCGAATTCCCGGCGGAGTCGGTATATATTAGAGATTGCTGATATTTGATTTGAAAGGTCGAAAGATGCGTGGATGGAAGGTTTTGGTTTTGACGGCTGCTGTGGTGGCATCACCCGCTTGGGCCAGTGCGGATTTGGCGCAAAAAAACGCCTGCATGTCGTGCCATGCCGTGGCCAAAAAACTGGTCGGGCCCTCATACAACGATGTGGCGAAAAAATACGCCGGTCAAAAAGACGCTGCCACCACCTTGGCCCAAAGCATCAAGGGCGGTGGTGCCGGCAAATGGGGCCCGGTGCCCATGCCCTCACAACCCGCCTTGAGCGAGGCCGATGCACTCACATTGGCCAACTGGGTGCTCGCGGGTGCCAAATAAACCCCCACTGACCCGCTGGGCGCTGGCCACTTTGTTGGCTGCGCCAGTGGCACTGGCGTGGGCGCAAAGTCAAATTTTTGTGGGGGCTGATTTGTCCCTGGGCCGCCAGTTGATGGCCGAGCACAAATGCGAGGCCTGCCATGCCCGCCATGTGGGTGGCGACGGCACCGATGTCTACAACCCCGCAGGCCGCCTGAAAACACCGGGCTTGTTGCGCGGCATGGTCGAGGCTTGCAATACCCAACTCAATTTGGGCCTGTTTCCCGAAGAGGTGACGGCTGTGGCGGCGGTGCTCAACCGTGACCACTACCGTTTCAAGTGACTTTTTTTGTCCTAAACATCAGTCTTTATTGATATAAACATGAACCCACCCACCTCCCACGGCCGCTTGCGCAAAGCGCCAGAAAACTTCTTGGATGCCCAAGGTTTACAAACCGCCCGCAGCGAGTTGCGCCAGGGTCGGCGTGGTTTCATTGAAAAAGCGTTTGCCGCAGCGGTGGCGACCACGGGCGGTGCTGCATGGGCCCAAACCAACCCAGTGGGCAGCGATGGCGGCGACCCCAACATCTTGATCCTGCCCGAGCACGCCAAGGGTTTGGGTTTGGGCGTGGCCACCGATGGCTACGGCAAGCCCTCGCGGTTCGAGACCAATGTGCAGCGCCGCCAAAGCCCGGGCTTGACGCAAACCACCCAGGCTTCGGTGTCGTTTGCACCTTTGCAATCCTTGTTTGGCATCGTCACCCCCAGCGGTTTGCATTTCGAGCGGCACCACCAGGGTTGGTGGGACATCGACCCGTCAAAACACCGCCTCATGGTCAATGGTTTGGTGAAAAAACCGATGGTGTTCACGGTGGATGAAATCATGCGCCTGCCCTCGGTGTCGCGCTTTCACTTCATTGAGTGCGGCGCCAACACGGCGGTGGAGTGGGCGCAGGTGGCGGTGCCCACAGTGCAATACACCCACGGCATGATCTCGTGCAGCGAATTCACCGGCGTGCCCCTGATCACCTTGCTCGAAATGGCCGGGGCCGATTTGAAAGCCGGCCGCTTTGTGCTGGCCGAAGGTGGCGAAGGCTCGTCCATGACCCGCACCATCCCAATGTCGCTGATCACCTCGGGCGAGGTGTTGGTGGCCTACGGCCAAAACGGCGAAATGCTGCGCCCAGAAAACGGCTACCCCTTGCGCTTGGTGGTGCCCGGTGTGCAAGGGGTGAGTTGGATCAAATACCTGCGCCGGGTCGAGGTGGGCGATCAGCCCTATGCCACCAAGGACGAAGCCATCCACTACATGGACCTGATGCCCAACGGCATGCACCGCCAATACACCAGCATCCAAGAGTGCAAGAGCGTGGTCACCACGCCCTCTGGCGGGCAGGTGTTGTTGGACAAAGGCTTCTACAACATATCGGGTCTGGCGTGGTCGGGCCGGGGCAAGGTCAAGCGGGTGGATGTGTCGGTGGACGGCGGTCGCAACTGGCGCAGTGCACGCTTGCAAACCCCGGTGCTGTCCAAAGCGCTGACGCGGTTCAACATCGATTGGGTGTGGAATGGCCAGCCCGCCATCATCCAAAGCCGGGCCATCGACGACACCGGTTTTGTCCAGCCCACCTATGCCCAACTGCGCAAGGTGCGCGGCAGCCGATCCATTTATCACAACAACGCCATTCAATCGTGGTTGGTGCAAGAAAGCGGCGAGGTGAAAAATGTCCAAGTCGCTTAAATCAACCCTGGCCCTGCTGTGGGGCATGGTGTTTTTGACCTGCAACACATGGGCCCAAACCGCCACATCGGTTTACCCCGGCTTGGGCCGCACGGCCACGGCGCGCGAAATCGCCGCGTGGGACATTGATGTGCGCGCCGATTTCAAAGGCTTGCCCAAAGGTTCGGGTTCGGTGGCCCAAGGCCAAGATGTGTGGGAGGCCAAGTGCGCCTCGTGCCATGGGGTGTTTGGCGAGTCCAATGAAGTCTTCAACCCGGTCATAGGCGGCGTCACCGCGAAAGATGTGGTCAACGGTCGGGTGGCCAATTTGGCGCGTGACGACTACCCCAGCCGCACCACCATGATGAAGCTGGCCACTTTGTCCACGCTGTGGGACTACATCAACCGCGCCATGCCCTGGAACACACCCAAGTCGCTCAAAACAGATGAGGTGTATGCGGTGGTGGCCTTCATGCTCAACCTGTCTGAGGTGGTGCCCGACACCTTTGTGCTGTCGGACCAAAACATCGCCCAGGTCCAGCAGCGCATGCCCAACCGGATGGGCATGAACACCGACCATGCGCTGTGGCCCGGGCGTGAATGGGGCTCCAAAACCACCCGTGCCGACACCGCCAACACCGCTTGCATGAAAAATTGCGCCACCGACCCGCGTGTGGCCTCTTTGTTGCCTGACTTTGCGCGCAATGCCCACGGGAATTTGCGCGATCAAAACCGCTTGGTCGGGCCCCAGCGCGGGGCCAACACCTTGGTCGCCGATGCCAGCGCTGCGACCAGCGCGCCGACCAGCTCCGCCAGCGCCGCCAGCGCAGGAGCCGGTGCAGGCAGCACCCCTGCCGCCGCCCCGGGCAATATCAAGGCCGTGCTGGCCTTGCTGGGCAAACACAATTGCACCGCTTGCCATGGCGTGGAGCGCAAGATCGTGGGCCCCGCAATGACCGATGTGGCGAAAAAATACCCTGGTCAGACCGATGTGCTGGCGCAAAAAATCAAAAACGGCGGCGCGGGCGTTTGGGGGCCCATCCCCATGCCGGCGCAAAACCTGCCTGACGCGGACGCCCAAGCCATTGCCGCTTGGCTGGCGCGGGGGGCCCCGCGTTGAAACCCCTCACTCTCTGGGGCAGACCAATTGAGGTTCTAATAGAGGGCATTTATGTTTAGGAGATTGACCATGCAAAATCGTCGCCAAGCGATCCAACATTCAGCGGTCGTGGCCAGCTTGCTGAGCGCCGCCGGCTGGCTGCCCACAGCGGCCCAAGCCGCACCCAACAAGGCTGCGTTTGAGGCCAAAACCGTGCAAGAAGCCGTCAAGGCTTCGGGCGGTGCCAACATCAGCGAGAGCAAAGACGTCACCCTGACCGCGCCCGACATCGCCGAAAACGGTGCAGTGGTGCCCTTGGGCGTGAGCACGGCCATGAGCGGTGTGAAACACCTGTTGATCTTGGTCGAGAAAAACCCCTCGGTGTTGGTGGCTGTGTTCAACGTCTCCGACGCGGTCGACGCCAACTTCGCCACCCGCTCCAAAATGGGTCAGTCCTCGGACGTGTACGCGGTGGCCATCATGAACGACGGTCGCGCCTTGTTCGCCAAAAAAGAAGTCAAGGTCACCTTGGGTGGCTGCGGCGGCTAAAGCCCCGCCACTGAGACCGTCACCACACACATATATATAGGAGAGAAATCATGGCAGATCCCATGCGCATCCGCGCCCAAGCCAGCGGCGACAAAGCCATAGTCCGCGTCCTCATGAGCCACGAAATGGAGTCCGGTCAGCGCAAAGACGCGGCCGGCAAAATCGTCCCCGCTTGGTTCATCCAAGAAATCACCGCCAGCCACAACGGCAAGGTGGTCATGACCTCCGAGTGGGGCCCTGCGGTGTCCAAAAACCCTTTTTTGCAGTTCAGCGTCAAGGGTGCCAAGGCCGGCGACAAGGTGTCCATCAAATGGGTGGATAACCGTGGCGCCACCCGCACCGACGAAGCCACCATCAGCTGATTTTCCAACTAGAGGTGCGCATGAGACAAGCATTGATTCCCGTGGCCTTGGCCATGGTTTTGGGGGCATCACCGGTGCTGGCCCAAAAAACTGCCAGCCAAGGCATTGACGAATACCGGGCCATGTTGCAAGACGGCAACCCGGCCGATTTGTTCGAGGCCAAGGGCGAGGACCTGTGGAAGCAAAAACGCGGCCCCAAAAACGCCAGCCTCGAGGCCTGCGATTTGGGCCAAGGCCCCGGCGTCATCAAGGGCGTGTTTGTCAGCTTGCCCAAATACTTTGCCGACACTGGCAAGGTGCAAGACCTGGAGTCGCGCTTGCTCACCTGCATGCAAACCCTGCAAGGCTTTGACCCCCAGGCCATCGCCAAAACCAGCTTTGGCAGCGGCGAAATGGCCAATGTGACTGCCATGGCCACCTGGGTTGCGGCCGAGTCCAAGGGCATGAAGTTCAATTTGTCTCAGTCGCACGCCCAAGAACGGGTGATGTACGAAGTGGGCAAGCGCCTGTTCTTCATGCGCGGTGGCACACACGACTTTTCTTGTGCCTCCTGCCACGGCGAAGAAGGCAAGCGCATCCGCTTGCAAGACCTGCCCTTGCTGACCAAGAACCCGGGTGACGGCATCGGTTTTGCCGCTTGGCCGGCCTACCGCGTCTCCAATGGGCAGATGTGGGGTATGCAGCAGCGTTTGAACGATTGCTATCGCCAACAGCGCTTCCCATTTCCCGGCTTTGCCAGCGATGCCACTGTGGCCTTGAGCGTCTATTTGGGTGTCAATGCCCAAGGTGCCGCCTCCATTGCCCCGGCCATCAAGCGCTGAATTGAAAGACACCATGAACACCAAAACCCGCCTGACCGGTTTGGCCGTGGCTGCCCTGGCATTGGTTGGCTGTGCCAACTTGCCCAGCGTGGCTGAGCTGAACCAAATCACCGACCAAATGGTCAAAGCCTCGTTCCGCACCCAAGCCCATGTGAATGTGGAGCGCTTGACCCAAACCGACGACACCAACCGTTTGTGCAGCGAGGCCGATGCCAGTGGCCAGCCGCTGGACGAAAAAGTGGCCAAAGCGATTGAAGAGACCAACCTCAAAGCCATCCGCTGGCCCAGCAATGGTCAGTTCATTGGCGACTGGAAACGCGGCGAGACCATTGCCCAAAGTGGGCGCGGACTGACTTGGACAGACGACCCCAAGATGGCCAACGGTGGCAATTGCTACAACTGCCATCAGATGGACAAGGCCGAAATCTCCTACGGCACGATTGGTCCCAGCCTGTACAACTACGGCAAGATCCGTGGCGTGAGCGACCCCAGCAGTGCAGCATCCAAACCCATCGTGGAATACACCTGGGGCAAGATTTGGAACGCCAAGGCCTACAACGCCTGCTCCAACATGCCCCGCGCTGGGCACATGGGCATCTTGACCGAAGCCCAGGTGCGCGACATCGTCGGCCTGTTGCTCGATCCCAAGTCACCGGTCAACCAGTGACCCCACCGGGCTTTGGCCCGGTTTTTTTAAATCCTTTATATCAGTGATGGCTTAACCATGAACCTCCACAAGCGCGAATTCATGCAGGTCCTGGGGGCGGGTGCGGTGGCGGGCATGGCCATGGGCCGCTATGCCGAGGCCGACGCCGCCACCGCCAGTGAGGGCTTGTACGACGCGCCCCGGTTTGGTCAGGTGTCTTTTTTGCACATGACCGATTGCCATGCGCAGTTGTTGCCCATCCACTTTCGCGAACCCAGCATCAACCTGGGCGTGGGCAGCATGCGCGGGCAGTTGCCACATTTGGTGGGTGAGCACCTGCTCAAGGCGGCGGGCTTGCGCCCCGGTACGGCACAGGCCCATGCCCTGACCTACTTGGACTTTGACAAGGCCGCGCGCCGCTACGGCAAAGTGGGTGGCTTTGCCCACCTGGCCACCTTGGTCAAGCGCCTCAAGGCCAGCCGACCTGGTGCCTTGCTGCTCGACGGCGGCGACACCTGGCAGGGCTCGGGCACGGCGCTGTGGACGCGCGGCCAAGACATGGTGGACGCGTGTAAATTGCTCGGTGTGGACGTGATGACCGGGCATTGGGAGTTCACCCTGGGCATGGAGCGGGTGAAAGAAATTGTCGACAAAGACTTTGCCGGGCAAATTGAGTTCATCGCCCAAAACATCCAAACCCAAGACTTTGGCGACCCGGTGTTCAAGCCCTATGTGATGCGCGAAATCAACGGCGTGCCCTGCGCCATCATTGGCCAAGCCTTTCCCTACACCCCGATTGCCAACCCGCGCTATATGGTGGCCGACTGGGCCTTTGGCATCCAAGACACACGCATGCAAAGCATGGTCGACGAGGTGCGGGCCAAAGGCGCCCAAGTGGTGCTGGTGCTCAGCCACAACGGCATGGACGTGGACTTGAAGATGGCCTCGCGGGTACGCGGCATCGACGCCATCATGGGCGGGCACACCCACGACGGCATGCCGGTGGCCAGCCTGGTGTCCAACCCGGGCGGCAAAACCATCGTCACCAACGCCGGATCGAACGGCAAGTTTTTGGCGGTGCTGGACTTGGACATTCGCCAACAGCGTGTGGCCGACTACCGCTACAAATTGATGCCGGTGTTTGCCAATATGCTGCCCGCCGACAAGCCCATGCAGGCTTTGATCGACCGGGTGCGTGCCCCCTATGCCCAGCAACTGAGCGAAACCTTGGCGGTGACCGAAGGCAGCTTGTACCGGCGCGGCAACTTCAACGGCAGCGGCGACCAATTGTTGGTCGATGCGCTGATGGATGTGCAAGGCGCAGAGATCGCGTTTTCCCCCGGCTTTCGCTGGGGCACCAGCTTGTTGCCCGGCCAGGCCATCACCCGCGAATGGTTGATGGACATGACTGCCACCAC
>Ga0214921_10011054_pt1 | contig 11039 bp, 14 predicted proteins | sample LL1505_MetaG_FD_177992 | JGI IMG/M metagenome (GOLD analysis project Ga0214921, IMG submission 177992) | Freshwater microbial communities from Lake Lanier, Atlanta, Georgia, United States - LL-1505 | ecosystem: Environmental > Aquatic > Freshwater > Lake | place: USA: Georgia | collected...
GGCTGCTGCCAGCACTTTTGAGCCGTTTTCAAGCACAATAGAGCCTTTGTTCCACTCCACTACACCCTGCTGCAACCATATGGGCAGGTACTCGTAGGCTAGTTTCAAGCGTCCCAGCAGTTCACGGGCTGTGGCTAGTTTGTTGGCTAGGATAGCCACGCTCATGTTCTGATTGAACAGGATATAGTGCAGGAGAAACGACACCATTGTGGTGGATTTACCGCTTTGACGAGGCATCTTACAAATCACGAAACGGTTGGTGTGTACTGCTTCAATCATTTCTTCCTGAAACTCATACGGCTCAAAAGGAACCAAGCCCTTGTCAAGCGATACAATTTTCACATAATGCTTGATGAAATACAGGGGGTCTTGAGAGCATTTCACATACTCTTCAATCTGCTTTTCGGAAAAGTTTACATTTACCCCTGCGGCTTTTAGGTTAGAGTTGCCCAAATACTTTTGACTTTTATTCACAGGCATCCACCTTTCCTAAAACAGTTCCACGCAATTTCAGAGTAAACACACCACCAACTGCTAGTACAGCATTTCTTTTTTCTGTGTCGGGGTACTGCACGATTTGGGTGTATTCGTTTTCCACATCTTCTTCTTTTATATTTTGCTTGCAAGTGGCACACAGAGAGTTGTCATAGACTCGTTTGGCTCGGGAATACCATCCAAACAAAGTGCTAGGCGCACGGCATATTCCTGTGGGAGTATTTTCTCCTGCATACAAGTGCTTGACCAAATCCACAGGGCTTTCAAAGGTGTACTCATTCATGTGATAGATTCTTTATTGCCCAAGCAAACAGTAGATACGAAAGCAGCCCGCCTCCGTAAACCGCAGGCATATGGGAAAAGCATCCAAAAGCCCAACACCCAGCAAACGCTATCCACACACCAATACAGAACGGGCATCCACACATACGCACAAAAAAAGACGGGTACTTCATGGACAGGAACTCGCCGTACCGTAAAGTCATGTCGTGTTTACGGAACTCTGCGTATTCCCGTGTGTGAAATAATCGCTCACAAAACGGCAGCAGACGCAAATACTCGTATACCGCTGAAGTTTTGAATCCTATCCACAACACAAAAGCAGTCCAATACATGGCTAATACTGTACTCACGCCGTACCTCCGTCTAGTATTTATGGCGCGTCTTCCACCTGTGCTTCAATAAACGCTTTTTTACTTGAACGGGCACTGTTTATAATATCCTGCAAATCACGGGTAGACCCCACATAAATGGCGTTTGTTGTGGTGTTGTTTGTGGTGTTGTTTTCAGTTTTACGAATACCCTTCATCTTGTCGTGCATATCCAACAGATCACGATTGGTTTCCGAAAGTGTTTTAATCATTTGGGCTACCACTTCATACGCACGGGGCGAGTCGCCTTCTTGGGCTACGGCTAACACTCCGTCCAGTGCGTTCTTGCCGCTCTCAACCAGTTCACGAAGGTTTTTACGAACCGTTTCGTAGTCGTGTTTCAGGTCTTTTTCCAAGTACTCTTCTGTTAGTGGTGGAGTCTCAATCCGCACCACAGGAATAGGAGAAGACTTGACTACAGGCTGTGATTCGTTTTCTGATGGCACTCCACTCAACACCGATTGTATATGTTCAAATCCATCAGCCATAGAAACCTCCTGCACTTTGTGTTGTTCCATTAACTCCAAACCAGCCCACAGTTACACCACCTGATGCCATACCCGCAGCGTATGTAGAGCCTCCACCCGAATCCCTTTGGTATATCTTGGCATACGGAGAGTAGGTGTACTTGTCGGAACTTGCACCGCTTGCTCCAGTAATACCCACAAACACATTGAACAGATTAGATGCAGTTGATCCTGCACCAGTGTATCCTGCGGTGTATCCACCGTCGTAATACGACATATCAAAGAACCGCGAGTTTACCTTTCGGATTTCGCTGTAACTGCGAACAGGGCCAAACAGATACGACTTCATGGTAAAGTTCAGGGTGAATATAATGCTGCGGCGGTTTTGGAAATCGCCCTCGTAGTCTTCTTCTGATGTAACAGAATTCAAGTAGATGGGCACATCCACTTTTGTGTTTACAGCATCAAAGTTCATGGACACAACAAATTCAGGAGCAAAGTACGGAAGTATCTGCTCTATAATTTGCAGCCCGTCGTCCATGTTTCGGGTGTACACATACAGCCCAAAGTCAATATTGTACGGTACTTCTGCAAATGTATATTTCATCGCAGATGTTTGGGTGTCTCGTACAATGTTCCGCTGGGCAGAGTTCCGCTTACGAGACGGATCGTATGCAAATCCTGTGATTTCAAATGCAATACGGGGCAGAGTTATTTGAAACGGATTCTGTAGATACGGGTCGCCTGCAAGGCGCACCTTGTACTTTTCTTTGGGTGCGTATGCAATAGGCACTTCAATGTATTTGGTTCCGCTGCTCTCTGTGCGAGAAATATTGATTTGGTTGAATATGGAACCAAAGGCTACCACCATTTTACGGATGGTTTGGTTGTAGAACTGTGTGAACATTAATACCTATTTCCTTCACTAAACGGATCGTTTTCAGTAAAGTCAAAAATGTTGTCACGGTTGGCTTCCAAATCAAGAGCCTCGTTGTCTTGAATGTTGCTGTTCGTGGTGCGGGTATCGGTATCAGTAATGGCTGTAATAGTATACGACGCACCACTAGTCTTGCCTATCACGGTGTCTCCAATATCAAACGAGCCAGTGTTCATGTTGACTGTTAGATACTTGATAGGTGTTGCGTCATTGGTGATTGTGTACGCATCAACTCTGGCAGCGGCATGGGGGTTAGCCAACAAGCCAGCGTATACTTCTTCGCCCTTGGTATAGGTTCCGCTTCCGCTGCCAAGAGTCAAGCGTTTCTTGTAGGTTGCCACAACAGCCGCTACAGCGTCCATATCGCTTTCTCCAGTATCCATTTCTTCCTGCGTGTACTTGAAGGCTTCACAATACAGTTTAAACGAGTACCGCTGACCAAGTGGATAGAACGGATTGTCGTGTTCCACATACTTGATTTCAAACAGATTATACGGATAGTCAAAGTAGATAATATCGCCTTCACGGGGGCGACCCAAATTGCGAATGCTCGTATTGTGCCCCATGACTTCTAGGAATCGTCGTTTGGACACAATAAAAGTGCAGTTCTCGCGGATATCCAACCCGAATCGGGTCATGTCACTTTCGCCGTCAAACCCTTCGGCGTTTTCCATGTACATCTCAATACGGTTTGCGTCCTTGAACTTGGACACCTCTTCACCAAGAATCTTGTCTTCAGTAACCGTTTCTCGCGGAATGTACACCATATCGTGCCCGTGGATTTTGATAGCCTCGGTGGTCAACGATTCTAGGAGGTCTTGCTCTCCTTTTACATTCCGACGAAAATACGGGTTTACTGCCATGCTTTATCCTGTTATGAAATCGGGTGGCAGTTGGTACTTGCTCTGGGCATCTTCTTCTAGTTTGGTTATTTCTTCCATTGCCTCCTGATATATTTTGCTGCCGTTGAATGTGACATTTCCTGGAAGAGGCATTCCTTCGTACTTGGACAGATTAACTCCCCATTGCCGTTTAATAAGGGCAATGGTGTACTTCTTAAGAAAATTGTCGTTGTATATTTCTGTTGAGGTTTCGGGGTTGTTGGCTGTATATGCCTCAATCATAAGGAAATTACCTGCCTGCATATCAGTTGTGGCTGCATCAATGTATAAACGATTGTTTACTCGGTTGAAACGAACCTGCTTTTCAGGATCAAGCAACTGCTCCAACATTTCAATGTACTGCATGGTGGACACATAGTAGTTTAGATTGGTCTGCCCTGTACGCAACCCGTAAAAGTCGTTGAGTGCTAACTGGTAACGAATATTAAAAATATTGTTGGTTGTGATGTTGAAACCCATGTGAAATATACGATTAATGGTTAGAATAGACGGGTCAACTGGGGTAGTGTCTATAAATTTACGGTCAATGTCTTGTTGTGTTAGCGGATAGGTGTAGTACATCCGCATACCGCCATCGTGATGCCACTTGGCGTAGTATTCTAGGGCTTCATCAATACGGTCTTCAACCTGTGAGTCCTCCACATTCACCTCAATCATGGGCTGACCAAGGGCGCGAAGGCAGTAGTCTTTAAGTTCTTGGCGTGTGTGTGGGCGAGCCATGCAGTCTCCTTTTCAAGTATTTAGACCAACCGCTGACTCGCATTTTTTACAAAAAAGAACCCCGCCAAATCAACCAATAAGAAACCCACTCCATTCCGAATAACCGGCTGAATACGGGCTACCCACATATTTAATATTAATAGTGTCTCCAGCATTTAGTTGCTGTATAGAAGTGCCCGACAAGGTGTAGTAATTAATATAATTTGTGGTTGGGGTGTATGGCCCCTGCACGGTGATGTGATTTTTAACCCCATTTTTTGCAAAATACCACGCGCCTGTTTTGGCTGCTGTTAGTGTTGGATTTATGTAAAAGAATATGTGAGCAGAGAAAAAATAGTATCCAGCAACAGGAGCAGTAAAGTATCCAGTCGTTTGACTAACACAATCTCCACGATCAACAAAAGTATTATCAAAAATCATATCTTGAAAAGCAGCAGGCCCTAAAGGCTCTACTGGTTTGGGAATGGTTGCGTATGTAACAGTAAAAGCCGGATTGGTGTTCTTGATCGTCCCATTCACATCCAATTCCACAGCCGGAAACTGGTTCTTAATACCAATATATCCGGTATATAATCCAGTAGATTTTATTGTTCCGTTTACATCCAACAGATTGCTTGGAGACGATGTACCTATTCCTATGTTTCCATCCGGAGAAATGCGAAGACGCTCTGTTGCACTGGTAGTGAACAACAGAGAATTGCCATACGACACAGTTGTAATGGTATTAGACTTTAATGTGCTCATTTGGATATTAGCCTAAGAATCGACCACTAAAATTTGAATACCCAGCACCTTGGTATGGAGTTCCTTTATAGTATATGCTGACTGTTTCTCCAACATTTAATGATATAATGTGTGATCCGCTTGTATTTGTGTAGTTTAAGTAATTGCTTGATCCTGTGTATGGACTATGAAAAGTAAAACTAAGCGGAGAACCATTTTTGTAAAATGACCAAAATCCATAAGAATTAGATGTTGTGATGTTGCTTATAGTAAAGAAAACATTAGCAGAAAAAAAATAGTATCCAGCAACAGGAGCAGTGAATTGTCCGGTTGTGGTACTAAAACTATTACTATTATCAAGATACTCTGTATCCCATTTTAATTCTCCTGCTGCATTTGCAAATGGAACAACAGGAGGATTAGTAGAATAAGTTACCGCAAAATAAGGATTAGTGTTCTTGATCGTTCCAACCACATCCAGAGCCACAGACGGGCTAGCGGTTCCAATACCCATATTTCCGGTGCAGTAGAGTCCTGTGGACTGTACTGTTCCGTTTACATCAAGCGCACAACTAGGATTCCGTCTACCAATTCCCACATTTCCGTCTGAAGAAATACAAAGTCGCTCTGTTGCATTGGTGGAAAACAGCAAAGAATCCAATGAATTAACTGTTTGAATGGTATTGGTTTTTAGTGTACTCATGTGGAAATCAACCCATAAAATAACCGTTAAAGTTGACAGAATCATTAAGATACGGCATTCCTCTGTACACTACACTAACCCATGATCCAGCCGACAAATAGAAAACTACAGTACCAGTAACACTGGCGTAATTAATGTAATTGTTTGCTCCTGGGTTTGGTGTAAGAAATATTTCTGAAGCCCGACTTCCGTCTCTTTGAAAATAAATAAGCCCGTACTGATTACTGTTTACATCTCCTGCCACCATAAATCTCATGTTACAAGAAAAAAAATATGCTCCCGAAACGGGTGCTGTAAACCTTCCAGTTGTTGTATCGTAAGCACCAGCAGTGTCTATAAGTTTTGTATCACATTTCAATTCCAAATTTACTTCTTTTCCTGAAGTAGTGCTGGCAATAGCATGTCTAAATGAAGCGGTTACTTCAAACACCGGATTGGTGTTCTTGACTATACCAGCCACATCCAGAGCCACAAGAGCCGCAGACGGGATAGCGGTTCCAATACCCACATTTCCGGTGCAATACATTGCGGTTGATTTTACTGTTCCGTTTACATCCAACAGGGTGCTTGGAGTCGATGTACCTATTCCTATGTTTCCACTCGTCAGAATACGCAGCCTTTCAGAATCATTGGTTTTCAATACCAAAGGGTCTGAACCAGTAAGCGGCTGAATGGTGTTGGCTTTTATTGTTCCCATTTATACCCTTATTTATCAGAGATACGCTGTAGTTCTCCCAATACTTTTCCATTAGATTTCAGCGTAATATGCGTCTCCCCAATAAAATCCAGTAGTTCGTTCTTTTGTCGGATAGGCAGTTCTGTTATTTTTTGATAACCGTCTTCAATTTCCACCATGCCTCTGTCTTTGTCTGGGCACTTACAATTTGGATCGTAATATGTGTTTGCCCTGTATACCCAAATGTACACTAACGGGCACACAGACGGATTGGGCACACACGACACCTTTGGGTGCAGAAAACTGAAAAAATCAAAAGGGCTATCAAAAATTTTATGCACGGGTGTATCTACAGGATCAAGAATTCTTTGTTACATAAACTGTACAACTAGCACTATTCGCAATAAGTGCACCTACATTGGGACTAACAGAAAAGGAAAATACACCAGAAACAGCACTAGTGACACTCACATCGGATATTTTAATAGGAATAATTACATTTTCACGAACTGTAGGAGAAGGAGTAACAGTGCTGATAGTTGAACTACTATCTACAACTAATGTAGTTCCTTGAGGGGCAAGTGAGGGCCAAATAAATCTTCCCGTGGTTACTGTTGCTGCTCCACTAACACTACAATTAATACAAGCGTTCAGTTCCACATAAAATGTATAGTTTCCGGGTTCAAGTTCTATAGTTCCAGTTCCAGAAGTACCACCACTTGAAGAGTAGTATAAACGATTTGTATAGAGCAATCCATCAACATAACCTTTAGTCACTAAATGATCCGAAGAAACAGGAGTAGTATATCTCATTATTGCCCCCCCAGAAGTAAAACCACTCTGAAATACAGAATATCCCGTCTGTACTCCAATGTTTCCGCTTGAAAGGGTCAGTCCACCACCACAAGAAAAATCGGAATAAACCGACAGATTCCCACCAACCGAAACAGAAGGGGTTCCAGATAGAGGACTGACGGTTGTGATGGTAATATCGCTCATTTTATGCTACCGCAAAAAAAGAAACTTTGCATGTATATTTGTCTAGTGTTCCTGCTGTTGCGCTTACATTTATACTCAAAGAATTACTTGTGGTTGTGCCGACATTGAAGGGATCAGACACAGCAGTTGCAACAAAAACCTCAAAAATATAACTACCACATTGGGATACTGCCGACATACTTTGGGTTGTACTACCAGTTGCAGTAGCGGCACTTCCCCATTTTCCTTCTATTGACATGGTAGAACTACCACCACTAAGATACAACATACAAATAGCATCAACTCGCATTATGTATCTTCCGGGAGGCAGAGTAATTGTGCCTATCCCACTTCCCATTGCATCAAAAGCATAAAAATACACCAACTGTCCTGTTGCTACATTTTTGCTGTCAATATAACTCTTATTTGCTAGATGAGAGGCTAGTGTTGGTGTGGTTGCACAACTACAAATAGCATTTGCTAAAACAGTATCAAAAGTGGAGTTTCCTAAAATATATGAAGTGCCATTCACATTTAAATTATTGCTAACGGTTATTGTGTTTGGAGTAGAAAGTACACTACTCACATATAGTGGTGATCCGGCTTCATTTATAGTTTTTAGTTTTAGGCTGCTCATTTTAGGCTGAGAAAATATAAACTTTAATTGCATTCACCACAAAAGTAGAAGCATTGGGAGTTGAATCGCTTCTGTACGCACGCACAACAAACTGTGTAATGTCGTTGTTTGTTACAGAAATTGTTGGGCTAAGTACTCCAACTGCGCCGCTACCTCCATACACTCCTATATTGCCGCAACCACCACCAGAACGAAAAAAAGAACTTAACATTTCTTTTGAACCGCTGTAATCACTAAAAGTATAAGAAATAGTTGTTCGCTGGTTTCTTCCATAGCGGCTCAGATCGTATGGACTTGTGCTATCTGCTGCTATTCCAGAAGATCCGGATATGGTATAAATTGCTTCAGCGTACAGTTTATAGTTTCCATCAGGTAGATTTGTTATGCTTCCAAATACTGTTGTGGGAACAGCATAATCCCATGTTACAATTTCGCTTCCAGTAAAGGCTTTAAAATAGACCAGTTTTCCACTACCATTCAATACAGAATCAGTGTACGATTTATTTGCCAAATGCTGTGATGCTGTGGGAGCAACAGAGCAAGACACGGAATTAAGAATTGCACCGTTTGCAAGTGTAACCAATCCGTTTGCATTATAGTTTCCAACAACATCCATTCTACCAGCCGAGCAACCAGCAGCAACAACAGAACCAACTTCAAGCGATCCTGATATGGGAACCAGATTGTTTACATTAAGAATACTCATTGGTGTCTATTACGCAAAATATTCTTGAAGTATACACTGCGATGATCCGAGTTCAAAACTATGTGAGTTGGTATTACTAACTGTTCTATTAAGATAAAATGTACTTGCTGCCGCAGCACCATCTGATCCATGATAAAAATGCAATTTGTAAGTAACCTCACTCGTCGTGGCAGGGCTGTCCAAAAACATTATATGGTAACTACTCATGGTGCTTAAGGCATTAACATCATAAGATACGGATCTGATTCCATAAGTCTGCTCGGTTCCTCCTGTATTTCCACTTCCAATTTCTGTCACAGTAGAACCAATAGTTCGGGTAATATAAAAACCATTGTTTTCACCATTTCCATCTGGGCCGCTCGTATCACCACAGAAACTAAAATTAACTAAAACCTTACTGGTTGATCTTTTCGGTGTTATTTTTGTATTCAATGCAGCAACATTTACTCCGTATGTTCCGGGCGAAGTAACTCTACCGGCTTGATTACCATTAATAGTAGAAGTAAATGTGTATGATGTAGCCGCAGCATAATGCGTTTGAACGCATTGGGGCCAATACCCGTCCCAAGCAAATGGGGAACTACTCAATGTCAGATTGCCTGAACCAATGATATTTCCAGCAAATCGAGCAGTACCCGTGTGATCTGTAGTTCCAGCAAAAGTCACACCACCAGAAAAATAACCAACACCACCCAAACTCAACCCACCGGCTACAGTTAAACCAGCAAGAGCACCTCCAAGAGTAAGAGTTGATCCAATTGGGCTTATATTATTTGCTTTAATAGTACTCATGTCTGTGTTTATTCCTGTTTACAGAATTACGATATATCCACCGGTTTGTACTGTGAGTGTTGCACCGCTTGGCACAACTAGAGTTCCTGCGATAAACGCATTTTCATCGGCTGCTACTGTTATTTCCGTTGCAGAAGGCAGAGTCATGCCCTTGTTTACAAAGAACCCATTAGATGGAATGCGAATATCACCACGAACTTCTAGTTTGGCTGTGCTGGCAGGATACAGTCGTCCAGTCACAGCACCCTGCGTCAATCCAATTGCCACAGTTTTGTTGCAATACAGCCCACCACTCAATCCTATTGAGCCTGAACACACACCTGCTGCATCTGTATATTCAAAAACAAATCCTGCACACGCACCAAGTGCTCCACCTTGATTGTATTGTACATACCTGTCCAAACCAGTTGCGCCGTCTGCTGGTTTCCACGATAGTGTTCCGCCACCGTTAGTAAATAAAACCTCACCAGCATTACCATCACCAGATGGCAAAGACCATGTGGTGTTAGTTCCAACTGTTGTGGGTGCTCGGAATGCCACCCAATTGCTAGAATCTGCGTCAGCAAAACGGAGAGGAGTTTGTCCGAACAATAGCACGGAACCACAAACCCCCAAGGTTGCACTTGTTGAGGTGCTGCCAACCGTTGTATTTCCCGTTACTTGTAGGGTGGAAGCAGTTGCTCCACCGTTGAATTTTGCTGCACCAGTATGATCGGTTGTGGACGCAAAAGTAGCACCACCACTCACATAAACCACATTGCCAAAAGTAGCACTACCATTTACTATTATATTTCCATTAATAGTTGCAGTCGCACCAGCGTAAATTTGCCCTTCAGACAGGAGTTCACCAACAGACACCATTGCGTTGGCTGTTGGAGTGACCGCACCGCCGTCTTTGGTGAATCGGAATTCGCCACCACCCGAAACAAAACCATTTGTTCGTCCCTGTGGGTAGTACGCAATATCACCCCAATAAACATTGGCTCCATTGAACCGCAGCGCAGCGGAGTAACTATTGCCTTTATACGCCAATGTGGAAGTTCCATCGCCAAGGAACGCACTAATGGTTCCCGGATCATTTACAATTTGCAGAGGATGCAAAACACCTGAACCACCATTAGTGGTTCCAGCACTTACTATTCTGACAAGTCCATTCACATCAAGAGACGCACCCGGAGTTGCTGTTCCAACTCCTACACGACTGTTGCTGGTATTTACAAACAAATTATTGGTGTTTACTGCAAAGTTACCACTAACCGATGCGGTGCTTGCAAAAGTAGCACCTCCACCAACATAGAATACACCAGCAAAGGTTGATCCACCTGATCCGTAAATGCTAGACGCACTCAAGCCACCAGCGAATCGGGCTGCACCAGTATAATCGGTAGTGGACGCAAAAGTAGCACCGCCACCCACATAGAATACACCAGCAAAGGTTGAACCACCTGATCCGTAAATGTTGGCTGCACTCAAGCCACCGCCAACAGAAACACTGGACGCACTCAAGCCACCAGCAACCGAAACATTAGAGGCAAAGGTTGATCCACCTGATCCGTAAATGCTAGACGCACTCAAGCCACCAGCGAATCGGGCTGCACCAGTATAATCGGTAGTGGACGCAAAAGTAGCACCGCCACCCACATAGAATACACC
>Ga0214921_10011055_pt1 | contig 11038 bp, 9 predicted proteins | sample LL1505_MetaG_FD_177992 | JGI IMG/M metagenome (GOLD analysis project Ga0214921, IMG submission 177992) | Freshwater microbial communities from Lake Lanier, Atlanta, Georgia, United States - LL-1505 | ecosystem: Environmental > Aquatic > Freshwater > Lake | place: USA: Georgia | collected 2015-05-28
GGAGGCCCGTGGGCTGTGAGCGATGTCGCAAAACAGGATATCGAGGGCGTCTTTCGATTCTGGAACTGCTGATTCTGGACGACGATTTCTTTAAGGTGGTTCTGCAAGGGCAGGATCCTGTTCTCCTCAAGCGGGTGGCTCAGGAAAAGGGATTCCGCACCATGTTCCTCGACGGCCTTCTGAAAGCCGTCCACGGGCGTACAACCCTCGAAGAGGTTCATCGCGTCACCAGTCACTAACCCCTTTTTTATGCCCACGATCAGCTACACCTCTATCCGTTTCGACGGAAAAATCTTTAAGGCGAAGGTCGACGCCCTTTCTGTCCAAGCTTTGGAAGAGGAGCTGGCACGGGAGAAGTTGGAGCTAGTGGAGGTGAAGGAGGAGGAGAGCTCAGCCACGAACAAAATTGTTGTCGAAGCGAGTGGTAAGGAGAAGGTTTCCCGCCGGGAGCTAGTCGATTTCTTTTTCCAACTTGGCACGTTGTTAAAGGCGGGGGTTCCCCTCATCCAGACCCTTGAGCTGATTGCCAATGACATGCCGTCGCGAGAGTTTAAAGCCGTTCTACGTAATCTTTCGGCACAAGTTGCCTCTGGAGCCACTTTGAATGAGGCGATGGCGCAATTTCCCAAGGCCTTTCCGACTGTGGTATTAGCTCTCATCAAAGTGGCGGAAAAAAGCGGAAGCCTGACTCAAATCTGTGATGAGCTGCGGAGCTATATCTCCTGGCTGGACAAGTTGTCTGGCGAGATCCGTCAGGCCCTGATCTATCCGACTCTTCTAATCGTTGCGACGATTCTCTTTATTTTCATCATCTTCACCTTTGTCATGCCCAAGTTCATCAAGATCCTGGAGGAGATTAAAGTGCCGCTGCCTTGGTTGACGAAGAAGATGATTCTGCTGACCCAGCTTTTCACAAGCTACTGGCATATCGCGTTTGGGGTCATCTTAGCAACGATTTTGACCCTGATTTACCTGCCCAAATACTACCCGCCCTTTGGGATCTGGTTCGATAAGGTCAAGCTGCGAATGCCTCTGTTCGGCCCTGTAATCACCATGATGTGCCTGTCCCGTTTTGGGCAGAATCTGGCCACGATGTACCGATCGGGTCTTCTGATTTTGGAATCCCTTCAGCTTTGTAAAACTCTGGTAGGGAACCGTGCGCTTGCGTCGGTGATGGATCGGATCCACGACGGGGTGGCGGGAGGTCGTAAGATTCATGAGATGATGAAGCAGTCGGGGCTATTCCCACCCCTGGTGATTCAGATGGTGACCACGGGAGAAAACACCGGCAAACTGGTGGAAGCCCTTCAGAATATGACTGATTACTATAACGATCAGATTCCGCGGAATATTAAGAAAATCTTCGGGATTCTGGAGCCCACGATCATTCTGACCATGATCATCATGATTGGGACAATCGCGCTTTCGATCTTCCTGCCAATCACCTCAATGTTGAACCTAAACAAATGAGAAAAAAATTTAAAATAAGAGGTGAGGCTAATTCTTTCACCTTGCTGGAGATGTTAGGGGTGCTGGCGGTGATGGCCATCTTAGCCTCGGTGGCGGTTCCTCCGATGATTCGAAGCCTGCAGAACGCACAGAGCGTGAATGAGGATAAGAATCTGGAGGAGATTGGGCGGGCCTTGTGCGAGGCAGTCAAAGCAGAGGGTCGTGTGCCGAACCCAACGGTTGCCGCTAATGCAGTGGGTGGGTGGGTTGCGATGGCGGCTCCCTACTGCTCAATGCCTAGTAATGCAATCCAGTACGTGTATCCAGACCGAACAGAAACGGAGCGAAGACTTTACATTCTTGAGGCTACCACACCAACCATGTCTCGGCCTCTATTGGGAGCTTACAGCGTGCCAACTGATGGTTGGAACAACGCAACTTGGGCCAATATTCAGACATCTTTCCTTGTGCTGATCAGTAGTTCGAAGCCTGACTATCTTTTGGCCTGCCCTGCAAACGGATCGGCTGCTTATACGGCCTGGGCTGGCTTGGCTGGACCTGCTGCAGTTAATTGGGCGGCAAAAACGTGGGTCAAACAAGCGGCCAGTGGAGTTTATCCAGCTACCAACACACAAATTGTGGACGCAAGCTGGACTAATAAAGGTCAATTTCTCCACGTAAAAGTTATTCCGATGACCGAGGTTCTTTCAGATGTTCAGATTCGTAATGATGCACCGCAATGCGATATCGGCTATGCAACTAACAATGTAGCAACCTATGGTATCAGTACTGGAAATACTACAAATGTCTGGTTCCCTCGGGGTACTTCAATTCAAGTGGTTCTATCCAATTCTCTTAGCACAAACTTTTTTAGGCCAATTCAATCGAAGACATCAGTTCAACTTGATCCGACCACAAATTGGGTAAACAAGAATTAGATTTCGATATTTATCGATTAATGCATGTTCTAATGATCTTTTCTAAGATTCTGTTTTAGCAGGTATTTCACCTGTTCCTAGCGTTAGGCCTGAAAAACTCTTCTAGTCTAATTTTTAATTCCTAGGCTCACATTATGGCCATCTGTGTTACCTGGATCCAAGGGGTTTTAAGGATCGGATCTTCAGGTCGTTTTTTTGGGAAAACGACAGCCTACGACTTATCGGATCAGACGCGGGAAACGTTTCCCGCCGCCTTGGCCAATGCTCTCCGCGCCGCTGGGGTTAATGCAGGGGAGGTGTTTTTAGCGACCGATATTTCTCTCATCGTACCCAGTCCAGAGGAGGTACCTCCGGCCAGCGTAAACGTCACGCGTTCGCTCCTGCTTCGTCGGGCCGACAAGGGCAAGCTTTTCGCGGAAACGGTGACGGTTGGCTTTACGGAGGTTGGGACTCCGGTGAAGGGGAAGCCGCGTCGTGTGTTATCCCATGTTGTGCCTCTTGCGTGGGTAGAGCAGATCGATAAGGAGCTCCTCGGAGCAGGTTTTTTTCTAAGCGGTCTCTTTAGTGCCTCCCTTGCTCTGACGGGATCAGGTGGGAAATCGGCTGAAGAGGCTGGGGAAAAGGCGAGGTTGGTGCTGGCGGATGCGGAAGGGGGACTCCTTTTTGTTGTTTTGGATCCTTCGGGGGCGCCGCTGTTTTATCGAACATTGGCTTCTGCCGCGGAACGTGGAGCGGGGGAGATTGGAAAAGAGATTCGGCGACTCCAACTTTACGCGGAGCAGAAGCTGGGACGGCCTGTGGGATCGGTGAGTGCCGCGGGTGGAGCGGCGCAAGGGTTCCTTCGCTCGATTCCTCCGATGGAAAATCTGACGGTGGGACCGCCCGTACAAGGTTTCAATGATGAAAGTTATCTGCGATGGGTGGGAGATACGAAAGCGGGACAAACGGACAATGTGTTGCCGGGGAAAATTTCGGGCCGAGCTGGTCGGGAGCGGATGCGAAAACTATTTCATATGGCCCTGCTGGTCTTTTTGGCGTGTGGGGTGGGTTGGTTTTCGAATCGGCTGATCCAGCGGGGCAATCTGGTAGAGAAGACGCGGAAGTTGGCCGAGGAGCAGATGGGTCGGACGGGTGAGGTGGATTTGGCAATCCGACAGCAGAGCCGGTTTCGACAGCAGAAGGAGGCGGCGCGGATCGTGGAAGAGGAGACAGCGGTGCCGATGGCAGAGCTTCTTTTTCGGGATACGGCAGCTTGCCTTCCCCCCGAGCTACGGTTAACGCGTTTTCTGGTGGAGTTGGATGAGGAGAAATCTAAAGGGGGGCAGGCAGTGGCGACGTATTCGATCCGAATGGAGGGGGAGATCACTCGTCCCAACGCGGAGGTGAAGCCTGCAGTGGAAAAGCTTTGTGGGGCACTGGCGAAGTCTCCTTGGAAGATTCAGGTTATGAAAAGGACGGGGCAGTCGGACAAGGATCCTGACGTTCCTGCGGAGCTGAAGTTGCCGGGACGGTTCTACGTGTTTGCAACCAAGCGGGAGTAAGAGATGAGCCTATCCAAAATCTTTCATCATCCCGTTACGCTCGTTCTGATGTTTCTCTTGGGAGCGGGATTGATTGGCGCTGGGGAGTGGATGATGGGGCCTGCGCGGGTCTCCTTGGGAGCGGAGGAGAGAAAGAGAATCGAGCAGCTTTCTTTGCTCCAGACGCAACAGAAGGAGGTTACGCCGACCGATTGGAACGACCTGAAGAGTCGTTGGCAGAAGATACTACCCTTTACGGTTCCAGATAATCGGGCGGTGATGGAGCAGGTGCGAGCGATTGAGGCACTTATGAAAAAGAGTGGGTGGCTAGGGAAGCTGACCCCTGCCGAGGCGGGGCCTTTTATGAAGGAATTGCCTGATTTGCAGCAGTCCCGAATCGATTTTGAGCTCACTTTGCCTAAATCTGTTGTGATTCGAAATCCGAAGGGGTCGCAGGAGATTTTCTTGGAATTTATGCGGGATTTGGAGAAGACGGGTGGTCGGCGACCGTTGGTGATTCGACTCGAAGTCAAACTAAACAAAGAAGGGGAGTTGCAGGCGAACGGAAGCCTGATGTACTTCCGGATGAAACCTGATGTTGAGCTTGCTCAATAAACCCTGGGTCTCGGGACCCTTAGCCTTGGGAGCGGTTATCTACGTGCTCTATCAGTATATTCCGGCAGATTGGGATAAGCGATTAGGGATGGGCGAAGCAGTGCTGGGTCGAGCGGTTGAAAAAGTGGAGAGTAAGCTGATCACGAACTCGCGGCTGTTCCAGGCGGTGCCGTCGAAGTTACACGATGAGTGGAAGCAACCTCTACGGAGTAACCAGTTGGGGAGGAAGCTCTTTGATGAAATTGAGCCCGAGATGGAGCTAGAGCTATGGGAGACCTATGACATGCCTCAGGGGACGTTGCTGCAGGGAGTGGTGATGGAGGAGGGGAGGCATGCTGCGGTCATTTCGGGGCGGACCTATTTGGAGGGGGAGGCGTATGGAAATTTCCGAGTTGCTAAAATTCATCGGGATTGGGTTCTTTTGACCCATTCTGGAGGTGGGCGAGAGATCCTACGGCTGGGTGGGGTCCCGGGCGATTTCAGCCACCCTAAGGGAAATGAGGAAAAAGGAAAAATTCCCAGCCTGCGGAGTCCTTGACGGGTTATTGAGAAGTTTTTGGATCCCTTGATCCTTCTCATTCGGGTGTTCTGATTTCACCTATTATATATGGTGTGATGCGGACCTTTCGATGGAATGTGGTGGCCTTGCTATTGCTGCTGATAGCTCCTGCAGGATGGGCTGCGGATGTGGATGATCGTACCTTGTGTGTTTGGACGAATTACCTTAATTCCAAGTTTAGTCTTCAAGGACCTAAGCCTACAGGTTGGAGCAAGGAGCGGGCGAACCAGAATCTGGCAGAGGACGAGTGTCGGAGGGGCTACCTGCAATCGGTTGCCGCCGGTGATCTCCAGCAACAGGAGGAATTTCTTTCGAAGCTTTATCGTATCAACCCAAGTGAACCTGACTACATCCGCTGGGCACGGGAGCTCAATGAGCGGAAGAATTTAGAAAAGCCCAAGTCGGCTATGAAGGCGGCTCATACGAATGGGGTTGGAAGGATCAAGATACCTGGTGAGCAGGTGCTGTATGTGTGGCAGGTTTCGCAAGCTCCTGAGGGGGTGCCTCAGTCGCTTTTGAATCTAGTGGCTCAGTGGACGAGGGATCGAAAGGAGTGGTCTGCCGTCAAGGTGCAGAATGGGCAGGCCATGCAATCTGGGGGGATGTATGTGACGGTTGAGCCCGTGACTTTAAGTCAAGGGAATGAGCTAAGTCGTGCTTTGGAGGATCTGGTAGGCGGGATGAAACTGCCGTTGGATAAAATTCCCCGGCCTAGTTTGACGGCGGTGAAGGTGCCAGGGTCCAGTTCAGAAGAGCAAAAGATTGCCGAGCTTTCACGGTTGGTGGAGAAAAAAGATCGAAACAAGAGCGCGACCGAGCCCACGTATAGTTTCAGCGTGAAAAGTCTTCCGGTGGAGGATGCGTTGGCTCTCTTTGGGCGTTTGAATCAGATCAATATCATTGCGGATCCTGAGGTCGTCGGGACGATTACTGTGGATTTCCAGGACTTGTCGCTGAGCTCAGCGTTGGATGCGATTCTTAAAAACATCGGATGTTTTATTGAGATTGAGGGCGGGATTATCCGGGTGCGAGCCTATGAGAGTCGTTTGTTCAAGGTGGACTACTTGGCGCTGATACGCACGATGTCCAGCTCCTCCACCACGAGCACATCGGAACTTCAAAACTCGCAAGTACCGGGGTCTACATCCTCTACTTCGACGGGTAGTAGTGGAGGAGATGGAACCAAGTTGGGTGCAACAAGCACATCCGATTTCTGGAAAAGCCTCTTTTATCAGCTGGCGGGGTTGCTTTCCCGCGAAACGGCGGAGGAGAAGTATGCCCGTGAGCTGCGAATGCAGTGGCAGGCGATTCAGGACGAGATCAAAATCAAGTCACTAAATGCTGATTTAATGAAAAAGGCCCAGCGAGAAAGCCGGGCGGAACTATTTGAAGTGGTGACGGAGTTGAGAAAAAATGGAATGAGTGAAGATGCAGTGAACCAGTATGTGCTCTCCTCCTTAGGCGTTGATTTATCAAAAAAGAGGGAAGAGTCGAAAAAAAGTGCGACAGGAAGCGGTCTCTCGGGAATTGTGACCAAAGTTCTCACTGCAGATACTGCAGCGCTTGCGAGTGAGGCGACTCAGATAGATCAAGCGGGTGCGGATTCGCAGAAGGGCAGCAAGTCTTCGCAGGGCGGTGCGGGTGGAGCAGGCGGAAAAGGAGAAGCGACGGATCTGACCACCAGCAAGACAGGAACTCCAAGTACGAGCCAAAATTCGGGAAGTCTAAAGGAATTCGATGAGAGCAACTACATTGTGAATATGGAGAGTGGGGTCAAATTACAGATCAATCCCTTGGCCGGAACCGTTTTTGTGCGGGATCGGAAGGCGAATGTAGAAAAGATTGCTGAGTATCTGGATGCGTTAAAAGTGCGGGTGGAAAAGCAGGTGGATTTGAACGTCCAGGTATTCAATGTGGAGTTTACAGACGATCGGGTTTTTGCTATCGACTGGCAGCAGGTGTACATGAGGGTGGGCACCGCAGCCCTGACGGCCGGCGCCCTGCTGAATCCTGCGGCTGGCTTGGCCACGCAGTTTCCAGGTCTGGCGACCCCGTTAAACTTCACGGTTTCCCAGAGCAGTGTTTCTGCCGTTTTGAGGGCGATCGAGGAGCAGGGGAAAGTGAAAATTCTTTCCCAGCCACGGATCCGAACCCTTAACCAGCAGGCAGCACAGATCAAGGTGGTGCGTCAGGATCCATTCTTTATTCAACAATCTAATGTTCTGCAAAGTACCAGCGGAAATGCACAGGGTAACAACGTAGAAGTGAATACGGTCACCACCGGTACATTTGTTTCAATCACCCCGCAAATTTCTGAAAACAAGGTAATTACCTTAGATATATTACCAGTTTTTTCTACCCTTGTAAGAACTGTCACCTTTGGAGGAAATGTCGCTTCTGGAGCAACAAACACTGTCGCCACAGCTCCTTTGGCTACTGCCCCAGTGTTGGACATCAAACAGGCCTCAACAATCGTGCGAGTCCGCAACAATGACACCGTAGTGATGGGTGGTTTTGTGGGCGAAACGGCCTCGGAGTTACGCAAAAAAATCCCAGTGCTAGGTGACATTCCTGGGTTAGGGACGCTTTTCACTGGAATGGTGGATGCCAAGGTGCGATCGGAGCTCGTCCTCTTCGTTAACCCATCCCTTGTTGAGGATGTGCCGGTCGCCGCATCGGGTCCTTATTCGCCCTGATTTTCTGGAGATCCGATGTACGAATCTTTTTTTGGCTTAGAACATTCTCCTTTTCAAATTAGCCCTGATCCTGACTTTCTTTATCCGAGTCGGGTTCATGAGGAGGCGCTTCAACAGGTTCGTTACGCTTTAAACCATTTTAAGGGGAGTTGTCTGGTAGTGGGGCCTGTCGGATCAGGAAAGACGACCATCTGTCGTCAAATCCTGCGGGAGCTGGATTCTGACTCTGTTGACTATGCTTTAATCCTCAATCCTCGCCTGCAGGAGCGGGAGTTGCTCGTTCAGATCTTGACGGATCTGGGAGAGGAGGTGCTCTCCTGGGAAGGTTTGGCGCAGCAGGTGCAGGAGGTGTTACTTGCTCGTTACCTGATTGGACGTCACGTGGTGATCTTAGTGGATGAGGCACAAGCAATGCCTCAAGAGTCTTTAGAAGCGTTGCGATTACTTACGAACTTGGAAACGAATGAGCGTAAAGTGGTCCAGGTTGTGTTTTTTGCCCAACCGGAGTTTGAGCAGAGGTTGAAGGAGGAGCCCGAACTTCTGCCATTGCGTCAGAGAATTCTGGTGCGTTGCGAGCTGGCTCCCCTGCGTTTTCAGGAAACCCAGGCTTATATCGGGCATCGGCTTGAGGTGGCGGGGGGTGTTTGTGGCATCCGTTTTTCCACCTGGGCGCAGCGTGCGATTCACCGTTGGTCTGCAGGGGTGCCGCGCTTAATCAATCATCTCTGTGACAAGGCGATGTTGTCCGCCTATGTCCGCCAAGATCACCGTATTCGTTATAGCGACGCCCAGCGGGCTCGCCGGGATGTGGGAGCCTTGCTGTGAGTCTTATTACGGATGCCCTAGGCCTGCGTCAGGGGCGTTCCGGAAAGAAAATCACCCGCCAAGAAAGGCTGCCTTTCCAAAAGCCCCCAAGTCAGGGAAGGGAAATAAAAGTTATTGTAGGGGTTCTCGTTTTGATCGCCCTTGGGTTCTTTGTTTATCTGCGCGGAGCCCAGACGTATGAGTGGCTCGAGGGAGTCGCTCTTGGGGTTTCTCCGCAAATAGTTCCAGCTCCTCCTGCAGTTTCTGTGCCTGCAGAAAAAGCAACTCAGCCCGAGACCTTGCTAACCGCAACGCAAAAGGATAGGACTCCGATAGAAAACAATAAGTCGATCTTAGAAAGTTCCGTGGGACAGGGCGGGGATCTTGTATCCCAAACCGTACTCGCTGTAGAGCCGAGTAAAGAGGTGAAGAAACTTCCCGATGTTGGAACGGTTGAGAGCTCTGCAGATTCGGAGAAGTTGCATCCAGTTTTGGTTGAGTCGATTGAGAAGGTCAAAAATATGGACCCAAAATTCTTGGAGCAGGAGCGTCGGAATCGAGTGGAGAACTTTTTGCTTAATCTGAGGGTGCAGGGTGTTCGAATCCAGGGCATGGAATCGCGTATTATGGTAGATGGAGTTCTGATTAGCGTAGGAGAGGCGATCGGCGACTTCGGTTTGCGTCTTAAGTCGGTCGGTTCTGGACGTCTGGTTTTTGTGGACAGCGAGGGGCAGGAGTACCCCAAAAGCTACTAAGAAAGATAATTTCTATGCTGGGTTGTATTGAAAAAGCGTAGAAAAGTTTATAAGCGTGACAGGAATTCGGTGGTGAGTTGGCGGTAACTGGCTGCGGCGGCGCCTGAGTTGTCGTATTCGTAGATGGTTTTCCCGTGGCTGGGGGCTTCGGCTAAGCGGACGGACCTTGGAATGATGGTTTGAAGAACCTGATCGCCTAGGTGGCCACGCAAATCTTGACTGACGTGCTCACTGAGGCGTGTACGCGCATCATACATGGTCAGAACGATGCCGAGAACGGACAGATTGGGATTTTGGCCTCCTTGCTTGATTCGCTCCACGAGGTTAAGAATTTTTCCAACTCCCTCCAAAGCGAAGTATTCGCACTGGACGGGGACGAGAATCTTTTCTGCAGCGACGAGGGCGCTTGTCATGAGGAGGCCAACGCTGGGCGGGCAGTCGAGGATGACCAGATCGAATGCAGGATCCAGACGCAGGGGATCAAGAGCTTGGCGGACGTGGATGAGCGGGTTTTCCATTCCTGCGAGATCCATCTCGGCCCCTGCAAGGTCTAGTTCAGATGCCAGAACCTGGAGGTTGGCGTGGCGTGAGGGTTGAAGCATGTCCAAGGCACGGGCACGACCAAGCAGAACAGGGTAGAGGCTTTTTCCAGGAGCGTGTTCAAGACCGAGCCCGCTGGTGGCATTGGCTTGAGGATCGAGATCGACCAGTAGAACGCGACGGCCTGCCTCGGCAGCCCCTGCGGCCAGATGAATGGCGGTGGTAGTCTTACCCACCCCCCCCTTTTGATTCACAACGGCAACTATGCGCACACCCAAGGAAAACGAGGGCAACTCTCCATGTCGAGAGGATTTCCCGAACGGTTCACTTGACCTTTGGGATAAGGTTTATAAAATTTAAAACTCGCTATGATCCAAGTTGAAAATTTAACAAAGAGATATGCGGGGGGAGAGGCGGTCCGAGGGATTACTTTTTCGGTCGAAAAAGGGGAGGTGGTGGGTTTTTTGGGGCCGAATGGCGCAGGAAAATCGACGACGATGCGAATGTTAACGGGATACCTGCCTCCGACGGATGGTCGGATCGAAGTGGCTGGAGCCAAGTTACCGCAGGAAAGCCTCCTGGTGAGGCAGAGGATCGGTTACATGCCTGAAAATGTGCCTTTATACCCGGAGATGAGGGTGGAAGAGTTTTTGGAGTACCGAGGACGACTGAAACGAGTCTCTCGTGGAGAGATTTCGCATCGGGTTGGGTTGGTGCTGGATCAGTGTGGGTTGACCGATGTCCGAAAAAAGATCATTGGTTCGCTTTCCAAGGGATTTCGTCAAAGGGTGGGGCTAGCGGATGCGCTGGTGCATAATCCAATGCTTCTGATTTTGGATGAGCCGACGGCGGGACTGGATCCACATCAGATCCGATCGTTTCGGGAGCTGATCAAAGAGCTGGGGAAAGATAGGACCATTTTGCTTTCCACTCATATTTTGTCCGAGGTGGAGATGGTTTGCGGGAGGGCGATTATCATTAATAAAGGCAAGATCGAGGCGTCGGACACCTTGGCGAATCTGGAGAAGCGGGTCCAGGCAGGGGCCTTGCAGATTGAGGTGAAGGCAGACCCCGCTTCCGCGAAAGAGAAGCTGGGTAAAATTGCCGAGGTGAGTGTGGTGGCAGAGTTGAATCGGGCGGGGGATTGGATCTCCATTGAGGT